>Ga0265298_10012066_pt1 | contig 10049 bp, 6 predicted proteins | sample AusTroGonzalo_MG_3_FD_193486 | JGI IMG/M metagenome (GOLD analysis project Ga0265298, IMG submission 193486) | Bovine rumen microbial communities from tropical cattle in Woodstock, Queensland, Australia - Gonzalo_01 | ecosystem: Host-associated > Mammals > Digestive system > Stomach > Rumen ... | reverse complement strand
GGCCTACCCCCAGCCCCTCCCCAAGGGAGGGGAGCCGCAGTAACGGCCGAAAACCCTCCCCCGACCCCTCCCGAGGACGGGGCTGCCCCCACTCTCGGCTTCTCCCCACCCCTTTAAAGGGGCGGGGTCGGGGGCGGGGGTAGGGGGCGGGGAAAGTGATCATATATATTGTTAATCACAGAAAACAACCCTCACCTCTCACACCTCTCACACCTAAATTAGGTGAGGGAGGTGTGAGAGGTGCTACCTAAATAGTGCGATTTACAATATATAGGAGAAACGTTTCTCATGAGACAAAAACGAAAATAGAAATTCCCAGGCGGGGATTTTTCAAAAGGCGGTTCCTTTTTCTCAAAACCCGGCTGGTTTTGACAAAAAGGCACCGGGTTTTGAAAATTATTTTGTGTCTGATTTGTTGGAGAATTCAAAATAAAACGACAATGAGAAAAGGCATTACTTCATTGCTTGCAAGAGCAGCCATGACGCTGCTGCTAACTGTGCTTACCACAGTAACAACCTGGGCAGCCATCTACCCCGAGTACCGCACCCTCGTCACCCTGCTCAACTGCTTCGCCGTCGACCCGACGGCGGTGGGCGAAGGTCAGACGGGTGCCCGCCTCACCGACTACGTCCTTGAGCTCAGCTTCTTAGGGACGCTGGATGGTACGTTCATCCAGCGTGGCGACGCCAACGGCGACGGACAAGTCACCGTCACTGACATCGGCGTCATCGTCGACAAGATCCTCGGCGTTAACAACAACAGCAACGCCGCCTCCCGCCGCCTGCTGCTGCAGGAAGTGGAGCCTCAGTAAGCCCTTCACTCCCCACCCCTTTAAAGGGTCGGGGGCGGGGGCGGGGTAAGGACTCCGACCTATGCGCCGAGGGAAGATACTGACCCCGCCCCCAGCCCCTCCCCTACAAGGGCGGGGAGAATGGACGCCCGCCGCGAGGACACGAGGCGCAGTATGCCGCGGAACTCCCCACCCTCTAAGGGGCGGGGTTCTTGCCTTCTTGCTTTGGCAAGCGTCTCCTGTCGTCGCCGAGCGGCAAGCGTCCTTCGGCCGAGCGGGGGACGGGGTGAGGACTCCAACCTCTGCGCCGAGGGAAGATACTGACCCCGCCCCCGGCCCCTCCCCTACAAGGGTGGGGAGAGTGGACGCCCGCCGCGAGGACACGAGGCGCAGTATGCCGCGGAACTCCCCACCCCTTAAGGGGCGGGGCAGGGGGCGGGGTGAAGGAGACAGTGGACGTTGAAAACCTTAAATCTCCACCAAATCAGACACAAAATAGTAAGTGTGATTGATGGAGATTTAAGGTTTATAAGAATCTATTTGTTTTATAGGAACGGACGAAGGAGATGGCCGAACCAGCCGCGGAACTTCTGCCAGGAGGTGCGGAACTCGTTCCATGACTTGTCGGTGAGGTAGAAGCTGTCGAGCTTGTCGCGGTCGAACATGTTGTCGAGCTGACGGGTGACGACGGGGTCAAGGATGACGGCGTTGTCTTCGTAGTCGAAGCGCATGCTGCGGGCATCGAGGTTGGTAGAACCTACGGTGCAGTAGGTGCCGTCGACCATCAGGATCTTGGAGTGGTGGAAGCCCGGCTTGTAGAGCCATACGTGGGCACCGCGCTTCATGAGCTTGTGGACGGTGTAGAAGACGACATCGGGAGTCAGGGGAATGTCGCTCTTGGCGGAGACCATGATCTGGACGTTGACACCGCGGTCGATGGCACGCTCCAAGGCATGCTTGACGGAGGGCACAAGCATGAAATAGGGATTGATGAGCTTGAGGGAGTCGCGGGCGGCATCGATGGCGTTGACGTAGAGGCGGCGCATGGCGTCGTTCTGGCCTACGGTGTAGCCGTCGGTGGTGCGGACGCTGCCCGGCTCACGGTTGACGATGCCGACAGTCATATTGCCGGCTGGCTGTGGACGGAAGTAGCGCGGCTGGAGAAGGTTTTCTCCCGTGACCTGCTGCCAGATGCGGCAGAAGATATGCTGCAGGTCGCTGACGGCTGAGCCTTCGATGCGGCAATGCATGTCGCGCCAGGAACCTACCTGCTCCGTACCTTTTATATAATAGTCGGCTACGTTCATGCCACCCGTGTAGGCAATACGCCCGTCGATGACCACGATTTTGCGGTGGTCGCGGGGCCAGATGTGGTTGACCCAGGGGCAGCGGATGGGGTCGAACTCGTAGATGTCGATGCCATCGTTGCGCAGGGCCTTGAGGTGGTGTTTCTTCAGGGGCTGGTTGTTGGAGTCGTTGCCGAAGCCGTCGAAGAGGGCGCGTACTTCAACACCTTCGCGGCGCTTCTCACGGAGGATGTCGAAGAGGAGCGAGGCGATGCTGTCGTTACGGAAGTTGAAGTATTCCAGGTGTATGCTCTGCTTAGCCTGACGGATATGGGCAAAGAGGTCGTCGAACTTTTCCTGTCCGCTCATCAGCAGTTCTACCTTATTGTCGGAAGTGAAGCGGATGCCGTAGTCCTCCATCTGCTGACGGAAGACGGCTTTGCTGTCGGATTGTGAGAAACAGGTGAGAGGAAGGGAAAGGAAGACGAGGATAGGGAGTGCTATCCTCGTCGTCGGTTTCAGTATTTTCATTATTTGCGATGTTTCAGTCTGTATTCGAGTGGCGAGAGTCCGAACTTCTCCTTGAAGACCTTGATGAAGTTCTCGGCTGTCATGAAGCCCACATTCGATGCCAGCTCGCTCATGTTGATATTGGTACGCTTCAGCAGGATGCAGGCATGCTTGAGGCGCAGGTCGCGAACAAGTTCGGCCGGCGTCTTGTTGGTGAGGTTCCTGATCTTGTGGAAGAACGGTACGCGTCCCATACCCATAGCGGTAGCCATTTCCTCGAGGTTGATCTGTCCGCGGCTCATGTTCTGGAGCACATACTGCTCGACGTTCTTGAGCAGCTGCTGGTCCATCGCCTCGACCATCGAGAAGTCGCCCATGAGGCTTTCCGAAGGTTCGTCGGTGATGATCTTGGCCAGGGCTTCTCCTTGCTTCACCAGAGAGTTCTTGTTCTGGATGGAGGTCTCGACGAGGTTCATCTCGTCGTCGGCATGGTCGCCGGCCTTCTCGATATGATAGTCGCTGGAGTCAATGGTCTCTGAAGCCGTGGTCATACTGGTGTTGCGGCTTTCGAGACGGCGTGTCTCGGCACCTTCAATCAGGTCGCTGTCGATGCTCTGAGGTCCTAAGCCGAGCAGCGTGTTGAAGCGCAAGACAGCCTCCTGCATGTTGAACGGCTTGGGCAGGTAGTCGTCGGCCGACAGGGTGATGCCTGAGCCCTTCATATCCTGGAGCGTCAGGTTGGTGTCGGTCATGAGTACGAACTTCACCTTCTGGGTCTGACGATTGATCTTCAGCAGGTTGCAGAGTTCGCTACCCGTCATGCCACTCATCTCCTCCTTACAGATAACGAGGTCGGCAGTAATGGTCTTCAGGTCTTCAGCTGCCTTACGCGTGTTGTTGTAGATATGGAGGTCGTAGATGTTGTAGAGCTTGGACTTGGTAAACTTGAGGAACTCCTCGTTGTCGTCGATGAAGAAGACGACACACTTGCTGGTGGCTGTCTCTGTGCGGCGCTGTACAAAGTCGGTAGAAGACATCTCGCCGTCGAGTGTCGGCAGAGAAAGCTCGCCCTTGGCGTTCAGCTCGTAGCGGTTGTTGACGTTGGTCTTGGCTTTCTCCTCCGGATGCTCTAATGCTGACTGCATGTCGGCCACACGGGTGATAATCTGCAGCATTTGCGAGTGGAGGGCGTTGAGTTGTTCGCGTTCCTCGAGCGTGGACTCCTTTTCAGAGAGGTTGCTGATGATCGACGTCATGCGGGCCATTGGCTGACGAAGGTCGTCGCTGGCCATCTTAATCTCCTCGCGCTGTAGCTTGAGGTCGTAGATGACGGCTTCCTTCTTACGCTTGACGGCCTTGACCTGGTTGATACCAATCTTCCAGATGTACAGGAAGAAGATGATGGAGAGGGCATAGATGGCAATCATCCACCATGAGAGGTACCAGGGGTGACGGATGACTATCTCCAAGGTACGTTCCTGGTTACTGACGGCACCCTCGGCACTGACGGCCTTGACGTGCAGGGTATAGGTGCCGCTGGGCAGGTCCTGAATGGTGACGCCGTGCTTGATGGCATCGCCGTTGCGCCAGTCCATGTCGCGGCCTTCGAGCCAGTACTTGAACTGCAGACGCTCGCTCTGGTTGAAGTTGCCGGCAGAGAACTTGATGGTAAACGTGTTCTGGTCGTTTGCCAGCTCAATGCGGTTGGTTTCGTTGAGGGCCTGTGTCAGCAGGACTTTGTTGTTGTAGAGGTGACCGATCTGTATTTCCTCCTCACCGATGAAGAGCTGTGTTAGCATAACCCTCGGCAGGGACTCGTTGTCGGCGCTGATATCGTGGCGGGTCCAGTTCACACCGTATAGTCCACCAAAGAGCACGTCGCCGTCTTCGTTGGCCATGATGGCTCCTGGGTTGAACTCATTGCTGAGCAGACCGTCGGTGACATCGTAGTTGTAAAGGCCGTAGCCGAAGGTGCCGTCGTCGGTGTTACGCTGTACCACGATACGTGAGATACCGTTGCTGGTGGTTACCCAGATGTTGTGGCGCTTGTCCTCGGTAATACCGCAGATGTTGTTGTTGCAGAGGCCTTGCTTCTCTGTGATGAAGCTGAGGTCGTCGTTCTCAATGTTGAGCACGTTGACACCTTCGCGTGTACCAATCCAGATAAGACCTCTGGAGTCTTCGTACAGCTGTGTGACGTAATTGTTGGTGAATCGTTTCAGATTGGTGGTGTTACCTGTCAGGTAGGTCATCTCCGTGGTCGAGAGACTGAGCACGGCCAATCCTTCGCTGGTACCAATCAGTATCTTGTTGTCCTTCGTGTAATACAGGGCTGTGATATTGTTCGTCTTCAGCTTACGGTTCTGTTTCGTATAGCTTGAGAACGTATTCATCTTGGGGTTGTACACCTGGAGTCCGCCGTTGGTAGCAATCCAGAGGTTGCCCACCTTGTCGGTACACAGTGCCTGGATATGGTCGTCTATCAGGGTTTTCATGCTGTCCTTGGCCAAGGAGTAGAAGTAGGTCATGCCGTCCTTGATGCGTGTCAGACCATTCTGTCGTGAGCCAACCCACATGCTGCCGTCTTGTGTGAATTGCAGGGCCGACACCTTGTAGCTGGCCAGCGGACCGTCGTATCCAATGATACCCTGGTTGCTGGTTCCGTACCAGATGTTGCCGTTGCCATCCTGGGCAATGGCAGTGATATCGCCTGACTGTGTGGAGTAGAACCTGTGGATGTTCTTGCCGTAATAGGCAACGCCCGACTTCTCGGTACCAATCCACAGCAGGTCGGTGTCGTCGACATAGATGCTCTGCACCTTCATGCCGTTGGAATTCGTCTGGCCAGTAGCCATATCGCGGGTTTCGGCCACCTCTATCTCATGGGTGTTGACGTTCATTCTGACGAGGCCGGCACGGTCGGTTCCAATCCAGATGTTGTCGTTGTTGTCCTTACCCATACCGTTGACGCTGTTGTCAACGCTGATGCCGTACAATCCTAACTGGTCGCCAATGGTAGTGTTCCACTCATTGGCTGCCTTGTTATAGACGAAGAGCGTGCCCTGACCGTAGAGCCAGATGTTGTCTTTCTGGTCGGCAAAGGCCTTCAGCGTCGATGAACGGCGCAGCTTGCGGTTGGCAATCTCATTGGTTGACCAGACATTGCGCTGCTGATGCATGATGTCAAGACAAACAATGCGTCCGTCGTCGTAGACAATGAGGGCGCCATCCTTACACTCGCTGATGGAGCAGATGTCGCCTTGAGGTACGCCGTGGTTGTCGTCGGTATAACCGAACTCGTAGAGCAGCTGCTGCTCCATGTTGTAGCTCACCACACCCTTGTTAGGGATGGCACCCCACACGTTCTTGTACTTGTCGATATAAATAATGGTAGGTATTCGCTCAATGCCCATGCGAGCAAAGGCCTGCTTCATGTCACGTTCAAAGGTCTCAGTCTGCGGATGGTAGATGCAGTAGCCTGCCGAGGTGTTGATCCACAGGGTGCCGTCCAATGCCTCCTGAATGCTATTGATGTAGCTGTCGGGCAGTGAGGAGCCGTCCTGGGAGTCGCACTGGAAGTTTTTGAACACATAGCCGTCATAACGGTAGAGTCCTGCCGGCGTTCCGAACCAGACATAGCCGCGATTGTCCTTCAGAATACAGTTGATTTGACTGCTCGTCAGACCGTTCTGGGCATCAAGGGTCTTGAATAAGTAAATAGCGGCTACTGCCAATGGTAGTGCCAGGAGCATCAGTATGAGGAATCTGACTTTCTTCATTGTTGCGAATGTTTATATCATGCACGAGTAGTTATCGACAACGCCGAGCAGGCGGTGCTCTTTGTCGACGACAAGCACACTGTGTATTTTGTATTTGTTCATTATGTTCTGTATCTCGGAGATCTTTGCTTTGGGTGACACCATCTTGGGCGAACAGGTCATGATGTCGCTGACGGTGCGGTCGAAGAACTCGGCCTGCCATTTCTCCATAGCCCGTCGGATGTCACCGTCGGTGATGAGTCCAGCCACCTTGCCATCGGTAACGGCTACGCCCAGTCCCAACTTTCCTCTGCTGACATTGATGATAGCCTCGCCCAAGTGCTGGTCAGGACTGATGATGGGCAGGTCGACTGTCCGCATGACGTCCTGAGCAGTAGTCAACAAACGCTTACCCAGCTCACCCCCTGGGTGGAACTGTGCAAAGTCGCGGGGCTTGAAGTTGTGTTTCTTGATGAGGGCCACGGCCAGGGCGTCGCCCATCGCCATCTGGGCAATGGCGCTGCTGGTGGGAGCCAGGTTCAGCGGGTCGGCCTCATGGCTGACGCTGACGTTCAGGTGGCAGTTGGCGTATTTAGCCAGTAGTGATTCGGGGTTGCCGCTCATGGCGATGATGGGTATCTCCATTTGGAGCACCAAGGGGATGAACCTCAGCAGCTCGTCGGTCTGTCCGGAGTTTGAGATGGCCAGCACCACATCGTCGCTGGTCATCACTCCTAAGTCGCCATGAAAGACATCCAAGGGATTGATGAAGAACGAGGGCGTTCCCGTCGACGACAGCGTGGCTGCTATCTTGGCTCCGACGTGACCGCTCTTTCCAACGCCAGTGACAATGATTTTGCCGTGGCAGCGATACATCAGTTCAACGGCACGGTCAAATCCCTCGTCGATATTGGGAATCAACTCCAACAGGGCCTCGGCCTCGTCCTTAATGCATTTAATACCGTAGTCTCTGACTGTCATATCTCGTTATTGAATCAGTTGCTCAATGAGTGTTTCAAGTTTATCAAGTTCCAGCATGTTGGCAGCATCGCTCTTGCCGTTGTCTGGGTCAGGGTGAACTTCAAAGAACCATCCCGTGGCACCGAAGGCCTTGGCTGCCAGCGCCATTTGCGGCACGTAGCGGCGATCGCCGCTGGTCTTGCCGTCGCCGCCACCAGGACGCTGTACGCTATGGGTGCAGTCCATGATGACCTGGGACGTGATCTGAAGCATGTCTGGAATGTTGCGGAAGTCAACTACCAGATTGTTGTAGCCCATCATGTTGCCTCGCTCTGTCAGCCACACATCGGTAGCGCCGGCTTCGCGTGCTTTCTCAACAGGGTATTTCATGTCGTTGCCGCTTAGGAACTGCGCCTTCTTGATATTGACGGTGCGGCCTGTCTTGGCGGCTGCCACCAACAAGTCGGTCTGGCGACACAGAAAGGCGGGAATCTGAATCACGTCACAAACCTCACCTACAGGCGCTGCCTGCCAGCTTTCATGGATGTCTGTCAGCAGGCGCAGACCGTATTTCTGCTTTACGTCGGCCAGCATCTGCAAACCTTTCTCCAGTCCAGGTCCACGGAAGGAGTGGATGGAGGTACGGTTGGCCTTGTCGAAGGAGGCCTTGAATATAATGTCAGTGCCAAGTTTAGCATTGATGCGTACTAATTCCTCGGCAACTGTATCAAGCAACCCGGCTGATTCAATCACGCAGGGGCCTGCAATGATGGTCTTCTTACTCATATCAACGTGCAAAGATACAAAAATATCTTATATATAAACGACTAATTAAGAAATATTAATAATGTGTACAGCACGTTTTAATTATAATTCATTACTTTTGCGGGCATGAAACTCATTGCAGACAGTGGAAGCACCAAAACAGACTGGGTGCTGACCAGAGACAACGCCGTTGTAGGTTGTTATCAGACTCAAGGAATCAATCCTTTTCATCAATCGGAGGATGATATCCTGAATATCCTCCGTAGTGAGCTGTTGACTCAGCTTCCAACATCTCCCATCCCCGATTCCCCTTTGACCATCCACTATTATGGTAGTGGCGTGCGACCAGAGTTGGAAGCGGTTATGCAGCGCCTACTGCTGTCAGCTTTCCCGTCGGCCACTTATGTGGAGGCTCATGGCGATTTGTTAGGAGCGGCCCGTGCCGTCATTGGCAGTCAGGAAGGCATTGCTTGTATATTGGGCACAGGAGCAAATTCCTGTCTGTATGATGGTCGTCAGATTGTTCAGAATACCCCTCCGTTGGGCTATATCTTGGGCGATGAAGGTAGTGGTGCCGTGTTGGGTAAGCGTTTCTTGAATGCTCTCTATAAAGGCTTTGTCCCCGCGTCGTTAATTACTGGGTTTCAAGAGGATATGGGTATGGACATGTCTGCGGTAATAGCCCGTGTGTACCGTGAGCCGATGGCCAATCGTTTCCTGGCATCGCTGTCGCCCTTCATCAGTCGCCACATAGCTGTTCCTGAGGTCAGGCAATTGGTGGTTGATAATTTCCGCGACTTCTTCCGTCGCAATGTCGTGCAGTATAATCGCCGTGATCTACCGGTAGGGTTTGTGGGCAGTATTGCCTGGCATTATGAGGAGCAGCTGCGTGAAGCGGCAAACTTGGAAGGCTTTACCGTGGGCCGTGTCTTGAAGAGCCCGATAGACGGGTTGGTGGCATATCATGCCGAATGACCTTCGCCCTATACCCTCATCAAGTCGCTTATTACCATGTCGCTGACAAAAAGCCCCTGATGAGTCAGGCGGAGGTGGTTGTCAGACCTTGTCAGCAAACCTTGCTCTAAGTATTTTTTTGCGAGGGGTAGGAGGTAGGAGGTGTCCTGCGGGGAGAGCAGTGACAGGTCAATTCCTTCACAAGTTCGTAGAGAGAGCATCACGCGGTCGTTGTAGCGGCTGTCGTCGTCGAGCCATTCCTGTTCAATCACAGGGCTTCCGTTCTCAATGCCGTTGATATATTGTCTGATGTCAGCCACGTTCCAGCACCGACTTCTGCCGTCATAGCTGTGAGCAGCGGCACCGAGACCTATGTAGGGCACATCGGTCCAATAGCTGCTGTTGTGTCGTGAACGATGGCCAGGAAGGGCGAAGTTGGATATCTCGTAGTGCTCAAAGCCGGCAGCCTTCAACTGTTCTGTCAATGTGTAGTACATCTGACGCTCCAGCTCTTCGTCGCACTCTCTCATTTCCTTATTTTCTCCATTTCTCATTTTCTCATAGAGAACGGTGCCTTCTTCAATCATCAGGCAGTAGGCCGACAGGTGTTCCACTCCCAGGTCGAGTGCCTTTGTGATGTCGTCTTGCCAGTTGTCGAGGGTCTCGCCAGGGAAACCGTACATCAGGTCGATACTGATGTTGCTGATGCCTGCTTCACGAAGCGTCTTGACGGCTTGTGGTACCTGTTGGGCATTATGGCGGCGGTTCAGAAAGCGCAGACGATTGTCGTCAAACGTCTGGGCCCCCATTGACACACGGTTGACGGGAAGTTGCGAGAGGGCGTGAGCATATTCCTCTGTCACGTCGTCTGGGTTCATTTCTATGGTGACTTCCGTAGCATTGTTGCTGAATAACTTATTAATGCTGAATACCTTATTAATATGGTCGAAAAGCTTCTTCAGGTGTTGGGGGGACAACTGGCTGGGGGTGCCGCCGCCGATGTAGATGGTATCGAGAGACGGCAA
>Ga0265298_10012065_pt1 | contig 10049 bp, 9 predicted proteins | sample AusTroGonzalo_MG_3_FD_193486 | JGI IMG/M metagenome (GOLD analysis project Ga0265298, IMG submission 193486) | Bovine rumen microbial communities from tropical cattle in Woodstock, Queensland, Australia - Gonzalo_01 | ecosystem: Host-associated > Mammals > Digestive system > Stomach > Rumen ... | reverse complement strand
TTTCAAGAAGGACGGCGCGGAGTACTGCCGGACGCTCGGCGCGCTCGCAAAGCGGGCGGTTGACGCAGGAGCCGCATTCGTCTTCGTCTCGGACAACGTGGGCGAGGAGTTCGCGCGGAGGCTGATGCGCAGGTTCCCGCTGGACGCGAACGCGCCGGTCGGTTCGCGGATCGAGCCGCTCCCTGTCCGGCGCGAGGGATTCGTCGCGGCAGGCCGCGTCGCCTCCGCCGCGCTCGCCTCCGAGACGGCGTCCGTCAGCGGCGCGGGCGTAGTCGCGTCGCGGATGCTGACACTCGGCCACCTCTGGACGGAGATCCGCGTAAAGGGTGGCGCGTACGGCGGCGGATTCACGCGAAGGTTCGACGGCGGCGCGTGGTTCCTGTCATGGAACGACCCGTCCCCCGCGAGGTCGCTCGGCGTGTACCGCGCCTCCGGCGACGCGCTGCGCCGCGCGGCCGCAGGGGATTTCGAGAACTACGTCATAGGAGCCGTCGCAATGACGGAGCCGTACCTCGCGCCGTCCGGCGAGATGGAGTTCGCGGCCTCGCGGGCAATGTCCGGCAGGACCGAGGCCGACACGCAGAGGATGCGCTCGGAAATGCTGCACACGACGCGCGACCGGCTGATGTCGTTCGCCGACGAAGTGGACGCCGTTTCTCGTTCGCGCTCGATATGCGTCATCGGCGGCAAGGAGCAGATCGACGCATGTTCGTCTGAGCTGGACTCGGTGGAACCAGTCTTGGCTGACTGAGCGCGCCTAGAACCCCGGCAGGTTCATCTGGCCGGAGACGCAGACCTTGCGGCCTTTCGAGAGGGCGCGGTCGGAAGTGTCGTACACTACGAACTTGATCCCCTCGAACCGCCGCGACAGCTCGGCCTTGATGTAGTTCGACACGCTCCTCACGTTCCCCTTGTCGTCGTCTGAGAAGCCTATCGCGACTGACCTGTCAACAGGCCCCGTGCGGCGCAGCATGTGATAGACGTGCTCCACGAAGTCGCGTATGGCGAACTCCTTCGCGAGCTCCGGCCGCGACGCCAGCGTCGCGCTCGCGAGCTTCTCGCGGTAGATCGGGTCGTCCGCCATGCGCTTCCTGAACCCGTCGTATGTGACCGCGCTGTAGCGGCACATCCCGAGGTAGTACTCCAGCTCCTCCTCGTCTGTGCCGAACTTCTCCGCCTTGTCGATCCACTTCCTGTAGCCGCGCAGGTTGGACATCATCGTTTCTCGCTCAAGCGGCGTGAGAGCGTTGTCGATGAAGAGCCGCACCGCGCTCTTTATCGTCTCCGGGGCGTGCCCCCGCGCCGTGACGATGGCGAAGATGCGGCCCTCCACGAGCGTCTTCTTGAACGTCTCGTAGCTCGGAGAGGGCTTCTCGCCGAGCGAGACGCGGGCGAGGGCGGCCATCGTGTCTTCGAGAAAACGGTTCGGCTCCCCCTCCAGCTCCGGGTCCGCGAAGTTTATGAAAGCCGCCTTCCAGCCGCCCTCCGCCGGCGGGCGGTAGTGTTCGGAGTCGGCCCGCACGAGCGCGAAGCTCGAAGTCGAAAGATCCACCGGACGCCACACGCCGTCCTTGCCGCGATGTTCCATCTTGATCTTCGTCGGCATGTGGAGTATGTTGTCGTCCCAGTCGAAGATGTAGTATTTGAAGTCGCGGCCTGAGACTTCTTCGTTCACATACGGGATCGGGGCGTTCATCTATACGACCTCCGCCTCGAAGTCGAAGCCGCAGACCTTTTCCAGCCGCACCTTCACGAAGTCGCCGACGGACGCGCGACGCGCCTTCTTCGCGTCGAGAAGGTACGTGACGCCGTCAACGTCGGGCGCCTGGCTCGCCATGCGCGCGACGCCGGGGGCGACGACGAGCGCGTCGTGCGTCTCGCCGACCATCTTCGCGGCGCGGACCTTCCAGAGGCGCTCCGCGTCCGCCATCACGACCCTCTCGCGCTCCTCGGCGACGCGCCGCGACGGGCGGCCGGACATCTTCGCGGCTGCCGTTCCCTTTTCCGGGCTGTATGCGAACGCGCCGAGCCTGTCGAACTGCATCCTCGCGAGGTCCGCGCGCATCTGCGCGAACCGCACAGGCGTCTCTCCGGGGAATCCCGTCATCACCGTCGTGCGCAGCGTGACGTCCGGGACAATCGCTCGCAAGACCTCGGCCGCAGAGCGCGTCGCTTTGATTGCGGCGGCGCGGCGCATCCGCTTCAGGATAGCCGGCACGGTGTGCTGCACAGGCACGTCAACGTAGTGGACGGCGTGGGGGGATGTCGTGAGCCACACGACGAAGTCGTCGTCTATCTCGCTTGGATAGCTGTAGAGGACGCGTATCCAGAATCTGCCGGGAAGCGCGTCGAGCTTCCGCAGGAGCGACACGAGATTCGTCTTCGATCCGTCCTTGATGTCGCGTCCGTAGAGCATCGGGTCCTGCGCGACGATGTTCAGTTCGCGGCATCCGCTCGCGAGAAGGGCCTTCGCCTCGCGCAGTATCGACCGCACGGGACGCGAGCGGAACCGCCCGCGTATCGACGGGATCGCGCAGTACGCGCAGCGGTGGGCGCAGCCTTCGGCGATCTTGAGGTATGCGAACGCCTTGCCGGTGAGGCGCAGCGCGGGCATCTTCGGCTCGATCCACTCCTGGGGAACGCCCTGCCAGGCGTCCACGCCGGGGAACTTCGCCCTGGCCTTCGGGTAGCGCTGGGGATAGCAGCCCGTGACGACGACTCGTCCGTAGCGTCCCGCCGCCTTGAGCGCGAGCGCCCGCGCGATCTCGCGCTCGGCCTCCTCCCTCGCCGAGGCGATGAAAGAGCATGTGTTGACTATCGCGACGTCTGCGCGGTCGGGGTCGCGGGAGAGGACGTAGCCTTTTTTCAGGAGATTGCCCGCCATGACCTCCAGGTCGGCCGCGTTCTTCGCGCAGCCGAGGGAGACCAGGGCAAGAGAGGCGCCTTTCGCCGTCATGGCGGAAAGCCCCTCCGTCAGGCGAGGAAGATCGACTTCTCTCGGCGGCAGAGCTGGACGGCGACGCCCCACGGGTCGCGGAGAATCGCCATGTGGAACGCTGGATTGTCGAGCGTGATCTGCTCGAGCTTCGCGCCGGCGGCCTCCAGGCGCTTCGCGTCCGCGGCGACGTCGTCGCTCGCGAACGCGACGTGGAGCGTCATGGAGTTCATGGCCGCGTAGTCCGGCGCGGACGGGGTCTCGCCGGTCCTGTAGATCTCGAGGCCGATCGTGCCGGAGTCGTCCATGATGAACGCCGAGCCGGGCGCGGAGCGGCGCATGCCGAGATTCGCGCACCACCACTCGATGAAGCGCTCCGGGTCGGAGACGTCTATCGCAAAGTGCTCGAGCTTCACTGCGTCAGCCCTCCGCTTCCAGCGCGGCGTCAACCTCGTCGGTCGTCTCCATGTTCGTATATACGTCCTGGACGTCCTCGAGGTCTTCGAGCATTTCGACGAACTTGTTTATCGCCTTGGCGACGTTGACGTCGGAAACCGGGTTCGTCATGTTCGGGACGAGGCCGATGTTGGAGTTCTCCTCGTCGATGGCGATGCCGGCCGCCTTGATCGCGTCCGAGACGGCGACGAAGTCGGCGGGCTGGCACTTGACGGTGAAGCCGCCGTCTTCGGACAGGACGTCCTCGGCGCCGGCGTCGAGGGCGACTTCCATAACGCGGTCCTCGGTGAGGCCGTCAGCCGCCGGGATCATCACCTGGCCGAGGCGGTCGAAGAGGCGCGAGGCGCTGCCGGGCTTCGCGAGTTCGAGGCCGTTCTTCTTGAAGACGTTCGAGACCTCTGCGGCGGCGCGGTTCTTGTTGTCGGTCAGCACGCGCACGACGACGGCGGTCCCGCCCTTGATGCCCTCGTACTGGGCGTCAACCATTTCGGCGGACTCGAGCTCGCCCGTTCCCTTCTTGATCGCGCGGTCGATGTTGTCGTTCGGCATCTGCGCCGCCTTCGCCTTCGCGATGAGCGTGCGGAGGGTCGGGTTGTTGGCGGGGTCGCCGCCCTTCGCCTTCACGACGATCGTGATTTCCTTCCCGAGCTTCGAGAAGATCTTGCCCTTCCTCGCGTCCGCCGCGCCTTTCGCGCGCTTGATTGTCGCCCAGTGGCTGTGACCTGACATTGCCTGTTCCTTTCGGGTGTCGTTTTGTTTTCAGTTTTTTTCCAAGACCGGCCGCTCGGGTCAGACCTTGTGGCGGTATGTGATGCGGCCCTTGCCAAGGTCGTACGGGGATATCTCCACCGTGACCTTGTCGCCGATCGCTATCTTGATGAAGAACTTGCGCATCTTCCCCGATATGTGGGCGAGCACTTCGTGCCCGTTCTCCAGCTGGACCTTGTACATGGTCGCGGGGAGGACCTTGGTCACGGTTCCCGTGACTTCTATTGCCTGATCTTCTTCTTTTGCCATTAGGTTTTGACCTTGTTGCGACTTTAATTCAGGATATTCTACCAAATCCGCCGCATAATGGCAATAGCGCAATTACGCAATTGCAACGGAAGGGCAGTCTGTGGTATGATAAAGGACAAATTCGCAGGAGGAGGACATGAAGACTACTACAGCGGCATTCTTCGCGTGCGCCGCGCTGACGGCGCGCGCCGCGTATCTCGGCGTTCCGCGGGAGACCGTCGCCGAGGTGCAGTATCCGGAACGGGTGTTCACGAACGCCGAGGGACGGCTTTGCGCGGACTTCGGCAAGGCTGCGTTCGGCTGGCTTGAGATCGACGCGCCCGCGCCGGGCCTCGGATATTTCCTCGCAATTGGCGAGCGCCTCAGGAATGACGGAACGCTCGACCGCTCGCCCCCCGGGAGCGTGCGTTGCGTCGGCGTGAAGTGGCACACCGAGAAGGGGGGATTCCAGAGGGTGCCAGCGCCGCCGGACCTGCGCAACCTCTTTGCGGCGAAAGAGGGCGCGGCGATTGCGCTGCCCGAGAAGTTCGGCGTCGTCACGCCGTTCAGGGCGGCTGAGATATACGAGTGCGCGTTCCCGGTGACCGAGAAGACCGTCCGCCGCCGCGTCGTCGTCTATCCCGCCGACCGCGACGAATCGGCGTTTTCCTGCGATGACCCGCGCCTTAAGTCCGTCTGGGACTTCTGCAGGCACTCGATGTTCGCGACGTCGTTCGCGGGGCAGTTCGTCGCCGGCGACCGCGAGCGGATTCCATACGAGGCCGACGCCTTCGTTTCGCAGCTGAACTGGTACGCGCTCTCGTCGGACTACGCCTATCCGCGCAGCTCGGTCGAATACCTCTACACGCACCCGACATGGCCGACGGAGTTCAGGCAGATATCCATCCTGAGCGCATGGGCGGACTGGATGTGGACGGGCGACACGCGGTCGATCGAGCGATTCTACGACATGTTCAAGGGCGAAAAGCTCCTCATGTCGTTCCGCCGCGCCGACGGACTGCTGGTGTCAGGCGGCGAGCGCCGTCCGCATCCGCACACAACCAACAAACTGGGCCTTGCCGACATCGTGGACTGGCCCATGTCGGAGCGCGACGGCTTCGACTTCCGCGACGTGAACACGGTGGTCAACGCCTTCCACTACCGCGATCTCGTCGTCATGGCGGAGATGGCGGCGGCGATCGGCAGGGAGGCTGACGCCGAGACGTTCAGGGCCAAGGCGCGCGAAACACGCGAGTCGTTCCAGCGCGTGTTCTTCGACGCGGACAGAGGCCTCTACGTCGATGGGGAGGGCTCCCGCCATTCGTCGCTCCACGCGAACGCCGCCGCAGTCGCGTTCGGGCTTGCGCCGGACGGACATGTCGGCAAGATCGCGGACTGGCTGGAGTCGCGAAGGATGGCGTGCAGCGTGTACTTCTCGCAGTATCTTCTCGAAGCCCTCTACGCAGCGGGGCGCGACGAGGCGGCGATGAAGTTGCTGACGGCGGGGGACTCCCGCAGCTGGATCGGCATGATGAATCAGGGCGCGACCATCACCATGGAGGCGTGGAACAGTTCGGTGAAGCCGAACCTCGACTGGAACCATGCGTGGGGCGCGGTTCCGCTGAACGTCATTTCGCGCTTTGTGCTCGGCGTCACGCCGCTCGAACCAGGGTTCGCGAAGGTGCGTGTCGCCCCGCGCCCGGCGTGGCTGAGGAAGGTGTCCGCCCGGGTGCCGACTGCGAAGGGGACGGTTCACCTGCGCATAGACGGCGACGAGCTCACGATTGATTCGCCCGTCCCCGCCGTTGTCGAATGGCGCGGAAAGGTCAACGGCCCTGGCCTTTAGTTTTCGCCACAGCCGCCCATTCGACCCTATCCACGAATATCTTGCAGGTCGGATGGATTCGGTCGGCGAGTTCGCCGGGGAGGATGTCAAAGTCGTCGCCTGCCTTGGGGGTGAAGACCCCGCCAAAGTCGTACCACGCGTAGCTTTTGCCCGTCTCGGCGAGCTTGACGGAATGCGAGACGACCGGCTCCTTGCAACCGTCACGGGTGACGACGAGCTTGAAGGCTTCAAGCTGCCCGTCGTCTGCGCCAAGTTCGCGCTCGATGCGAACGTGCGCACGGAGGCGGTACTTTCCGTCCAAGTCCAATCCCACAGAATCCAGCGGCGTGACGTTCCAGCCCCGATACGTGTACTCGACGGCGTTGCCGAGGGCGGCCAGGGGATCCTTTATGCGGCGGCTGTCCGCAGGGTACGCCGTGGGGTTGACCCGCGGATATTCCATCATGATCACGTTTGAGACGACCGACGGACTGCTGCCCGCCGCAAATTCGCGCATCTCCTTGATGGTGTGCTTGTTCATTCCGGGCTGCTCGCAGAGGGCGACCGGCGGATTCCCCTCGTCAAACATCGGGGCGATGAGCGAACGGGCGATATGTTGCAACTCTCTGCGCCGCGCGGCGTCAACCCGCTCCGGATGCAGCGTGCAGACGAAGTCGGCGCAGCGAGGGCCGCGGAACCCGCGCGTGACACGCGTGACTTCCAGTCCGAACAGTCCCCAACGCGCGGCGTTGTGATGGACGGGGCTGCCCTTCGTGGCGTCGCAGGCCTTTCGCCAGAGTTCCGCGCCGTGGTCGTAAACATCGTCCGGGATGACGGGGTTGCAGATGCGCTCGAATATCTCCGGGGGATTCTCCACGCCGTCCCGCTTCGCCCCCAGCGCGTGAATCTCGTCGAACCAAGCGCGCGCATATGGTGCGCCAGCCCCGTAGCCGGATGCCGTCAACCTCGGCGAAGTATTCGGGATGGTCTCGGAAATAGGTCTCGGGCGGCAGCAGATACATGAACGTGTGGCAGTTCGGAAGCTCCTTGCAGTAGAGGAAGTCGCTCACACCCCCAAGCTCAGGGGTGGATGCACGGCACGAGAGATTGCCGTTGTACCTGAGCTTGGCGGCGAACGCCGGATGGTACATCACGTCCGTCGCGCACGTGTCACGCTGGACGAAATCGGGGACCTGCCTGTCGCGAAGGTCGCCGGGAACGCAAAAGGCGTCCGCCTCGGGCACCACTTCTGTGCCGCTGGCGAACCAGCCGCACCCCCCGTAGGCCTCCAGAAGTTCATAGACGCCGTACTGAAACGGCGGACCTTGATCCGAGGTCCATTATAGAGGCCATATCAATAGAGACAGGGCAGAAGATCGTTCCAGGGAAAACTCTTCTTGTGCTGGATGAGATACAGGAGTCACCGCGCGCGTTGACTGCGCTTAAGTTCTTTAACGAGGATATGCCAAATTTGGCCGTTATGGCTGCTGGTTCGCTTCTGGGGCTTGCCGTCGGCAGGAATAAGAAGAAATGTGATGCCAATTCGTCGCAGGCTAAGGCCTCATTCCCAGTCGGCAAGGTTGCGTTTCTTGACGTGCCGCCTATGACTTTCGAGGAGTTCCTCTTGGCTGTTGGGGAGGACATGAAGTGCGAGACGTTGAAGAAGCGCGACTGGAAGAACGCGGCTTTCAATTTCCAGCCCCCGCCGATGCCGACGTTCTCTGACTGACCTGACCGGCGAAAAAGACTAGTTCGTTCCCGCTATCGCGAATATGGCCATGAAGAACGCGATGTAAACGAAGCCTACCATCCCGCCCGTGACCAAGATCATCACCGGCTCCATCAGCATTCCGAAGCGCTTGACGGCGACGGCGAGGAGCATCTCGTGAAAACGCGCCGTCTCGCCGAACGCCTCGGGAAGGGCGCCGCCCGTCTCGCCGACGGCCGCCATGCTCGCTAGCATCGGCATGAACTCGACGGCCGGGGCGAGGGACTTGGCGAGCGGCGAGCCGCGCATCACCGCCTCGCGCGCGTTCGCGACGCGGCGCCTCAGCCGCCTGTTTGCGAGGAGACGCCCGCCGGTCGCGAGCGCGTCCACCAGTGGAACGCCCGCCTCTGTCATGATCTGCATCGAGCGCGCGAAGAGGGCCGTGCCGGAGAGGCGCAGGATCCGCCCCGTCACGGGCGTCTTCATCAAGACGACGTCCTCCAGCTCGCGCCCCGTCTCGTTCATGCGCACGGCGAACCACGCGGCCAAGGCGCCGCCCGTCGCGGCGAGGATCACGGGGCCGTTCGCGACGACCCACGCCGAGAAGTCCATCAGGGCCTGGGTCATCGCCGGAAGGTCCGTCCCGCCGGACTTCAGGAACTCCGCCACCTTTGGAATGACGGCCACGACGAGGTATGTGCTGACGCCGATCGCCAAGAGGACGGCGATGACCGGGTACAGAAGCGCGTTGACGACTGCGGCGCGGAGGTTCCGGCGGGCCTCCATCTGGTCCGCCGTGCGGGAGAGCGAGCGCTCCAGCTCGCCTGTCTTCTCGCCGACTTCGGCGAGGCGCACGGCCATCTCGTCGAACCGGCGCGGATGTCCGGCGAGCGCGTCGGCGAACGTCCCGCCGCGGAAGACGTGTTCGCGCACGGCCTTCCACGTCTGCTTCGCTCGTGCGCCGGGCGACTGGGCCTGGACTGTGGCGAGCGCCTGGAGGAGCGAGACGCCGCTCTTGAGCATCGACGCGATCTGGCGGAATCCCATCTCGACGTCGAAGCAGGTCATCGGCCTGAGCCACGCGGGGCTCCACCGCGGAGGGAGCTCCGGCGCCTCGCGGACCTCGGCGGCGTCGATGACGAGATATCCGCCCGCCCTTAGCGCGGCAAGGAGCGCCTCGCGGCTCTCCGCCTCGCGGCGGACGGTGCGCCGCGCGCCGGACTGGTCCTTGACTGTCGCCTCGAACGTCATTCAGGCTGGATCTTGCCGCTGATCTTGTCAACGGCGATCGCGATGGCACCGTCGCCCGTGAGGTTGCAGGCGGTGCCCATCCCGTCGAACGCAAGGTATATCGCCGTCATCATGGCGTAGCGCTCCGGGGAGAAGCCGAGCGAGGTCTCCGCTATCGTCGCGCACGCGAGCACGACGCCGCCCGGCACGCCCGGCGCGGCCACGGCGACGACGCTTATCTGGAAGATGTACGTCACGAACGCGCCCGCCGATATCGGTTCGCCGGCCATTACCATGAGCCCCACCGCGTACGCGACCATGTTGCACATGGAGCCCGCGAGGTGGATGTTCGCGCAGAGCGGTATCACGAGGTTAGCAGTCGGCTCGGAGACTCCGTTCTCCCGCGTCTGGCGGAGCGTGACGGGCAATGTCGCGGCGGACGAGGCGCAGCCCAGTCCCGTCAGGTACGCCGGCATCATGTTCCAGAGCGCCTTGAACGGGTTCTTGCGGGCGTAGGAGCAGGCTATCGAATACTGGATGACGAGGAGCGTCATCGTGAGGGCAGTGCAGTAGAGGACGAGCTTCATGCAGGAGCCCGCGACGGCGGCGATGTTGCCGCAGGCCGTTGTGTTGGCGACGACCGAGAGTATGTAGAGGGGGAGCAGCGGGACGAAGAGCTTCACGATCGACCAGGTGACGATGTCCCTGAACTGGTGCGTCAGCTTGTGCACGGCGTCGGCTTTGCAGGCGATTATGCCCATGCCTAGGATGAAGGAGAACACAAGGCACGTCACGATGTCGGCGAACGGCGGAATCGCTATCTTGAAGTAGGCCGGATATGAAGCCGACGCGGCGGCTTCGTCAAGCCCGGTGCACATGATGTGGGGGAGGATGGCCCT
>Ga0265298_10012064_pt1 | contig 10050 bp, 7 predicted proteins | sample AusTroGonzalo_MG_3_FD_193486 | JGI IMG/M metagenome (GOLD analysis project Ga0265298, IMG submission 193486) | Bovine rumen microbial communities from tropical cattle in Woodstock, Queensland, Australia - Gonzalo_01 | ecosystem: Host-associated > Mammals > Digestive system > Stomach > Rumen ... | reverse complement strand
TACGAAATAGAGGGCCTTCTCGTCAGCTACACCATAAAGAATCAGCATGGTCTTCACCGCAAAGTGCCAGGGACCGGCACCATTAGGCGTGGGCACGATGACGGCGATAGAGCCGACGATGAACGTTACCAGGGCACAGCCGAGACCTAAATCGGCAGTAAAGTCAAAGCAGAAGAAGGTGAGGTAGTAGTGCAGGAAGTAGCTGACCCAGATGCCAAGGGTGAAGAAGGTGAACAACGGGATGTTGCGCACGTCCTTCAGCGAGATGACGCCTTGCCAGATACCGCTGAGCGTCGCACGCACCTTATCATATATAGTGAGCTTGCGCAACAGGAAATGCAATAGGATGAGGATAGCCACTACACAGATAGCTACCACCAGATAGCCCGCCCACGAGAATCCGTCGAGGATAGACTGCAAGTTGGTGCCCGTCTTACGGAAGAACATGCCAAAGGTGCTCATCTCCAACAACAGCACCAGAGCCGTGATGCCCATGACCAACAGCGAGTCGATGGCTCGCTCAGTAACCACCGTACCTAACGCCTTGGGGAACGACACACCATCGTAGCGGTTCAGCACGCCACAACGCGTAAACTCCCCTACCCTCGGCACCACCAGCGAGGCGGCATACGACACGAAGATGCTGTGAATGCTAACTGAAGCGCGTGGCTTTTCACCTACGGGCTCCAGCGTCTGACGCCAGCGCCAGCCACGGAACATCTGAGCCAGTATGCCGAAGGGGAACGAGAGCAGCATCCACGACCAGTCCATCTCGTCAGTCATGACGTACCAGATGGTCTGCCAGTCCTCGCCACGATACATCCAGTAGAGGATACCCGCACCCAATACCAGCGGCATCAATACCTTCAATATGACATTGCCCGTCTTCATTGCGACTGCAAAGGTAATGCAAACCAAATGAAAAACCAAATATATTTGGATTTTTCTGAGGTGAAGCTTACCTTCACCCTAGGTGAAAGATAAATAAAAAAATGAGAATTGAGAATTGAGAATTGAGAATTTTTCCATGCGGCAGCAAATTTTTCACTTTTCACTTTTCACTTTTCACTTAAATATTGTACCTTTGCACCCACAAACGGAAGAAAGATGAAAAGAAATATCGCCATATTCGTGTCCGGCGGCGGCACCAATTGTGAAAATCTTATTCGTTACTTTCAGGGTAGCGACGATGTCAACTGCGAACTTGTGGTCAGCAACAAGGCAGACGCTTATGCACTGGTCAGGGCCCAGAACCTGGGAGTGACAACGGCTGTCGTCCCCAAGGCACAGCTGAATGACGAGGCATTCATGATGGCGCTAATGAACGAGCATAAGATAGAGTTTATCGTGCTGGCTGGCTTCCTGCCACTGGTACCCAACTTCCTGATAGAGGCCTATCCGCGCCGCATCGTCAACCTGCACCCTGCCCTACTGCCTAAATACGGTGGTAAGGGCATGTGGGGACACCACGTACACGAGGCCGTCAAGGCTGCCGGCGAGACGGAGACGGGTATGACAGTGCACTACGTGACCCCTATCTGCGACTCGGGCGAGATTATTGTTCAATACCGTGTGGCACTGAGTCCCAACGACACTGCCGACGATATTGCCGAGAAGGAACACCAGCTGGAAATGAAATATTTCCCTGAGGTGGTGGAGAAAGTAATACGCACACAACTGGTATGCGCCTGACTCACCAACTATGAATTGTGAACTATGAGCTCTACAGTACGACCCAAGAAGAACCTCGGACAGCACTTCCTGACCGATTTGTCGATAGCCAAGCGCATAGCCGACACAGTAGATGCGTGCCCTGACATACCCGTACTGGAGGTGGGCCCCGGCATGGGTGTTATGACGCAATATCTGGTAGAAAAACCCCGTCCTTTCAAAGTCGTGGAGATTGACCGCGAGAGTGTGGCATACCTGAACGAACACTTTCCCAAGTTGCGCGAAAACATCCTCGGTGAGGACTTCCTGCGCATGGACCTGCGCCAGGTGTTTGATGGTCAGCAGTTTGTGCTGACGGGCAACTACCCCTACGACATCTCGTCACAAATCTTCTTTAAGATGCTGGACAACCGTGACCTCATTCCCTGCTGTACAGGTATGATACAGCATGAGGTGGCCGTACGTATGGCCTCGCAACCCGGCAACAAGCAATATGGCATCCTGTCGGTACTGATTCAGGCATGGTATAATGTGGAGTATCTGTTTACCGTCGAGCCTACCGTGTTCAATCCACCGCCCAAGGTGATGAGTGCCGTCATCCGCATGACGCGCAATGAGGTGCGGCACTTAGGCTGTGACGAGCAGTTGTTCAAACGGGTGGTAAAGACGGTGTTCAACCAACGTCGCAAGATGCTACGCGTCTCGCTGCGCCAGTTGTTGCCGCCAGAATCTTCACTCTTCACCCTTCACTCTGAACTTCTTACTCGTCGTCCTGAACAGCTGTCTATTCCGCAGTTTGTGGAACTAACCAATATGGTGGAAGGGGAAGTGAAAAGTGAAAAGTGATAAGTGATAAGTGATAAGTGATGGACGAGAACGGATATATCACGATGCTTGAGGAACATGACATCAAGCCAACAGCCAACCGCCTTATTGTGCTACGGACACTGGATGGCGCGGGACGTCCCATGTCACTCTCTGAACTGGAATACAAGATTCTGACCATCGACAAGTCGGGCATCTTCCGCACCCTGTCACTCTTCCGCGAACAGCATTTGGTACACGTGATAGAGGATGGTGGCGACGGTGTGCGCTATGAACTTTGCCATAGCCATCACGACGAAATCGACGATGACCTGCATGTCCACTTCTACTGCGAACAGTGTCAGCAGACCTATTGTCTCGACCATATCCCCGTACCAGGCATCGAACTGCCCGAGGGTTTCGTTATGTCGTCAGTGAACTATATGGTAAAAGGAATCTGTCCACACTGTGCATATAAGACACACCACGCATAATCTTCACTCAACACCGGCGTCAGCCGATTCTTCACTCATCACTCTTCACTCACACAGTGCCGTACACACACGGTCTTGGAAGTCTCTGCCGTCAGCACTACGCATCACGCCCTGATTGATGATGGCAAAGCACAACTGACGTCCGTCAGCAGTCGTCAGATAACCTGCCAGCGACGAGATACCCGTCACAGTACCAGTCTTAGCCACCACATTACCATAAGCGTTGCCTTCCGTCATACGCTTCTTCAGCGTGCCGTCAACGCCTGCAATAGGCAGGGCGGGCAACAGATGACCGATAATTTCCTCCTTGTTATGTGCATAGCGCAACATGTGCACTAAGAGTTCAGCAGAGATATAGTTGTAGAGCGAGAGTCCTGAGCCGTCAGCAATCTTATAGGGATTATCACCTAATCCCAGACGCTTGATGAACTGTTTAGTCAATGCACGGGCATCGCTGGCCTTGGCCGGACGATGACCGGTAGATGCTGCTGTCTGATAAAACATGGACTCAGCATAGAAATTGTCGCTATCCTTCAGCATCTGCTTCAGAACGATGTCGATGCTATGACGATAGGTGCTCAGATGACGCGCACCATTAGGCATCACACCATTACCACCCAGTTTGGCCTCAGCCACGTTGACGCCCTGACGCTCCAACTCCTTGCGGAGGGTGGTCAGAAATATGTCCTTACGACCTATCGAGAGAGGAATCAGCATGGGATTATCATCATCCCAGCACCAGCCTTCACCATAGTCCAGCACCTCTTTCATTTGCTTGTCGGCAATGATCGTGCCACGAATCTTGGTAATACCGGCCTGACGGATGCTCTCGGCTATCACTGCCACATCGTCCTGCGTCAGTGAGGGATCGAAGCCACCTACGCAATACAGGTTGCCTGTCAGCACGGAATCGGCTATCGAACCCGTATAGAAGAAGCGCGTCTGGTATTCATAAGCACCACCTAGGCGGTCGAGGGCCGTGATGGCCGTCACTAGCTTCATGGTCGAAGCCGGACGCATCAGCTGACGGGCCTGATACTGATAAATCAACGTATCGGCATCGAGGTCAAAAACCATCAAGCCGACCTGTGTGGTCTCGAAAAGGGGATCACGTAACAGCGAGTCAAGCTTGATGCGCAGGCTGTCCTGTGCCACAGAGGCCACTGACAGACAGCATATAAGAACTAAAAATAGTATTTTCTTCATATTCGTTTGCAAAATTACAAAAAAGTTTAGAGTTTAGAGAGTAAAGTTTGGAGAAATTTTGTAACTTTGTCCCCGATAAGCGTAAAAACATGGTATATAAGTACGATTTCTTGATTATCGGTGCTGGCGTAGCCGGCATGAGTTATGCCCTGAAAGTGGCTAATGCCAATAAGGGCAAGGTATGCATGATATGCAAGGCCGGACTCGACGAGGCCAACACATCGTTTGCACAGGGTGGTGTGGCCAGCGTGACAAATATGAAGGTGGACACCTTCGACAAGCATATTGCCGACACCATCATTGCGGGCGACTACATTTCTGACCAGAAAGCAGTGGAACAGGTGGTACGCAATGCCCCTGCCCAGATTGAAGAGCTGGTCAAGTGGGGCGTCAACTTCGACCGCAAGGACGACGGACAGTTCGACCTGCACCGTGAGGGCGGACATTCTGAGTTCCGCATTCTGCACCACGCTGACGATACGGGTGCCGAGATACAGCGTGGACTGATGGAGGCTGTCCGCAACCATCCCAATATCGACATCAAGGAAAACCATTTTGCCGTTGAAATCATTACCCAGCACCATCTGGGCGTCCGTGTAACACGCCGTTCGCCCAATATCCAGTGCTATGGTGCCTATGTGCTGAACTGCCAAGAGCCAACAGCTAACAGCCAAAAGCCAACCGTGGACACCTATCTGGCCAAGGTCACCGTGATGTGTACAGGCGGCTGCGGTGCCGTATATATGACGACGTCGAACCCCGTCATCGCTACGGGCGACGGCATCGCTATGGTCTACCGTGCCAAGGGAACGGTAGCCGACATGGAGTTCGTACAGTTCCACCCCACCGTACTACATAATCCCAAGGAAACGCACCCCGCCTACCTCATCACCGAGGCTATGCGTGGCTATGGCGGCATTCTGAAACTGCCCAATGGCAATACTTTCATGGAAAAGTATGACGAGCGTCTGTCGCTGGCACCGCGCGACATCGTGGCCCGTGCCATCGATAAGGAAATGAAGATTCACGGTTTGGACCATGTCTGTCTGGATGTCACCCATAAAGACCCTGCCGAGACGAAAAAGCACTTCCCCAACATCTATCAGAAGTGTCTCAGCATAGGCATCGACATCACCACCGACTATATTCCCGTACGTCCTGCAGCCCACTATATGTGTGGCGGCATCAAGGTCGACCTGAACGGACAGTCATCTATCGAACGTCTGTACGCTCTTGGTGAATGTTCATGCACAGGTCTGCATGGCGGCAACCGTCTGGCCTCGAACTCACTCATCGAAGCTGTTGTCTATGCTGATGCTGCAGCAAAGGACTCGCTGAAGCATGTCGACCTTTACGACTATAATGAGAAAGTACCGGAATGGAACGACGAAGGCACGATGACCAACGAGGAAAAGGTGCTCATCACACAAAGCGTACGCGAGGTCAACCAGATTATGTCCAACTATGTGGGCATTGTCCGCTCAGACCTGCGTCTGCATCGCGCCTGGGACCGTCTGGACATGCTATACGAGGAGACGGAGCGCCTCTTCAAGCGTGTCAAGGCCTCGCGAGACATCTGCGAACTGCGTAACATGATTAATGTAGGCTACCTGATTACCCGTTGGGCATTGGAACGCAAGGAGTGCCGCGGACTGCACTTTACTACCGACTATCCGCTGCACGCATACGACAAAAAATAAGAAATAATCTGCGGTAAAAAACTTACAGCGCAGGGAAAGCATCGTTTTCCTGAGCCTTCACCGCCATACACTCCATTTCTACCAGCCAACCTGGACGGCAGACGGGTGCCAGCACAATGACGTAAGGCTTGTTGGGGAAACGCTCCTCGTACAGTTTACTGACCACAGCGTAATCAGACGGATCGCGCAGGTAAACCACCATCTCACTGACTTCATCATACGTACAACCAGCCTCTTGAAGCAGAGTCTCTACGTTTTCCCACATGCGGTAGGTCTGCTTCACCACGTCCTTCGGATGGACAATACGTCCTTTATTGTCGATACTGGCAGTACCCGAGATGAAGACATGACGACGATCACCATAATCAACGTATGTGCCTCGTTCGAAACTGACGCCGTAGTCACTGGTACGATTCAGATGCGTCGAAGCGTAAAGATGATGCACCTGTTCGCGGCTGATGCCCTTGACGGCATAGTTGTCCATCTGGGCCAGCACGTTGGGATCCTGCTGACGTCCGCCAATACCTGTCGAGGCAATAAAATGAGTCTCTGGCGTCAACCCTTGGGTAAAGAACACCTGATTACGGGCACGCACCACACCGCCGTAGTTCAAATCGATATCATTCACAAACAACCACGTACGTATACAGTTGTCAGCCAATGTGCATTCTTCGTGTGCCAACTGCATCACGTACTCGTTGAAGAGCAGACGCATCTGATGCTCAGAGTTGGCGGCCAGATTAAAAGCCGTACCATTCCACAGATGGCGGTAACTGCCATGAGCAGCCTCATAGAGGCCGCTATCAGTCTGTCGTGTACTGACGCCAGTCATCAAATACGCCCAAAGTGCAATCTTGGTACCATCCAGCGGTGCCTGTTCGATAATACTCTTGGCACAATCGCTTACATCACTGGCAATCACGTCATCAGCCTGATTGGCAGCATCGCTCAGGAAGTAGCGCTTGAACACTGCCGTAGCTCCTTTCAATTCAGTTGTCAGCAGGTGCTGATAAGCATCAAGCACGGCATCGAGCTGTTGCTGATACGGCGCCATGATGTCCGTAACATGTACTATTACATGATACTCACTGACACCTCCTGCCCCTGTAAACTCCGAGAAGCAGGCACGTGCGCCACCTATATTAACTATTTTGTATGTCATGTTTCGGTCAATAAGAATAATAGCGGCTACAAAATTACAATATTTTTTAGTATTTTACGAGAGCGGAAGCAAATTTTTCACTTTTCACTTTTCACTTTTCACTTTTTTTATTACCTTTAAACTTTATTCGAAAGCTCTTTGACCTAAAGGTACAAAGTGTGGCTTTGCAATCTTCCGCTCGAAAAAACTCAAATAAATTTGGTTTTTTGCTCACTTATTCGTACCTTTGCACCCGATTTATCAAGGGGTGCTCACAATTGTGGGCTGAGATGATACCCTCGGAACCTGATACGGACAATGCCGACACAGGGATGATGAGTAAGCACAAAACCCCTTATTTTTAGTTATCATTAATAAATAAGGTAAAAAGATGAAGAAAAAAATGTTTTTGATGATGGCCGCACTGGTGAGTGTGGCGAGTATGAATGCACAACAGGTCAAGCGTCATGCTGCCTTGTACGACTCTACACAGGTAGAACGCCTGCAGGAAGTCATTGTAAGCGGCGTACGCACGCAGAAGGATGCGCCCTACGCCGTCAGCAACATCAAGCAACAGGAACTCAGCGAGTTTTCAAAGACAGGGCGTGAGTTGCCTTTCCTCTTTGCACGGACTCCCGGCATCATAGCCTGGAGCGAGAACGGACTGGGCACGGGTACGACCTACATGCGAATCCGTGGTGCCGGCGACTCTCGTATCAACGTGACACTGGACGGTGTACCCTTAAACTCACCTGAAGACCAGTGTGTGTTCTGGGCCAACATGAACTCGTACGGCTCAATGCTCGGGTCAGTACAGATACAGCGCGGCGTAGGAACATCGACTAATGGTGACGGCGCCTTTGGCGGTGCAATAGCCCTGTCATCGGTTTCCCCTTCACAACGTCCTTCCGCTGAAGTGTCTGCAAGCTACGGTTCCTATCATACATACAATGTGGGAGGCTCTTTCTCAACGGGACTCATCGGTAAACACTTTATTCTGGATGGCGCCTATCATGAAACCAATACCGACGGATATATTAATGGCACTGACGGTCGATCGGGGTCTTACTACGGAGGATTGACATGGATAGAAGACAAATTTGCCATACGCCTGAAGAACTTCGGTAATTTCGAGACCACCGGACAGGCCTGGAACGGTGTGACAGCAGGTTCTAACGACTACTCGCTAATGGATGGCTGTTACGATGACGGTTCGTGGGGCTATACTACCAAGACTGGCATCAAAACTTATGAAGACCTGTACAATGCCGGACTGGGACGCTATAACTCGCTCTACGAAAGGCTGGTAACCAATGACGACGGACTTTTTGCCAAGGATGCCAACGGCAACTACCAAACAGAGCGCTATACGATGGCCGATGGTTCGTTGTGGCCACGCACCACCGACAACTTCAAACAGAACCGCACGCTACTTTCGCTGGCATACGACTGGAAAAATGGCTGGACGGCATCCGGCACGCTGCACTACACTTATGGCTACGGCTATTATGAGGAGTTCCGTCCAGACAACAAGTTGACCAAGTACGGTCTGCAGTTTACAGATGCTGCGGGCAAGAAAGTGAAGCGCAGCGACTTTGTACGACAGAAAGGCATGAGCCAGAACGCACTTGGCATCTTCTTTAACACGCGCTATCAGGGCAAGCAACTGGAAATGATTGCAGGTGCATCGGGGCAGATGTTCAATGCCGACCACTGGGGCTACCTGACCTATGTCGCACACCCCGAATTGAGCCAGTTACTGCTGGCTGAAGGCAATTACCGCTACTACAAGTCTATAGCCGACAAGAACGACATCAGTGCATTCGTGAAGGTTGGCTACAGCATCACACCGGCCTGGAAAGTATTTGCTGACGTACAGTATCGCCACGTGGACTATAAGACCGACGGCATCAACGACCGCTTCTACGAAGAGGGTGGCATATATTATAACCAACCGCTTGACATCAACAAGCATTACGACTTTCTGAACCCTAAGGCTGGTATCAGTTTCTCTGCCGGCCCACACCATGCATTCGTCTCAGTAGCCATGAGTCATCGTGAGCCGGAGCGCAATAACTTCACCGACAACTACAAGTACCCGCTGCCCACTGCCGAGCGTCTGATAGACTATGAACTGGGCTACAACTTCTCGACCCGCTCACTCCGCCTTGGCGCTAACCTCTACTATATGGACTATAAAGACCAGTTTGTACAGACTGGCGAAGTGAGTGAAATTGGCGAGGCACTGACCACCAACATCAAAGATTCCTACCGTATGGGTGTCGAACTGACGGCAGCATGGGACGTCTGCAGTCTGCTGACATTGGAAGGTAACGCTGCGCTGAGCCAAAATAAGTTGAAAGATTTTACCGAAATGGCTTCTGTAGACTGGGAAGACTCTTTCCGTGCCATCCATTACGACAACACTACACTGGCCTTCTCGCCGTCGACGATACTGAACGGGTTTGTCGACCTGCACTGGAAAGGTTTGAAAGCAACATGGCATACGAACTTCGTGAGCCGACAGTATCTGGACAACACTGAGAATGAAGACCGCTCACTGCCTGCATTCAGTGTCAGCAATGTCAACCTAAGCTACACCTTCGCGCTGCCCAAACTCTGCGTGCGTGAAGTCATCGTAGGCATGAATCTGAACAACGTGTTCAACAAACACTATGCTGCCAGTGGCTGGGTGTACTCATCCATTCTTGACGGCTATAACCATCCCAACGAGAACCGCTACTATCAGATTGGTTTCATCCCCATGGCAGGATTCACCATGATGGGCAATGTGACACTACGCTTTTAAGTGAAAAATGAAAAGTGAAAAATTGGCTACCGCGCTAAATAATTCGTGAGATTCGTATAATTCGTGTTCCAAATAATATAAACATGTACGTGTTTTTGGCTAATCATTGGCTCGATATCACCACTACCGTCCTCGGACTGGCCTATATTGTCTTTGAATATAAGGCCAGCCTGTGGATGTGGGTCGTGGGATTCCTCATGCAGGCCTTGGGTATCGTGCTTTACT
>Ga0265298_10012063_pt1 | contig 10051 bp, 8 predicted proteins | sample AusTroGonzalo_MG_3_FD_193486 | JGI IMG/M metagenome (GOLD analysis project Ga0265298, IMG submission 193486) | Bovine rumen microbial communities from tropical cattle in Woodstock, Queensland, Australia - Gonzalo_01 | ecosystem: Host-associated > Mammals > Digestive system > Stomach > Rumen ... | reverse complement strand
CCCCTTCCTTTCCGGCCGACACCTCCAGCCAGTCCTTGTCGATCATCTGGACCGGGTTCAGTTCGATCTCCGTGGGGGCAATCTCCTGCCACGCCTTATCTTTCAGATTCTCCGCCTGTTTTGGGTTATTTCCGCAACTCATAATGCCAATTGCTACAAGTAAAATGGTGATAGTCTTTTTCATACCGCCAATATACTCATTTTTCCGCCATTTCCATTAACAGGCAATCTAAGCGAGAGAGGTCTCAGCAGCCCTTTGGGAAGGTTTTGACTACAAATGCGGCGAATAATCCGCAAATTTTGCGTTTTATTAACCGCAAATTGTTATATTTGCAGAAAAAAGAAGCGCGATGTATATACACGAGACAGACAATTGGCCGCATTTCACCTGGGACCGGAGCCGTTTAGATCCCAAACTTGCTGCCGTAAATAAAGCCACCGGTTATCTGGAGGGGATACTGTCCTCCATTGGTTTTGACGTGAAGGAGCGTGCCGCAGTGGAAGCGTACACGCATGACATCGTCGCGTCCTCTGAGATTGAAGGCCTGTTATTGAACCCAGATCAGGTGCGGTCTTCCATTGCCAGAAGGATGGGCGTTCAGATTACCGGAGAGGTCCCATACGGTCACTATGTGGAGGGAATCGTGCAAATGATGCTGGATGCTGTTCAAGGTTACGACAAGCCTCTCACGGATGAGCGTCTTTTTGGCTGGCATAATTGCTTGTTTCCGTATGGTAAGAACGGATACGAGGAAATCAACGTGGGGAAATACCGTGTAGATGAGATGAACGTTATCTCTGGTGCGCTCGGAAGGGAAAAGGTTCATTACCATGCCCCCGTACCGGAGAGAGTTCCGGAAGAAATGAACATATTCCTGAAATGGTTCAATGACCCTTCTACACCCAGAGATTACGTCAAATCCGCCATCGCTCACTTCTGGTTCGTCGGTATCCACCCCTTCGACGATGGGAACGGCCGTATCGGCAGGGCCATTGCAGATATGGCGCTGAGCCAGGCTGACAACTCGACGCTGCGCTACTTCAGTATGTCCCGCCAGATAGGGCAGGAGAAGAACAAGTATTATGACATGCTTGAGCGCTGCCAGAAAGGAACCACGGACCTCACTGCCTGGATCGAGTGGTATCTGGATTGCATGCTGCGGGCAATCAAGGGTGCAGAAGAGATGCTGTCTTCTATCCTGGACAAAGCCGTCTTTTGGCAGAACCACTCTCAAGCTGATATCAATGAGCGTCAGCGCACCGTTCTCAACATCTTTCTGGACGGCGACAAGGGTAAACTTACTGCCAAGCGCTGGGCAAAACTCGCCAAGGTATCCCCGGATACCGCAGTTCGTGATGTTCAGTACCTCGCTAAGATAGGTATCTTGATTCCGGAGGAGGGTAAAGTTCGCAATATTGCCTATGGAATCAAGATTTCCGACAAGAAGACTTTAATTCCTGGACCGGTAGAGGAGGAGTAGTTATTCTAACCCCAGACCGTTAAACTCCCTGATTATCGAACAGAACAGGCCCCTGCAGCCCTTATGGGTTACAGGGTTCTTACTGTGTAGGGGGAACGTCCCGGGAACCAGCCCGGAACGCTCCACGCCATACCGTTGGACGAGCGTTGAGGCTTTCTTGATTTCCTCTTTGACCTTTCCTTCGTTACTCAGGAGATAGTCGCAGGAACGGTGGCAGTCCATAAAGCCGTTCTCAGTGAGCGCTGCAGCACAAGCCGTGTGGCGGAGGATGTAGAAAGCAGCTTCTTGATCAGCGTCGCCGTCCGTGTAATCGAAGCGCATCCGATGACCGGGCAGGTTCTGCAGGGCGGCCTGACAAAGATAGCTAAAATTGGCCGGACTGTCTTTCCCTGAAAAAAGTTGACTCGTAAACACGAGTTAACAATGTTTATTTATGACACAGCCAAGAAGGCCAACAAACCCTTGTTGACCTCCATGTCGATGGCATCTGCGCCTATTTGGAAAACAGTTGAAGCTTCTACTTGAAAAGCGCCCGGAGATGTTTCCCCAACTCGCGGTGTACCTGCTCAAATGGCGGAAGATCGTCAATCTGGTCCTTCATGGAAGATTCCCATCTGGATTTGAAGACACCCACCTTCCCCTCCAGTTTCTCCTGCAGGGAATCCGGATCAAGGCCCTTGTGGCGAGCCTTAATCTCGAACTCATAGCGATGGTCAGCCATCTCCGTCCCTTCCATTTCTGAAAGGTACCACAGGTCATAGTAATCACGTGGCTGCGTTCTGGAGAGCAGCGAGCGCATCTTCTCTGTCATTACCTCATCCAGCGAATAGCATTGCACCGTGCAATCCTCCTGGTCGGTATACGACTCAAACATCGGCCGGCTCTCCAGCGGGAAGCAAAGCTTCTCCGTCCTGGAAATGTCCACCTTCACCCGTTTGTTTGCGCCAACGCCGCCCAGCGGCCCCACATACGTGATATAGAAATTGATGTTTCCCGTCTCGTGGATGCCGAAATCCTCCATCGCCAGCGGAATGTTGGCCTCCTCCCGGACATACCGGAACACCTCCTGAAACGCATCCTGGATGGCCTCGTTGGAGAGGCTGTCATCCACCAGCGTAAAGTCCAGGTCCTCGGAATAGCGGTAATCCTTGAAATAGAACTTCTTCAGCACCGTTCCGCCCTTGAAGGCCAGAGCCTTGGACAGCACCTCATTGTTCGCAACACCGGAGAGAATCCACGTCAGGATATAATCCTTCTCAATCTGCGTATCCCTCACGCGTTCCTTGTTCGCTTTCTTCTGAATCTCAGCAGGGCGTATCATAGAATCAATTGTTTATTGCGTTAATAATCGTTTCAAGGTCGACATTCTGGCGGATGCTCCACTTCGTGGAAATCTTCCCCTCGTTCGGGACCTCCGTGTCCAACGGCGACACCGCAGCGGTCCGCAAGGCCCGCAACTCCTCCACAATCTCCGTCACAATCCCCAGTTTGTCCAGCAGATAACCCAGGCGCTTAATCACCACCTGGCTGTCAAAATGCCTGGCGTATGAGAGCAACTTCCCATAATCCAGCTTCACCCGGGCTGTCCAAAGCGCCTTCGCCACCTCGATGATGCCACCAGCATAAGCAGGCATATACAGGCAGTCAATCATCGTCTTCTCAAGGTCCGAGCACGGCACCTTGTTGTACGAGTCAATCCACACCTTCTTCACCCCGAAGAAATGCTTCTCATTATGATAGATGAACTGGAACTCAACGCCCTTCAGCACAACCGTTTCTGTTTTGTGCTTCTCCCGCACCACCTGCTCCTTCAGCGACGGCTGCGTAATGAGCCCGTGGATCTGCAGTGCCGAATAATAGCCGATATAATACCGGCCCCCTCCGGAAAGAGGCTCCGCCAGCAGATGCCAGTCCGGCAGGAATTCCTCGGCATCCTGGTCAAAAGGCACCACCCAGTAAACCTTCTTGGAAACCTTGATAAGCAGTCCCTTGTCCAGCATCCGCATCAACATAAAGCGCACCGCCCCTTCCGACTTGTCCGGAAAAGCCGCATACGCATCCTCGATGCTGAACCACTGCTTTCCCTCCCCGGTCAGATAACCCAGGAAAGCGCTCTCTGCAGGAGAAACCGTTTTATTAGATTTTGTTTCCACTCTGTTAGCATATTTCTAACTGCAAAGATACAAAATATATTTATTCCATCAAATCTTTTCACAAAAATACCGCCGCCCTCCCATCAGGAAAGCGGCTGCGAATGTGCCGGTAGTGGTGCCGATACGATCAAGAAAGGCTGGGCCGATAACAAGTGGCCGGCGCCTGCAATCAAGGAACACTTCGGCCAGAATGACGACCGAGTAGAGTTGACGCTTCGGATCGGTCAGTCCACCAGTTCACCTGGGAATGGAACTGAAAGTGAACTGAAAAGTGGACAGAAAAATGTATAGCTGATGCGCGAGAATCCGAGCATAACCATAGAAGAATTGGTATTGCAGTTGGGATTGTCCCGTAGCGGGGTTAATAAGCAGATCGCCAAACTGAAAGCTGATGGGGTTATTGAGCGTGAGGGGCCTGATAAGGGAGGCTATTGGGTAGTCCTCGAACAATAAATACACCGCCGACATCCAAGGGGGATGCTGTATTATTGATGAGAAAGAAATCTAGCTACAAACTCGCGTGTGGGCATTTCCCCCTTTCCATGTTTAACGAGGAAGTCATAAAGTTGTCTTTGGTCTTCTTCAAGTTCTCCAGTCTTAATAATCTGGTCATGTGGACAAAAAGTAGGATGGATTTTCCCTTCATTTTTCGGAGGCCGCAGGCCGACCGAAGGGGGCTCGCGCAAGCGAGGCGGGGGAATCCTTTCCCCCGTGCCCCTGGGGGCAGCCGCGAAGCGGCGGGGGATCGGAGGACAAGCCGGCCTCGAGCCGGCGCTCCACAAAAAAAGCATCGCCGCAGCGATGCCTTTTTTGTGGAGCATAGGAGAATCGAACTCCTGACCTTTTGAATGCCATTCAAACGCTCTACCAACTGAGCTAATACCCCATTGGGACTGCAAAATTAGAAACTTTTGATTATATTCGCAAATAAATGCGAAAAAATTCATCACTATGAAGGCAAAAGTACATCTAGGCGGCATCCTGACGGCTATTCTTATGCTGACAAGCATCACGGCGAACACCCGGGAATCCTATTCTCCCGTCCCGGACGGGGCCGCTGTCGTCACCTTCGGGAACGCCCGCTTCACCGTACTGACTGACCGCCTGATCCGGATGGAATGGGCGGAGAACGGCCGTTTCGAGGACCGTGCGACACTCGGCATCGTCAACCGCCGCCTGTCCGTCCCCGCCTTCGAATACAACATCAAAGGCAAAAAACTCAGCCTGAGTACCGGGAAACTGACCCTGACCTACAAAGACAACGGGAAATTCGACGGCAAGAACCTCAGCGTCCATTTTCTGATGCCCGGCGACAAAGCCGGAAAAATGAGCGGCGAGTGGCATCCCGGAAAGGAGGACAAGGGGAACCTGCTCGGCACGGCGCGCACGCTCGACCGCTGTGGGGACCGGGAAGATGTACTGAAAGGCGGTGAAATGGACAAGGGCGTGATTTCCCGGGACGGCTGGGCGCTCATTGACGAAAGCACCCGCCACCTGCTGGTCAAGGACGTTTCCGACTGGGGCGAATGGGTGGCTCCGCGCCCGGAAGGTGACCAACAGGACTTTTATCTCTTCGCCTACGGCCACGATTACCTGCAGGCGGTACAGGATTTTACGAAAATCGCCGGGAAAGTACCGATGCTGCCGAAATATGTCTTCGGCTTCTGGCAGTCGCGTTACTGGTCTTATGCGGATTATGAATTCCTCGGAATGGCGCGGAAGATGCGCCGCGAGGACATCCCCGCCGATGTGATGATCATCGATATGGACTGGCACGAGACCTGGGATTTCTGGAACGGAGTAAAGAATCCGGACGAGTTCGGACAGCGCATCGGCTGGACGGGCTACACCTGGAACAAACGGCTTTTCCCGGACCCCGAAGCCTGCCTGGGCGACCTCCACGCCCTGCACTTCAAGACAGCGCTCAACCTGCACCCAGCCGGCGGCATCCATCCCTATGAGGAGCCCTATGCCGCCTTCGTAGAAGACTATCTGGGGCGCACGGGGGACTATGACGGCCCGGAGGGGTATGTCTACGGAGCGCAGCCCTGGCATTACGCCGGAACGGAGAAACCGGTGGGAAAACCGGGGCAAAAGGCGCCCGTCCCCTTCCGCATCTCCCAAAAAGCCTGGGCCGACGCCTATTTCCATTCGGTCCTGCACCCCCTGGAGGCGCAAGGCGTCGATTTCTGGTGGCTGGACTGGCAGCAGTTCAAGACCAGCCGTTACCTGCCCGACCTGAACATCACTTTCTGGCTCAATCACTGTTTCTTCAAGGACAAGGAACGTCAGGGGGGAAACGCCCCGCGTCCGCTGATTTATCACCGCTGGGGCGGCATCGGCAGCCATCGCTACCAGCTGGGCTTCTCCGGCGATACGAAAATCCTCTGGAGCGCGCTGGAAATGACGCCCTGGTTCACCGCCACCGCATCCAACGTCTGCTACGGCTACTGGGGCCACGACCTCGGCGGCCATATGCTCTCGCCGAAAGAACGCAGCCTCGGCACCAACGCCGAACTGTTCCTGCGCTGGGTCCAGTACGGGGTTTTCACACCGATTTTCAAGATTCACTCCACCAAAAGCAGCGAAATCGAGCGCCGCATCTGGTATTACCCCGCCTATACCGATTCCTTCAAGGCGGCCATCCGGCTACGTTACGACCTTTCCCGCTACATCTACGACTGCAGCCGCTATTGTCACGACACCGGACTGTCGATGGTGCGCCCCCTCTATTGGTATCACCCCGAATCGCCGCAGGCCTACGCCTATGACCAGGAGCACTACTTCGGCGAGCGGATTCTCGCCACCGTCCTCTGCAAGCCCGCCGATACGGCCACGGGGCTGACCGCCCGCAGCGTCTGGTTCCCCGAAGACGGCGACTGGTACGATATGACAACGGGGCAAATCTACCCGGGCGGAAGCGAAGTGCAGTTGTACTATGCCCTGAACGAAAATCCCTGGTTCGTGAAGGCGGGGTCGGTCCTTCCGCTTGCGGCGGAGGGCATCAGCAACCTCCAGGAGCCGTCGAACGCGCTGCGCCTGCTGGTCGTCCCCGGCAACGGCTACAGCGCCTACACGACTTATGAAGACGACGGCATTTCCCAGGCCTGCGACACGCAGTTCGCGACGACGCTGATTGAGAAGCGCGCCGACGACGCCCTGCTCCGGCTCGACATCGACGCAAGGAAGGGCAGTTACGCGGGAATGAGCGACAAACGCCGCATCAGCGTTATTCTCGACGGTTTTTACGCTCCCCTTTCGGTCAAGGTGAACGGCAGCGATATCCCCTGGCGCTATGACGGCGCGGCCCTCGCGGTCTGCATCGACCTTCCCGAAACCGACGCGTCCGAGCCGCTGGCCATCGAATGCCGCTTCGATCCCCGGGCTGACAGAAGCCTGCTCCGCGGGAAGAAGGGCCTCTTCGGCCGCATCCGCGCCGTTACCGACGAAGTAAAACTCCAGTGGCCCAATCCGGCGATAGAGTTCCTGGACATCGCCGCGGTCCCTTCCCGCCTGACGAGCGACCCGCACAGCGCGCAGGAAATCCTGCGGGGCATCGACGTAAATGCGATGGATGAAGGCTGGAAGCGCAATGCGAAACTTCCGAAAGAGTTCGTGAGCCGGATGCGGGCGCTGTCGCGTTTCAGCGACTAGCCTCTCTCCATCTCGCGCCGGATGTCCTTTTCCTTGATTGTCTGGCGCTTGTCGTACTCCTTCTTGCCCCGGGCAAGGGCGATGTGGAGTTTGGCGTAGCCGTTGTCGGCGATGTAGGCCCGCACGGCGACAATCGTCAACCCTTTGAGCTTGACCGCCTGGGCGAGGTGCCGCAGTTCCCGTTTGGTGAGCAGCAGCTTGCGGTCACGCGCCGGTTCGTGCTGCCCCCAGGAGCCCCAGAAATAGGTGGCGATGTTCATTCCCTTGACATAGAGTTCGCCGTTCACAAAGTAACAGAATGCATCCGTGAGGGAGGCCTTCCCCGCCCGCAGGGACTTGATTTCTGTGCCGACCAGCACAATCCCGGCGTCGTACTGCTCGATAAATTCGTAATCGTACGACGCCCGCCGGTTATTGATCTGCACTTTGCTCTTCGAACGGGGCATAACGGCGGCAAAGATACGGATTTTTTCGTACTTTTGTGGCGATGTCCAGACCTGCACCCGCTCCCCTGCCCCGGCCGGAGGTGATCCGGCCCGAAAGCGTCGCCGAAATGCTCCGCAACGGCGATTGCGACCTGGTCGTGGTCCTCGGGCCCACGGCTTCGGGAAAGACGCGTTATGCGGTCCAGCTGGCCCGGGCGCTGGGGCTTCCAGCGGAAATCCTCTCGGCGGACAGCCGGCAGGTCTACCGAGGCATGGACATCGGCACCGGCAAGGACCTCGCCGAATACGGCAACATACCCTATCACCTGATCGATATCTGCGATGCGGGCGAGCAATACAACCTCTACCGCTACAGGCAGGATTTCAAGGCGGCGTACGGCGATATCCGTGCGCGCGGCGCCGTCCCCATCCTTTGCGGCGGCACGGGACTCTACATTCACGCGGTCACTTCGGGCTACGATTTCGCCGAGGGAAAGCCGCTCAGCGCCCCCGCCGCCGGGGAACGCAACATCGAAGCGGGAATGCCGCAACGGCCGTATTTTATCGGGACTCTCGTCTCGCGCGAGGAGCGCAACGCCCGTATCGACCGCCGGCTGGACGAACGCCTGCGCGAAGGGATGGTCGATGAAATCCGCGGCCTGCTGGAACGCGGCGTCCCCGCCGAAACGCTCCTGTCCTACGGACTGGAATACAAGTTCGTCACGCTGTACCTGCAGGGCGAACTGGACTACGCGCAGATGCGGGACCTGCTGGCCACCGCCATCCACCAGTTCGCCAAACGCCAGATGACCTGGTTCCGCGGCATGGAACGCTCCGGTGTGAATATCCACTGGACGGAGGTCTAAGCGCGACGGCGGTGCAAATCGTATTGGATTTTTAGGGGGAATTTGCCATATTTGTTCCCCGGTTTAACGTAAAATGACTTTTTATGTGTGGAATCGTCGGATACGTGGGTGACCGGCAGGCCTGCCCCATCGTTCTTCAGGGCCTTCATCGTTTGGAATACAGAGGTTATGACAGTGCCGGAGTGGCCGTCATTCATCCCGACGGCGGGATGGATATCTTCAAATGCAAGGGCAAAGTCTCCAGCCTGGAGCACTTCCTGGAAGGCAAGGACAGCCAGGGGACGATCGGCATAGGCCACACGCGCTGGGCCACGCACGGCGAGCCCAACGACGCCAACGCCCATCCCCACCTGTCTCAGTCCGGGCAACTGGCCCTGATCCACAACGGCATCATCGAGAATTTCCGCGTCCTGCGGGATGCGCTCAGCACCCACGGATACCGCTTCCGCAGCAGCACGGATTCGGAAGTGCTTGTCAATCTCATCGAATATGTCCGGGAGTCCGACAAGTGCAGTCTGGAGGAGGCCGTACGGACAGCCCTAAAGCAGGTGGTCGGCGCCTATGCGATTGCCGTGATAGAGAAAGGCAACGGGAACCGCATCATCGCCGCTAGAAAAAGCAGCCCGATGGCCATCGGCATCGGCGAGGGAGAATATTTCCTATCTTCGGACGCCGCTTCCATCATCGATTATACCCAGGACTTCGTGTATCTGAACGACGGGGAAATCGCCGTCATCGAAAAGGGGAAGCCCCTACACCTGATGAATCTGGACGGCGAGGAGAGCAATGTCGCCATCAAAAAACTGGAGTTGTCCATCTCCCAGCTGGAAAAAGGCGGGTTCGAGCATTTTATGCTCAAGGAAATCCACGAGCAGCCCGACACGCTGGGCGACTGCATCCGCGGCCGCGTCATCCCGGACACCCGGGAAATCGTGCTGTCCGGCGTACTGGATAACAAGGAAAAGTTCTTGAATGCCCGACGCATCATCTTCGTGGCCTGCGGCACCTCCTGGCACGCAGCCCTCATCGGCGAGCACCTGATTGAAAACCTGTGTCGCATCCCCGTGGAGGTGGAATATGCCTCGGAATTCCGCTACCGGAATCCGGTGATTTTCCCGGACGACGTGGTCATCGCCGTATCCCAGTCCGGAGAAACCGCCGATACGCTCGCGGCCGTGGAACTTGCCCGCAAGGCCGGGGCCTTCGTGTACGGCATCTGCAATGTCGTCGGCTCTTCCATCGCCCGAGGCACCGATTCGGGTACCTACATCCACGTGGGGCCGGAAATCGGCGTCGCCTCTACCAAGGCCTTTACCGGACAGGTCACCGTGATGACGATGCTGGCGCTGCTGCTCGGGAAGTTGAAGGGCACATGCAAGGAAGAAGATTACCACCGTATGGCGCAGGCCATCCTGGACCTCCCCGACACCATCCGCGAAGCCCTGAAGACCGCCGACCAGGTTTCCGTCCTG
>Ga0265298_10012062_pt1 | contig 10051 bp, 6 predicted proteins | sample AusTroGonzalo_MG_3_FD_193486 | JGI IMG/M metagenome (GOLD analysis project Ga0265298, IMG submission 193486) | Bovine rumen microbial communities from tropical cattle in Woodstock, Queensland, Australia - Gonzalo_01 | ecosystem: Host-associated > Mammals > Digestive system > Stomach > Rumen ... | reverse complement strand
CTGATGTTGTCGAGTGCCGATGTTGCCTCGTCGAGGAACAGAATCCTTGGCTTGCGGATGATGGCGCGTGCTATCAGTATGCGTTGTCGCTGACCACCTGACACACCTTGTCCGTCGGCCGATATGTGCGTATCGAGTCCGTTTGGCATGCGTTTGATGTCGTCTTCGAGTGCCACATTGCGTACGGCCTCCCACACATCGTCGTCGCTCAGTCCGGTATTACCGAATAGGATGTTTTCACGGATGGTTCCCTCCACCAAGTTGCCGTCTTGCAGACAGATGCTCACGCAGTTCTGTCGCAGACTGGGTTTGCTGATGTCGTCGAGGTTATGCTCGTCGTAGAAGATAGATCCGCTCTCGGCTTGCTCGAATCCCAGCAGCAGTCTCACCAATGTGCTCTTGCCGCAGCCCGACGGGCCTACCAGTGCTACGTATTCGCCGGCGTTGATGCGCAGGTCCAGTCCGTCGAACAGGTATGGCATATCGTCGGCATAGCGGAATTTCAGTCCGTTCACGGCTATGTGTCCGCTGGTTTTCTTGAGGAATACTTTGTCTTTGTCAATCTCCGAGTTGGCCACGAGTATAGGTGCGCATAGTTTTATCTCGGGTGCCAGCTGTGCCAGTTCCATGATGATGCGCTGGAACTGTTCCACGGTATCGGTTGCTATGGCCAGCACACTGCAGTAGGCGATGTAATCCGACAGGCCCAGTCCGTAGTGCCAGGCGGCAATCATGGTTACTATCATGGGCAGCAGTCGTGCGTTGTAGCTTATCGAGTTGGTAGCCATGGTCCAGATGTATCGGCTGCTGAAGGCGTCGGTAGGCTCGTAAGCCATGGCCCAGTGGCGGAAGGCTCTGATCTCGGCGCCGTTGGTTCTTATTTTCTGTGCGCCTGATATCAGACTGAAGATCAGACCTAACTGTTTCGATGAGTTGGCATTCACCTTACTCTGCACTCTCGACCTGAAGTAATACTGCAGTATGATGGTGAGCAGATAGAATGCCAACACCAGCACACCCGTGTAGAGCAGTGGACCTCCGTAGGTGAAGAATTGTATGAACAGCACCGCTGTAAACAGGAACGACAACATGCTCGAGAGCATGTCCTCGGTAAGTTGTGAGCTTATTCTTACTACCGACAGAACGCGGTTCGACAGGTCGCCTGGCGCATACTCCTTGAAGAATGAAGTAGGCATCATGAGCAGTCTCGAAATGAGCGGTGCCTGCAGGGCATATTCCAGTTTGTCTTTCATTCTGATCACCAGCAGGTTACGTGTAAGCTGTACCAGCACCAGTCCGATGGCAGCGCTGAACAGCAGTACGGCGATGGGTGTAAGCTGCGATGAGTCGCCCGATGGAATCACCTCGTTGAACAGCAGTTTGCACACGTATGGTGTGAACATCGTCAGCATCACCACGCCCAGACAGGCTATCAGTGCGTAGACGCCGTCGAGTGGACTCAGCTGTTTGATGGCGTGCAGCAGATAGTCTTTAATTTTCAGGTCGCGCTGCGGCAGTGGGTAGCACAGGGCGAAAGCCTCGGGTTTCAGCAGATGACTGTCGCTGCTGGCGTGGCAGCGCTCTTTGGTCTTGGGATTGATGAAGGTGTAGTTTGAGAACTGCGGTTTGATGATCACCGGTTCGTCGCCGTCAACCGTAAAGCCCAGCAGTTTCCCGGTGCATCGTTTCCACCATTTGCCTTCCAGCTTTATCTGTCGGAAGAATATCTGCTGGCGATTGAACTCCTCTTCCAGCTTGCCGATATCGTCGGGTATCTCCTTGTTCTGTGTAAGCTGCAGCCATACCTTGCGGTCGAGCATGCCGCGGAAGATGTCGGCGGCCTGATTCAATGCCTCCCTGTCGCCCTCAATGCGTCTTACTAACTGATCGAATAAAAAGCTTTTCATAGGCATCAGGCGTATTTCATTAGTTTACTGTACAGCCCCTCCTGCTGCATCAGCTCGCTGTGCGTGCCGTGCTGCAGTATCTGTCCGTTCTCCATCACGTATATCTGGTTGCAGTCGCGAATGGTGCTCAGTCGGTGAGCCACCATCACCTGCGTTATTCCCATGTTGCTGATATGCTGCATAACCAGTTCCTCGGTCTTCGGGTCGAGTGCCGATGTAGCCTCGTCAAGAACCAGTATGGTGGGGTCTTTGGCCAGTGCGGTGGCTATCTCTATGCGCTGTCGCTGTCCGCCGCTGAAGTTCTTGCCGTTCTCGTTGAGCATGGAGTTGTAGGCTCCGGGGCGCTCGGCTATGTCCTTGTGTATCTGGGCGTCGTTGGCAGCCATCACCATCGAGAAGTCCTCGATTGACTCATCCCACATCTTTATATTATCGGCGATGGTACCCTCGAACAGGGTGATGTCCTGATTCACTACCGAGAGCGAGTTGATCAGCAGGGCGCGGTTCACCTGTTTCAGGGGTACGCCGTCGAGCAGTATCTCGCCCTCCCATGGTTCGTAGAGGCCCGATATCAGTTTGGTGATAGTGCTCTTTCCGCAGCCCGAGAATCCCACAAAGGCCACGCTCTCGCCAGCGTTTATCTTCAGCGAGAAGTGGTTGAGTATCGGCGGCAGACTGCGGTCGTAGCCGAATGTTACGTTGCGCAGTTCTATTTCACCTCTCAGTTTGGTTCTTTCGGGCAGGTCGCTCTCGTCGGGTATCACCATGTCGGCATATTCCTTGGCGGTGTTGTTCACCTCCTCCAGACGCTCCATGGCGGCGTGCGATTGGAAGAGTCGCTGTGCTGATTTTACGGTGTTGTTGATAGGGTAGATGATGCTTGATGCCAGTGCCTGCGATGCCAGCAGCATACCTGGTGTAAGCTCGCCCTGCAGGATGTACCAAGCTCCAAGACACAGAATCAGGGCGTTACACATGTGCAGCACCATCAGTGGTATCGCCCCCACGCCCATCATGCTCATAGTAGAGCGTACTCTGGCGTTCAGCGCGTTAGCAAATGCGTGCTCCCACTGTTCGTAGAACACCCACTCGCCTCCCATCGATTTGATGGTCTCCATATTCTTCAGTCCTGTCATGGTCACGCCTTGCAGTCGTGCGTCGGTCACTTCGGTGCTCTTGGCTTTCTGCTTCAGTTTCTCAGCTGTCCTGAGCATCACCGTGGCCAGCATCAGCATCGACACCACCACCACCAGTCCCAGTTTCCAACTGTACATCATCAGCAGCCACGAACATATCAGCGGTCGCACGCACAGAATCATGGAGGCGAAAAACATGTCGATGGCCTTGGTGGTCTTCAGGATGCTGGCGTAGCGAGCTACCAGTTCGCCTGCCGAGAACCTGTCGATGATGCTCATGGGCAGTCGCAGCAGACTGCTCACATAGCGTGCCGATGCCAAGAGGTTCATGCGTGAGAATTCACGTCGGCGCCTGACGTTCATAAACAGCCACACCGTGAGCTCCAGCACAAACAGCAGGATGTAGATGATGATGAGTGGTGTAAACCATTCGGGGTTTTTGTTGGTGATGATGTTATCCGTAAACACCTGCTGTATGAACGGCGGTATCAGATAGGAGAACAGATCGATGAAGTAGAGCACCGATATCACCACAATGAAGCCCATGCTACCTTTCATGTAGCGTGTCATCAGTGCTGCGGTAGATGCGTTGCCCTGCTGTTGATTCTTTTTCTTGCTGTCCATCTTCATTCTGTGCTAAGTTGAATAGCGTGAAAGCGGGTTCTTACCGATTCAAACAGATACTGGAACATGCTGCGGCGTTTTACCTCGCTCAGCACCGAGCAGTATGTACCCACATGCATGTTCACATCCTCGGGCACTCCGAATGACCAGTCGTACTCCTTAGGATTATCTTTCGATGGCAGCAGTTCTATCTGCACCTGATACATCATGCCGCCCGTCTCCAGCAGTCGTTGTGTCATCACGTCGCTCTTCAGTGTCTGTCGCACCACGTCGGCAGCCACGGGGTATCGGTCTATGCGTGTCACGCGGCCTTTCACATATCCTATCTCGTCGCGTTTCTCGTCTTCGGGCCACACCTGTGCGTCCATGCCAACCTGCAGGTCGCGCTGCCCGGCATTGTCAACATAGGCTATCAGCATGGTGCGGTTTATGTCGGTGTCAATGCTGTCAACCACGCTAACTATTGGCTCAAAGGCCTCGAACTCCTCGTTGTCAACCTTTGTGCTGATCACTGTTCCCTCAACGGTGCTTGTCAGTATGCTGTAGCTGTCGCCAACCGATACCAGCGCTACCGATTGTCCTTGCTTCACATGGTCGCCGCTGTGCACCAGCATGGTGCGTATCATTCCCTTGTTTGGCAGCGATACATCGGTAGTACCTTGGTCGGGGAATACCACTCCGCTGTAGTAAACCTTGTCGGTCACTGTGCCCAGGAATCCCCATGTTACAAATGCCATCAGCAGTAGCAGCACGGTGGCAGCAATGAGGAATGTGGGCACCGAAGTTATTTTCAGCACGCTCTCTATCTGTTCGGCAGATTGTAGCCTTTGCTGGCGGTTCTCTGCGGTAAAGGGATTCTTCATATTATAGTGTCTAGGTATATTTCAAAACGCTGCAAATATACTAAAGAAAAAGAACTTTTGAGCAGATTTTTAAAAAAAATGCTACAATTATTAAAATATTTATTATTTTTGCAGCAGAATATTATCCTTTTGTAAAAAATATACTGCTAAAATGAAACATTCAAAACTATTTATGCTGGCCGCTATCTTTGTAATTCTTTGCGGCTCGTGTAGTGAGAAAAAAGCGGTTGATGCAGCCAGCGATACAAGCGATTTTGTAACACTTACCGACGCTGTGCCCGATGCCATTCTCGAAATCAGATATTTTGGTACTTATAACTTTGTGGGCACGCGTATCGATGGCTACGAGGAGCCTACCGCTCTGCTCACCCGTCAGGCTGCCTCGGCACTTAAGGCCGTTAGCGACGATGTTAAGAAGCTGGGCTACCGACTGAAGATTTACGATGCCTACCGCCCTCAGAAGGGTGTAGACCACTTTGTGCACTGGGCTGCCGACATCCCCGACACGCTGATGAAAAAGTACTTCTATCCCGACCTCGACAAGAGCGTGCTCTTTGAACAGGAGTATATCTACGAGAAGAGCGGTCACACACGCGGTTCTACGGTAGACCTCACCCTGTTTGATATGAACACTGAGAAGGAGCTTGACATGGGCGGCACCTTCGACTGGTTCGGCCCCGAGAGTCACCCCGACTTCTGCGGTAATCCCGAGACCGGCGAGTACACTGGCGATAATTCAAAGTCGCCCACAGGCCGCAGAATCACTGCCAAGCAGTTTGAGAACCGCATGATTCTGCGCCGTGCCATGCTGGCCCACGGTTTTAAGGCTCTCGACTCAGAGTGGTGGCACTTCACACTAAAAGACGAGCCTTACCCCGACACCTATTTCACATTTCCTGTAAAACAGATTGAAAAATGATAAACAGGCAATTTAATCTGTTTTAAAGGAAATGTGAAATAGATTCGGTATAGTATCTACTCTGATTCTTTATTGAATCTGATGTTTACTTGTTTTATATCCTCGCCGTATTTACGTGAGGCCGACCAGTCCATCTCATACTTGTAATAAGATGAGTATTCCCAGCTCTGGTACTTAACCTCGTCGCTTCCGGCTTTCTGCCAGCGCGTGTATACGGTGTTGCCTTCAACAAAGTACTCGCTCAGCACTCTTTCTTCTTCCACCCATTCTTCCTGTTCGTTCTGGCTGTAGAACTTGAATGTTCCGTCGGCCTTGAACTCCAGCTGGTACGACTTGTCCTTTTCGTAGTTCTCGTCGGTACCGTATAATAGGCGGGCACCCCATACGCCAACAATGTTGATGTCGTATTTATATAATTCCTTCAACTTTGTGTCGTTCTCGTCTTTCACCACGTGGCGGCTCTCGCCGTTAACAAATGTCTCGGCATTAGTTATAGATTTCAGTCTCGCGTCATCCACATACTTTACGTTCATCTGCTGTGTAAACAGTATGTTCTTGTCGGCCAGTGCCACCTGCTGTTCAACTGTGTTGCCGTTGATGGTGTAGCTGCCCTTGAAGTGGTGGCCCCATATGTTCAGGTTCTTAAGTGCCTTTATCGATGGGGTGTAGTACACTGTGCCGTCGGCCTCGTATGTAAACAAGTGTCTTGAGTCGGTATCAATATCTTCATCCTCCACAGCATCAATGTACCAGTCGCCAAGCAGATGCTTGTTCAGGTCGATGTTTACAGCTGTGTTTTCAAACTCCTTTATCATCTCGTCCTCGGCCCTTGTAATCATGTGATATGAGTACAGTGTCTCCTTCTTTCCGTAATAGCCCAGATAAAGATTCTTGCCTTGCACCTTCCACCAGTAGTCGATGCCGTCGTCGTCCCAGTCTTCATATACGTTCATATATCTGTCGGTTATCGATTCGCTATCTTCATAATATCCTTTTATTTCGGTAGACCTGGTTACCTTTCCGCCGGCATCCACGGTGTAACGGTTAATGCGTAAATCGCTTGTAAAGTTCACTACCACATATACGGTCTGTCCGTCCTCTTCGTAGGTGCGCAGCCATCTGCCTACGTATTCGTCGCCCAGAATGCTTTCATCGTATCCTTTTAGCATATTCTGCTCCTCATACGTTGGGCGGTGAAAGGTAATCACCCTTTCTTCGTAGTCCTCGTCATCATATCTCTGAGTCAGTATCAGCACATTGTCTTTAATCTCGTATTCTGCAATACTCATCTCATTGGTTCCATTATCAATATAAATGGTTTTTGTGGCTTTGTCAATCCAGTATACTCCGTGTCGGCAATTGTGCTCCCAGTAGTCATAGGGGTAGTCCTTAAAGCCTATGTAATTACATATGTTTACCACTCCATCGGTGTCGAACGACATCAGTGCCAGGGCCACAACTTGCTCGCCGTATTCTTCGCTAATGTCGGCAAGCCATTTGCCTGTAAGCTCGTAGTCTATCTTCTCGTCGGGATAGGCAGGTGCATCGTCATTGGTGCACGATGTTACTGTAAAGGCTGTGAAGCTGCATACTATGATGCCAGCCAGCCATGTTGATAGATGTTTCTTCATAATAGTTTATATGTTAGTATTGTTTTAAGAATAAAATTTCTGTAGATTCGCCAAGCCAATCCATTTCATCCGCGTAGGACGATAATTGCTCCCAACCCTTGTATTTCATCTCATCGCTGTCTGCATTCTTCCAGCGTGTGTATACCATATTGGCTTCAACAAAGTATTCGTTCAGGATTCTATCTTCGGCCACCCATTCTCCCTGCTCGTTCTGGCGGTAGATTGTAAACGTTCCGTCGTCCTTGAACTCAAAAAGGTATTCCTTGCGCTTTTCAAGGTTTTCAAAGGTGCCATAAATAAGTCGGGCCTTCCAAGTTCCCACAATGTCACCTCTTTCTTCTGTAGTTTCTCTATTCTTTATTTCTTTCAGGTTTTTCACCACACGGTAGCTCTCACCGTCAACAAATGTTTCGCTGTTGGTTATTGATTCCAGCTTCAAGTCATTTACCTGCTTTATGTTCATCTGCTGTGTAAACAGTATGTTCTTACCGGCCACAGCCGCCTGTTGCTCTACTACTTTTCCGTTGATGGTGTAGCTGCCTTTTATGTGATGTTCCCATATACCAAGGTCTTTAAGCGCATTTATTGACGGGGTGTAGTACATTGTGCCGTCGGCCTCGTATGTTATCAGGTGTCTTGAATCGGTATCTGTATATGTACCATCCGATAGATAATTGTACCAAGTGCCTAACAGGTTCTTCTGCAGGTCTTTGATTTCCGCTTTGTCATCCAGCTCGTTTAACATATCGTATTCAGCCTTTGTAATCATGTGAAAGGTGTACAGTGTCTCCTTTGTTTCGTCATTGCCCAAAGTGAAATATCTGCCTTGCACCTTCCACCAGTAATCTTTACCATTATGGATTCCGTTTATATCATAGATGTATATATGTTGATCGGTTGTCCATATGGTGAGGTCTCGAATATACTTTACCTCTTCAGTCTTGGTAACCTTGCCGTCGGCAGCTACGGTGTAATGGGTAATGTATAAATTCGAAAGGGATATTATGTTCCATATCTCATATACGGTCTGCCCGTCCTCTTGGTAGGTGCGCAGCCACTTGCCACCGTAATCGAAGTTCAATATTTTTTCTTCGTATTCCTTAGCCTTATCCAGCTCCTCAATTGTTGGGCGATGCAGGGTAATAACTTTTTCGTCTATGTCTTCGCTATTGTATTTTATTGTCATTATCAGCTGGTCGTCCTTAATCTCGTATTTTGCAACACTTTGAGTATTGTCTCCTTCATCCATATAAATGGTTTTTGTGGTTTTGTCAATCCAGTAGACTCCGTGCTGGCATATGTGCTCCCATTCTTCATAAGGGGTGTCCTCAATGCCCCAGTAATTATTTATGTTTATCACACCATCGGTGCTTATCGTCATCAGCTTCCAAGATATAATATCCTCGCCATATTCATATCCCAGGTCAGCAAGCCATTTGCCTGTAAGTTTGTAGTCAATCTCCTCATTGGTATATGCAGCTGAGTCATCTACCGAGCACGATGTTACTGTGATTGCTGTAAAGCTGCATACTATGATGCCAGCCAGCCATGTGAATAGATTTTTCTTAGGCATAAGTTAATATTGTTTTAGATTGTTATTATTCTCGTTTTAGGCTATATTCTGCTGCAAATATAAACATTTTTTCCGAATGAAAGAATATTTTTATAAGAAAATTCGCTCTATGTCAAAAAAAATATCCCCAGCGGGATCGTGGTGAGCATCGCTGGGGGAGTTTTAAATTTTTCTACATGCCCATGCAACTCGTGGCACCAAGTGCCGTTACGATTGCCGTAGCTACAGATGCAATAATCTGTACAATGAATTTGATGGTTTCTCTTTTGGTCATAGCTTTAATGTTTTAAGTTGATACTACTTTGTCATTTCGAGTGGCTCCTCCCCCTTGTCATCTCGAGTGGCTCCTCCCACTTGTCATTTCGAGTGGCTCCTCCCCCTTGTCATTTCGAGCGGTTCCTCCCCATTGTCATCTCGACCAAGCGAAGCGCGTGGAGAGATCTCTTGAATCTCCGTAGGAGATACCTTGACGAGGTCGAGTCCTTCAGACTCGTTAATGAGATTTCTCGACTACGCTCGAAATGACAAGGGGGGGAAGTGCGCTTGGTCGACATGACAGGGAGGGAAAGGGGAAGCGAAGGGGCTAAAGCCCCAATCGCTTAATCTCCCTCGCCTGGAACGTCACCTGATGGTACTGGTGTTGAACCACCATTGTTGTTCTGGTTCTGGTTCTCATTCTCTGGGTCCTCGATGTCACCGCTGTCGGTGCTGGTTACACGCTTCACCTCCTTGCCATCGCGGTCGTAGCAGGTAATCTGGATGGCGGTTCCTGCCAGCTCGTCCTTCAGCTCAACCGCTGGGGTGAAGATGATTCGGCGACTGGTAATGAGGCCTGCCTTAACCTCGTCAACCTTCTCAACGCTCTTGGCGCGCAGTCCGAAACGCATGGTGCCCAGCCCTGGCAGCGCTACCGAATGGCCCTCGGTGGCCCACGCCTTGATAACCTCGCCGGCAGCATCCCAGCATGCCTGCATGATTCCCTTACTAACGCCGCTACGCAGAGCAGCCTCCTTAATCACCTTGTCCTGACTCAGACTGGTGTACAACTCGGGCATCATAATGTAGCGATACTTGCCCGCATAGGTGCCAATCTTCTGCAACTTCTCTTGTGCTTTTACCTTCAAAGCCATACTTTTAATTTTTTAATGGTTAAACTTAATTTTTTAATTGTTACATTGTTACATTTTTACATTGAGATTTTACTGCCACGTGTGGCCGTAAAAACTCCCGCACGCGGGAGTCATATTTTGACGATGCGAAGGTACTACATTTGCATTGCGGTTAACGAATGATTTTGAAGAAAAAATCGCAGATTTGTGTTGCGCTGCAGTGTTGCAGTTCGAAATCCCGTCACCACATACCAAAAAATACCTCTATATTTATATATAAATATAGAGG
>Ga0265298_10012061_pt1 | contig 10053 bp, 7 predicted proteins | sample AusTroGonzalo_MG_3_FD_193486 | JGI IMG/M metagenome (GOLD analysis project Ga0265298, IMG submission 193486) | Bovine rumen microbial communities from tropical cattle in Woodstock, Queensland, Australia - Gonzalo_01 | ecosystem: Host-associated > Mammals > Digestive system > Stomach > Rumen ... | reverse complement strand
CGGGGTGGAACTTACTGATGGCCACCAATCGCACCCCTTGCGGGAGCGACTGGCGCACTTCGTTCAGTTTTTCTTTGACTGGATACATACGACGCTTTATCCCTGCTGTTCGTACTCAGGTTTGTCGTCGGCCTTGGCCGAACCCTTGGCCACATGCTCAAAGACATCCATCAGCTGTGTCTCGGCCACGCTGGCGATGGTATAGTCAATCATGGTGCCACCCATCACCTCGTCGAGGTTCTTCACGGCACCGTTGAACGAGCCTGCCTGCACGAGATAGTTCACGTTGGACTTCTTCTCCTTCTCGGTCTTCTCGTCGATGGTGATGAATTGCAACTTGGCCTTGTACCAGCGATCGGCCAACTCCTGGTCGCTGAAGAAGATTTCTCCATAGGGTGCCTTCTTGATGTCGGTCACGGTGAACTCGCCGCTGATATACGACGACATCTCCTCGATGATACGTTCCTCGGCCTCGCTGAAGCTCAGGGCATCAACAACGTAGGCCTCGGTGACCTTCTTCTGAAGACCGTCCTCCATAGTCTTTTCATAACGTATCTTACATTCAAACCAGTTTGCTGTTCTACTTCTCATCATTGCTGTATCAGTTTTTTGTATATTAAAAATGTGTTATTCTTGCTTGCCCTTTTCGGCCTCATCGGCAGCCGATTCCTTGGTACCCATCGCACGCATGGGCTTGCGCTCGGTGGCCTGCTTTTCAGCCTCGGCCTCGCGCTCGGCACGACGCTGCATAATCTCCTCGGCCTTCTTCTGATAGGCATCCATCTCGGCCTGAGTTAACGTGTCATTATCCTCCAAGGCGCCCGTCTCTGGGTCGTAGACAGCATCAAAGGGGTCGCCCTCCGCCGCCTTCTGCACAGGTTGCACAAACTCGATGGTCTCGGCCTGGGGCATCATCTCGACATAGAGCCAGAAACACAGCAGGGCAATGACTATGGCGCTGACCACGGCGATGGAGCCGCGGATGGTGCTGCGACGCTGCACGAGGGCACTCTTCATATCCTCGACGCTCTTGAAACGCTGGGCAGGGTCCTTGGCTGTGGCCTTCTTCACCACGGGCTTATACTCGAACGGCAAGGAACTCTGCTCAAAGAGATAGGCGATGAGTTGACCGAGGGAATAAACATCGCTACGCTCGTCGATGGTGCCCTGACTGAGCACCTCGGGAGCCACAAAACGCTCGCTGCCCTCATAGAGGTCGCGCTGGTCGCCCAGCGACTGGAAGAACGAGCCGTGGGTCAGCAGATAGGGAGCGGTGTCGCCCTTGCGGAAGAAGATACTTTGGGGCGCGAAGCACAGGTGGAATACATGCTCGGCGTGGAGTTTGGCGGCATAGTCCATGAGGTCAGCGACCAACTGGTCGACAAAGCCACGCTGCGCCACCACGGCGGGGTCGGCAAAGAGCACCTGCGAGAGGGTCTGCCAATTGCCCGACTCCAGCTCGAGTTCGGTGAGCGAGCCATTGTCCTCGTGAGCCTCAAAACGAAGCTGGTGCTTGGAGCGCTGACGCAGCGACCACTGCGCGTCCTTCTTCAGCGCCTCGCCAAAGGCGATGCTGTCTGTGAGTGTGGTTTTCAGTTCTACCACAAAACGGTATTTGCCGTCTATCTGCTTCCTGTAGAAGTCGCCAATAGACAGTTTCTCGCGCTTGGGTGTCAGCCCTTCCTGCGCATTCAGCATCTCTTCGAAATTCATATGGTTTTCATTTTGAGTCGTGCAAAATTACGCAATAATTCCGAATTGAGCAAACAAATAGGGATTTTTTCGGCAGAACATGCCGTTATCTCGAAAGAATGTAGTAACTTTGCAGACGATTAATCAAACAGATAAAAGATGCCTGAAATATCAGTTCGCGGTTTGGAGATGCCTGAGTCACCTATCAGAAAACTCGCTCCCCTCGCCGTGGCCGCCAAGAAACGCGGCACAAAAGTGTATCATCTCAACATCGGACAGCCCGACCTGCCCACACCACAGGTGGGCCTGGATGCCCTGAAGACGATTGACCGCGATATCCTGGAGTACTCGCCATCACAGGGCTACCAGAGTTATCGCGAGAAGTTGGTGAACTACTATGCCAAGTACAACATCAACGTCACGGCCGACGATATCATCATCACCTCGGGCGGTAGTGAGGCAGTGCTCTTCGCATTCCTCTCATGTCTAAACCCTGGCGACGAAATCATCGTGCCCGAGCCCGCTTATGCCAACTATATGGCGTTTGCCATCTCGGCGGGTGCCAAGATTCGCACCATCGCCACGACAATCGAAGAGGGTTTCTCGTTGCCCAAGGTTGAGAAGTTTGAGGAGTTGATCAATGAGCGCACACGTGCCATTATGATTTGCAACCCCAACAACCCCACAGGCTATCTGTACACCCGTCGCGAGATGAACCAGATTCGCGACTTGGTGAAGAAATACGACCTCTACCTCTTTTCCGACGAGGTCTATCGTGAGTATATCTATACCGGTTCTCCCTATATCTCGGCTTGCCACTTGGAGGGCATCGAGCAGAACGTCATTCTGATCGACTCCGTGTCGAAGCGCTACAGCGAGTGCGGCATCCGCGTGGGTGCCCTCATCACCAAGAACAAGGAGGTGCGCGCTGCCGTGATGAAGTTCTGTCAGGCTCGCCTCTCTCCCCCACTCATCGGACAGATTGTAGCCGAGGCTTCGCTCGACGCCCCCGAGGAGTACTATCGCGACGTGTACGACGAGTATGTGGAGCGTCGTAAGTGCCTCATCGACGGGCTGAACCGCATTCCTGGCGTCTACTCGCCCATCCCCATGGGTGCGTTCTATACGGTGGCAAAATTGCCCGTAGACGACGCGGAGAAGTTCTGCCGCTGGTGTCTCTCTGAATTCGAATACGAGGGACAGACGGTGATGATGGCTCCTGCTGCAGGTTTCTACACCACGCCTGGCGCTGGCATCAATCAGGTACGAATCGCCTACGTGCTGAAGAAGGAAGACCTGATGAAGGCTCTGGTGGTGCTGCAGAAGGCTTTGGAAGCCTATCCGGGAAGGGTGAACGATTGAGGTTTGAGATTTGAGGTTTAAGGTTTTGAACTTTCCTTTATTCATAGCAAAACGAATTTTTAGTGACAAGGGCGATCGCCGCAAGGTGAGTCGCCCTGCTATTCGTATAGCCACCGTGGGTGTGGCCATCGGATTGGCTGTGATGATCATCACCGTCAGCGTGGTGCTGGGATTCAAACACACCGTGCGCGACAAGGTGGTGGGCTTCGGCAGTCATATCCAGGTCTACAACCTGCAGGGCAACGTCTTCCCCATCTGCATCAACGACAGCACGCTCAAGGCCTATGAAGGAGTGGAAGGCGTGAGTCATGCGGAGCGATTCGTCATGACGCAGGGCATTCTGAAGACCGACGATGACTTTCTGGGCGTGATGTTCAAGGGCATCGGACCTGAATACAACACGCGTTTCCTGCAGGAATGCATGGTGGAGGGCGATATGCCGGCATTCTCGGACGGAAAGACGAACTATCCGCTGGTCATCTCGAAGACGATGGCCGACAAACTCCATCTGCATGCGGGCGACCGCATCTTCGCCTATTTCATTGGCAACGACGACGTGCGCACACGCCGATTCACCATCAGCGGCATCTATCAGACAAACATGAAGCGATTCGACGATAACGTGTGTCTCACAGATCTCAGCGTCGCCCAGCGACTGAACGGATGGGACAACCTGCAATGCACAGGTGCCGAGGTGCTGGTCAAGGATTTCGACCGACTGAAAGACACGAACTACGAGTTGCTCAGCCTGCTGCGCGACAAGGAGGATCGCGACAACGAGGCTTCTGTAAGCTATACCATCACGGACATCTATCCGCAGGTGTTCTCGTGGCTCGAACTGCTCGACATCAACGTGTGGATCATCCTGGGACTGATGATTGCCGTAGCTGGATTCACTATGATTAGCGGACTCCTCATCATCATTCTGGAGCGCACGCAGATGATTGGCATCCTCAAGGCGCTGGGCGCCCGAAACAGCACCATCCGCCACACCTTCCTGTGGTTTGCGGCCTTCATCATCGGGCGCGGATTGCTTTGGGGCAACATCCTCGGATTGGGCATCGTTCTGCTGCAAAAATACACGGGTTTCGTGAAACTCGACGCGCAGACCTACTACGTCAACGAGGCGCCGATGGAGCTGAATCTGGTGCTCATCGCACTCATCAACATCGCCACGCTGCTCATCAGCGTTTTTGTGCTCGTTGCTCCCAGCTATCTGGTGTCACACATCCACCCCGCACGCTCCATGCACTACGAATAATCAATTTCGGGTGTATCTTCTTCGATTTTTCCTATTTTTAATTAAAACAACTAAAATACTGCACGATTTTTTTTGTTTTGTGCAAAAAACAATGTACCTTTGCACAAAATTTTGAAAATTGTGCAATGACCACTGGTTCTAGTTTTAATAAACTCATTTACGACGCCATCATCAAAAACTGGGATGCCGATGCCTTGACTGATTACCAAGGTGCTACGCTTCAGTTTCATGATGTGGCAAGAAAGATAGAAAAACTGCATATTGTCTTCGAGAACTGCGGTATCGAAAAGGGAGACAAAATAGCCATTTGCGGACGCAATTCCGCCCATTGGGCTGTCACCTTCCTCGCCACCCTCACCTATGGTGCTGTGGCTGTGCCCATCCTTCACGAATTCAATGCTGAGCAGATTCATAATATCGTCAACCACTCGGAAGCAAAAGCCCTGTTCGTGGGCGACTTCGTAGCCAAAGAGATTGATCCAGAGCAGATGCCACATCTGGAAGGCATCGTCTTCATGCCCGACTTCTCACTAATGTTGTCGCGCTCAGAGAAACTCACGTATGCGCGCGAACATTTGAATATGATGTTCGGCTCGAAATATCCCAAGAACTTCCGTCAGGAGCATATCCACTATCACGAGGACCAGCCCGAGGAATTGGCGCTCATCAACTATACCAGTGGAACAACGGGATTCTCGAAGGGCGTCATGCTGCCCTATCGCACCATTTGGAGCAACGTGTCGTTCGTCATCGACCGCCTATCGAAGCACGTGAAGCCAGGCGACCCCTTGCTCGACATTCTGCCTATGGCTCACATGTATGGTATGGCTGTGGAATTCCTCTTCGGATTCTGCAATGGTTGTCACCTATTCTTCCTCAACCGTCTGCCATCACCCACCCTCATCGCCAAGGCTTTCACGGACATCCGTCCCACGCTGGTGGTATCGGTGCCCCTTATCATCGAGAAGATTATCCGCAAGAAGGTATTCCCCATCATACAGACCAACAAGATGAAACTCTTGCTGGCCATGCCTATCGTGTCGCAGAAGGTAAAATCGAAAATATGTCAGCAGGTATACGAAGCCTTCGGCGGACGTGCCTACGAGATTATCGTGGGTGGCGCGCCTCTGTCTAAAGAGGTCGAGGAGTTCCTGCTGAGCATCAACTTCCCCGTCACTGTGGGCTATGGTGCCACAGAATGTGCTCCCCTCATCAGTTATCGCGACCATAAGGAGTTTGCGCCCAGTTCGTGCGGATGTCCTGTGGACAATATGGAGGTGCGCATCGTGAGCGATGATCCTCAGAACGTGCCTGGCGAGATTATCACTCGCGGCATGAACGTGATGCTGGGTTACTATAAGAACGAAGAGGCAACCAAACAGGTGCTCGACAAGGACGGATGGTATCACACCGGAGACCTGGGCACGATGGATGCCGACAAGAATATCTTCATCCGCGGACGCATCAAGAACATGCTGTTGGGTGCCAACGGACAGAACGTTTATCCAGAGGAGATTGAGGATAAGTTGAACTCAATGCCTATGATCAGTGAGAGTCTGGTGGTGCAGGACGGCGACAAACTGGTGGCATTGGTTTATCCCGACCAGGACGAGACAGCCACCTTCGGCCCTGAAGAGTTGGAGGCTGTGATGGAGCAGAACCGCGACAACCTGAATGAATTGCTGCCAAACTTCAGTCGCATCAGTCGGATTATCCTGCGCGATGAGGAGTTCCAGAAGACTCCGAAGAAAAGCATCAAGCGCTATCTTTACCACGTATAAACAAATCTAAGAATATGGAAAAAATACCTAGTTTTAACGAACTCATCCAGAAAAGCATCATTGCCAACTGGGATATGGATGCTCTGACTGACTATAAGGGTCAGACGCTGCAATATCATGATGTAGCTCGAAAAATTGAAAAGGTACATATCCTTTTCGAAAATTCTGGCGTGCAGAAGGGCGATAAAATTGCACTCTGCGGACGCAACAGCAGTCAGTGGGCTGTGGCCTTCATCGCTACGCTGACATACGGCGCCATCGCTGTGCCCATCCTACACGAATTCATGCCCGAGCAAATTCACAATATCGTGAATCACTCGGATGCCAAACTTCTCTTTGCTGGCGACTATGTGGCTGGCATCATCGACCCCAACGCGATGCCAAACCTGGAGGGCATCATCCGCAACACGGATTACTCGCTCCTCGTGTCGCGTTCGGAGAAGCTCACCTATGCACGCGAGAACCTCAACGCTCTCTACGGACAGAAGTATCCTAAGTACTTCCGTCAGGAGCACATCAACTACTACATCGAGCAGAGTCCTGATGAGTTGGCGCTGATCAACTATACCAGTGGTACAACGGGATTCTCGAAGGGTGTGATGATTCCTTATCGCGCACTGTGGTCTAACTTCGACTTCGCATGCAGCGTGCTGGGCACAACCATCAAGAAGGGCGACAACATCATCTCTATCCTCCCTATGGCTCACATGTATGGTATGGCTTTCGAATTTCTCTTCGAGTTCCTGCATGGCTGTCACGTGTTCTACCTGAACCGCACACCATCACCTGCCATCATCGCACAGGCCTTTGCCGAGGTGAAGCCTCGCATCATCATCGCCGTGCCTCTGGTCATCGAGAAGATTATCCGCAAGAAGGTGTTCCCCAAGATTCAGAACAACCGCATGCGCCTGCTTCTCCAAATGCCTATCATCTCAGCCAAGGTGCGCGACATGATTTGCAAAGAGGTGCTCAAGGCCTTTGGCGACAATGCCTACGAGGTTATCATCGGCGGTGCTGCCTTCAATCAGGAGGTAGAGCAGTTCATGCATCGCATCAACTTCCCCTACACCGTGGGATATGGTGCCACTGAGTGTGCCCCCATCATCTGCTATTCCGACTGGCATTCTTTCAAACCTAAGTCATGCGGACACGCTGTGGTACATATGGAGGTGAAGATTGACTCACCCGATCCTGCCACCATCCCTGGCGAGATTCTGGCTCGCGGATTGAACGTGATGCTGGGTTACTATAAGAACGAGGAGGCTACTGCTGCCACACTCGACAAGGACGGATGGTATCACACTGGCGACCTGGGCACGATGGATGCCGAGGGCAACGTGTTTATCAACGGACGCTCGAAGAACATGCTGCTGGGCCCCAACGGACAGAACATCTATCCTGAGGAGATTGAGGATAAGCTGAACTCGCTGACAATGGTTGTCGAGAGTATCGTGGTGCAGCGCGACAATAAGTTGGTGGCACTGGTACATCCCGATTTGGACGAAGCCAAGAATATGGGCTTCACCAAGGAAGACCTCCAGGGCATCATGGAGCAGAACCGCGAGACGCTCAACCAGATGCTTCCTGCCTACGAGAAGATTTCGGAGGTAGAGATTCACGAGGACGAATTCGAAAAGACTCCCAAGAAGAGCATCAAGCGTTATCTATACGCATAAAAGGTTATTGCAAGGGACTATCACAAAAAGGGTTCATGATCTCATCAAGAAGAACCTCATACAAATAAAAAGGGCTCCAAATGGAGCCTTTTTTTATGGTGGTTGTCTCAATGGTGAGACACGCATTCTTATTCTATTATCTCCTTCATCAGAAGGCTTATAGTCTTATGAGTTCATCAGGGCCGCTGTACGCACGCGACTCAGCGTCTCGGGCGTCATCTGCAGATAGCTGGCGATATAAACCAGCGGTGCACGGAGCACCAACTGCGGGCAACTCTTCACCATCTTCTGGTAGCGATCCTGCGCACTCTCGAAGCGCAGCATATCGGCACGCTGCTGACTGATAATCAGCGACTCCTCCAGAATCTTACGATAGAGAATCTGTATGTTCACACTACGCATAGCCACAGCCTCCAGTTCCTTCTTGGGCATCGCATAGATGAGGGTGGGCTCTACGGCCTGGATAATCTGCATAGAGGGTTTCTCCTTAAACAGACTCTCGATACTCATCATGATGGTGTTCTCGGTGGCCATATACTCCGTCAGCTCCTTGCCGTTCTTGAAGTAGAACTGGCGCGCCAGACCTTTCACAATCCAATATATATGTTCACAGGTTTCGCCTTCGTTGAGGATACGTTCTCCTTTGGCAAACTTCATGGGCACGAGCACCCCTTCGAGGATGTCGAGCTCTTCGTGCGTCATTGTACTATATCTGCGGGCCAATTCGCGGGCCACGTCGCGCGGGGTTAAACTTAGGTTTGGCATTTTATAATCGTTTTTGTCGGTTTTTATATAGGTTGTGTAGTTGCAATCTATTGTCTAATCAAGTTTCAGCACAGCGAGGAAGGCTTTTTGCGGCACCTCCACATTGCCGATCTGCTTCATGCGCTTCTTACCTCGCTTCTGCTTCTCGAGCAACTTTCGCTTACGGCTCACGTCACCACCATAACACTTGGCGAGCACATCCTTTCGCACCTGTTTCACCGTTTCGCGAGCGATAATCTTGGCGCCGATGGCTGCCTGGATGGCGATATCAAACTGCTGACGCGGAATCAGCTCTTTCAACTTCTCGCACATGCGGCGGCCGAAGGTCACAGCATTGTCCTGATGGGTCAGCGTAGAGAGGGCATCCACAGGCTCACCATTGAGCAGGATATCCAACTTCACCAACTTAGAAGGACGGAACGAGTCAATATGGTAGTCGAAGGAAGCATAGCCCTTCGAGATACTCTTCAGTTTGTCGTAGAAGTCAATCACAATCTCACCCAAAGGCAACATGAAACGCAGTTCCACGCGATTGCCACTGACATACTGCTGGTCGATAAGCTCACCACGTTTGTCAAGACACAGCGTCATGATAGGACCAATATAGTCGGCTGCCGTGATGATAGAGGCGCGGATATAAGGCTCTTCGATATGATCTATCATCGTCTGGTCGGGCAGACCTGAGGGGTTGTGCACCTCTTTCTCCTCACCCTGCTTGGTGTAGCACATATACGATACGTTGGGGACGGTGGTGATGACATCCATATCAAACTCACGATCCAGACGCTCCTGCACAATCTCCATGTGGAGAAGACCCAAGAAACCACAGCGGAAACCGAAGCCCAGAGCCACAGACGACTCAGGTTGGAAGGTCAGCGAAGCATCGTTGAGTTGCAGTTTCTCGAGCGAAGCACGCAGGTTCTCGTAGTCAGCAGGGTCGATAGGATAGACACCAGCGAACACCATCGGCTTCACTTCCTGGAAGCCCTCGATGGCATGCTCACAAGGACGATCCACATGAGTGATGGTATCACCCACCTTTACCTCCTTCGAGTTCTTGATACCGCTGATGATATAGCCCACATCGCCTGTGCGAAGTTCCTTGCGGGGAATCATATCCATCTTCAGTACACCCACCTCGTCGGCCTCGTATTCCATTCCTGTATTAAAGAATTTCACCTTGTCGCCCTTTCGGATGACACCGTTGGTGATTTTGAAATAGGCAATGATGCCGCGGAATGAATTAAAGACAGAATCAAAAATCAACGCCTGCAGAGGAGCGTTCTCATCGCCCACGGGATGAGGGATGCGGTCGACCACAGCATTCAGGATATCGTCAACGCCCTCGCCAGTCTTACCTGACGCACGGATGATGTCGGAGGGATCGCAACCAATCAGCTCCACAATCTCGTCCTCCACCTCGTCGGGCATAGCGCTGGGCATATCAATCTTATTGATGACAGGAATAATCTCCAGATTGTTGTCGATGGCCATATAGAGGTTCGAGATGGTCTGT
>Ga0265298_10012060_pt1 | contig 10053 bp, 8 predicted proteins | sample AusTroGonzalo_MG_3_FD_193486 | JGI IMG/M metagenome (GOLD analysis project Ga0265298, IMG submission 193486) | Bovine rumen microbial communities from tropical cattle in Woodstock, Queensland, Australia - Gonzalo_01 | ecosystem: Host-associated > Mammals > Digestive system > Stomach > Rumen ... | reverse complement strand
GCTGGCTTAAGTTAAAACAAGGCGCATGAGGGCATCCCACCAGCGGGTGGGAAGGATGGCGTGGAGCCACAGGAGGAAGAGGGCGCCGCCGCCGGGGTGATAGCGGTGCCGGGGATGGCGGGCGTTCACGGCGCGGCCGATGGCACGGGATACCACCGAGGGGTGGGACAGGAAATGCTTGTCATAGGCCCAGCGCATACGGCGGGCTTCCCGGCAGGCCGGATCGGCGTAGGGTGTGCCGGTGCAGGACTCTTCCAGATGCTTGGCGGTGATGTGGCCCCATTCGGTGTCGATGCCGCCGGGCTCGATGAGCGCCACGTCTATGCCGAAGGGCTTCAGTTCCATACGCAGGGCGTCGCTCAGCGCTTCTACGGAGTACTTGGAAACGTGGTACCAGCCACCGAAGGGCAGGACCACGCGGCCCACGACGGAGCCCACGTTCACGATGCGGCCATAGCCGTGCTCACGCATGGAAGGCAGCACCAGCTGGATCAGGCGGGCCATGCCGAAAACATTCACTTCCAGTTGCCGGCGGGCTTCATCCATAGTTACGTTCTCGATAGCGCCGAAGGAGCCGTAGCCGGCGTTGTTCACCAGCACGTCCAATCGGCCCTCGGCCTCCAGGATATGGGCCACGCAGGCCTGCATGGACTCATCGGAGGTTACGTCCAGCGAGATGGGCGTGACGCCGTATTCGCGCAAGGGTTCCATCCGGTCCACCCGACGGGCGGCGCCGTAAACCTTATGACCTTTCTTGGCCAGGAGGATGGCGCTCTCGTAGCCGATACCGCTGCTGGCGCCAGTGATAAGTACTATCATCGGTTAGCTTGGTCTAATTTCAGTTCGGGATGACGGGCCGATGTACGGCGGAACATCACAGCCACCACCACGGCAGCCACGCACAGTCCCACGAACATCAGCTCTACGGAAACGGGGCCGTTGCCCTCTTTGCCCAGGATGACGCCGGCCACCCACTTGAAGGACAGCAGGCCCAGGTTCTGCACCCAGTAAATGAGGGCGAAAGTGGTGCCCAGCACCTTGTCGGGCACGATTTTCGGCACGGAAGGCCACAGGGCGGCGGGAACCAGCGAATAGCCGAAGCCCAGGAAAACCATGGCCAGATAGCCCCAGAACGGGACGCCCTGCGGGGCAAAGGCCAGCAGCAGGTGGGCGATGAGCGCCAGTACGGCGCCGATTACCATCCAGCGCGTTCCCTTTCCGGCCTTGTCTACCAGTATGCCGAACAGGGGGGCGAAGATGACCGTGGAGAACGGCAGCATGCTCACCATCCACCCGGCCGCTTCGGCCGGAATGTCAAAGCGGGGGATGAGAATGGCCCCGGCAAATTTCTTGAACGCGATGATACTGCTGTAAAACAACACACACAGCAGCCCCAGCAGCCAGAAATTCTTATTCCCCAGCACGCCCAGCACATCCTTGAACCGGAAGGTATCCGTATCCTCCGGGTCAGAGGCTTCGGACGGCGTAGCCGCCCGTGGCTTCGTGAACGGGAGGGGCCCGCTGGACGACATATCCTCCGGCAAGCTTGCTTGCAAGGGGGAACTGTCGGACAGTGGGAGGGATAGCTCCGAAGGAGCGTACCGGTCCGAAGCCTCTGACCTGGAGGGACGGTCAGCTTTTGCATCCAGGGCCACGAAGACGGCCCAGAGGATGAGTCCCAGGGCCATCAGGCCCATACCCACGATGGCGGGACGGGCGGTTTCGGCCAGGGTGTACACGTGGCCGGAAACCTGTTGCACCAGGCGAGGGGAAAGGACCAGTGCGAAGGCGGTGCCCAGCCTGGCGATGGCCAGCTGGAGGCCCATGGCGAGAGCCATCGGCCCACCTTTGAACCACTTGGCGATGCTGCGGGTGACGGCGGTTCCGGCAATCTCGCTGCCCAGGCCGAAGAGCATCACGCCCACATAGGCCACCTTCAGGGACCAGGCGCCGCCGCTGAGCAGTGCCCAGAGCACCAGGCCGGCACCGGCTGCCATCATGGTCACGAAGAGCGAACCGCTGATCCGTACGCCCCACTTGTCCAGCAGGATGCCGCCTATCACAAGGCCGCCGAAGACGCATAGGACGCTATAGCCGCTGGCATACAGGCCGTAGCCGGCGGAATCCCAGCCCAGCTGGGTGAGAGAAGCATTCTCGAACAGGTACGAGATGCTGGAGAACATGTCGTCGAAGTAGTACGATGCGAACATCGGCACTACCAAACAGGCCAGCGCAATCCATGCTGCCGGCCTGTAAAACTTTTGAGCGGAAGCGGCGCTCATGCTATTCCTGGATATTGGGAAGTTCCAGGCCCAGACCCTTCTTGCGGTCCACTGCCTTGAGCACCAGGCCCAGCACCAGGGCGGCGATGCCCAGGCATGCGAGCATCACCAGCGGTGCGGTGTAGTTGAACTGCGTGGGATCGGTAACGCCGGGGTTGGTCTTGTCCAGCACCTTGCCGATGAGCAGCGGGAACAGCCACAGGCCGATGTTCTGGATCCAGAAGATAAGGGCGTAAGCGCTGCCGATGACCTTGGCGTCCACCAGCTTGGGAACGGAAGGCCACAGGGCGGCGGGAACCAGGGAGAAGCTGGCGCCCAGCACCAGGATGGTGACGTAAGCGATGATGACACCGCCCAGGTCGTTGCCCTTGAAGGCCGGCAGGATGAAGGCGAAGGTGAGGTGGCAGGCGATGAGCAGGATGGAGCCCAGCACCAGCATGGAAGCACCCTTACCCTTGTGGTCCAGATAGTTGCCCAGGATGGGGGTGATGAGCACGGCCAGCAGCGGGAACACGGCGAAGATGGCCTCGGCGCTCTGGCGCATATAACCCATATAGCAGTACACGACCAGGGCCACTACGGAAATGCCCAGGAGGATATACTGGTTGGTCTTCTTTTTCTGGAAGTTGCTGGCAAAACCGGCGGCAGCCACAACCAGCATGATGAAATACTGGACCAGCGTTACGCTGGGACCGGCCCAGAAGGAACCGGCTTCCGGCAGTTCAAGGGAAAGGTTGCACTGCAGCATGTTCACCGCATACTTCTGGAAGGGGAAGATGGCGCTGTAGTACAGCACGCACAGCAGGGCCACAATCCAGAAACCGCCGTCGGAGAGGATCTTGCCGATGTCGGACACCTTGAAAGGATCGTCCTTCTCTTCGGCCTCGCCGGTCTGGCTGTCCAGTTTCTTGTCCATGAAGAAGTACACGATGGTCATCATGAGGGCGATGCACATGAGCACCACGCCGAAGGCCACGCTGCGGGATACGTCGATATGACCGCCGAGCTTGGCGAAGAAGGGGCTGAAAATCATGCAGGTAGCCACACCCAGACGGGCCAGGGCCATTTCGGAACCCATGGCCAGGGCCATCTCACGGCCCTTGAACCACTTCACGATACCGCGGCTTACCGTAATGCCGGCCATCTCACAGCCGCAGCCGAAGATCATGAAGCCGCAGGCTGCCAGTTTGGCCGATGCCGGCATGCCCCGGTAGAACGGGGAAACGCCCAGCTCGTCAAAGACCGGTATGTAATTGAGGTTGTTGTTGAACCAGGTCTCCAGGCCGCTGCCCATGAAGGATTCGCTCACGGCATACCACTTGATGCAGGCGCCCGCCAGCATCACGCCGGCGCTGAGCACGGCCGTGAAGCGTACGCCCATCTTGTCCAGGATGATACCCGCAAAGATGAGGAAGAACACGAATACGTTCAGGAACACTTCCGAGCCCTGCATGGTACCGAAAGCGGTGGAGTCCCAACCGCGGGTTTCCTGCATCAGGTCCTTGATGGGGGACAGGATGTCCATGAAGATGTAGGAACAGAACATGGCCAGGGCCAGCAGCAGCAGGGCCGTCCAGCGCATGGCCGCGGAGTCGCGAAGGGTTGTTTTGATAGAATTTGCCATAATATATATAAGGTCTTTTATTGTCTTTTGCCTTTGGGACCGCTAAATTAATGATTTATTTTTGATTCCCCACAACCCTTTGTTCCGAATCCGTGCGAAAAACGGCAAAAGCGCACGGGTTGGCGTAGGCGACAACGTGAACCCGTGCGAAAAAGGCCAAAAGCGCACGGAATGGCGTTGGGATATTACCGGAGCTCTTTGGAAGTGAGCAATTGGCGGACTATCCGCTCCTTTATATAGATATTGGTGGAGATTTGGAAAGAGTTGAATCCGAACTCCCGGTTCAGGATGATGGCCAGTTTTCCTCTCTCTTCTTCGGTCAGGGATTTCAAGTATCGGCCATTGAAACGCTTTTGCAGTGTTTGGGAAACAATGCTTTCCTGCTCCGACTTGCTGAATTCGCAGAGTTCTCCCAAACGGGATGCGATTTGAAAATACAGCTCATAATCTTTTACCAACGCCGTTTGCAGGTCTTTGGGGTCCGGGAACAACCGATGCACCAGAGACGTTTCCACAAAACAGGCGGGATGCAATCCCAGGAAAGGATGAAAACGCCAATCTTCGGGAACGGATTCATCCCCTCCCGTCCACTTTCTGATTTCACGGGTAGAAGGTTTTATGGTAGACATATCGTCAATTAAATCCACGAGGCCCGAATAATAAAGCCAGCCAGAACTCCATAAATAGCCACCGACAACAGCCAAACCCTTTTCCAACGGATTTCGAAGAACATAGACAATTTCACCTTTCATTTGCCCGTCATCCTCTATTCGGGTAAGTTTGAACCAGTAATCCTCCGGAAGGGGCGGATAGCCATCCCGTTTTAACCGGGCCGACAGTTTGCGCTTCAAATAATCAAAGGCTAAAACACAATCAGCTCCTGTCCCGTTCAAGATGATGTGCATATGATTTGGCATCAAAGTGAACACATAGATCTTGAGGGAGTACTTGATACTGATTAGCCCTAACAGGACCATCCCAAATGCGTATTGGGCGTTATCGTTGAAAATATTACCTTGCGACAGGCCATCCGTGCAGAAATGATAGTCCCCTATTTCCTGCTCCCGATACAATTCTCGCGTTTTACGTATATCCATGTAGCAAAGGACGGAAGAATTATCCGTTTCTTCAAAAATGAAACGGATAATCGTTAAAAACGGCATTCTGCAGAGGCCTAGTCCATACTCCTTCCCAAACCAAAGGCAAAATTAGCCCCTTATTTTTACTTACGCCTGCGCAAAATCAGGAAGCCGGCACCGCAAAGACCTCTCGGTTGAACCTAAACCCGTGCGAAAAACGGCAAAAGCGCACGGAATGGCGTAGACGACAACGTGAGCCCGTGCGAAAAAGGTCAAAAACGCACGGGTTGGCGTAATTATGTAAAAAAAGGTGGATGGCACGGCAAAGTTTTTGCAAAAAGTGCCAACCGGTTTAGTTGGTTTTTCGTCTAATTATAAAATTTTTGCAAAAAAGATTTGGTGGTGTCAAAAATCCATTCTATATTTGCAGTGTAATAGGATACTAATACAGCGGACAAATGGCGCTTATCGAACTCAAAGACATTAACAAGACCTACAACAACGGGCAGCCGCTGCACGTGTTGAAGGGTATTGACCTGAATATCGAACGGGGAGAATTCGTGTCCATCATGGGCGCGTCCGGTTCCGGAAAGAGCACCCTCCTCAACATCCTGGGCATCCTGGACAATTACGACACAGGCACCTATACCCTGGACGGCAAGCTCATCAAGGACCTGAGCGAGAAACAGGCGGCCGATTACCGCAACCGGATGATCGGCTTCATCTTCCAGAGTTTCAACCTCATCAGCTTCAAGACGGCCGTGGAGAATGTGGAACTGCCGCTGTACTATCAGGGTGTCCCCCGCCGCCAGCGCCACGAACAGGCCATGGAGTATCTGGAGAAACTGGGCCTCACCCAGTGGGCCTCCCACTTCCCCAACGAGATGTCCGGCGGCCAGAAACAGCGCGTGGCCATTGCCCGCGCCCTCATCACCAGCCCGCAGATTATCCTGGCCGATGAACCCACCGGCGCCCTGGACTCCAAGACCAGCGTGGAAGTGATGCAGCTCCTGAAGAAACTGAACCAGGAAGAGGGCATCACCATCATCGTGGTCACGCACGAAAGCGGCGTTGCCAACGAGACCGACAAGATCATCCACATCAAGGACGGCGTTATCGGCCAGATTGAAGAAAACATCCACCACGATGCCTGGGGCGGTCCCCTCATGAAGTAATGAGAATAGAAATCATCCACGAAATAGCCAGTTCCCTCCGGAACAACAAGCTGCGCACGGCCCTCACGGGCTTTGCGGTAAGCTGGGGCATTTTCCTGCTCATTGCCCTGCTGGGAGCCGGCAACGGACTTATGAATTCCTTCTCGGGGAACGTGGAGGATTACATCTCCCAGACCATTACGGTGGAAGGCTGGCGTACCTCCAAACCCTACAAAGGCTACAAGGACGGCCGATACATCCAGCTGGACCAGGAAGATGTCACCTATACGAAAGGTGACCTGTGGGAAGGGGTTATCGATAACGTGACCACCACCACTTCCTCTACCAGTTCAACCCTTGTCCTGGACGGGAAAACTGTCGGCGGCTGGCTCACCGGTGCCATGCCCCGGCACCAGGAGCAGTTCAAGATCAAAATGGCCGCCGGGCGCTTCCTGAATCCGGACGACATTACCGGACGCCGCAAAGTGATTGTCATCAGCGGCTCCCAGGCCAGGGAACTGGTTCCCGGAGACGTAAGCAACATCCTGGGCAAATGGATCAGCGCCGGACCCATCAGCTATCAAGTGGTGGGCGTGTACCACACCGACGAAAGCGACTTCCGCCGCTCCACCTATATCCCCTACTCTACCTATAAAAGCATTTACGACAAGTCCGACAAAATCGAGAGCATTTCCTTCTCGGTCAACGGCCCCGTCACGCTGGAAGAGCACAAAGCCTTTGAAGAGGAATACAGCCTTGGTCTCAAACGGAAGCACGACATTGCCCCGGACGACCGGATGGGTCTCTGGATCCGGAACGGCTACACCGACAATCTGGAAATGAACAAGGCATCCCACATCCTTAGCATCGCTCTGTGGATCCTGGGCATCCTGACGCTCATCAGCGGCATTGTTGGCGTGTCCAACATCATGCTCATCACCGTAAAGGAGCGCACACACGAGTTCGGTATCCGCAAGGCTATCGGAGCCCGTCCCGGGGCCATCCTCAAACTCATCATCGCCGAGAGCATCTGCATCACCGCGGTCTTCGGCTACGTGGGCATGCTGATGGGCATGATTGCCTGCCAGGTGATGGACAAGACCGTAGGGCAGAAGGCCGTGGACATCGGATTCGAAAAAATCCAGATGCTGGTGAATCCCACCGTAGGACTGGACGTTGCCCTGGAGGCCACCCTCCTTTTGATTATAGCCGGCACCCTGGCCGGGATTATCCCCGCCTGGAAAGCCGCCCGTGTTAAACCCATAGAAGCCCTGAGAGCAGAATGAAAAAGTGGTTCGATACCGATACTTTCCGGGAAATCCTGGACAGCATCCTGCGGAACAGAAGCCGCAGCATCCTCACGGGCTTCGGTGTGTTCTGGGGCGTGTTCATGCTCATGCTCCTTACCGGCGGCAGCCAGGGCCTGAAAGAACTTCTGAACAAAAACTTCGAGGGCTTCGCGCAGAATACCTGCATCGCCTTCGCCGACAACACAAGCAAGCCCTTCAAAGGATTCAAGAAGGGACGCAGCTGGAATATGCAGTATTCCGATGTAGACCGCCTGAAGAACCTGATGCCGGAGCTGGAAACCGTCACTCCCACCGTCAGCCTCTGGGGCCGTACCGCCGTCAAGGACGAGAATTCCTACAACTCGGCCATCGTGAAAGGCGTGCGGGCCGATTACGCCAACATCGAGACTCCGAAGCTGCGCTACGGCCGCTACCTGAACGACGCCGACCTGGCCAACGAACGCAAGGTATGCGTTCTGGGTAAGAAAGTGTATACCAACCTGTTCCCGGAAGGCGGAGACCCCTGCGGAGAACGGATTCTGGTGGGCGGCTCCTACTATATGGTAGTGGGTGTGGACTGGCGCGACGGCGGCAGCATCACCATCAACGGCAGCCCCACCGACATGGTCACCATCCCCCTCACGCAGGCCGTCAAGGCCTACAATCTGGGCAACAACATCCAGCTCCTGGCCTTCACGGCCAAGCCCGGATACACCATGAGCGACCTCACGCCCCGCGTACGGGAAATCCTGGCCCGGGCACACTACTTCGACCCTACCGATGAACAGGCGCTGTTCCTGATGAACACCCAGCTCATCTTCGGCATTGTGGACAACCTGTTCAAGGGCATCAACTTCCTGGTATGGCTCATCGGCCTGGGAACCCTGCTGGCCGGCGTCATCGGCGTGTCCAACATCATGATGGTGAGCGTGAAGGAACGCACCACCGAGATCGGCATCCGGCGGGCCATCGGCGCCACCCCCACCCAGATCCTGAGCCAGATCATCTCCGAGAGCATCGTGCTCACGCTGGTGGCAGGTATGGGAGGTATCGTGTTCAGCGTACTCATCCTGGCCGGCGTAGAGATGGTCATGACGGAGGACGGCATCCTGAAAGCCGCCTTCCAGGTGCCCTTCGGCATAGCGATACTGGCGGCTTCCCTCCTCACGGTGCTGGGAGTGGTAGCCGGACTGATGCCGGCCTCCCGCGCCATGCAAATCAAGCCCGTAGATGCAATGAGAGACGAATAATAATTAGTTACAGATATGAAAAAGTTTGGTAAAATCCTGTTGGTAACCCTGGTGGCCCTCCTGTTCGTGGGCACCTTCGCCTACCTTTTCAAACGCTCCAAGCCCAAGGAAATCCAGTACCGCGAAGTGGTGCCGGAAATGGGCGACATCTCCAAGAGCACCGTGGTCACGGGCAAGATCCAGCCCCGCGACGAGGTAAACGTGAAGCCGCAGATCAACGGCATCGTGGCCGAACTGTACAAGAAGGCCGGCGAAACCGTGCAGCAGAACGAGGTCATCGCCAAGCTGAAGGTGATTCCGGATATGAGCCAGCTGTCATCGGCCCAGAGCCGCTTACGTCTGGCCGAGGTGAACCTGAAGCAGGCCCAGACCAATTACGACCGTGAGAAAGCCCTCTTCGACAAGCAGCTGGTGAGCGCCGAGGAATTCGAGAAAGTGAGCCAGGCCCTCCAGCAGGCCAAGGAAGAGCGCGACATCGCCCAGGAAACCCTGGAGATCGTACGCGACGGCGTTTCCTCCTCCAACAAGAGCGGGAGTACCACCCTTGTCCGTTCCACCATCTCCGGCCTCATCCTGGACATCCCGGTGAAAGTGGGTAACAGCGTCACCATGTCCAACACCTTCAACGACGGTACCACCATCGCCACCGTGGCCAACATGGACGACCTCATCTTCGACGGCAACATCGACGAGACCGAAGTGGGCCGCCTGCATATCGGCCTGCCCGTCCGCATCACCGTGGGCGCCCTGCAGGACGTTCACTTCGACGCCGCCCTGGAGTACATCTCCCCCAAGGCCACGGAGTCCAACGGCACCAACCTCTTCGAGATCAAGGCTTCCGTGAAAGTCCCTGCCGATATCACCATCCGCAGCGGCTACAGCGCCAACGCCGAGATTGTGCTGCAGGAAGCGAACAACGTGCTCACCCTGGCCGAAAGTGCCATCCAGTGGGAAGGAGACAGCACCTTCGTCTATATTAAGGAGAACGAAGAATGGGTGAAGAGGAACGTGACCACCGGCCTTTCCGACGGCGTGAAGATTGAGATCCGCGAAGGCCTCAACGCCGGCGAAACCGTGCGCGGCACCCAAATCATTAACGGTAAATAAGCCATGACTGCACTCGTGATAGCCCTGGTGGCAGCGCTGGCCGCCCCCACCGATTCCATCGCCGATCTGAACCACCCCTGGACCCTCCAGGAGTGCACGGAATGGGCATTGGAGCACAACCTCACCATCGCCTCCCAGGAGGTGAGCGTAGAGGGCAAGAAGATTGACAAGAACACCGCCGATTTGAACTGGCTTCCGTCCGTGAACGGCTCCGTCGGCGAAAACTGGAGCTTCGGCCGCGGTATCGGCGGAAACAATACCTATGAAA
>Ga0265298_10012059_pt1 | contig 10053 bp, 6 predicted proteins | sample AusTroGonzalo_MG_3_FD_193486 | JGI IMG/M metagenome (GOLD analysis project Ga0265298, IMG submission 193486) | Bovine rumen microbial communities from tropical cattle in Woodstock, Queensland, Australia - Gonzalo_01 | ecosystem: Host-associated > Mammals > Digestive system > Stomach > Rumen ... | reverse complement strand
GCTGCCGACAAGGAGGCTGCTAAGATTGCTGAGGCAGAAGCAAAGGCAAAGGCCAAGGCTGATGCAGAAGCAGCAAAGGCCAAGGAGAAGGCTGACGCTGAAGCCGCTAAGGTAAAGGCTGCTGCCGACAAGGAGGCTGCCAAGGCTGCTGAGGCAGAAGCCAAGGCAAAGGCCAAGGCTGAGGCAGAAGCAGCAAAGGCTAAGGAGAAGGCTGATGCTGAAGCCGCTAAGGTAAAGGCTGCTGCCGACAAGGAGGCCGCTAAGATTGCTGAGGCAGAAGCTAAGGCTAAGGCTAAGGCAGAAGCAGAAGCTGCTAAGGTAAAGGCTGCTGCCGACAAGGAAGCTGCCAAGGCTGCTGAGGCAGAAGCTAAGGCTAAGGCCAAGGCTGAGGCAGAAGCAGCAAAGGCTAAGGAGAAAGCAGCCAAGGAGGCCGCCAAGGCCGCCGCAAAAGCTGCCAAGTCAAACGAGTAAATCCGAAAATATCAAGTTGCTATGAATAATTACAAGTATATCAAACGCTGCACCAAGGCCGTGACAATGACGGCTGCAGCAATGCTGCTCCTGACGACCGCAGGCTGCCGTCGCGACCTCTGGGTCTATCAGGACAACTTCAAGCAGGTGGAGCTCGACATCGACTGGCGTAACTACTTCCGCGAGTGGGCTGTCAATCAGGAGACACAAGTCAACCCCACAGTGGAGCCTGCAAAGGATCCCGATGGTATGACCGTCTACCTGTTCCCGCGCGACGGACGTCCTGCTTTCCGTTACACCACCGCCGAGGTTCGCCACTTCGAGACCTATATGAGTAAGGGCGAGTACGACGGACTCGTTATTGACTATTCGCCTGAGGAGTACGGCCGTCAGGAGTTTGTCGGTATGGACTTTGCCAACACGGCCAAGGTGCAGTCGACATTTGCCAGCTACCAGACGGACTCTCTTCCCGAGCTCTTCGGTCCGGAAGCTTATGCCGGTGCTACGCTCCCCAAAAAGAACGAGAGCGGTTTCTTCGCCGTGTCTTGGGAGCCTGAGGACATCGCTAACGACACTATTTACATGAACATCAACACAGGTAAGTACGACAAGTATATTCCCTACGAGGAGCGCAACTCTTACCAGGCCACGCTGGAGCATCAGTTGTACAACTTGGAGCCCCTTATCATCCCCTGGAACATGCGTGTTCGTATCTATGTCAAGGGTATCTACTATCTGTGGAAGGTTCAGGCCACGCTGGCAGGTATGGCCGACGGCTATTACCTCGTTAACTGCAAGACCTCAGAGACGCCCTGTCTGCTGCAGCTCGATGGTTGGGAGGTACATATCACAGGCGACAACGAGGGTTACATTGCCAAGACCTTCAAGACTTGGGGTCCCATGAACTTCGAGAACCGCAACTGGGACTGCCACGTGCCACAGCGTCCGCTCAGCAATCGCGACTTCAACAGTACAGCTGCTCTCAATGGCTATAGCTACGAGGAGCTGTCTAACCGCAATCCTAACGAGATTCGTCTGAACCTGCGATTCCTGCTCCGTGACCGCCAGACATCAGTCTATTTCCACGCCGACGTAGCCAACCTCGTCAACGTTTACCGCAACGAGTATGCCCTGCGTATCGACCTGCTGGATGAAGACGGCCGCGTACCCGAGCTGCCCTTCGTCGAGGCATATAATGGTTTGGAATTCGGCGGTATCGTCATTCCTTGGCAGGATGAGAACCCCGTTGACGTTCAGTTCTAAAAACAAAAGAGATCATCTATACATATTATTAACTTAATCAAAAATCATCAACAGTATGAAAAAGATTTATTTATTCGCAGCAGCCGCTGCAATGCTGACTGCCTGCTCTAGCGAGGAGCTGGCAAATCAGGAGGTGGCTCAGCAGAGTGCAGAGGCTCCTGTAGCCTTCAGCATCTACACGCCGCGTACCGTAACTCGTGCTGGCGAGGCCGGCGAGTTGACAACCAAACATGTTGGACACAAGGATTTGTCTGGTTTTGGTGTGTTTGCCTACTACACAAATGGTCAGAAGTACGCTGAGGCCAACACCTTCGCTAACTTCATGTACAACCAGCAGGTGAAGGGTAATGGTACTGGAACACTTACTGACGATCCTGCAACGTGGGTTGCTCCCACCGAGTGGTCTTACGAGCCCGTGAAGTACTGGCCGAACGAATATGGTAACGCTGCTACATCTGACGATGTTGACCGCGTAACATTCTTCGCTTATGCTCCTTGGACCAAGGTTGATCCTTCAACAGGTGTTGTCGAGGGTGCAACCGAGGACGAGAAGAACATCATCGCCATGACTCGTAACACAGCTACTGGCGACCCCATCATCAAGTATGTTGTTGACACAGATCCTACAACTTCAGTGGATCTCCTTTGGGGTGTTGCTGGTGCAGACCTTACAACCACATGGGGTCCCGCAAAGGCTGAGGTCAAGAAAGGAAATCCCTTCATCGACCTGCTGAAGCCCAACGATCCCACAGGCACAGCTACTACTCCCAACGACGGTAAAATCAAGTTCAACCTCCGCCACGCTCTGGCTAAGCTGAACGTTCAGATTGACTACATTGACGACGCCAAAACTCCCGCTCCTCAGACTACACCTGGTCAGTTTGACAATGGTGGAACATCAGAGGTTATCGATAAGGAAGAGACCAAGATCTTCATCCGTGAGATTAAGATTGGTGGTTTCAGCATGAAGGGTGCCCTGAATCTGAACAACTATGTTGCTGATCCGAAGTTCTACACTCAGACAGGTCTGAACGCAAACACCGCACAGCCTATTCCTAACTGGAAGGCTATTGATGGCGTAGAGGATCTCGTTTACGAGGACGGCGTTACCTTCAAGGACGGTCGTCGTGACGGCAAGGAAGGTGCTGTTGACGCAGCTGCAGACGGAGAGAAGTTCATCGGTTTGAACCCCACTCTGCTGCAGAAGGAGCCTTATCTTGTTCTGAATCCTGCTTATCCCACCAAGTTCGACGCCGCTGACAAGAACATTGGTGTTACAAACGTACCCGTCAACCTCTTTGGCGACGGCACTGATGCCGCTGATGCTCCTATCTACGTCATTCCTAACGACAAGCCCATTGACATTGAGATTATCTACGACGTTGAGACCATCAACCCGAAGCTTGCCAGCAAGCTTTCTGACGGCATCGTTCCCGGTCTGAGCACAGAGAACAAGATCTTCAAGAAGAGCTACCAGATTTTCAATACGGGTACCGACGATTCAAAGAAGGTTACCATGCAGGCTGGTGAATTCTACACCATTAAGATTCACCTCGGCATGACAAGCGTTAAGGTTGAGGCCGTTGTTGAGCCTTGGATTGTGGGTCAGAGCAACGGTATTGCAGAGCTCCCCGCTAACCAGCCCCAGCCGTAATTATCTCTTTTAAGTGACAAAAAACGCAAAGATAATAACGTATAAAAAAGAATAAGCAATTATGAAAAAGATATTTTTATTCGCAGCAGCCGCTGCAATGCTGACAGCTTGCTCCAGCGAGGAACTGGCAGGCACGGAGAGCGCACAGCAGAAAGCCGGCGAGGCTCCCATCAGTTTCAGCGTTTACACACCGCGTAGCATCACGCGTTCCGGCTCAGCAGTATACGCTGACAAAACAAAGGGTTTGGAAACATCAGACTTGAAGACCCTTGGCCTGGGTATTCTCGCATATTACACCGATGACGAGAAGTACGACGCTGACAAGTCAACACCTAACTTCATGTACAACACGAAGGTAACTTATGGAACAAGTGGTACATGGGAATACAACCCCGTCATGTACTGGCCCAACGAGTTTAAGAATGCATCTTCTGAGAACATCGACCGCGTGTCTTTCTTCGCTTATGCTCCTTATGTTGAAGTTGACAACGTAACAGGTATTCCTTACGCTGATCAGGCCAACTGGGAGAATGACAAAAAACTGATTACAACAGAAGAGAAGAACATCACAGCCATCTCTAAGAACACTGCTACTGGTGATCCTGTCGTAAAGTATGTGGTTGACACCAACCCTGCAACCTCAGTTGACCTCCTTTGGGGTGTAGCTTCTAACGAGGCCGCTACACGCTACACAGCTATCGACAACACAAATTCTGGTGTTACCGTAGAGCCAGGTAAGCCTTTCCTGAACCTGGTAAAGCCCAATGAGCCGCGCTGGAATGACGGAACAAATCCCGTTGACGGTGGTGTACTGAGCTTCAACATGTGCCACGCCCTGTCTAAGCTGAACATCGATGTCAAGTTCATTGCTGATGCTGCAACGCCCGATGGAACAAGTGCAGATATCAATGCAAATGAAACCCGCATCTACATCCGTTCTATTAAGATTGGTGGTTTTGTGATGAAAGCTGCTCTTGACCTGAACAGCAAGGATACACAAGAAGGAGCCCTCGCCTCAACCGTACGCGGCAAGGCCCTCTGGAAGGACTACGACGGCAAGTCTGCCCTCTCTTGGAGCGACAACGTGAAGTTCTACGACGGTCGTAAGGACGGCAAGGAAGGCACCGAGTCTGGTGACAACCTGAACGAGTCTTACCTCGGCCTGAACCCCTACCTGCTCGAGAACTACGTCAACGACGTTTGGGGTGGCACAGAATGGGTGAAGACAGAAGCTAACGGTGGTAAGAATCGTGGTATTACCAAGACCGCCCAGAACCTCTTCTGGAATGGTGAAGGTACAGAGCCCGCTGAAAATCTGCCTATCTACGTGATTCCTGTTGGCGACGATATCGACATTACCATCGAGTACGACGTGCTGACTGCTGATGGCAATCTGTCAACATTCCTCTCTGACGGTCTGACTCACGGTTCGATGATTAAGAACACCATCACCAAGAAGAGCAAGGAAATCTTCAAGACCACTGATCCCGTTAAGATGGAAGATGGCAAGTCTTACACCATCCATCTCATCCTGGGTATGACCAGCGTGAAGATTGAGGCTACGGTAACAGACTTCGAGGCAGAGAACGCTACAGCTAACCTGCCCCAGAACCAGGATTAATCCTAAAGATTAAATCTAAACACTCTATACAAGAGAAGCCGCCGCAAAAGGGCGGCGGCCTCTCTTTCAAAAAAACGTAACGACTTTTCAAAAATACACCATGAGTATTTCCAGAAAGTCAACGACTATTTTCAAAAACTCGGCCCCTCTCAGACGAAAGTCGGCCAACCTCGGAAACGAGACCATAAGATGAAGAACAAGGCGTGTCCCCTGCCAGTCCCGACGGACAAAGTGAGGAGAGAAACAATGGCTTCGCCAACCGTGTACCACAAAGTACAGAACCCGGCCTACTAACTTGCATATAAAAATAAAAAATAAATATATTAAAAGTATGAAGAAATACCTGACAATGATTGCTGCGGCAATGCTAACAGCGGCTTGTAGCAATGACAAAGAAGAAATGGTGACACCAGCGACGGGTGACGCTGTTTCCTTTGCTGCCTTCGCAGACGATGGTGACGCCACACGCGCCAAAGGTGAGATTAACACCACAACCATCCTAAAAGGATGGACATGGGATTTGACCGGACACGCAGCTCCTGCGGGAGGTAACGTGACCGATCTCCGTGGTTTCGGTGTGTTCGGCTGCTACACCGGCAAACTGACCTATGAGAACACAACAGTCGCCCCCGACTTCATGTACAACCAGCAGGTTAAGCCCGACGGCGACGACTGGGTGTACGTTCCCGTGAAGTATTGGCCCAACGAGAAGTCTGATTACATTAGCTTCTTCGGCTACGCTCCCTACGAGGCTGAACCGCAGGACGACGGACGATGCATCATCGACATCAGCGGCAACTACGCTCAGGGAGACCCCTGGATTAACTACCGTCTCTCGGTTGACCCCTGGGGACTCGACACCGATCCCAGCACCGAGTCACAGGTCGACCTGATGTACGCCACGAAGTTTGTAGCTGGTACACCTGATAAGTATCTCCCTTGGCTCAACGTGCAGCACTACGATGCCAACCAGCAGAACAAGGATGTCTATTCTGACTCTAAGATTAAGCTCACCTTCCGTCACGCTCTGGCTTGCGTAGGCGACGCTATTGACATTAAGGCTTCAGATGAGCTGATGACCAAGATTAACGGTTACTGCGACATCACTATCAACAAGCTGACCATCACCTATAAGAACCTTACCACCAAGGCTCGTTTGGTACTTAATTGTAACGGCACAGCCAACTGGAAGGAGATTATCTCTGGCGAGCTGACAACTTCTCGTACTTACGTCAAGGAGCTCGACACGCCTCTGGCACTGTCAGCTACAGAGCAAACCATCAGTGAGGGCGACGGTCTCTTCTACATTCCCCTGCAGATTAAGGGCACCGAAGCTGCATACGCAGACATCGCCGTTGACTATACAGTGGACAATGGCGTTAGCACTTACAATGGCACCGCCAAGGGTAAGTTCGACCTCGACTATAACCTCGAGGGCAAGAAGCAGGCAATTCACCTTGTTCTGAACAAGAACCTCAGCCTCGAGCATCTGGTTCTCTCTCTCGGCTCGCCCGCTACCGATCCCTCATTCAGCCGTATAATGAAATAAAGAAAGGAGAAATAAGATATGAAAAAGATTATATTCCTTACATTAGCTCTCGCTCTCACTTTCGTAGGAACGACATGGGGACAAGCGACTGATGAACATTTTGAAGTCACATCGGTGACATATGCAAGCAACTACCCATTCGTTTACGATGGAACGGAGAAAACATATATCACGAGCTTTGTAGACAATTGCAGCATAAGCGATGGAGAAATTACGGGAAACAAGGCAACAAATGCTGGTGATTATACAGCTACCATCAGTTCCATTTGTCATGGACATCCAATAGTTAATGGCTCGGACACTTATGAAGAATTTCATGTGGGAAGTGTAACTTATAACTGGTCCATCCAGCCCCGTCCCCTGACTGATGCTGGTGTAACCATTACCACAAAGGACGTCACATGGACTGGTAACGAGATTGAAATTACAAGTGCCTACGAACCCATTGTTTATAATAATGGTACTACTGACTTTACTTTGGTGAAGGGTACCGACTACGATGTCTACACCACCGTCGAGAGCACACCTGGTAAGTTTAAGAATGAAGGCCGCTACACCATCGTCTTCGTGGGTAAGGGCAACTACGTTGGCGTAGTCACCAAGACCTTCGATGTGAAGAAACAGCTGTCTGCTGACGAGGCAACAACGGGTATCCACTACGCTATCCCCGATCAGATTCTGACGCTGAATACAACTAACAGCAAGTACGAGCTCAAGGAGTTCACCATGGAGGTTAACGACACAAAGAGTCACACTATTCTCCGTGAGACAGAGGACTTCACGCTGAAGTTCTTCGCTGCAGAAGCAGACGCAACCCAGTGGCTAAGCGAGCCTGATGGTGACGCAACAAATGACCCCACTCCAATTACTCTTGCCGATATTACAGCAGAAGGTAAGTATTGGGTGGTCATCGAAGGCAAAGCTCCGAAGTACACCGCCAAGGTAAAGAAGGAGTTCTATGCAATCAAAGAGTACCAGTTGACAGCCACACATATGATTGATGGCGGCGAAGCTCCTCAGGTTTCGGTTCGCATCACCAAGGCTGGCTATCCTACCTATGCACCTGTTGGCGCAACAGCACCTGTCAAGGGTGAGGTTGAGGTTGCTATGAAACCTGTGATTAATACGGATGCTGCAACAACATTCACACCGTGTATTCCTATTGAATCGAACCGCTGTGTGATTCCGGCAGGCTATAATATGAAGGCATTCCTCTCTACAGTATTTGGTTCACTGACTAGTGAATACACGTACGATGTGGTTGGCATTAAGAACGGTGTCTTCGCAGGATGTTCTAAGCTCCGCTGGATTGACGTCCAGATTCCGGCTGCTACATGGACACCCAGCAGCCTCGACCGTGATGTTATAAACATTGACACTCCGTTCTGCGGCGTGCCCAAGTCCGCTATCGTCTATCTCTTCGGTACCACCGTTACTGGCGAGAACTACGTCTATAAGTTCGGTACAGATGACTACCGCTGCGCACAGTATCGCATCTACGAGGACCTCAGCGGTGAGCAGACGCAGTACAGCAAGTAATAATGAGAGAGCATGAATAAGAAGTATAACATGAAAAAAACAACAGAAGTTATGAAACAAAAGATATTTTCCCTGCTCCTCTTAATGGCCGCCACCACTCTCGGTGCGTGGGCAGCAGACACTTATAAGATACATTTGGTATATGTACTAGGCAATAGTAACAGTCAAAAGGATATTACTGGTGTCGATTTAACAAGCCAATATACAATTCCTGAAGCTGATATCATTGAACTGATTAGGAATGCTGCTCCAGAAAAGAAATATAAGAGTTACGAAACGATTACACTTGGAACATTCTCTGTAGAGGGGTATCCAGGTAGTTATCCATCAGCAACTCTCAATACAAATTATGACATTGTTATAGAGAAGAATACACATCCAACAGATAATGATTACCTGAAAGGTACTTATCAGTTCAACATTAAGTTCTCAGCTCAAGAAACATCATCAAGTGTTGCTGAGGAAGTTACAACCGGATCAGTGCTTACTGTAACAGTCTATCATGAGACACATGAGGCCAATGGCACATACGTAAACACTCATGCCACACATCACTGGCAGGGTTGTAATACTTTATATGGCAAGTGTGAATTGCCAGATGAAACGATAGATCCCACTGGCTATCCGTTGTACGCAGCACACACTTATGGCGATAATCCTGCATTGGAATCATACTATACCTGCCAGACCCCTGGTTGCGGCTATGTAAACAACGACAGAAAGCCTGCACACGCTCACAACTACTCTACACAGTGGTACAACATTACCACAGACCCCGACGCTAAAGATGCAATTGCCGCATGCGACGCTACCAAGCACTGGCATAAGTGTACGAATAACATCGGTACTTGCGAAGCTTCTGAATCAAGAAAGGATATGGCTGCTCACAGCTTCGACAATGATGCACACGATGCCAAATACTACACCTGCAGTGTCTGCAGCTACGTAGACGGCACCCGCAATACCGCTCATTCGACTCACACCTATGCTTGGAAATATGATGAGAACCAGCACTGGAAGGAGTGTACAGCAGCAGGCGTTTGCGAAGCGCTCATTGATCCGGGTAACCCCAAGACGACACATACTTATGGTGCAACCGGCGATCAACGCTTCACTTGTACCGTATGTGGCTACGTGAGCCCCACTCGCAAGGCTGCATACGAGGCCATCGACGCTAACGCAGCCAACCCCGCATGGAGCTGGGACTATGAGATTCCGTTCCCGTTCGACGCCACTAACATCTCTAACGACCGCAAGCTCAAGACTGAGCAGGCTTACACCATCTGTCTGCCCTACGACCTGAAGCTGAATGGCCTGAAGGTTTACTTCATGGAGAAGATGAGCGACAAGCTCGTCGGCTTCCGCGAGCAGACCATCACCGAGCTCCCGGCATTCACACCGTGCGTTGTCATCGCCGCTGCTGTGGGTAACCCGCTGAGCATGGCTGGTGGCAAGGTGAAGAAGACTACCGACATTACTGACCGCAAGGCAGTCGGCGATGGTGGTTCATACGGCGGTAATATCCTGAAGGGCTCACTGAAGTACATTGCTGGTGCTGATGCAAAGGATTTGTACATTATGCAGGCCGCTGACGAAGAAAACCCGCAGGGTTCCTTCAAGAAGATTGCCGACAATCAGGGCGACTACGGTAACGCCAATCCCGCTCTCCACTACTGCGTACTCCCGCAGCGCGCATACCTCGCAGTAACTGCTTCACCCTCTCGTGAAATACTCAACGCCTGGTTCTTCGATGCCAACGGCACAACGAAGGTTGTAGACCGCCTGGTTATCGACGAGGATGCCGCTCCCGCCATCTACGACCTCCAGGGTCGCAAGGTCACCAACCCGCAGCGTGGCGGTCTCTACATCATCAACGGCAAGAAGATGATTATGAAGTAAGCCGAAAGCGCAAGAACGTGAGAGTTCACTCTCACCAACATACAACAAACAAGAAAG
>Ga0265298_10012058_pt1 | contig 10054 bp, 2 predicted proteins | sample AusTroGonzalo_MG_3_FD_193486 | JGI IMG/M metagenome (GOLD analysis project Ga0265298, IMG submission 193486) | Bovine rumen microbial communities from tropical cattle in Woodstock, Queensland, Australia - Gonzalo_01 | ecosystem: Host-associated > Mammals > Digestive system > Stomach > Rumen ... | reverse complement strand
AAGGGACTCTTCATGCAGGTAGGCCGCCAGCAGCTGGCGTACGACGACGAGCGCATTCTGGGTCCTAATGACTGGGCCATGACGGCACTGTCGCACGACGTGCTGCGCATGGGCTACGAGGGACACGGACACAAGGCGCATGCCATCCTTGGCTACAACCAGAACAGCGATAACGTCTATAGCGGAAGTACCTACTACAAAGATGGTGCACAGCCCTACAAGACCATGCAAACGGTGTGGTACCACTATGACGTGCCGAAGATTCCGCTGGGGGCGTCCATCCTCTTTATGAATATCGGTATGCAGGCCGGTAAAGAGGACGACAAAAGCGATCCAGAGCATATAGAATGGCAGCAGTTGCTGGGCAGCTACGTGAAGTACTGCCCTAAGCACTGGTCGATAGAGGGTTCGTACTACCGCCAGATGGGTCACAACGAAGTGGGAGTTCCCATTGAAGCGTGGATGGCCAGCGGCAAGGTTACGCTGTCGCCCACCGACTACTACGGTTTTCAGGCGGGTTACGACTACCTGAGCGGTGACAAGCACTTCCCTGTGCCAGGTAAACACCAGATAGGAATGATACTCCATAAGAAGGTGGAGGGCTTCAACCTGCTGTACGGCTCGCACCATAAGTTCTATGGTGCCATGGACTTCTTCTATGTCACCACCTATGTCAACGGATTCTCGCCGGGTTTGCAGATTGCCTATCTGGAGGCTCACGGAAAGCCGCTGAAAGGTCTGGAAGTAAGTGCACAGTACAACTATCTGGCAATGGCCACCCAACACGAGGACTGGAGCAAGCACCTGGGTTATGAACTCGACTTGGAAGTGACCTACAAAATATCACCTGATGTGAAGGTCACGGCCGGCTATTCGCACATGAAAGGTACAGAAACGATGAAAAAGCTGAAACGCTCAGAAAATAAAGGCCTGCTGAACTGGGGATGGATATCACTGACCGTGTCACCAAACCTGTTCACGACCAAATGGTAAATAATAACGATTCCTAAAACTAATAAAAATGAAAACAACAGCCCCCTTAACTAAAGTCCAATACGGTCTATACGTAGAATGTGTCGCCCATCAGGGCGAGGCGTGTTATAACCTGCCTTATCTCTATGTGCTCGACGGAAGTCTGGACGAAGAGAAGCTCCGCCATGCCATTGAGGTTGCCGTGAAGGCCCACCCGACGCTTTTCACGCGCATGGAACTGGACGAGCAGGGCGATCCTCTACAAACGATAGAGGACAGTGAGACGTATGAACTGCAAGTGGAACATATATCTGATATTGAAGCAGAGAAAAAACAGCTCATAGTGCCGTTTGACCTTTACAACGACCGGCTGTTCCATATCCGTCTGATGAAGGATGCCGAACACTTCTACTTCTTCCTGGACATACACCATATCATTGGCGACGGTACGACACTGAAAGTGATGCTCAGCGACGTGGAGAAGGCCTACAACGGCGAGGCGCTGGCACCCGAGGAACTGACGATGGCAGACATTGCCAGGACGGAGGCCGAACTGCGCCAGACACCAGCCTTCGAGGAGGGTAAGCAGTGGTATGCCAAGGAGTTTGGCGACGGCAGCGACACGTTTACGCAACTGACGCCCGACCTGGAGATTGCGGAGCATTCGGAGGCCTCGATGGTTCGTACGCTGAACATCGAGATGGCGAAGGTGGATGCCTTCTGCAAGGAGAAGGGCATCTTCAAGAGCAATTTCTTCACGACGGCCTACAGCTTCCTGTTGGCCAAGTACAATAACGAGGGGGAGTCGCTCTTCACCACGATATACAATGGACGTACGGACAAGCGGTTCCTGCACTCCGTGGGTATGACGGTGAAGACGTTGCCCGTCTATGCGAAGTTCGACAACGACACGACGGTGCTGGACTTCCTGAAGGGTGGGCAGGACCAGATGAGCGGCTGCCGACAGCATGACGTGTATGCCTTCAGCGACGTGGTGAACGACCTTCACCTGCAGAGCAACTCCATGTTTGCCTGGCACGGCATGATGTTTGCCGACGAACAGCTGTGTGGACGTCCCATGAAGACCATTCGCCTCGTCAACAGCACCCTGGAGGCCTCGCTTTATCTCAAGGCCTTCATCCTTGGCGGACAGTATCACGTCAAGGCGGAATACAACAGCAATGAATACTCCGCAGAGCTTATCAGCCAGTTCCTGGAGAGCTACGAGGCGGTGGTGGAGGGCTTCCTCACACAGGAGTACCTGCGCGACGTCAATATTGCCACGTCATCGCAGGTGGAAACGCTCGACAGTTTCAACCAGACCGACGTGGACTATGACGACACGCAGACCATTGTCTCACTCTTCCGACGTCAGGTCAAGGCAACGCCCGACAACGTTGCCGTGGTGTTCAAGGACAGGAAATACACCTACGCTGAGGTTGATGAGCTGAGTGAGCGCATTGCGGCTTATGTGGCCAACAAAGGTCTTGGCGCTGAGGATGTGGTATCGGTATTGATTCCCCGTTGCGAGTGGATGGCCATTGCCTCGCTGGGTGTGCTGAAGGCAGGCTGCGCCTACCAGCCGCTCGACCCGTCATACCCGAAGGAACGCCTGAACTTCATGATGCAGGATGCCGGCGCGAAGCTGCTGATAGCCGATGAGGAGCTGCGTCCCATCGTGGATGAATACAAGGGGGATGTGCTGCTGACCAAGGAGATTGTTCAGTTAGCAGCTGCGTCACAGCAGTTTGTGGAACCTCGGCCAGAGTCCCTTTTCATCCTTCTCTATACTTCCGGCTCCACGGGTGTGCCCAAGGGCTGCCAGCTGACGCATGGCAACCTTGTGGCTTTCTGCCACTGGTATCAGCGTTTCTACGCCCTGAAGCCTGAGCACAACGTGGCGGCTTACGCCAGCTACGGCTTCGATGCCTGTATGATGGACATGTACCCTGCGCTGACGTGTGGTGCGACCGTGCATATCGTCCCGGAGGAACTTCGTCTTGACCTGATGGCACTGAACGACTATTTCGAGCAGAACCAGATAACCCATTCGTTCATGACCACGCAGGTGGGCTATCAGTTTGCTACAAGCATTGAGAACCACTCCCTGCACTACCTCTCCACGGGTGGAGAAAAACTGGCTTCGCTCACCCCGCCACAGGGCTATCCCTTCTACAATGTCTATGGTCCTACGGAGTGTACCATCTTTACGACGACCTACTGCGTTGACAAGAAGATGAAGGAGATACCCATCGGCAAGCCGCTCGACAACATGCGGCTCTACATCGTTGATCCGCAGGGACATCGCCTGCCCGTGGGAGCTGCCGGTGAGCTGTGGGTCAGCGGACCGCAGGTCAGCCGTGGCTATCTGAACCGGCCGGAGAAGACGGCAGAGGTGTATATCCCGAATCCATTTGTTACAGAGAACAAGAAATACGCCCGCTGCTACCGTACGGGCGACATTGTGCGCTTCCTGCCGGGCGGAGACATCCAGTTTGTGGGACGCCGCGACGGACAGGTGAAGATCCGCGGCTTCCGCATTGAGCTCAAGGAGGTGGAGGGCATCATCCGTGAATTCTCCGGCATCAAGGACGCCACTGTACAGGCGTTTGACGAGGAGGGAGGCAACGGCAAGTTCATTGCTGCCTATATTGTCAGCGACCAGCAGATAGACATTGACGCGCTCAATAACTTCATCCTCGACCAGAAGCCGCCGTACATGGTGCCGGCCGTGACGATGCAGATTGATGCCATCCCGCTGAACCAGAACCAGAAGGTGAACAAACGCGCTCTGCCGAAGCCTGAGAAAAAGTTGGGTGTCGAGAGTTCTGAGTTGAGAGCGGCACCGCTGAACGTGCTGGAGCAGGAGCTGCATGACCTGATAGCCGGTATCATCAATCATCAGGACTTCGACATCACCACGGTGCTGGGATATGCCGGTCTGACCTCTATATCGGCCATCAAGCTCGCTGTGCAGATCAATAAACGCTACGGGGTGACGCTCGATGCCAAGACACTGGCCAAGACGCAGACGCTGCAGGGAATAGAGAATGAGATACTGGCCTCCCTCTTGTCTCCTGCCGGGAAACAGGATGCTCATAGCAGCCAACCTGCCGCCGGAGGGGAAAGCCGGAAGGAGACGGGTCCCTTGTCCTATGCCCAGACGGGTGTCTATTTCGAGTGTCTGAAGAATCCGACCTCGACCATCTACAATATTCCGTATTTGCTGGCATTCCCCGATGGTACGGAGGTGCAGCGGCTGGCTGCTGCCGTCAAACAGACCGTAGAACAGCATCCGGAGCTGAGTGTCCACTTCACTACGCAGGGCAACGACATTGTCCAGACCTTGGAGGACAGCGTACCTGTGGAGGTGCCCGTCACAGAGATGACCGACGAGGCATTACAGGCCTATAAGAACGACTTTGTGCAGCCGTTCAACCTGCAGAAGGCGCCCCTCTATCGTTTCGAGGTGGTGAAGACCGAGCGTGGGGTACACCTGCTCATGGATGTCCACCACCTGTTGTTCGACGGCGGTTCTGCCGACCTGTTCATCCGTCAGCTTTGTTCCTTGCTCGACGGCAATAGCATTGAGAAGGAGGGCTATACCTACCTGGACTTCGTGGCAGACCAGCAGCAGGCTGAAGAGGGCGAGGACTTCCGTGCCGCCCAGCAGTTCTTTGCCGAGAAACTGCAGACCTGCGAGGGTGCGAGTGAGATACCTGCCGACCTGCCGAAGACTGCCGAACAGGGTTACGTAGGCGAGGCCGTCTGTCCTGTAAGCAGTGATTGTACCGCGGCCCTGACGACCTTCTGCCGCAGTCAGGAGATTACCCCTGCACACCTGTTCCTTGCTGCTACGTCGTACGTCGTCTCGCGTTACATGAACAACCGCGACGTCTATCTCTGTACGGTGAGCAGTGGCCGTTCGAACCTGAAGATTGCCGATACGGTGGGTATGTTTGTCAACACACTGGCATTGGGCTTGAACATCAGCGACGTGAGCGTCAGTGAGTTCCTGCAGCAAACCAGCGAAACCTTCGATGAGACACTGCGACATGAGGATTATCCTTTTGCCCGCATTGCTACCGACTACGGTTTCCATCCGTCCATTGCCTATGCCTATCAGGTTGGCGTGCTGTCGACCTATACCGTTGGCGGCAAACCCATCGGACAGGAATTGCTGGAGCTTAATGTGCCGAAGTTCAAGATTAACATCAAGATAGAGTCGCGTGGTGTCGTCGTACAGTATGACGACGCACTCTATTCCGCCCGACTGGCAGAAGGACTGGCCGAAAGCATCGTGGCAGTGGTTGAGCGCATGATAGCCCAGCCCAATGCCAAGGTGCGCCAGCTCTCCATCGTCAGCGAGCAGCAGGAGAAAGAGCTGGACAAGTTGCGCCAGACGGCAACCGGCGACGCACCGTTCCGCTTCTTCCACGAGTGCATCAGCTACTTCGCTCAAAAGCAGCCGGAACACGAGGCACTGGTGGCCTGCGATGCCCGTTATACCTATCAGGAGATGGACCTGTTGACCAATCGCATTGCCAACGGCCTGCGCCAGCGTGGTGTCAAGGAGGGTGACCGTGTGGCCCTGCTCCTGCCGCGTACCAGTCGTCTCATCCTTTCGCTCTTCGGCGTACTGAAGGCCGGTGCTGCCTATATTCCTTGTGATCCCGACTATCCGGCTGACCGTGTGAAGTTGATACTGGAGGATAGTGAGGCGAAGCTGATCATCACGCCAGAACTGGCAGAGGAACTGCTTGACAGTTCGGTAAGTAGTGACGCCGTAGCAACAACGATAACCGGTGACGACCTGGCCTACCTCATCTACACCAGTGGCTCGACGGGACGTCCCAAGGGTGTGATGCTGCGCCATGAGGGTATCTGTAACTACCTGTACGGACATCCGGCTAATGTCTTTGCCAATGGCGTGATGACCGATGCCGACCGCATACTGAGCGTGACGACCATCTCGTTCGATGCTGCCCTTCAGGACATCGGAACGTCCTTCTACAACGGCAAGACGCTCGTGCTGGCCACGGAGGAGCAGGCTAACAACCCGCTCGGTCTGGCACAACTCATAGAGACTCAGCATGTCAACATGGTCAGCGGTACACCGTCGCGCTGGCAGACGTGGCTCACCAGCGATGACTTCTGCAAGGCCATTAGCCAGGTAAGGATTTGTCGTGCCGGTGGTGAGAAGTTCAGTGAGGCCCTGCTGACGCAGTTGCGTAGTGTCACGCAAGCCCGTATCTTCAACTGCTATGGTCCCACGGAGATTACCGTGGCTTCCAACAATGCCGAGTTGACTCATGCCGAACAGGTGACTGTGGGACGTCCGCAGTTGAATGTCAAGGAGTTCATCGTCGATGGCGATGGCAACGAACTGCCCGTCGGCGTGGTTGGTGAACTCTTCATCGGTGGCCGTGGCGTGGCCCGAGGCTATAATAATCTGGACGAAATGACCCGTGAGCGCTTCATAACGTACCACGGGGAGCGTATCTACAAGTCGGGCGACTACGCCAAGTGGCTGCCTGATGGCAATGTCGTCATCCTAGGACGTACCGACCACCAGATTAAACTGCGTGGCCTGCGTATCGAGCTGGGCGAGATAGAGAATGTCATGCTGAAGGTAGAGGGCATGAAGAAGGTGGTTATCCTCATCCGTAAACTGAACGACAGGGAGCACCTCTGTGCCTACTATACAGCCGACCGTGAGATAGCCCCCGATGCCTTGAAGGCGGAAATCTCCAAGAGCCTGACGCAATACATGGTGCCTACTGCCTATCTTCAACTCGCGGAGATGCCGATGACTCCTAACGGTAAGACTGACGTGAAGGCACTGCCTGAGCCGCAACTGGCTGTCAGCACGGCCTATACTGCCCCTGCCAACGATACCGAAAAGGCTTTCTGCGATATCTTTGCAGGCATTCTGCAGATGGACAAGGTGGGTGCTACCGACAACTTCTTCGAGTTGGGTGGTACGTCGCTCGTCGTCACGCGTGTCATCATCGAAGCCGACAAGGCCGGACTGCATGTGGCCTACGGTGATGTGTTTGCCAATCCGACGCCGCGTAAGCTGGCACAGCTGATCAATGGCAGTGAAAGCGGAGACGAGGGCAATGCCGTCACCGACTTCGACTATACCGCCATTGATAACCTGTTGCAGCGTAACACGCTCGACAACTTCCGCAAGGGCGAGCGTCAACCGCTGGGCAACGTGCTGCTGACGGGTGCTACCGGCTATCTGGGTATTCATATCCTGTATCAGCTCATCAAACTCGTCTCCGATGCCTCTGCAAAGGACGGGGAGATGGATTGCCGCGTGTCCAGTATTACCTGTCTTGTGCGGGCGAAGGACAACGAGAAAGCAAGGCGTAGGCTCCAGACAATGCTGTTCTATTATTTTGACGAGAAGTTTGAAACGCTGTTTGTTGACGGCCGACTGAAGGTGATTACCGGTGACGTCACCGATGACTTGTGTTCAGTGGTGGGTGACGGTGCTGCCGACATCACAACCGTCTTCAACTGCGCTGCTATCGTGAAACACTTCTCCGAAGGAACGGAGATTGAAGACGTGAACATCGGCGGTGCCCAGAGGTGTGTCGATTTCTGTATCAAGACGGGTGCCAAACTCGTCCACATCTCCACTGCCAGTACGCGTGGCTTGTGGGCAGGCGAAATCAAGGATGATGTATTTACTGAGCAGCGCCTCTACATGGGACAGTATCTCGGCAACAAGTACATCTACTCCAAGTTCATGGCCGAGCGGCTCATCCTCGATGCTGTCGCCCTGCACGGACTGAATGCCAAGATCATGCGTGTGGGTAACCTGGCTGCTCGTTCCACTGACGGTGAGTTCCAGGCCAACTTCTCCACCAACTCGTTTATGGGCCGCATCAAGGTCTATAACATGCTGGGCTGCTGTCCATACAGCATGCGCAACAAACAGGTGGAGTTCTCGCCCATCAATGAGGTTTCCGATGCTATTGTCAGACTGGCTACTACCCCGAAGGAGTGTACCGTCTTCCATCCATACAACATCCACGGACAGTTCTTGGGTGACGTACTTCAGGGACTGACCAGTGTGGGCGAAGGAATCCGTTTCGTTGAACAGGAAGAGTTTGCCGAGGCGATGGAACAGGCGAAGGATGATCCGCAGAAAGCCCGTCAGATGGCTTCGCTGCTGGCTTATCAGGACATGGCCCACGGACAGAAGACCAGTGACGTGACGCGCCACAACGACTATACCATACAGGTGCTCTACCGACTCGGTTTTGCCTGGAGCCCCACCTCATGGGACTATGTCGAGCGCATGCTCACGGCCATTGGCGGCTTCGGATTCTTTGAATAGTCTTAGTTCAAGAATATGGATAATAGTTTGAACAAGCAGTTCTATGGCTACCTGTGGGCCTATATCCTGGTGGCCCTCTCGGGGTGTCTGGGTAATGTGGTTGATGGCATCATCGTCGGTAACCTCATTTCAGAGGACGGTGTCAGTGCCATCAACCTCTCGAAACCTATCAACCAGTTCATCTTCACCCTTCACCTGCTGATAAATGCCGGTGCAGGTATGTTGGTGGCATACGCCTTGGGTCGTCAGGACCTCACCACTGCCCGTCGTTACTTCACTTTTGCCCTGATATTCAGTATGGGGATTGGTGTCCTGTTGGCAGTGTTCGGTGGACTGCTCTTCCCAACCCAGTTGGCGAACCTGCTGTGTAGTAACCAGCAGATATTGCCGTTGGCTGAGGACTACATGCAGGTGCTCCTGTTGGGTAATCCTGCTTTTATCCTCATGTGGGGACTCTCTACGATGGTCGGAGTCGATGGACAGCCGAAACTGGTGTCCGCGGCGGTCATCATCGACAATGTCGTCAATCTCTGCCTCGACATCGTGTTCATCCAGTGGTTTGGCTGGGGCATCACGGGTTCGTCGGCAGCCACCGTCGTAGGACATTTGGTGGGCATTGGTATATTGTTGACACACTGGTATCCCATCCCCTTATCCTTCCTTGCGAAGAAAGGGGTGGAAAGCCGTCTAAGTTTCTCTTTGGCCTATCTCCGTGACGCAGGAGAATCTATATTCCTTCCTCGTGGGGAGGGCTCGGTGTTGGGCCGTATCATCTCGCAAGGAGCACCACTGGCCATCGCATCTATCTCGCTGACGTTGTTACTGCTCTCTGCCAACACCATTGTGCTTGACACATTGGGCCGTACGGGTATCTTTGCCTTTGCCGTCTGCATGAACCTGTTGCAGGTCTATAACCTCTTCCTTTCCGGCACCTGCCAGACATTGCAGTCGCTCGGAGCCATACAGGTGGGGAAGGGCGATACCGAAGGGCTGCGACTGGTGTTGCGCAAGGCTTTCCGGTTCATTACCGTAGCCATGCTCATCACCTGTGGTTTCGTGTGGATAGACCCTGAGGCCGTTGCAAAACTCTTTGGTGCAGAAGAACCGGCGATGATTCTTGAAACCGATCATGCCCTGCGTGTGTTTGCCCTCAGCTTCATTCCCTTCTGCTACATCTACGTGCTGATGATAGTCTATAAGCTCTATGCTCAACACCGAATGGCTCTGTTCATCTCCTTTGCCCTTTCACTCACCGTCATTCCCGTGTTGTGGCTTTTCGCCCGTGTGGCTCCAGAGTATCTATGGTATAGTTATCTTTTGGCTTATATCATAGAATTATCCCTTATTTTCGTGTTTCATAAAGTATCTCATATACAGTTCGTGTTAGGAGAAAATAAGAGAGTTTAGTAATGGTTTTTGTAAACTCCGCGTTACAAAAGGGTTGTACATTCCCACGATTTTAAATACTTTAACCTAAAAAGACTTACAATCAAGCAAATTCTTTGGTCAATAATCTTTAATTTTTAATCTTTTTCGTACCTTTGCAGCCGATTTCAAGATAATAGGCGACTAAACGTAGTAAATAATTCACAATTAATAATTTTCATCAATTCAAATTATGGCAAAGTTAGATTTGACACAGTATGGCATCACTGGTTCAACCGTGATTGCTCACAATCCGTCGTATGAGTACCTCTTCGAAGAGGAGACAAAGGCTGGTCTCGAGGG
>Ga0265298_10012057_pt1 | contig 10054 bp, 7 predicted proteins | sample AusTroGonzalo_MG_3_FD_193486 | JGI IMG/M metagenome (GOLD analysis project Ga0265298, IMG submission 193486) | Bovine rumen microbial communities from tropical cattle in Woodstock, Queensland, Australia - Gonzalo_01 | ecosystem: Host-associated > Mammals > Digestive system > Stomach > Rumen ... | reverse complement strand
GCAGCGCACGCCCAGGCCGGGACCAGGGAACGGCTGACGGAACACCATGTTATCAGGCAGGCCAAGCTCTTTACCAACTACGCGCACCTCATCCTTAAAGAGCAGCTTGATAGGCTCCACCAGCTCAAACTTCAGGTCCTCAGGCAGACCGCCCACGTTGTGGTGTGACTTTACGGGACCGGACTCCACGATATCGGGATAGATGGTACCCTGAGCCAGGAATGAGATACCTTCAAGCTTACGGGCCTCCTCCTCAAATACGCGGATAAACTCTGCACCTATTATCTTACGTTTCTGCTCTGGATCAGCTACGCCGGCCAGCTTGTTCAGGAAACGGTCAGTGGCATCCACATAAATAAGGTTGGCGTTCAGCTCATCGCGGAACACGCGCACCACCTGCTCGGGCTCCCCCTTGCGCAGCAGACCGTGGTTAACATGCACTGAAACCAGCTGCTTACCAACAGCTTTAATAAGCAGAGCAGCTACTACTGATGAATCCACACCGCCGGAGAGCGCCAGCAGAACCTTTTTGTCACCAATCTGAGCACGCAGTTCCTTAATCTGCTCATCAATGAATTGCTTGGCCAGAGCCGGAGTCGTGATGCGCTCCATTGAGGCCGGACGTACATTACCTTGAGTCATAAATATAGATGTTAATGTGTAAATTATCTTATTGGCAAATATAATTTAAAAGCCATGAACAAAACCAACCGGCAAACCTATTTTTTATAAAATGTTGATAACTGTTATGCGCAAAAAACACTAACTTCGCCAAAAATTTAAAGACACGTAAATGAAATACTACATCCTTTTTGGCCCTCCCGGTGCAGGTAAAGGCACACAGGCCGGTGCAATATCAAAAAAGTATAACCTAAAACACATTAGCACAGGTGAGATGCTGCGCGCTGAGATTGCAGCCGGAACAGAGCTTGGCAAGCAGGCTAAAGAGCTTATCGATGCCGGTAATCTGGTGCCCGACAGCGTAGTAGAGGGCATGATAGAGAACACTTTCAATTCAAACAAGGACGTTGCAGGATTCCTTCTTGACGGATTCCCACGCACAGTTGGACAGGCCGCTGACCTGGATCACATGTTGGCTTTGCGCGGCGAGAAAGTCAATGCCGTGATCTCAATCATGATCAAGGACCAGACCATCATTGAGCGCATCCAGCATCGGGCTGAGATTGAGGGTCGGGCCGATGACGCCAATGTAGAAACCATCAAGAACCGCATAGCAACCTATCACAAGCAGACCGAGCCGCTTATAACCTATTATAAGAACGCCGGCAAGTATCATGAGATAGACGGCGAGTGCGGTGATATTGAAGCAGTACGCAAAGAGATGCTGCGCGTATTCCGAGGCATAGACAAGCTACTTGATCGCAAGGTGGTTATAGACAATGCCCTTCTTGACAATGTGCAGATGCTGGCTCATGAGTCACCGCGCCTGCGTATGAACTATGACCTGCGCAACTCTGAGGATGACCAGTCACAGCGTATGATCAACGTGATGCTGCCCGGCACCAAGACAGCCATACACCGTCACAACTACTCCACAGAGACCATCATGCTTCTTCGCGGCCAGATGGACACCGTGTTCTACAATGACAAGGGCGTAGAAAAGGAACGCATCCACATGGGTGGCGATACAGGCGTGCTTGGCGTAAACATCCCCAAGGGACAGTGGCATACATTTGAGGTAATAGATCTCAGTATCATCTTCATGGCTCAGGATGGTCCTTGGAGTCCGCTCAGCAAGGAGAATATGCTCTGACTGAAATAGAGGATAATAAAAAAGGTGCGAAGTTTATATTCGCACCTTTTTTATTATCAGATCTCTTGCGGTAGCAGAGCCGCCACCTTACGTTTAACGGATATCTCCGTCAGTCTGTCCAACTGTGACAAAGTATGAAGGTCTGTAGCCATAAAATCATACATACCGCGTGAAAGCAGGTAGTCCATGATAATAAGGCTTTCTCCTCCGTAAATTCCGGTCAGTGACAGACGGTTCATCTGGAATCGGCAACCCATATCACGCAGGCGGTCAAACTCATGCAAGCTGTCAGCCATATACAGGTAACGCTCCGGATGAGCAAGGATAGGCCTGTGACCTTCCGTATTGAGAGCAAATATGGTCTCCTCAAGATTCTCACTCTTGAAATAATATGACATCTCTATCAGAATGGAACCGTCCTTATAAGTAAGCAGGTCTTTGCTGCTTGCCCTCTCCTGAAAATCCTTAACCACCATATACTCGGCAGCCAGCCAGGTCTCAACGCCCCACTCTTCAGGTATCCGTGCAGTAAAATCCTTATAAACTTCTCTGAAATGGGCCTCATTCTCATCAGGATATACATCAGGATTCATATGCGGAGTGAAAACGATATTCCTGCATCCCGCTTTGGCCATTAGTTCTATAGCTGCCAGAGAATCTCCAGGATTACGGAAGCCGTCATCAACACCGGGTAGCAGGTGATTATGAATATCACACTGCCCGATGCCTATCTTCTTTGAAAAACCAAACAGTCCCATAGTTTAAATACAATGTCGAAAGAACAGAAAAATCACTCAGCGTTATTGTCATTTTTCTTTATAAAGTCTTTGCCTTTGTTGACTAAAGATTTCCCTTTACTTAAAACGCCTTTTAAACTGCTCTTATGCTTCCTGGACTTTCCGGAAATATGGCCTTCGGTACCATAGCCATAACCGTAACCATAGCCATATCCATAACCATAACCATAACCATGTCCGTATCCGTAACCATATCCATATCCGGCACCATAACCGTAACGGTACTTGTTTGAAACCAGATCCAGTCCGTTCAGAACAATATTCACGTTCTTCATAGGCTTGCTGTTGGACTTGATGGCATCATCAATCTCGCTCAGCATCTTAAGGTCTGTAAAATCAGCGCGAACCGTATATAGAGTAGCGTCAACAAATGTGTTGATCAGGAATGAGTCAGATACCGGCAGATAAGGAGCACTGTCAATAACCACATAGTCATATCTCTCACGCAGATATTTTATCAACTCCTCCTGCTTGTTCTGTGAAAGCAACTCGGTTGGGTTGGGCGGTACAGGACCTGCCATTATAAGATCAAGGGTATCCGATACGTCACTATGAACAATGGCCTCATCAATATTGTCAAGTTTACCTATCAGGTATCCTACCACACTCTTCATCATCTCAAACTTGACATTCGGGAATATTTTCTGCAAAGCAGGTTTTCTTAAGTCCATACCAACCAATATCACCTTCTTGCCGGTATGTGACATGGATACTGCCAGGTTACTTGCCACGTAACTCTTACCCTCACCGGGAGTGGAACTGGTAACCTGCAGAACCTTCACACCTGGCAGATACTGGATGTTTGACCTGAGCATACGGAATGATTCCGATGTGGTATCACGTCCGTTCTTGGGGATAATAGCGTAGTTTGTATCCTCATTCTTGGGCAGACATGCCAGGACAGGAGCGTCAATATTATCCTCAATATCTTTCTTGGTTTCAACCTTGCTCTTGAGCATCATTCTTATCCACATTATTCCGGGCGGTATGCAGCAACCAAGAACAAATGCCAGCAGCATGATCATCTTGGTATTGGGAGATATCGGGCCCTGACCACCGAATGCAGCCTCAATTACGCGGAAGTTATCCACTTCACTGTACATATTGATCTGGGCCTCCTCACGTTTCTGTTGGAGCAACTGGAACAGAGGCTCAATAACCTCCATACGACGGTAAATCTGCTGCAGTTCAAACTGCTGCTGCGGTATCTCAGTCATCTTCTGCTGACTGTTCTCCAATACCTTCTTAAGTTCATTCTCACGAATGCCATAAACCTTGACCAGATTGGCAATTGACAGCTCAATTGCTTTCTTGCCATCCTCCAACTGCTGATTTAAGTTAATTACACGCGGGTTTGTCTCACTGGAGTTGGCAATCATACGGTTACGCTCTGCAACCAGACTGTTGTAATTGCTTATAATGCTGTTAAGGCTTGCATCGCTTACACCCACATTAGCGGGAATAACCTTATACTCACCTTCTCCTGTCTCTTTCAGATAATTGGTTATCATATCCAGTATCTGCAGTTGTAACATAACCTCTGTCAACTGTTTCTGATAATCCATATCACTGCTTACGGCAAGCTGTGTCTGTGACTCAAGGCTAACCACCACCTTGCTTGACTGATAATTCTTGTAATCTGCCTCAGCATCACCCAGTTCTGATGATATCACGGCAAGACGCTGGTCTATGAAGTCTATTGTATTCTGAACGGAGATATTCTTGTAATCACGGCTCTCCTTGTTTACAACCCTTACAAGAGTGTTCAGGATATCCTCTGCACGGCGAGGAACATTATCTTTGAATGTGAGAACAATCACGTCACTCTGATTGGTACCCTTACCCTGAACCGTAGCTTCCAGTTTCTTAACCAATCCTCGGGCTGTTTTGATAGGTGTATTCCATGTGCAGACATATTTACCGCCATCCACCATATCAATGGCATTCTTGGTCAGATTGAGTATCAGAGAGAAAGCGCCCATCGGAATTGAATCACCGTAATTGAACAACTTCTTGCCTTCATCAAAATCCTTGCCGTTTACAGTAAACTCCTTTATCTGATACTGAGTACCTTTTACATTCTTGAACTCAATATAGATGGATCCCGGCTGCATATCATCGGGGTAAAGCGGATTACGGGTAATCTCCAGTTCAAAAGGATTGTTGTTGTAATACTCTACCTTTTTCATACTGAAGAATCCCATCTTGAGCCTGTCGGCAAAAGGCATCTGGTACTGATAATAGTTAGTATTAATACCCAGTTCCTCAACCACTTTGCTCATAATTGTGGGGCTCTTTATGATAAAAAGCTCATTATCAATCTTTTTTGCTGTAGAACGTCCGGTAAACTCTGCCATCAGATTAAGTTCGGCATTGTTACCATCGTTCTTGTTCATCATGATCCATGATGTACGTTCATAAACAGGGGTCTGCATACGGACGTATACAAAAGCAAGGCAAATCACTACAAAAGCTGATGCTGCCACCCACCATCTGAGTCTCCAGACAAACTCCAGTAACTCGCGGATATTCAGACTCTGCTCCTCCTCGTTGTTATTGTACAGTTCAGTATTGTGTTCCATTTCCCGTGAATTTATCTACTCATAAAACTTATAATTGCTATCATTGTGGTGATAGATGACAGTATAACGCTCCATATACCTGTTGCAGTGGTAGCTGTAGCAACGCGTGTAGCACTTGGTGTCACATAAAGTACATCATTCTGCTGCAGATAGTAATATGGTGATTCCAGTATCTCCTTGTCCCTCAAATCAATCCTGTGGTGTGTAAGCACTCCGTCTACTTCACGCAGCAGCAGTATGTCATTACGCTGTGCGGTAAGGTTAAGGTCACCGGCACGGCCCAAAGCCTGCAGGATGGTGAATTTCTCTGAATCAACGGTGTAAGTACCGGGATTCCTGACCTCACCCAGCACCGTGATCTTATAATTGCGGAAAGAGACATACACAATCGGCTCTTTCACATCCTTTCCTATCTCCTCTGTCAGATAATTCACCAGATCATTACGGGTCATTCCCTCAACATGAATCTTACCCAATATGGGGAAATCAATATCTCCGTTTGCATCGACCAGATAACTCAATGTGGCTGTTTCCGGATTGGTGCTTCCCATGCTGCCGTTAGCATTCATCTCATTGAGCGTGAGATTGTAAGGTGCGCACACCATCTTATCAGGACCACTTACCACAATAGTAAGACGGTCATCCTTCTTTATTACAGCCTCATACTCTGTATTCAGCGGTTTCAACTCTGCATCATCAATGTTCTGGAAATAGATGATTTGCTTTGAAGACGTACAGCCTGATAACCCCAGTACCAGGGCAGCCATGCCCACAATTAATAGTTTGCGGATAGTCATTTCTTAACCTATAATTATAATTTTTTGCAAAGATAATGCTTTTTTATAACAAATAGTTTACGAAGGCCTCATTTTCCCGCTGAAAAATCCTTTATACGCTGCTCCTCTGAACGTTTGCATACCAGAAGCTGTCCACCTTTTTCAGAAACGATATATCCCTCAAGCCCCTGCAGCACAACCTTCTTGAGCCCTTCTGTATGTACTACGCAATCACTGCTCTCATAAAAATGCACATTGCCCACCGCGGCGTTGCCCTGTGCATCCTTCTGCAGTTTCTCATGCAATGACTGCCAGTTGCCCAGGTCACTCCACCCGAAGTCCGCCGGATAGGTAAACACCTTACCATCGGCAGCAGCCGGCTCCATCACCGCATAGTCAATTGATATCTTCTCACACCGCGGGAAAATCTCCTCCACTCTACAAAATGTGAAATTGGGGACAGTCCCCTTTTCCACATTTTGAACCATTTCATCCATTTGTTTAGCAAGAGTAGGCTTATACACTCTGATTGAATCAGTTATGGTCTTGACATTCCAGACAAAAATGCCCGCATTCCAAAGATAGTTCCCATCGGCCAAATACTTTTTTGCAGTCTCAAGATCCGGCTTTTCCTTGAACGCCTCCACTGCCTGAATCTCCAAAAATGTGGAAAAGGGGACAGTCCCCTTTTCCACATTTTTGCAAATGGGGAGAGTTTTGACATATCCGTATCCAGTCTCCGGCCTATTGGGTTTAATGCCGATGGTCACGATGAAATCATGCCCCGAAGTGAATTCCAGGGCGCCCGATATCACACGTCGGAACTCCTCGGGATTCATAACCACAGCATCACTAGGAGTCACCACCACGTTGGCATCGGGATCCTCGCACCTGATGCTCCAGCACGCCCAGGCAATGCACGGCGCCGTATTTCGTGCAGCCGGCTCAGCCAGAATATGCGCATCGGGAATACCCGGAATCTGCTCCTTGACAATATCCACATACGCTTTGTTGGTAACCACCCAGAAGTTGCTCTCCGGGCAAATGCCCTTGAACCGGTCCACTGTCAATTGAATCAGTGACCTGCCGCAACCCAGAATATCAATAAACTGCTTTGGAAACTCAGGAGTACTCAGGGGCCAGAACCGGCTCCCTATGCCTCCCGCCATAATTACAACATGATTTGCCATACCTTTTCAAAATGTGGAATTGGGGACTGTCCCCTTTTCCACGTTTTTAATATTTGTTCTTGTGGAAGAACCGGTGAATCTTATTCACTATCCCTCCCTTCTGATTATCTATGAACGCATCCAGAACCTTACAGTAATCACCTACCGGCCTGATGTCATAATCCGCCACGGCAGCCGGAATAAGGCAGCTGTACCCCTCCCTGAGCACAACCTCATCGCCGCTCTGACGCACCTTGATCACGCAATCCCCCTTAAGGCACATAGTGATGATGAAACTGTCATACTTAAGGAGATTCCTATGGAACTCGTGGCTGATCTCTGTAACCCGGGCGCTGAAGAACCTTGACTCCATAATCAGGTTTGCCCTCTCTTTACGCACCGCATAATCAGTCCTGTATTTCCTTTCAACTTTATAATTCAACGCCTTGGCAGCCAGCGCAGTATGCAGTTCACGCGGCTTGCCGTCCAGCCCTGCACGATTGTAATCAAATATGCGGTATGTCACATCCGATGACTGCTGGATCTCAGCCAGCAGGATACCGCTACAGATAGCATGCACGCGCCCCGCGGGAATATAGAACACATCTCCAGCATGAGCTTCATGCCTGGCCAACGCCTCCACAATAGTGCCATCGGCCACCATCCGCTCGTATTCATCAGCTGACAGTTTCTTCTTAAAACCAGCAAAGATGCATGCACCAGGCTCAGCATCAAGTACATACCACATCTCACTCTTGCCAAACTTGCCATGCTCACGCATTGCCATCTCATCATCAGGATGTACCTGGATGGACAAATCATTACGGGCATCTATAAATTTGACCAACAAGGGCATACGCCCGCCATAACGTTTGGCAACAACACGTCCCAGTATCTCATCAGGCGCATCGGCCACCACATCGGGCAGAGTCTTTCCGGCAAAGACACCATTGGCCACCACGCTGGGTGAACTCTCCACGGCGCTAACCTCCCAACTCTCACCTATGCAATCCTGCTCAGGAAGTCCTTTCCAACGCGAAAGCCTGCTTCCACCCCATACAATCTGGCGCAGATTAGGTTCAAACAACAGCGGATATAATATCGTATCGCTCATTTCACCCACAAAAATATAAAAAAACGTTAAGGTGACAAAAGTGACGAAACACTTATGGATATACCGTTTGGGGCTTAACTACATATGCGTATTTCTTGGCATTGTAACCGCACCAGTACCCTACTCCTCCGTTTATATTGGTAGGTATATTGGTTGTTGTTGAGGTGACGAATGAAAAGCCAAGACGAATCCTGTCCTCATATCCTTGCCAAAATTTGTAGCTTATACTGTCCATCGTTGCAATCTTAAGCACCACATCTGTTCCCGTCTGATAATAGACATTGTCTATTTTCATTTCAACCAGATTACGGTCCCGGATAATCTGCATGACAAATGTGCTGTCGGCTAAAGCATCATCTACAACACCCAGGACTGATGAAATGAAATGAGGGTTGTTCAAATCTGTCACATAGAATGACTTGTAGTAATCATGAGTGTCGGGATTATCCTTAATGTAAACATTGATACCGGCAAGAGTGGTATCATTCGGTATAGTTGAAAATACGATACTGTCTATTGCAGGAGGATTATCAGGTATGGTAGTTGTTGCCGTAATAATCTGATCATCAGTTTCCACTTTTAAGTTATATGTCTTTCCTGCCACCCCTTTGATTCCTCCCGTAGTATAAATGAACGGAGGAAAGTAGTTTTTATCAGAACCTCCTGTAAGTATAACTTCCGATTCACCGTCACTCACCGTCACTTTGGCCCACCTTACCACATAATCAGACAGATCATCCAATTCCACACCATTTTCCCTGTTTATCATTACAGGCACCGAGCGGGTTAATATTACGACGGGAAAACCTCCGGCATCAATCCATCCTTCTACGGCAATTGATTTTGCCGGTTCAAGCACGATATCCTTGTTGCACGAACAAACGCACATCATCAGGATGAGCATTGTCACCGACAATCTATATATGGCTTTTATCTTCATTTTTCAGAACTTGCAATAATAACTAATTGTAGGCAATACGGTTGAAACAAAGGATATATGACTGTAATATATCTTGTCATCATATATTTTCATTTGATATGAAATATCATTGTTTCGGCCAAGTATATTATAAACGCTGACAGACAATCCATGCTCTTTTAAGAATGACCTGTTTCTGCGGTTCAACTCTATATTAACTGATAAATCCATCCGCATGTAGGGTCTGAGTCTGTATGCATTATACTCCCCATATTTTGCAAATACATTATAATTAATCAGATAGAAGTATTCCGGAGCAGTAAACGGTGTGCCATCAGCAGCCACAAATGTACATGACGGGGTCCATCTTTTACCGGTCTTGTATGTGAGCAGCAAATCCAGTTCATGCCTGCGTTCATGCCTGGCCGGATAACACCCGTCCATACCAGCGGCACTGAAATTTCTCAAAGCCCTTCCGTAACTATAGCTTATCCAGCCCAACAGGTTTCCTGTATTTTTTGTCAACATCACATCCACTCCATAGTTACGGCCCTCACCTTTAATCAGATGGTCATATAATGAATAGTCTGTCGATAGGAAATCCATTAGAGAGCCGTAATAATCCAACTGATTATACAATAGTCTGTAATAGACTGAAGTTGACAATGAATAGCCTCCATTAAAAAGTGGCACACTGCCAGACAATGTCAATCCGCGCATGTATTGGGGCTCGTGATCCTTATCGGCTGTAAACCAGAATTCAATGGGCAATCCGTAATCGGTAACTCCGGTCTGGAACAAGTACTGATGACGTTGGGTCAGATTCAATGACATATCCAAACCATTCTCATCATTGTGATACGCTATCGTCATAGATGGATCAACAGACCAGAAACTGCGCTTATCCATAAAGAAGCTATTGC
>Ga0265298_10012056_pt1 | contig 10055 bp, 6 predicted proteins | sample AusTroGonzalo_MG_3_FD_193486 | JGI IMG/M metagenome (GOLD analysis project Ga0265298, IMG submission 193486) | Bovine rumen microbial communities from tropical cattle in Woodstock, Queensland, Australia - Gonzalo_01 | ecosystem: Host-associated > Mammals > Digestive system > Stomach > Rumen ... | reverse complement strand
CATTGGTTCTCTTTTTCTTCTTGCCATAAAAAATCAGCCTCCTGTGATATTAATTCTATTTTATCACAGTTGACTGATTTTTTACAGACTTTTTTTCAGAGGCTCTTCGTATGTTTTCAAGGTCTCCATTTTTAATATACCGACGGAATGTAAAGATGTCAATTCCGGAGCCTGAACCGCAGTCCGAAAAGTACTCAGGCATCAGACTTTGAAGGAATCCATACTTGACCTCATTGTTCGGGAATGCCAGAGTATATTCACAGTCCTCAGGATCATAGTCCACTATGGTCAGATAGCCGGATTGATACAGCAGCGGTGTAGGATCAGGATTATCTGCACTGTAATCCTTCATTAGACTTGCGTTTGCATATATCGTATGATCCGTAAATTTACGGAGGTCAAAATCCATATTTCTTATCTGCTTTACAAGAAATGATGGAGTACCAGTTTCAAACCAATATGAGCCGAATTCCATATCATCAAAAGCTTTCAATAAGCTGTATGGGTTATAGACACCAATACCGGCCTGATGAAAGTGATAACCGTCATACAACAGCTTGAGTTTATCAAGGCACTTACTTTCAGATATGCCATACTTATTAGACAGCTCCTTTATATTTTCACTAAAATATTCACGGAGTTCATCTTCGGTTATTCCACAGATCGCAGAATAGTCTTTATTAAGCGAAATGTCGTTCAGTTGATTCATATCACTGAATATGCTGACCTTATGGAACTTAGTCACGCCAGTAATAAAGACAAATTGAATGTAATCACTATAGCTTTTCAAGTTGCTGAAAAAGCCTTTGAACACTGACTTGTTATACTCCTGCAACTCAGGATTGTCTACAAGATCAAGAAGAGGCTTGTCATATTCATCTACAAGCACAACGCAGCGCAGTCCTGTTTTTTTATTGGCAGTTATAAGAAGATTCTGGAAGCGTTCTTCCAGCCCTCTTATACTATCCTTAATTCCGTATTCTTTTTCCCACCTCTCAAGGTGAGCAGAAAGCAAAGATTCTAATGCATCCTTTTTACTATAATTCTTCCCATTAAGATCAAAGTAGAATACCGGATACTGCTTCCACGCATTTTTGTTATTTGCTTCTAGTTTCTCAATTTCAAGACCGGCAAACAATTCTTTCTTGCCTTCCCAGTATGATTTTAATGTAGAAAGGAGCAGGCTCTTTCCAAATCTTCTTGGGCGACTAAGGAAGAACTGTGCAACATCGTGTGCCAGCCGATAGACATATGCTGTTTTATCTACATATATGCAGTTATTTGTTCTCAGTATTTCAAAGCTTTGTACGCCTACAGGTAGTAATCTCTCATTGTTCTGCATATTTATCACAGCTCTCCTTTCAGAAGATATTCTTCATTTTGATTATACTACTACTTGTAGTAGCAGTCAATAGATTTTATACTTTGCCACATCTCCATTATACCCGATACGGAACAAAAAATCAACTCTTTTGAGAAGGAACGTATCCAATTTTATGTATTGAGACTCCCTGACCCTATCAAAGAGCAGATAAAACAATAGCTTCGCCGTATGGCGAGGCTCATTATATAATTGACACAAGACAAGATCTCTTTGCAGCACTGCTGGTTCAGGATGTTTCCAAAATAGAAGAAAAGTATTATGTAGATGAACTTCTGAACGAAAGCAACATGAGCGTCATCAAATATGGAATTGCATTCTTCCAGAAGTCCTGTATGGTAAAACTAGGCAAACAGATAGCAAAACTCCCCGGAATCCCGGGGAGTTGTTGTATATATGGGTAATTAGAAACAGGCACCAACTAGCGGTACAGTGCCTTTTTATAAGATTTATCTTTCAATCCTCATCGTCGTCGATTATAACCTTCACATCACCTGAATAGGTTGTCGCCGATGATCCGCTGAGGTCCAGACTCTCTGTAACGTCGATTCCCTCAGATACAACCTCAGTTGTAGTAGGCTTATCTTCAACAACAGCTGTGCTTGAAACCGTTATGGTAGTGGTCGCTGCAGCTGTTTCGGTCTGCACAGTGTTTTCAATAGTTTCCACTGCTGACGTCTTTTCAGTTACGTCATATGAAGACGTAGAACTTCCTGAATCCTTATCCTTGCAGCCTGTCGAAAACAGTCCCATTATAGCTGCTGTTAAGCCTGCTAATACTTTTTTCATCATAGGATTATCCTTTCTAACCTTGAATACGAGAAAGACTGCACCGCCTAAGCGGTGCAGTCAGTTCGTTTAGTCATTTGCGGATGCAAGATTATTCTTCATCGTCGATGACAACCTTAGTGTCGGATGTTGTGATAACGTCCTCTGCCTCGAATGCGATGATCTGCATCTCTGCCTCTGTGTACTTTGCCATTGGTTCTTACGCCTCCTTTGCGTTAAGTAATTGGTATATAATCACTGCACGGGAGTGCATTGATTAACCTTGAGTGATTGATTTGCCTTAAGGCTCAACAGGCTCATCAATATTAATATTAAAGAGATCCTTGTTAAGCAGTTCTGAACCAGAAGAAGCCTTCATAAGCTGTCCTTCAGCGTTGTAGAACTCGACCTGAGTCTTATTATTCTGATCAACTTCATCCACATACAGGTAGTCTGCATCTTCAGCAGCAGCCACATATGCACCATATGTACAATCAACAAGGTTGGAGTAGTATGTCTTAATATTGTGATCGTTAGATCCATCCTTAATGGTTACATATGCTCTTGCATAAAGCTTCTTAGCTCCAATTCCTGCTTCATCAGCTGTATTGATAACATCAGCCTGTACACCGAGCATATTATTAGCCAGGTCTGTCTCGTTAAGACTTGCTTCCTTAACCTTCTTTTCAGTTGATATATATCTAACATCGAGCCATGTACTGTAGTTAGCACACTCTGTTGCAAAATTATCATCACGCCAAGCATCTGAGTTGTTGTAGAGGATACCGTAAGCGAGAACTTCGTAACCCTGCTTATCAACACGCTTAGCATTGATCTCAACACGAGTCTTGTTGTTAACAACCTTATCAGTCTTTGTTACTACGAGAGCATTCTCAGCCTCAAGAACCAGCTGATAGTAGTTATTTACATCAAGTTCACCGTATGCGATCTCACCATTGGTGTACTCTACGAAAGGAACTGCATAAACGTTCTTGTATACAGAAGAGTTTGCGATAGCTGCTGTAAGGATACCATCGCCAGCCTTAGCCTGAGCAATAGCATCAGCACCGAATGTTACCTTCTTAGCGTTGTTGGGGTTAGCATCAGCATCAGCCTTCAGGAGTTCTGCCTTGATCGCGTTAGCCTTGTTTGCTTCATCTTCAGGATTATTAACTACAATTCCATCAGCGAAAGCAGTCATCTTATCGTTGTTTGCATAGAAGAAACCACACTTAGCGATTTCGCCATCGATCTTATTGATGTCGATAGTAGCATTGATTCTGGGCTTAGCTACATCAAATACAGCTTCATAACTTATAGCAGCAGGATTGATAGCACCACCCTTGATGATCCACTCTACTTCAGTTGTACCATCGAAGTTGTTACCAGTACCTCTGAGCTTTACGGTAAATACCTTACCCATTTCAGAGTTGAATGCTGTAACAGTGCCGCCAGCATACAAAATATCATCTGCTGTAACATCAGCAGGATTATCGAATTCATCATCTGCAGCTGCAAGAGTTCCCTTATCAATCACAGTTACAAAGAAGAGACCCTTTTCTTCCTCAACCTTACCGAAGTTGATATCGTTTATATCGCGCTTGTTAACTGTGAATTCAATTGCATCTTCCGGGGGATTAAGAGTATAGTCATCACTTGCAACAACACCTGCTTCACCTATAACTATTGTGTACTCATAATCGCCAGCCTCAAGAAGATACTCATCATCCTCATTAGGCTCAATAGCAGCATCGCCCTGAGTTACCTCAACTACAAGCATACTGTCTATAGGAAGATCAACCTCTTCTTTTACATCGTTTCCATCAATATCAGTGTAATTATCGAAGATCTTGTAAAGCTGATCCGGAGTAATTACATCACCGTATGTAAGGTCTAATGCTTCAACGTTAGGTTCAATAGTGATATAAGACGGTTCAACAGTGAAATTAATCCTAACAGGCTCCATTGCTTCGCCGTTTTTCTTCATTATGTTGTTGCCGTCTTTATCAACTGCATTAGAAACAAGAGCAATATAATTACCAGCGTTATCAGCGGGGCTTCCGTCTAATTCCTCAGACTCCCATCCAACTTGTTCAGCTGCTTCATAATACTTGATAACAAGAGCATCTGCATCAGTACCAACAATATTAAGCTGCTTAGCAATGTAAGCTCTGAGAGACTCAGCGTTTGCCTGTCTGTAACGGATATCAAACTGTGCTATTTCTTCTTTTGCCTCAACATACTTATTGGTGTTTACAACCTTCCAGGTGATTGTATAATTATCAAAGCCAAGCTCGGGATCAAAGGCAATGGTAACAGTATATGTACCCTCGTCTGTTGCAGTTGTTGTGCCGGCGAACCAGAAGTCTTTACCCTCTTGAAGCTGTGTATTGGGTACACCTGCAACATTTGCAGCTACATTAATATCAACTTCGATCTCATCTTCGCCGTTCCAGTCAACAACGTAAACGCCATTTTCCGGATCTATCTCTTCATCATTTGCATAGAATGTAGGAGTTACATCAGAATTCTGAGGATTTACAACCTCAAATTCCTGAGTTACATCAAAGGTTCCACCAGGGATCGTAGCTTCTCCTGTAGCTGTGATTCCGAGTGTTACACGATACTTACCAGCAAGATTTGTATCATCAGCATCACACTCAACCCACTTATACTCGTTTCCATCTTTTTTGTACTCTTCAACGGTAATATTCTGATCAAGCTGCTGAACGAATGTGTAGTCAACGCCCTTGATGCGAACATACTGTGGCTTAAATTCAGGGTGAATCTTGGAAGGATTATTGTCTCTTATATAAGCGCCGGCTTCATTTGTTTCATTATTTACAAAGTTTGTGCCATTATCTGTACCATATCTGAGATCAATGCTACCAACAACAGCATTTTCAAACTTGTTATTGAAGTTTACATCTGTTGCCTTAACAACACCGTTATCATTTGTGAGTTCAAGGATAGGTAAATACTCTGTCCAAGAAACAACTGTATCATCCTGAGCGTCGTCAGCGTCGTCATCAAGCACTGCGGTGGCTGTGATAGCGCCTGTCAGCTTGTCCTTAGTCTGACCCTTAATAATGCCATTTGTTATTTCAAGCATCATTCCTGTATTAGCTGCGCCGGGAATAACTGTAAATGTGAACGGAGCACCCTCAACGATTTCGTATCCGTCCTCATCCTCATCAAATGTTACAGTCTTACCATTCTGCTTAACAACAATGCTCTCTATCTCTGTATTGTCTTCAAACTCATTATCAACAAGACAAGTCTTTAATTCAACATCTATGCTCTCAGTTGCTTCAATGCTGTAAATGTTATACTCATAAACGCCATCTGCGAGCTCTTCGTTATCATTCCATTCAAGACACTCATTTTCATCCTCGACGAAAGCTGTTGTTCTTAAAACGTACTGCTTGTCCGCTGCAAATACGAAAGTATCGTTATTTGCGATTTCAACCTTGGTGTATGAGAGTTCGTGTGTTGTCTCGTCCTCGGTAACTTCATAGATACCTTCAATGTAATCCTTTGCCTGATCCACTTTGATTACGCCGTTACCAGCCTGAACATAACCATTAGCTGCATTAGCTGAAAGAATCTTTGCACCCGGTAAGCCCCCAACGTTTGCGACGGGTGCTGCGTAAGCCGCTACTGTGAGTACTGCGAGAGCACTTGCTGCAACTCTCTTGAATGAATTTTTGCGTGATTTCATACTCTTTTCCTCCTTAAAACAATTAAGTGTTCGCCCCTGCCTTTGAGCAAAGGCGAATCCAGGGCTTAGGACCGCCGATTCAGTGGATAATGGAATTAGTAAAATCCTTAAATTAACCTCATTCAGGAAATTTTAAGAAAATCGCCTTGAATTCACGATTTATTCACATCTATCGACATTTTGTCCTTGTACCTTTGTACACGTTAAGTTTAGCATAATAATTCCATATTGTCAAGTCAATCAATCAATTTTGTAGATTTAGTACAGATTAAACCATACTGTTTTGTGTATTATTTTTGCAGGCGCTCGTCAAATTATACAACTTTCAGTTTTCACAGTGCAAATATTAGTCAAATATAGACTATATATTACCGAATTATGAACATTTTTAGTCACATTTTCTGACTATTCTTGGAGTAAAAGTTACCCTAAAGTGTACAAATCGTAATTTTTTCAAAACGTAAAATCGCAACATATCAATTGTTAAAAATCAAACAAATCAACATTTAGTATAATTTGGAGTTGTTATGCCTCGTGGTTATCTATCATTTGTAGCACATAAGTGATAGTGCATATATCAGTTATTTTTATCTGCGATCCAGATAATGATTCTCTCCGATATAACGCAGAACACAGCACCTATCTGACTCATTAACAGCAAAAATGCTCCCAATTCGGGAGCATTTTAAAATATAAACCGGTTTTTGTCAATGCTTTCAGCACGTTGTTAGTATGTAATATAACGCTCAAGATCGAATAACATTCAAGCAGAAATCTTTGCTGTACTTAACTAATCTGCCGTAAATCGCATTATTCTTTTTCAAGCTGTCTGAGTTCGCTGCTCAATCTCTTTCTGTTGACTGTTGCCCCCATGAAAAAGCGGTACATATATGCCACAGGTATTAATAACTTGCTCTTTTTCACCCACGGTACTGAAACTTCAAGAAAGTAGATAGGCGGAAAAAGTCTATACACCAGATACCTGAATTTAGAACCGTTTCCTCTAAACTTTATACCATTTTGAACTGTTTTTGAACTATTTCCGTAAGTTCCTGACATAACATAGTAATCGAGTAATTTCTTATTCTCAATAGTAAGCGTTTGCATCGAGAATACTTTCATTGCAAGTTCACGATTATTACGTTCAAAATCCTCAATCTCAAGCTTTTTAAGTTCCGCATTAATGTATTCCCAATCAAGAGTATTGTTAAACTTACGAAGAAATACGTATGTATCTACGAGTGAGCGAACACCGGTTCCGCTTATAATAAAGTGTTTGTACTCATGCGCAAGCATGAACAAATAGAATTCCTCTTTATTGAAATGATAACCGAATTCGTTATTATCATCTCTCTGCATTCTTTCTTTGATTCCGCGATAGTAGTTGGCCATTGAGCCAACCTGATACTCCATTAATAGTTCTCCATGCATTTCAAAGTTGTATATCGGCTCTTTCAGATATTCATCAACTACTTCAAGTTCAGTCTTTAGTTCAAAGCCAAACTGCTGCATGATCTTTCTTACGTCATTACGATGGTTAATATCAAACAAAATATCATTATCCGACATCTGCCTCATTCCGAGCTTTGGATACCAATCTTTGAGAATCGAACCCTTCAATGGCATATACCATATCTTTTCAGCTTCAAGCTTGCGGAGGATGTTTCCTCGCTCAACGTCAAGGAGGATATTCTTGCGGACAGCTTTCTCCTTTGCCTGTGTAAAATCATGGTCTTTAACGCCGGCTGATTCTAACGCATAAGCGGTACAAGCTGTCAGGATATGCTTCTGGCAGACCTCAAACAAATTCGGCAGGTCGAGCTTGTCTATGCGTTCCTGTCTGGGAGTTTTCCCGTTTATCGCACATGCGGTCAGATATATCATATCAGAAGCGTTTTTGCGGAATTCACTTTTTTCCATTTTCTATCACTCCGTTTTCGGTAAATTGCAATATCCTGTCACATATATCAAGTGCAGCAGGGCGGTGAGTTACTATTACAACGGTCTTGTCGGTCATATTCTTGAGGTTTTCAAGGACTTTTCGCTCGGTAGCTTCATCGAGAGCGCTTGTCGCCTCATCGAGCAGCAGTATCGGGCACTTTGAATATATGGCTCTTGCTATTGCTATACGCTGCATCTGTCCCTCGGAAAGACCTGTTCCGCGCTCGCCGAGGAGAGTATCAACTCCGTCGTCAAGCTCGCTTACGAACTCATATGCACAGGCTATTTTCAGGGAATTATTAATGCGCTCATCATTATGGAGTTCAGACTTGTCCGCAAAACATACAACCTCACGTATCGTTCCTGACATAAGCTGATTACCTTGAGGAACATATGCGAAAAGGCGGTGAAATCTTGCAGAAAGATCTTCAGTATTTCCAGCTCTATCGGTTATGTAACGTCTTCCTCCGTCGAGCTTGTAAATGCACATCAGGAGTTTTAGGACTGTACTTTTACCGCACCCACTATGACCTGTAAAGGCTACATACTGGCCTTTTCCAATTTCAACGCTTATGTCTTTGAGAACGACAGGCATCATATCCTTGCTTAACTGGCGTACACTGTCACTGGAAGGATAATACGCAAATTCAGCTTTTTCAAGTCCCATAGCCGAAAAGTTGTTACGATAGTAATCGAGAGTTTCATCGATCTCCATAGCTTGAACATCAGCATCATCCTCAAATGCCTCTATCTCCATAAGACGTTCAGCACTTGCAGTCATGGCATAGAACTTCGGAAGATATCCCGTAATATTGGCAAACGGCGACTGTATCTGTGAAATAAGCTGTGTAATAGCAGTGAGCGTACCATAGCTTATAGCCCCCGTTAGAATACCGTAACCGCAGTATATCACTCCGCCCACATACATCCCCTGCATACCTGTCTGAAAGCCGATATTGCACAAATTTGAGAAGCGGACGCGCTTCATTCGAGTCTGCTTGTGATCACACATCTTATCAATAGCCTCTGCTCCGGTCTGCTTTTCAGCCGCAAAAGAGCGTATCATCATCATGCTTCCGAGGCGTTCTTGCAGGAAAACGCGCAGTTTACCGTCCTTTTCCTGAATATTCTTGTGCATCCGTTTCAACACTTTACGAAAGCCGTATGTTGCGAAAAACAAAACAATTCCTACTGGCAGCAACACAAGTGCAAAGCGGTAATCAAGGAATATCAGCATTGCCATTGCGCTGATCATTTTCACAGCCATGCCTGCAAGTCCGGGCAGTATCTCTACGCTGTTCTGCGCAACGACTACCGTATCATTTGTGAGGCGGTTCAGCCACTCGCCTGAGTGTACTGCGCTGACAGTTCCGAAGTCCTTACGAAGAACATTATCGAGCAGCCGCTGTTTGAACAAGTTCTCAAGAGAAGAACGGGACAGTTCTTCCAGCCAGCGCGTAACCGCTCTCATGGCTACCTGTACGAGCACGAGCAGAATTATCATCATGACATAAAACTTAAATCCGCCGCGATTTCCCGCGACCGCATTATCGATTATATTGCGCAGAAGCAGCGCATATAGGACACCGCTTGCACCATAGAGTGCCTCAACTATCATCAGCCACAGAATATTCCATTTTTTCTTGCCTGTAACTGAATACAGCCACTTTACTGCATTATTTTTCATCAGGCGTGTATGTCCAAATGGAGTATCTTTGTGGCCAATGCGCTACAAAAAAACCGCGAAGGAAAAAAACTTTCTCTCTCTTATGCATTGACCAACCTTTTCTATCATTAAGATAATTTCCGCTTTGTTGATCAACCCAATAATACAATTTTATAGGATGTTTCAGTTCTGCTTCAAGCTTATCTATGAATTTATAGAACATTTCCGGTTCAAATGGACGGCCCATAAACAATACGTTATAATCATTGTAATCAAGATCAAATGCGCTTCCGCTGATAATGTTAACATTATCATACTTCTGCGCCCATTTATTTGCAAATTCGGCAACATCATTGTTTAATTCTACTCCGGTAACTGAACAGGGGTATCCTTTATATACCATGTATGCAAGTACACGACCTTTACCACAGCCAACGTCAATAAAAGTGTCGCTTTCACTAAATGAACTATCTTTAAATATACGATCTAATATCCAATAGCAAGTAGATTGACTTCCGGTCGCTCCCATAGATTCACGATATAAAGATGGAACATACTTCACAAGCGAACAGCCGCAT
>Ga0265298_10012055_pt1 | contig 10055 bp, 7 predicted proteins | sample AusTroGonzalo_MG_3_FD_193486 | JGI IMG/M metagenome (GOLD analysis project Ga0265298, IMG submission 193486) | Bovine rumen microbial communities from tropical cattle in Woodstock, Queensland, Australia - Gonzalo_01 | ecosystem: Host-associated > Mammals > Digestive system > Stomach > Rumen ... | reverse complement strand
TTGGCAAATAAATCATACCATGCTGGGGAGAAATCCCCAGCAGCATTTCAAAATCGCGACAAGGAATAGAGCAGGTTGGCGTCAGAGTGACAGATCAGACGGCCGACAACTCATGAGGTTACTAACACTATTGACATGATTGTCAAGTGAATTGCATCGGGATAGTATTCATTGCTTGATGAAGTAGATCTGACTATCGGCACGCTTTACGCCACATCCTCCGGTTTAAGGAACTCCCGGCAAAGCTCTCTGTAGACGGGATTATTTTTCGCCAGAACCTTTATAAGTTGCGGATCCCGGTTAATCATACCGAAAAGACGTTCCATGATTACTGGGCGATCCAACTGGTGAAGGAAGGAGAAGATATTCTGGAAGGCTTTCCGAACATTAGATTCCTTGTCCGTACGTCCAATGAGATCCCGATAGAAATATTCGGTAACAAGCCAAAGCATTGGATCCGAAAGGTTGCGCAGACGTTCGGCAAAATCTTCCGTAGGAGTTCCACCGGTGATTACAGTCTGCATTTCATCTTCGGTGCACCCAGCCTTCGTTATAGCGAGACAGTCCATAAAATGATATACGATCCGGTCGGACTTGATGAACTGGCAGACGAACTCTGGAGAAGGCGGGATATCCAGCTGATCTTGGACATATAGTACGCGGCTTAGATTTTCCCAGCCTCTTGCGGTTACGGTCTCCGGAGCGCCCTTGTTCAGGCTTAAGACGTAGCAGTCTGCCGGGGTACGGGTCAAATACTCCAGTACAGCAGGGTGAAAATTATGTTCCCGAGCATACTCTAGGAAATCCTTCGGAGAGAACTCTAGTTCCAGCATACGCACCCGGTCTGTCAGGGCAGTGTCCAGTGCCCGAGCACTGCGGTTCACTTCCGTGGGATTCCCCGCCATTGTGATGAGCCATCCGTCAGGGAGGGTGAATTCCCCGATATTCTTGGTCTGCAAGAAGGCCAGCATTGTGGGAAGTACGGTCTCCGATACGCAATTGAATTCGTCCAGCATGAGAATCCCCTCGGTGTGCCCCTGCTGCCGTTTTTTTTCTACTTCGGCAATCACTTCGGACATGGTAAACTCCGTGTACTTTCTGCCGTCAGGCAGTTCCCGGATTACCGGAAGCCCCAGAAGGGAGTTTCGGGTGTGGTGGGTCAGGCTGAAGGAGACATAGCCGATATTCATTTCATCTGCAATTTCCTTCAGGAGCTCGGTCTTGCCGATGCCAGGAAGTCCCAGCAGATAAATTGGGAGTCGCCCTACAGCGGGGATCAGATACTGTCCGTTCTCATCCTTCGCAAGGTATGTGCGGACGGCCTGTTCCACTTGGCTCTTTGCTTCTTTTACGGATACTTTCATGTTGTTTTCCTCCTTGGTATTTATTGGTTCTGCACATAGTGATACAGAATGGATATTCCTCATTTTCGTAGGTCTGGGGGTGTTCACTCAAGACAGAGCGGATTGATCCAGTCCGGAAACTTTGAATATTCGGGAAGTCCAGTATCGTGATTAAAATGGGTACTCTCCATGACAAACCAGGTATGTTCTCGTGGGGTTTGGGGATAGCTGCCGTAGCCGTCTGTTAGGTAGATTAGGGCGTCTACAGGTCCTTCCTCCTGCTCTATTTTTTGAACAAAGTTGAAGACCGGACGAAAATCCGTTCCCCCTCCGCCGTGAAGGATCGTCGGTTTTTCGGTTTCCGGGAGTTCCGAAGGGTTGCGGAACCACCGGACATTCTGAATCGTTGTATCGCATTCCACCAAGCAGAGTTCCCGGAACTTCCCGATACTCTGTAGGTCAGTAAGCATCTGACGGGTCTCCCGCAGAAATACAGAGGCGGTCTCTCCACAGCATGAACCGCTGGTATCGATGGCGATTACTAGAGTACCAACAGCGGGAGAGAGAGCTTCGTCCGCTGGCTCGATCAGGGGGACATTATCGTATAGGGACAGCCCGTACTGATACAGGGACTGGTCTGGTGTCTCCGGATCTTCCCCTGTTCCTTCTAGCATTCGGGCGAGTTCCCAGAGAAGGGCTCGGTAAGACTGAGGTGTACCCTTTGCCGTGTCATAGACCATTTCACAGTTCCCAGGACTGTTGCCATAGGAGTGGCTAAACTTCCGAGTGATGCAGTCTATGGAATTGCCGAAGGAAGAACCGGAAACGAAGGAGCGGGCGGTTTCCCAAAAGCTTCGGACATCCGATGGGCTCCCGAATCTTTCCAGACTTTTTTGGGGGGTGATGCCCCCGGCATTTCCCATTTGGTAAGAGAGATAAACATTCCCGGATGCCCCTTTGTCTGTTTCGTCGAAGTTCTCAGATCGGGACTTTTCAGAATTATCGGACTCCGTCTTTTCCGCAAGTATAGTGCTCTGGAAGCTTTTTTTTTCCTGATTACTATCGGTAGTACTATTCGAAGATTTTTTGGAGGAAGTGTTATGTGAAGAATCCTTTTCCTCTTTTTCCTGTTTTTTCTTCGGTGGAAGTAGCCATAGCCAGTGATTATCCCACTCAAAGTTGTTCCCGTAGGCATTTACCCCGGAGCGGAGAGATTTGTCAGTGAGACAGCGAAGGTAGAAGGAATGAGGAAAGTCCGATGCGCTGATCGCGGAGAAAAGATCAGTGTATCCGAACGCCACGGGAGAGAGTTCCCATTCCTTTGGGGCAAGAAAGCGGACAAAATATTCCGCCTGCATATCCATCAGTTGGAAGGCGGTCTTCTGCTGAAGCACATATGTGTGGGCAGCATCGTAATGTCCTAGCATACCATGCATCACAATGTGGACCAGATGAGCCTCCAGATGGTTTTCGAAATTCCCAAGTCGGAGGACATCCTCCGGATTGTAGAGAAATCGGAGTCCATCCGTGGAGATCCCGATCTTCTCCCGAACCGGAACCAGAGGCATTCGAAGTAGGGCGTAGGTCAGATCCGGGAAATCCATTTTGTCGTGGCGCAGAGCCTCTTTCAGCAAGTATTCTGCCTGTCGGACGATCTCTCGTTCTGCAGGTTTCATATTCGCAGGAGTAAGCTCGGTGATTTTCGTGTATTTTCGCATAGTGGTTGTTCCTCCTTATCGAAAAAAGTAGATGCTGGTGGATCATGAAGAAGTGTCTGGTGCTTCGGCGTACAGGAAGGGGATCACACGGTAGGCTTCTAACCGAAAGGACTCGTCTACCAGATCTTCCAATCGTGAGATTGGAAGGACATTTTTCTTAAGGGCGATGACGGCCAACTCGGGGCTGTTGTGTTCCAGGTACTTCTGCCACAGTGGTTCTTTTGAAATATCGTGTTTTGTGGCTTTTTGGGAGACTTTAGGTTTTTTCACTGGCTCCTTCTCCGAATTCCATATGACATGGGCAATTGTCCGGCGAAGGACCTGGCACACGGTCTCCACGGATTCCTGTTTTGCTAGGGCGGTCAGTAAAGAGCGTTCTGCTAAAGTGCCCGCATGAAGGACCAGTGGACCCTGGTTTAACTTCGTTAGGATCTGAAGGGAGAGGGAAGCATTGCCAAATACGGGCGTGCAGGTACCGACACCGTAATAATCACCTGATTCCATAGGATTGCACCAGATTGAGCGGATGAAGGATGTCTGGTCTAGCTCATATTCCCGGATCAGGGGGCGGCACAGTTCTGCGGCCTTATCGGTATATTCCTCCATGATTTCGGACGTCAGACTAAAAGAGGTGTGATCTGGCGCGGAAAGAGTTATGGAAGTAAATAACCGACGGATCCAGAAGGAACGAGAAGCTGGATGATCCTTGCATAGGCGGAGCATACGGTTCCGTACTTTCTTCCCCGGCAGATAGCTGAAGGGAAGATCTGCAAAGGTGGAGATGTAGATTAGCCGCCCATAGAAAGCTTCCCGATCCTCAGCTTTTGCAGACTCTGGGATTACTCTCTCGGAGATTAGTTGCGTTGCCTCGGGACTTAAAAAAGCGGTTCCTCGGAGCCAGGCATCGGAATAACAAAGGAACAGCTGTTCCAGATTATTGTTGCTTTGTAGTGTTTCCTTAAAGAAAAAATGAGTACTCGGCAGGTTTAGAAGATATGAAAACCCGTTGTTTTTATACCGTTCCGCTATTACATCCAGACACAGAGTAATGTGAGAAGGGCTTGGAAGTACACGATTGAAGTCATATATACTCTGCAAAGTGGTGACAAGACGGTTAAGTAGGGTATCCTCTGTTGATGCGCCGAACAATCGAAGAAAAGAAGAATGAATGCGAAATACATCCGCCAGCCGGCGTCCGAAGCATCGTTTTTCCTTTGGAAGGGAGGAGAGTTCCGTAAGGATATTGGTCTGTATTTCGGGCGAAAGGTTGCAGAGCAGAAGATAATATTCCGGATTCGCGAGGCGCAGGTGTACCGGGATGCTGATTACGGGTGGTGAGAAGATGAATTTTGCAGTCAGGCTATTATTTTTGGGATTTCGGAGTAGATGCAGTTCGGTGGAACGATCACAATGCCAAGTAAATCCCTTGTCTCGAAGGGAGAGGATCAGTTCTTCATCTCCCAGGATCGACGCCACGGCAAGGGGAGAACCGATGACGATGAGAAAAACATCCTTTAGGTCCAGGTTTTCCCGGCAAAGGGTAAGCAGAGAGCTATTTCGGATGCCGTGGCTTTCCGGGGCGGACAGGAGTTTCCGAACTTCATCGGTATTGTCACCGGCTTCTACGATGTCTTGGAGATGGTCTTTGGATACCGTACGCATCGGATCCCCTTTGGGGAATTTTGAATGTGTATTATCGGAAATCTTCATTTTGTACTCCTTTCTGTGGATTTGCCGAAGATACTTGAAATGCTGACTGCAGAATGTGGAAAAGGGATTTTGCCTCGTTCCGCAGTATTTCGGACAAAGGGTCATCTGGCAGGGATGATCTCATCCACGATGCCGTAGTTCCGGGCTGCCTCCGCATTCATCCAGAAGTCCAGTTCCGTATCGGCGGAAACCTGATCCAGGGATTTGCCGGTCTGCTCGGCCAGCAACTGGTTCAGTACCTGCTTTCGCTCCCGAATGTGGTCTGCAGCCACCAAGATGTCCGAGGCTTTGCCGCTCATCCCGCCGGAAGGTTGGTGGATCATCACCTCCGCGTGGGGGAGAATGTAACGGCGTCGTCCGCCCGCCAGAATCACGGCGGCCATACTAGCTGCTACTCCTACGCAGACCGTATCCACCGGAGTGGAGAGGATGCGCATGGTGTCGTAAATGGCAAGGCCTGCAGATACAGATCCTCCGGGGCTATTGATGTAGAGACGAATCCTGTCGGAGAGATCCGCGGAGAAATCTGCGGCGGCATTATGGGTATTTGCCGAGACGGCGTCCCGTTCCATCAGCTGGGCTACGATGGATGCAGCCATTTCGTCATTAATCTCACCTACTAGGTGGATGATTCCTTTCTGCAGGTTGCAGGAAAAAGTGTCGGTGTTGTTGGAAATGGGATTGATGACCATAAGGGTACCTCCTGTGAAAAATGTATTCTGATCATGATTCAGCTCCCGGATCCGGGGCTCTGATTCGTGGGTATGTTTTGCCGGTGAGGCGGGAATGGCTCTGTTCATTTCGAACCGTCGGGGGTATAATAGTGGCATAGAGGGGAGTCCGGTCTTAAGGCGGACGGTGAGTCCTTGTATATGCGGGTAATTGTACAGAAAATGCTGCGAAAAAGAGGTGGAACATGATAAATATCAGCCAATCCTTTCTGTATATAATGCTGGGCGTACATATTCTGAAAAGTTGCAACTGTCCCATGTCTCTGCGGGAGATCCAGGCTGAGTTCAATGAATTTCCTGTTGAATTGGACCGGAGTACTTCCTTCGAGAAGAACTTCAGTACCTTGGTGAACTACATTGCCGATCCTGTGGGGGAGGACGAGACTGTTGATGAACTCTCTGTCGAAGACGCTCAAAAAATCCAAATGCTACGAATCTCTGTCTTAAATGCCTTTGGTGGAATCGTTGTCCGGGACGAAGAGAATAGGTATTCCTTCTGTCCTATATTGTCCGCCGGCGATATCATGCTTCTGCAAGGGGCGTTTTCAAATGTAACGCAGTTTACCGAAGAGTTGCTTCAACGGAAATTCCTCGCACTTTCCCAGGATACAAGGATTGTCGAAGAGAAGAAGATTCACCAGGATCGGAAATCTATGATATGGGACGAGGCGTTTGAAACGAGGGAAACTGCACTCACAAATTGTCTGAACAAAGTATATGAAGAACTGTTTCCGGTTATGCAGGAAACCCTATGTCGTGGGAAAATTCTCACAGGAGGGCAATCGTTAGCCTTTGGTAAAACTCATGGAACAAAACCGAAACAGAAATTTTCAAAATCTACGGATCAACTAAACAATCTTTTGGAATTGCTGGATCGGGCCATCAGAAATCGGTGTCGGATCCGAATCACTTATGCAGGGGCCAGATATCCTTTTGGGTATGAGAATAAGGAAAAAGCGGTTGCACACTTTTCTGCTGATGATGTTAAATCCCTTGATCTGAATCCGTGCCGAATTCTGTGGGATCACGGGTATTGTTATTTGATCGCAACTGATCACACGGATAAAAAAACGGGAAAAAGTATTCGTCATTTCCGAGTGGACTGGATCACCGAGGCGGAGGTCCGGGGAATTAATACCGTGGATATCATTCCCGAGAAATTTAAGCAGGAATATATCTTTCGAAAAAAACGAACTTGGTATTTTCAGGATCGGAAATACCGGAATGAGCATCCGCTCATGGCGGATTATGATGAACTGAAACTTCGTCCTTGTTGGTTCCGTACACGCACACCGTCGTTATTCTTGGATTACTTCGGAGAAAATGTTACATTTCAAAAAATCGAAGATCCTGTGACAGAAGGATGTGGGGAATCGGAACCTGTGTATGTGGCAAAGATTGAAAAGGTACAGATAGAAAGCATTCGGCTTTTCGCCCTGCGCTTTCATGATGAGGCAACTCTTACCTTTCCACAGGAACTCCGAGACGAGGTAAGAGCTATCCTGCTCCGGTCTGCTGAGCAGATGGGGGAGCAGGATTTGTGAACTGGGATCAAATGATCCCGTAACGCTGAAGAGGATTTTCCAAATGATCCCTCTGCCGGAGGGCGAAGAGGGTCCGTTCGATATCCTTTCGGGTGATTTGGTCCATTTTCGGAGTATAGGCTACTGCACCGGCATAACGGTTGGCCAGCTGACGCTCCGCTGTTTCCATAAAGACCCGGGCTTCCCGGCCGTTTCCGAAAGCGGAATCTCGACTGCGAAGTTCAAAGTAATGAAGAATCTCCGAGTCCATAGCGTGGGTCATGTGGAAGCCTCGATCCTTCGCCATGGAGTGAACGATTGACAGCATTTCCTCCGGGGAGTAACTATTAAACTGAATGATATATCCGATACGGCTCCGAATCCCCGGATTCGCAGTGAGGAAATCCTGCATTCGGTTGTCCTTTTCGGCAATCTGATTTCCGCCGTAACCGGCAAAGATCACGATGCGGTCTCCGGCATGATCTTCCAGTTCTATTGCCAGTTGCGCCATAGCTTCCTGTGAAAAGGTGTCCATACGGCCGTCATTGGAGGCAGTCAGAGAGTAAGCTTCGTCGATCAGAAGAATGTCATAATCTTCAAAGAAGCGATGGATTCGCGGGGCAGTCTGCCCCACATAACCGGCTTTTAGCTGACTTCCGGAAAGGGAAATGAACCTGCTGCGGGGAAGTACCCCTTCTTCTCGGAGCATATGCCCGAGGATCTTCGCAGCTGTAGTTTTTGCCGTCCCCGGAGCACCAAGGAAGAGCAATACATTGTGTGGAGCATTGCATTTTTGGCCTTTCATTTTTCGAAGGTGGCAGAATTTCAGGGAATTGACGACACTTTTCAGGTCTTTCTTCACCTGATCCATTCCCACCAGTTGTTCCAGAGATACCTCGTCCACAGGAGACTTGCGAAGATCCAGAAGCCCCAACTTGCGGAGACGATCCATAGTGACCTGTTCATCCTTCGGGTCATCGTGCTGCATCAGCCGAAGCGTCCGTTCCATATATTCGGAGGGATGCTCGGAATCGATCTTTGAGATCTCTTTGGCGATGGACGAAAGGGCATCCTCGGGGGATACAGTCAGATGAAAGTCCATAAGCCAAGATGCCAAAACCTTGGAATGATACTGTTCCCGTTCTTCTTTACTGCATGTCACCGAGAAGAAATCCGCCGTATAATCTAGGATTAGTCGGTTGATCAGAGGGCTATGGGGGGCATCATCCTGGTAGATTCCGTACTCATCCATAGCATCCGTTTCGATTGGATCGAAAGAAAGGGATTCCTGGGAAGGTACGATATGCAGGAGAAAGACATAGGGTCGATTCTCAAAATGGCGGAGTGCATGGATCTCCGACTCGTCGATAGGGAAGTTGGTTTCCCGAAGCCGGATTACTACAGGACTTGTGTGCTGGACAGACCAGTAGGGAACGAAGGAGCCCGCCGCTGCACCATCTGCAGCCCGATTCTCTATGGGAAAAAAGGGGTTAGGATGACAGCCGTAGTAGAGGGAAATCTCTTCCAAGCCGATGAGGGGGAGGTAGTCTGATCGGGATAGATAGAAAGATAGTTCGTCTTGATCTTCCGGTTCATCTTCCGCACCGCTCAAGTCATCGTCATCATAGTAGTCCTCCGGGGCCTTGTCTCCATAATGATAGGGGATATTCGCAAAGCATGAATACTTCTTTTCCTGGAGAAGCCCATGGGCGTAACTGATGGCCAAAAGTCCCTCCTCTTCGTTGTTCGCCTCTACAAAAATGAATTTGCCGATATCTTTTTGCAGGATCGCCTCCAGACGACGGAACTGTGTCGCACCGGCCAGCACATCCTTCTCCCATCGCCTCCGGTTGATGAAGTTGGCGATATGGAGAAACTCTGCTTCTCCTACAGGTGGAGTATGGCAGGTGATGGTCTCGGGCTTCTGTAGGAAGATTTTTTCTTGTGGGGGCGAGATGGAAGGTGGATGTTTTTCGACAAGATTCCGGTACTTTTGTCTTTGTACCTCTATTTTTGAAGGGTTAAGTGGATTGTTCTTTTTTTTCATGTGAAGTCCTCCTTGATTTTATCGATGGGTTGTATGTGGTTTTTAGGGAGACTCGTGGGTCACCCCAATGTTCTTCCGTGCTTCTGTGGGGAATCATAGCACGGTCTTCCCAGGGGGCAAAGCGCAAAATCGACTATGGATGAAAAGATCGTTTTGAGAAGATTGGGGGGTAGATCAGAAGAAAAAAGGGTAGATGAGAAAACGGAAAAGTAGATTTGAAAAATCGGGAATATAGATTAAGTTAAAATGATTTTATGTGAGATTCGTAAATGGATGAAATGTTTTATTTTTCGGCAAATTCAACAAAAAAACTGTGGCAAATTGCACACTATGCATATTTACGGATAACAAAGCCGTATTCGATGTCCCCAAGTGTTTATGATTACCCGTTTAAGGATGGGGTAAGACTTGACGGGCCGTATTTGTATATAGGTGGCAAGTATTACTGGGATAGAGATACTTAGAAGTTTACGGCAACATCTGCCAATGGGCTGCGGAGCCAGTAAAATCAAGGACTTTGTGTTATTAAGAGCCGTTTTTATACCTAGTTTGCACCTTTTTAGCACCGAATGATCTGTAAAAGAAGGTGCGGAATTAAATAGGTTTCACAAAATAACAAATGCAACTTTTCAAATGACAGAAGGCTATTCCTAAATATACGCACGAAAAATCTGATCCAACGGATCAGGTTTTTTTGTTGGTGGAAAAGTCTAAAAAAACAGGCTCCGGGGAGATTAACCCTGAAGCCTTAAAGGAGGACAATTAAATTGCCTTATCGTAAGTGAATTCAATTAGCTGTGATCGTGTTTACAGTTCGAGAGATTTTACCCATTCCTTTAATCCGTCAACACCGTCTGCATCCTTTACCAGTTTCTCGCCGGCAATGGTTGCGTTTTTCATGAATGGCAGGAGCCGTTCAGCGGTTTTGTTCATTTCGCTTCCGCCGGACGTGGCAAAGAGGTAGAAATTCTTGCCGGTCCAGT
>Ga0265298_10012054_pt1 | contig 10056 bp, 10 predicted proteins | sample AusTroGonzalo_MG_3_FD_193486 | JGI IMG/M metagenome (GOLD analysis project Ga0265298, IMG submission 193486) | Bovine rumen microbial communities from tropical cattle in Woodstock, Queensland, Australia - Gonzalo_01 | ecosystem: Host-associated > Mammals > Digestive system > Stomach > Rumen ... | reverse complement strand
GAAACCATGGCCGCCCGTGGGCTTGTGAACCGACGAAGGAAGCGAGAGTAGAGAAAGCTTGTTTTCTATACCGAGCGACGAGGAGGAAAAACGTAGTTTAACGGGAGGGGCCCGTGCCTAAGAAGATGCTCTGGAAGGTAGGAGTTTACTCATGCCTTTCAGAGCGTCTTATTGGGGATGGGAGGGATAGCGCCGCAAGGCGCGTAGTTTCAGATACTGATACCCCAAAAGTTCTCCAGGAAAAAGGGGCACAAAAAGAACCGTCCCCTTTGTGCCCCAACGTTCTTTTAGTACCTTTGCACCATGACATCAAAAGCCGTTATTCGATCTATGCGTTTGCGCACCCTGCCGCTCTCTACTGCGGGAATCGTGCTGGGTATTATGTTGGCTTGCGCTGAGCATCAGGTGGCTTGGTACGTCATTCTGCTTACCATATTGACTACCGTTTCACTGCAGATTCTGTCCAATATGTCAAATGAGCTGGGCGACTGGCTGAGCGGGGTGGACGGGCAAGGACGTGAAGGCCCCAAGTATGGAATTGAGGGCGGCGGACTGACCGAGGATGAGATGCGGTCTTGCATCAGGATAATGGTACTGGTATGCTGCATCTTTGGGCTTGGCATGATACGGGCGTCATTCGGAACCATATTCCGTATTGAATCTGAAATATTGGTAGTACTGGGAGCTGCAGCCATATGGGCAGCCATGCACTATACGCTAGGAAACAAGCCCTACGGATACAGAGGATTAGGTGATATATTCGTATTCATTTTTTTTGGCATTGTTCCAGTTACAGGAGGTTTCTTTGTATGCGCACAAGCGCTTGAGCTCCCCACCCTGATCCCCGGAGCAGCCATCGGACTCTTCAGCGTAGGAGTGCTCAACGTGAACAATATGCGTGACATGAAATCCGATGCAGGCACCCGCGTGACCGTACCGCTCAAACTGGGTGAGCATCGGGCAAAAATATATCACACCATTCTTATTATAGGCGGATGGGTACTGATGATACTTTTCACGATACTGTTTACACGCGGTTGGCAGCCATACCTTTATATTATCACGTTGCCGCTTTATGTAAAGCATCTGTCAGGAATTTGGAAACGCACCGGCCGTGAGCTGGATCCCATGCTGCCCATGCTGGTAATATCGACATTCATCTTTGCCCTGCTTGCAGGCACAGGTTATATTCTCCAATAATTATGCCCAAGAAAGAAGGAATACGCGAGCTTTTTGATGATATCGCAGTCAAATATGACCGTTTCAACCACATTTCATCATTCGGTGCCGACCGCTCATGGCGTCGCAAGGCGGTACGTGCCATAGCAGATACTGACCAGCCCATTGAGGTGCTTGACGTAGCTACCGGCACAGCTGATTTCGCCATAGCCGTATCCAGAAAAGCTGCTCCGGGCTCACACATCATCGGGATAGACCTTTCAGAGGGCATGCTTGAGGTTGGAAAGACCAAATGCAAGGATCTTCCCATTGATCTTGAACCGGGTGATGCTGAGAATCTGCGTTTTGCGGACAGTACGTTTGACCGCGTGTGCGTGGCATTCGGCGTACGTAACTTTGAGAACCTCATGCAGGGACTTAAAGAGATGCTCAGAGTGCTCAAACCCGGAGGTAAGCTTATCATCCTTGAACTCTCCTACCCCAAGAACAGATTCATATTCAGCCTTTATAAGTTCTACTCACTAAAGATACTACCCAAAATAGGAGCAGGCATGACCGGAAACACCGGTGCCTTTACCTACCTTCCGGATTCCATACTCAAATTCCCTCTCCCTGAAAAGTTCATCCCGATGCTCCACGAGGCCGGATATGCCACCATAAGGGCACGCCAGTTCATGTTCGGAGTATGCCGTATGTATATAGCTGAGAAAGCCGGTAAATGAGTCATACACCATATCATTCTTTTTATTAACTTCGCAACATGAACAATAACCTAAACAATAATTGCAAGATGAAAAAATCATTTACTTGGGCATTAGCAACAATGGCCCTACTGACCGTACTGACCGGATGCAAGAAAGAGGATGAAGATGAGATTCCCTCTAGCGACGTAAACAAGGGAGCAACCCTTATTAAAGATGGTGATAATGAGTATTATGTAGTGGACTTAGGTTATGGATTCCAGAATAAACTTTGGGGCACATGCAATATAGGCGCTGCATGCCCTGAGCATTACGGTGAATACTTTGCATGGGGAGAAATAGAACCCAGCAAAGAGGAGTATGACTGGCCCACATATGCACACTGCAATGATAGCCGTTTGAAAATCAACAAATACAGTGTAGATGCTGAAAACACATATAACAATACCTTTGATGAGAAAAAAAGATTGGAAGCAGCCGATGACATTGCAACCCAACGCTTAGGAAGCAAATGGAGCATACCCACAAAAACGGATTTTGAGAATCTGTATAACAGATGTGAATGGAGATGTGGTAAGTTTAATGGTGTTTGGGGTTATCTGTTTACCAGTAAAGAAAATGGGAACAGCATATTTCTCCCTCTGGCAGGAAAACGTGACCTGAAAGATTTATTGTTTGCAGAATCATATGGTTTCTATTGGTCAAAAGATCTCTATGAAGACAGATATGGCAATCAAGTTGCTGATTACCATAATGACTTTGCAAGTATATTTAGGATGACAAAGCCTACCAATCCCACCTTTCAATCGTATGAGGAGCGGTATATAGGATTGCCCATTCGCCCTGTTTACAAGAAATAATACCCCTCAAGAATAAGACAATAACATGTTGGAAAAGCACATTGTCCTGGATGACGCTGACCCCGCGGTATTTTACGGTGTGAACAACACCAATATGCAATTGCTGAAGGCCCTGTTCCCTAAGCTGCGCATAGTAGCACGCGGTAATGTGCTGCGAATCATGGGCGATGAGGATGAGACAGCCCGCTTTGAACAGGCAGTGCGCCAGCTTGAGATGTACTGTGCCAAATACAATTCGCTCAAAGAAGAGGTTATTGTTGATATTGTTAACGGAGAAGAGCCTAACGGTGAGAAGAGTTCAGACGTAATACTCTTTGGCGTTACCGGCCGCCCTATCCTGCCCCGCAGCGTGAACCAGAAGAAGCTGGTTACAGACTACGCTACACATGACATGCTGTTTGCCATAGGCCCTGCCGGTTCGGGTAAGACCTATACCGCTATAGCTCTGGCAGTACGTGCCCTCAAGAACAAGGAGGTTAAACGCATTGTGCTTTGCCGCCCTGCCGTTGAGGCCGGTGAGAAACTGGGATTTCTGCCGGGTGATATGCGTGAAAAGATTGACCCGTTCCTGCAGCCACTGTATGATGCACTGCAGGATATGATTCCTACGGCCAAGCTCAAGGAGTACATGGATTTCAACATAATCCAGATTGCCCCGCTGGCCTTCATGCGCGGCCGTACCCTGAATGATGCCGTAGTCATTCTTGATGAGGCACAGAACACCACCCCGCAGCAGATCAAGATGTTCCTTACCCGTATGGGTTGGAACACCAAGATGATTGTTACGGGTGATCTAACCCAGATAGACCTGCCGCCCACGCAGATATCAGGTCTTATTCAGGCACTTGATGTTCTGGAGGGAATAGAAGGGTTAAGCATTATCCGCATGACAAAGAAGGACATTGTACGCCATAAGCTTGTAACACGTGTAGTCGATGCGTATGACCGTTACGAGCAAGCACACAAGACTGATAAAAAAAGAACAATAAAACATAATAAAGATGAGTAACGCACTTACAAGAACTGACTTCAACTTCAAAGGACAGAAGAGTGTTTATCACGGCAAGGTACGTGATGTGTATAACATTGATGATGACCTGATGGTCATGGTTGCCACTGACCGTATATCGGCCTTTGACGTTATCCTGCCCAAGGGTATTCCCTTCAAGGGCCAGGTGCTCAATCAGATTGCCGCCAAGTTTCTGGACGCCACTGCAGACATCTGCCCCAACTGGAAACTGGCCACTCCTGATCCAATGGTAACCGTAGGCCTCAAGTGTGATGGTTTCCGCGTGGAGATGATTATCCGCGGTTACCTGACCGGTTCTGCATGGCGTGACTATAAGAACGGCTGCCGCAACCTGTGCGGAAACATCCTGCCTGAGGGTTTGAAGGAGAATCAAAAGTTCGCAGAGCCTCTGATTACTCCCACCACCAAGGCTGAGGAGGGTCATGATGAGAATATCTCCAAGGAGGAGATCATCAAGCAGGGTCTGGTAAGCAAGGAGGATTATGAGGTTATGGAGAAGTACACCCGTGCCCTCTTCCAGCGCGGTACCGAGATTGCAGCCCAGAAGGGTCTGATCCTGGTTGACACCAAGTATGAATTCGGCAAGCGTGACGGTAAGGTTTATCTGATTGATGAGATACATACCCCTGACAGCTCACGCTACTTCTATGCTGACGGCTACCAGGAGAAGTTTGAGAAGGGCGAGCCCCAGAAACAGCTCTCCAAGGAGTTTGTACGCCAGTGGCTCATTGAGCATAACTTCATGAACCAACCCGGTCAGGTTATGCCTGAGATTACCGATGCTTACGCAGAAAGCGTTTCAGACCGCTACATTGAGCTCTACGAGCACATTGTAGGTGAGAAATTCGTAAAAGAGAGTGGCACAGATCTGGCCGCCCGCATTGAGAAGAACGTAACTAACTGGTTGAACAAGAGATAATGTTTTCTTTATTTCTCATATTAGGTTGCGTACTGTTTGTCATCTCAAAGGCAGTTAACAACGCGTTGAATAATCCCAATGATTCCTCTTTCAACAAGCAGGAATCTGCCGATTCACAGCAGACTGAGGATCCGGATTTTGAGCCGATACCCACGGATCATGAACCGGAGTTCAAGCCGGTATACAATGAACCGGAGCCGGGACCTGTCAAGAATGAGCCGGAGCCGGAGCCAATATACGAGCAGCCCAAACCCAAGTCACAGCCTGCAGGCAAGGACTACGGTTCATACGGTCACCTGTTTGGTCTGATTGGAAAACCTCTGGCCCACTCTACCTCAAAAGTACGTTTCAACCAGTTCTTCAGGAATCAGCATATCAATGCCTATTATGAGAATTTTGAACTGGAAGAGATTGAGCAGGTAAAGAATCTGATTGCAGCCCACCCCAATCTTTGCGGTTTCAATGTAACCATACCCTACAAGCAGGACATCATACCATATCTTGACAGATTGGATGAAACAGCCCAAGCCATTGGAGCGGTCAATACAGTTAAGGTGCTGCACCGTGACGGTGGTATAGAACTTGTAGGATACAATACAGACTGGATAGGATTCAACAAATCATTCGGAGCTCTGCTTGAAGGTCATAACAAGGCTCTTATCTTAGGGACCGGTGGCGTTTCAAAAGCCGTAAAGTACGCCCTAGACACACTTGGCATTGAGAATAAGTTCGTATCACGTAACTCCACATTTGATATATTGGGCTATTATGAACTATCACCCTCTATCATGGATGATTTTGACGTGATAGTAAACTGCACACCCATGGGAATGTGGCCGGAAACAGACCAGTGCCCCGATATACCATACACCTTCCTGTCTGAGAGGCACCTGCTTCTTGACGTGATTGCCAACCCTGATGAGACTCTCTTCATGAAGAAAGGACGCGAGCACGGCGCTACCGCCAAAGGTGGTAAGGATATGCTTGAGCAGCAGGCTGTTGCTGCTTGGGATATCTGGAACAGCATTGAAGTATGAAGAAAACGCTAGTATCGGTTATTCTTATCCTGCTGTACGGATTCATATCGGCCAAGGTTTACAAGCCTGCTGATATCACACCAGTACATCTGCAGGACCGGGACCGATACACATCTAATCCTGACGGCATACTGTCTGATCAGGCGGTTACACGCATCGACGCCGCTTTCCGCACCGTCGAGGACAGCACCGGCGTACAGACTCTGGTGGCTGTAGTTGGTGACATTGACCCGGATGACTGCTTTGAGTTTACCCATCAGCTCGCAGAGAAAGTTGGTGTCGGCCGATCCAGCTCCAACAACGGACTGGTAATCATGCTCTCCACAGGTGAACGTTGCGTCCAGTTCGCTACAGGTTACGGCATTGAGGGAGTATTACCCGATGCCATCTGCAAACGCGTCCAGGAACGCTACATGAACCCGCATTTTGCCAACGACGAATGGGATGAAGGCATGATAGCAGGAGCAGAGGCCCTTAAGGAGATACTACTCAAGGGAGAATACTATGATGACGACGGCGATGATTCGGATGCAACAGGGGTTTTATATGTTTTTCTTGGCATAATGTTGCTAATCATAGGATTAGTGGTTGCTGTGTATAGAAAGAGCCGCAAATGTCCCAAATGCGGTAAGATCGCCTTGAAACAGGTGAGTATTTCAACTATATCCAAGCATAATGGTGTTAAGAAAGAACTTCTAACCTTTAAGTGCAGCCACTGTGGTTTTATCACCTCAAGAAACCGCACATCTTATTATTCAACCGGTACAGGAAGTCACGGCAGCGGGCCACATATTGGAGGCAGTTTTGGCGGAGGAGGATTTGGCGGAAGCTACGGCGGAGGCCATTTTGGCGGAGGAGGAGCCGGTTCACGTTTTTAATTGAAAGTAAATGTATAAACTATAGAAAGATGAAAAAGAAAAGTACTTGGATTATCATTGCTGCGATTGCAGTCATTGTTATTTGGGCTATCAAAGTCAACAACAGCATGGTAACAATGGAAGAGAACGTAAGCAAGTCCTGGGCCAATGTGGAGAACGTCTATCAGCGTCGTGCCGATCTCATCCCCAACCTTGTAAATACCGTCAAGGGCTATGCACAGCATGAGACATCCACATTTGAGGCAGTTGTTAACGCCCGCGCCAAGGCAACCTCAATCACGGTCAACCCTGAGAATATGACCGCCGATCAGCTCAAGGAGTTCCAGAAGGCACAAAACGAGATTGGAGGTGCACTGGGCCGCCTTATTGCCATCAGCGAGTCTTATCCTGAACTCAAGGCCAATGAAAACTTCAAGGAACTCCAGGCTCAGCTTGAGGGTACCGAGAACCGCATTGCCGTGGAGCGTAAGAACTTCAATGACGAGGCCTCAAAGTTCAATACCTATATCCGCAAGTTCCCGCAGAGTATCATTGCAGGCATGCGCGGTTTTGAGAAGAAGCCCTATTTTGAGGCTGAAGAAGGTGCAAACAAGGCTCCCACAGTACAATTCTGATTATGAACGAACGTTATATGCTGCGCGGCGTATCGGCATCCAAGGAAGATGTCCATAACGCCATCAAGAACATAGATAAAGGCCTCTATCCCAAGGCTTTCTGCAAGATTATCCCCGATATCCTGGGTGGTGATCCGGAATACTGCAACATTATGCATGCCGATGGTGCCGGCACCAAATCATCACTGGCCTACGCCTACTGGAAAGAGACGGGTGACCTCTCTGTATGGAAAGGCATTGCACAGGATGCGCTTATCATGAACATTGATGACCTGCTCTGTGTGGGTGCAGTCGATAACATTCTGGTAAGCTCCACCATAGGCCGTAACAAGAATCTTGTTCCGGGCAGCGTGATAAGCGCCATTATAAACGGCACCGATGAGCTTCTTGCTGAGTTGCGTGAGATGGGTGTAGGCGCTTACGCCACCGGTGGTGAAACTGCCGATGTAGGTGACCTGGTACGCACCATCATAGTTGACAGCACCGTAACCTGCCGCATGAAACGCAGCGACGTTATCAATAACGCCAACATACGTCCGGGTGACGTGATTGTTGGTCTTGCATCGTTCGGTCAAGCCACATACGAGAAAGAGTACAACGGCGGCATGGGCAGCAACGGTCTTACCAGCGCCCGTCACGACGTATTCAGCAAGGAAATTGCAAAGAAGTATCCTGAGACATATGACCATGCAGTTCCAGAGGAGCTGGTATATTCCGGAGGCCTCAAACTGACCGACAATGTTCAAGGCTCACCCCTTGATGCCGGCAAGCTTGTACTCTCTCCCACCCGCACCTACGCTCCTGTAGTTAAGAAATTGCTTGACGCACTGCGCCCGCAGATTCACGGTATGGTACACTGCTCCGGCGGTGCCCAAACCAAGATCCTGCACTTTGTAGATGGTGTACACGTCGTCAAGGACAACATGTTCCCCATCCCGCCGCTGTTCCGCACCATTCAGGAGCAGAGCGGTACTGACTGGAAAGAGATGTATAAAGTATTCAACTGCGGTCACCGCTTTGAGGTCTATCTGCCCCAGGAGTACGCCCAGCAGGTAATAGACATCAGCAAGTCATTCGGCATCGATGCCCAAGTCATCGGCCGCATAGAACCCTCTGACCACACCCACCTCACCATCCACAGCGAGTACGGCATCTTTGAATACTGATTCCAATTGAGGGGCACAAAGGGGACGGTTCTTTTTGTGCCCCTTTTGATTATAATCCAAGGTGCAAAAAACTTTTGAAAGAGGGGCACAAAAAGAACCGTCCCCTTTGTGCCCCTTTGGTGCTAGCCTAGGAACTTGCCGCGGTTCTGTAGGCCTAGAAGGCCTGACATCAGGAAGATGATGCCGGCTACTACCATGAGGATGCGGTTCTTGAGCAGGATTACACTCCAGATGGCTGCATTGATGTTCTCCGGCTCCTCATACGGGTTAATAGTGAAATCCCATACCTTGTTTTCAATATTGGGAAGACTTCCCAATATCATTGCCAGTATGACAGTAAGTACAGAGAGTACGGCAGCGGCGTTTCCGTTGCGAATGAGCGTTGAGTACAGGAATGCCAGGTTACCGAACAGCATGACCGGAATCATAAGTTGCGCCGCCATTATGAACGGCTGCACCGGATAGAGCAGGATCCTAGCCAGGAAGGCATATACCACAAGAATAAGATAAACCTCCACATATATCATCACCAGGCGGAACAGCCATACCTTGTACATGTAGTTAGGTATGCCGAACAGAAGTTCCAGAATACGGTGATCAGCATCATTCTGGATTCCGAAACATGCCGGATAGAAAACCAGCAGCAGGCCCGGTATGGTAAGCTGGCCGTAAACCATACTATGGCTCAACTCCGTGCCTCTGGATGCTGCAGAGAACATGAGGAAGAAAAACAGGGACAGGCCCACCAGCAGGAACCAGATGAACTTGCCGGAAAATATGATCCTCATATTGTAACCGCACAACTTGGTGAAAGATTTAGTTGTATCTAATACTGACATGGGTCAAATTCATTTAAAGATTTTTTAATAGGCATAGGTATGCATCCTCAAGGTTGGGCTCAGCAAGTTCTGCACCAGGCCAGGGGCATACAGGCGATATGTAACGCACCTTGATCTTGTCACCATCCTGGATATGATTGGCAATAAGCTTCTCATCCAGCTCACCTAAGCGTGATGCCTCAATGTCAAACAGCCAAACCTTGTCCTTAGCCAGATTAATCATCTCAGAAGGCAGGCCAAAATACTTGAGCGAGCCCTTCTCAATGACTACAACCTGGTTACATGAGCTGGCTATATCCTCAATGATATGGGTAGAGAATATAACTATACGGTCACGGCTCAACTCAACCAGCAGGTTACGGAAGCGGATACGTTCTCTGGGATCAAGACCCGCAGTAGGCTCATCGACCACAAGGATTCGCGGCAGGTTAAGCAGGATGAGTGCAATACCTATTCGCTGCTTCATACCGCCAGAGAATGAACCTATCTCAGAGTTACGCTGCTCATACATATGTACCGATGTGAGTACGTACTCCAGTCTCTCCCGGCGCGTCTTCTCATCAGTAATACCCTTAAGGATAGCCTGATAATTAAGGAAATCCCATGCGCTCATGGACTCATACATACCGAACTCCTGAGGCAGGAAACCAATCAGGCTCTGCAACTCCTCTCTGTACTTGAGGGTATCCATACCGTTGATGAACACCGTACCGTAGCTTTGGCGCAGGATACCGGTAACTATGCGCATGAACGTGGATTTACCGGCTCCGTTGGGACCAAGCAGGCCGAACATACCGCTATGTATCTCAAATGATACGCCACGCAGGGCCTTG
>Ga0265298_10012053_pt1 | contig 10057 bp, 4 predicted proteins | sample AusTroGonzalo_MG_3_FD_193486 | JGI IMG/M metagenome (GOLD analysis project Ga0265298, IMG submission 193486) | Bovine rumen microbial communities from tropical cattle in Woodstock, Queensland, Australia - Gonzalo_01 | ecosystem: Host-associated > Mammals > Digestive system > Stomach > Rumen ... | reverse complement strand
GTCTGCGGATTGCGACGGCGTCCCCAAGCGTCGAAGCTGTAACGCTCGACAATTTTGCCTGTTACGGTAGCATACATACTTCCCTGATGGTCTTTAATAACATAACTCATGGTGCCGTTGTTGTTAGTATCCAGTGCAAAGATAGCAAATAATCCGGTAGAAGAAGTCAGATATAATACTATTTTAATTTCACATTTGATATTTTGTCCCAACAACAATCAATAAAGTCATCAATTGTATGCATTTGTGGGGCATATTTATTGTAACCAGAATCCAGCACAAAAAAACATTTGCCCTTTACGCCCCATAATAATGGATATGGAACCAATATTATGTCTTCATAACGATCAACTATTGAAGGATATGCAAATACACAATCCAAAGCCCCGTTATACAACAGTTCTCCAATAAAAATATAATAATCTTCATCAAACGCTTCATATAAATAACTGTTGGGATTAAGTAAAGAATCCCCTTTATCGATAGAATCCCAGTATTTTATATTAAAATCATAACATCGTTTGTTATTCCTGTCATATAAATAATCTTTATATACAAACTTGTAACTCCAACCTTTGGAAATTACTTTTTGAATATAGTCTGTGATGAATTGTCCGCTGCAAAAAAAATTCCTTGTAAAAGCAGAAGTGTCAATAATATTAATGTCTTTTTCAATATAAGTGGCATTACCACCATCGTATGTTGGTGTAAGATACACAATACTATATGTAAAGAACCTTGTTGTATCGCCATTATAGTCTGCTAAATATTGGCAAAAATTTGCCACAAGAGAATCTCTGTAATAATTATAGTTATTATCAGTTATTAAGTCTGAATAATTTTGCCCCCGCATTTTAATGGATGACATAAACGTCAATAAACATACAAACAATGAAATAATTATATTTTTCATAATTATCTTTCTTTTATGTGAAAAACACCAAACTTTCCATACAGTTTATTTAGGTCGTAAAACAATAATGATTTATATCCTTCAACATTGCCATTATTATCGAGACCGGAATCCCAAATGCGAATCTCGTGTCCTTTCAACTCGTCGTTGAGTTTAAATTGTGTAGCTGTTGTCGCATTTACAACATGCCCCTTAATAGATTTATTATAAAAATTGAAAAATACACCACAATTTCTATTCATTTCTTTATATGCACGTTCCTCGTAATAATCTAATCCATTTGACATGTCAGAATAATCTCTGGTATTTATGTAAATACTTGATTCTTTCAAAAACGATGGTATAACCTTATCTGTTTTATAACCCTCATTGCATGAATTATCCTTCCATGACATAATAGTTTCTGGTGTAAGATATTTGTTGCCATTTAACCTCTTTTCCTGGGCTGCGAAAGCATCTGCCACACAACTGTTTTCACAAATCTGTTTATAATCTTTGAGAAGATGATCTACGATTCTCATTTCATAGTTTTTGCCATCCACTATCCAAGATATAGTTGTGGTCTCTTTTCCTTCAGATAATTCTGTGGAATAATTCACGTTATCCGCTCCCCGCTCTTTAAGTTTATCTTTGTAAGCTTTGAAATTACCAATAAGATCGGGATAGTAATAATCCTCAAACTCCGGCGGAATAGTTGTGATATACCCGCTCGGGTCGGTGTACCTCAACGGGTTATTGAAGCAATAGGAATATCTGTTATATGCTTGCGAGTTCTGTTCATCTTGGATCACAATGTCGGGCGAGAGCATGCGTCCGACGAGCGGGTCGTACAAGCGGCCGTTCATGTTGATGAGCCCGAACTCGTCGTAATGCTCGTGCAGGGTGTAGCCTCTGTCGAACGAGATGGTGACGTTGTTGTATGACAGCGTCTGCGGATTGCGACGGCGTCCCCAAGCGTCGAAGCTGTAACGCTCGACAATTTTGCCTGTTACGGTAGCATACATACTTCCCTGATGGTCTTTAATAACATAACTCATTGTGCCGTTGTTGTTGGATTCCAGTGCAAAGATAGCAAATAATCCGGTAGAAGAAGTAAGATAATGGATTTTTTTGGTTACTCCACCATCTGTAACAACTTCATAAAGGGATGTGAAATATTGTTTCGTCTTGGTAGAGCTGCTGTCGCTGAGCGTTTGTCGTACACGCTGTCTGTCGGGTCCATAGTTAACATTTAAAGTTTTAGTGCCCTGTGATATAGACCTCACTTTGTCAAAAGAATTATAAGTTATATCTTGTGCATCACCGTATGAAGAGACATCGGGAATGTCGTAAATCTTTTTGACGGCGTATGGGTTGCCAGAGTGATATGACATTGAACCTGCGTCATATTTGAAACTTGCATTACCCAAATTGTCGAATATGATGTTGCGGGAATTGTTCCCGTCAATCTCGATATTGGAGAGACGATTGAATTTGTCGTAGGAGAATCTTTCGTTATGATTATAAACAAGGTCGTATCTCTCTGTCAGGTTGCCATGGTCATTCCAGTTATATTTCAAATCTTGAATTATTCTGTTGTTCATGGCGGAAAGATTGGTAACAAGACCCGTTAGGCTGTCGTATGTCTGGCTGACATTGATATTGTTGCCTAGTGTGAAATCGGTGATGTTTCCGAACTTGTCGGTTGACGCTGCCGACCAGAGGACGCTTTCGTCTTCGGAGTTTTTTACAGTTATCATATTTCCATTTGTGTCATATTTGTACATTATGGCATAACCTGAAGGATAAGTGATTGATCCTCTATGTCCGAATTTATTGTATCCATAAGTGAATGTAAGAGGTGTATCACCATCGCTTAATAACTGTTCTTGACGAATCAGTCTGCCAAGTTGGTCATATTCAAACGTCTCTCTGATTCTAGGCTCACCAGTGTCGGTGGGTTCATAAACCGAGCAATCTAAAAGGCCTACCATTTGTTGGTCGTATACCCAAATGGTTGTACCTTCTTCGTCTGTACGACTTGTCATGCGGCCTAAAGCATCGTATGTATATGTAGTTTCTTGCCCTTTGTTGTTGGTTTCGCTGATAAGTTCGCCGAAAGCGTTATATAAATATGTCCTCAAACCAAGCGAAGGGTCTGACATGGTGTGCGGGTGTCTGTTGGCATCGTATGTATATTCAATTTTTGTGTTGTTGTTACCACCAACTTTTGTGCTCATTATTTTGCCGTCTCCGAAATAGTTATATTCTATGGTAGTTCCATTGTCTGTCACTTGGTAAGGCAGGCCGTTGGGTGCATATTTAACTATTTTTGTACTGCCGTCAAATTCATTTATTAACTCAGTGTTGCCATTATATTTGTGTTCATATTGCATACAACCAGGTTTTGAAATTGATATCACCCTGTCAAGATAATCGTATGAATATGTGGTTGCTCCTGCCGCTTGTTCCTCATCGCTAAAATATGGCAGAGACTCTGTGTGTAACAGACCAGATTTGTTGTAATAAGTATAATCACGATAAATCTTTCTTCCAGTGAAATCAGTTGTAACTGATCTCAACAACCTGTCATGTTGGTCAAAGAACGATGTGGTTGCCGGCTGCCCGGTTCTTTTCGACCATGTGTAATAGACAGGATTTCCAGTTGTCGGCATATCGGGGTGTTCGGTGTAGTAGCCGCTATACGCATATGTTGATGTCCAGCGTTTGACAAACAGTTCTTTGGTCCCGTCTGGATAATCAATGCTTGTCACATTTCCGAGCATATCATAATGGTATGTCGTGACAAGTCCGTTAGGGTCGGTAACACTTCTTAGCAGACCGTTTCGGTTTATATACTGATAGTTTGTGGTGTGCCCCAACGCATCCCTATGGCTTTTAAGGAACCTGCCATCGCTGGTATATGTCATAGTCTCAGTCCTTGTATGGCCATTGGCAGTTCGACAGATTAAGGTAGTGTTGCCATAACCGTCACGCGAAAAGCTTTCAGCAATACCATTACACGTTCTACGTGTCATGAAACCACAATTGTCATAAGTGTAAGCTGTGTTGATTGTGACAGGATTGTTTTTATAGTTATATGTTTCGCTGCAATTGCTGACCAAACCGATCAGTCTGCGTCCATTTGTGTTGTTAAGATATGAGTATGTGCTTATTATTCTATATTTCGTATCAAAACCATTCGTCTCGACGGTAGTGATTGTATGTTTGGGATTACCATATTCGTCAAATTCGTTGACTTTTTTAGTGGTAGTCATTCCGGTTGATGTATTTATGTTCTTTTCTTCCTCCAGAACAGGCATGAATACGCTGCGTGGCATACCGCTGTATGAAGAGCTAAAATTGCTAGAATTCAAGAACTGATAAGTGTATTCATATTCATTAAACCCAGTTTTATTATGGTGTATTGTAGTTGTATACGGATACAAAACATAATATTCAGTATTGAGTTTGAACACTCTATCAGTGCCAATCAAACTTGGTGATGAGTTGTTGCTTTGGCATTCGACAACATTGCTTATATTTTTGAAACCCAGGAATCCTTTGCCTCTTGTATGCATTATAGGACGTCTGAAGAAATACAATATCTCCCTTGATACACCTTCATCTGTTTCTACCTTCATCTTTTTCACAACATTAAGATGTTGTGTAAAACGTTTGGTATAATCGATGATGGGATCCCTGTCTGTTTTTGTTGGCATTTCATAAGTGCCTTGATACGTATGTTGTACATACTCATATTCCGTGGCGGCTCCAAGTCCGTTACGCACATTTGCTATCGCTTTCAGTGGAGGGTTATCGAAGTCGCCGGTGTTCCACATGCGTATGTGCACAGATTGTCTGTTGTTTAATGTCAGGGTTGTATAAGCCACTTCACAAGATGATGTGCCTCTGAAATTTCCCACACAAGACATGACCCAATTTAATTGATTAATACTTGTAGAACCATATGGTGCTATGCCAACATATTGCTCTTCGTCATTTTCATCAACCAAACATTTTCTTAGAACTTTTGCACCGTCATCATCAACTCTTATTAAATATTGGTACCTATAATAAAAATAATACTCCTGACTATTGAGTTGATTCGGGGGATAGTTTTTGCGTTCCCTTTTCGTAATATTTAAATCCGAGAATCCGTCGCCATTGAAATCAGCAGATACTGGTATGAATTCATCGGCTATTTCTGAGTAAGAAGTGACATTGCCCCATGTTTTTAATTCAAAATTGATTCCATCACCTTTTGACAGGTAGAAATACCATTTCTTGTCTTCTGTTGTTTGCATTATTGCCACAAAATCCTGTTTGTTATCACCATTGAAATCGCCTTGACAAAAATGCGTGCATTCGGCAGAACCTCCAAAATGCTGATTGAAAGCAGGAGAATATTCTTGTGAGACTTGCAATATCCAGGTATTCGAACTGGGATTTTTTTTGATATTGAGTCTTTTTGCTCGATAATTACCTGGAGTGGTGGAATACTCATATAAACTAATCAGTTGATCTCTACCATCACCAGTAAAGTCACCAATATATTCATAGTGATGTATCGCATTGTTATATAGGTTATAGCCGTAAACGTTGCTTATAGTTGTGTTAAACGCACCATCAACACTTAAATAAATGCGTATGAATTTTCCATTTGTCACCAAAAGATCGGAACATCCGTTACCGTCGAAGTCGCCAACATGGAACTCATACGGGTTGTTGGTTGATGCTGGAAGTATACTGTCTATTGGCACGTCAATTATAATAAAACCGTGTGTCGCTTCATCGTATTTTATAAGTTTCGCATGATAGTGTGGATACTGATCGTGGTATATATAAAGAATCTCATTGTAGCCATCACCATCAATATCAATTGGAGCAAACACACAACAATTGTTATTAATAGCCAGACAAGAGTTGACATTGCCACAGTCAACAAGATCAAAGTCATAGCTGTAAGTCGGACCTGTAGCGCTATTTGAAGATGAATTTCTAAGAACAACCATCTTGTAAAAAGGATTCTGTCCTTGTTTTAATAACATAACCATATCATTCCTGCCATCATTATCACTTTCAGGAAAACGTGCGGCAAACACCTTTTCCTGATGATAGCCATTAGAGCTGTTTTCTATTCCAGTATCAAGAAAGCTGAACACGTTTTCCACTTGTAAGTCTCCAGAACTGTTGTGCCAGACAAATTGGCATGACGCAGAACAGTTTTCTGGGTATGGTTTGCTCCCGCCTTCATTGTATGTACCGAATTTCTGAATGGCAATGAGTTCAATATTGGGAAGGTTGCCTTGTGGCAAATAGTCCAAATGATAAGAATGTATTGATTCATTGCCTCTGCTAAAATTCAGTCTATACAATTCTTTTGTTATTTTTGAATAACCTAATTGCCCGTTACTATCTATAAAGAACTTTTTTTGTGTATCGTTGCGCTCGGCTGGATAATATTCAAAGTTAATCGTATATCCACTATAACTTATCTGAGACGGAAAAAATCCGCCATCATTATCGTGGTCGTATTTGAAATTTATAATGTGACCGTATGGGTCTTGTATAGTGCTTAAGTGCCATTCAACTGGTTTTGATGTGATGCCTTGGGGATAATGCCTTGAATCACTGGTTCCTCCATAAGTGTAGACATAACCATTGGGTTTTTTGACAGTAAATGTATTATTATAGAAAGTTATTTCAGAGTTGTCAAAAACTTCCGGATAATAATTGTTGTCGCTTCCTTTTATCAACCTGTTGCCGTCAAGTGAATAATCATCATCATCAGAAAAAGCAACGGCATTGGAATAATTGGAATAATAGTATTTATGAGGGACGCGCGATATTTTCGACATACCTCCGATACTCCATCCGGGACCCATGATGCCGTCCCCGGCCTGGCTGTTGTAAACAAATGATAAATCGGGTTTCAGACCGCCAGCTCCAGTAGGGCAGTCAATAGGTATAGTTATCACAGCCGCGCCATTGTCGTTTACATCGGTGGTCATAGGCAATGAATATGGCAGACCTCCAGGAGCTTGAATGGAATCATTGGGGTTATATGCCGTTCCAACGGCATTTCCATAGGTCGGTGGGCACACCATCATCTCGTCAATCTCAAACAAGGCACTTCTCCTTGTTATGGGAGTATAGCTGAACCCCGGATTGAAGTCGATACGGTTTGAAGCGGTGTAATGATGGCACTTGTTGGGGTCGAGCGGTTTGTCGAGTGAGAAGCTCTCTGCCTCGTGTTCTTCGTCGTAAGAAACTTGTGCCAATGTGGTGAAACTTAAGGCGAAAAGAATTACTAATAATGGTATGTTGTGTTTCATGATGCTTTATCGTTTTATGATTTTCCAAGTTTTGGTGTCGGTGCCGCTGCGAAGTTCAAGGATGTAGACGCCAGCTGCCATGTCGCTCAAATCAAATTCCACGGGAGCCGTCCCGATCTTCTTTGTTTCCAGGAACACTCCCGATGGTGACAACAGCGTGGCGGTTATCATGGTGTCCTCTTCGGGATTGGTGGTGTTTACGAACACGCTTTTTGCCGTGGGATTAGGATATATGTTGACCTGGCTCTCATCGATAAGGTCTGTGTAATGTACTACCTCTGTGGTGTCTTTTGAGGAGCGTTCATCGCGGTCGTTGCCTAGGGTGATGGTGCGGCTGATGCGGTTGCCGTCGGCATCATATTCGAAGTTTACGAAATAGGCTCTCGATTGTGCGTTCAGATACACCGCTCCCGCCATCATCAATACGATGAAAGCCATGAGTCTTTTGATATGTTTATTCATTTTATCTTGCTTTTAATTCGTCGATTTGTTTCTGAAGTTCGATGATGTGAAGCGTAAGCTCTTCGACTTTCTGCAGCAGAATGGCGTTCATCTCGCCAAGGTCGATGCCGTTTGCCGACACTTCCCCGGCCGCCGGCACATTCGGAAGATGCTGGTTGGTGTTGATGTACTGTTCAAGCTCGTAGAGGTTCATGAGGTTGTAGCCGTCGCCGAACACGAAATCCGGCCACGAGTCGATGTTGAGCACCGACATCTTTGTGCATAACACACCGCCTTGCACTGCCAGTGCGAAATCGTTCATGTCGTTGACACATCCGATGCCGACTTTGCCAGTGGTGAAGGAGTAGGAGGTGGCTGCAAAGTTCATCAGATTGTTTGAACCCACAGAGATTGTGTTTGAGGTATTGCGGAATATGATCGCAGCATCCTTGGTGTTGTCGGTGGTCTGCAGCATGATGTTGGCATTTTCACCGCTATTTGCCTTTATATGCAACGTCGCTTGCGGATCGGATACAATGCCAATACCGACCTTGCCGGTTAGGAAGTTGTATCTGGGTGCGTTGAAATCCAAACCGGCAACATTTCTCAACCTTATATAATTGTCTTTTGTTTTAAAATATATGGCTGCATATTTGCCTGAAGCTGTAGGCTCCAACATGATGTCAGCATCCTCTCCTTCACCAGAACTGTCTGCTTTTATATGCAACTTGGCAGAAGGTGATGTTACATTGCCGATGCCGATTTTGCCGGTATAATTCGCGCTTGATGCTGCCGAGATAGTCAATGTGGGCTGCTGGCTATTTACTCCCATCATGATTCCAGCGGCCGAATTGGTCAAAGGTAATGCTGAGGTAAAACCCTTACCTAGCACAAAAGAATTCTCCCCAGAAGCTTTAACAAAATTTCCAAACGCCCCGGAATAGTTTCCTAAAGCCCTCGCTTCACGCCCTAAAGCCGTTGAAGTATGCCCCGATGCTTCAGATCCATAACCGCTAGCGAACGAATTATAGCCTGTCGCAGTTGTGGAATTTCCTATGTTTGATGAAACTTTTGATTGCGAAGAACTGCCTCCGCTTACATGGATTCCATTGTCAGAGCCAACCTGAGCGTTAACTACTGGCCCTAAGAGAAGAGCCATACATAATACAATGATGTTTTTAATATTACCAAATTGATTTTTCATGATTTATGTGTTTGATTTTTTAGTTAATTTTGAACCTGATTTTTTAAGCTATTCTTTTATAAACTTGTTTTTTAAAACTTCTTTTTCAGTGTTATAAATGGTGTAGACATATATGCCAGGCTTTAATGACGAAACACCCACAGTTAGCACATTGCCTTCTCCACGGATAATACGGTCCATGCAAATGCGTCCCAAAACATCGGTAATCTGAATCCTGTATTCTTTGTTCTCTGGTAAACCTGAAATGTCAATATTCAATTCGCCTTTTGTGGGATTGGGGAATGCCATCGCCTTGAGTCGTTCCTTCGGCACTTCGCTTACACTGCAAAGAATCGGGTTGAAGTCCTCACGCGACATTTTTATTATCTTGCCGGGTGTATAGTGATTGATCGACCCGTCAGAATATATTGAAACAATGACACACCCTCCATCAACATGAGGCAATATGAAGCATGGCACATAATTAATGTGTTCCTCATCAACAAAAACATAGTTGCCAAGGACTTCCATGTCTTTATCAAACAGACAAACGCTAATGTGGAAAGGACCCGAATACATGTTTTCTGTGGAATAATAGGAACCATAGATGGTTGTATCATTGGCAAAAGCTGAATTATCATATAGGCCACTTGCAATGTGATAAGGCGAAAAGTCGCCATGGATCGTATCCAATCTTGGTACCCCTCCGCTCAGTTTCACATCAAGCAATCCTATAGTGCGCGATTGATCGTTCATCGGTTTTAATGTTCCGAAAACCAGCAGGTCGTCATCCGAGAGCCAGCAGCATGAACTGTATTGGGCGGAAAGCAACGAGAAGTCATTATGCATCCAAATATTGCTAATGTAGTTAAAATCATAATCGTAGCAAATTAGGGATGGGAGGCCGTTTCTTCCTTTTCCCATTAAAATAAATCCGTCATTCTGAGGATTCTTAAGAATCTGATGGCATTCGACATCATTTAAATAGTACTCTGGATCTGGCTTTTCTGCCATGACATAACGGCAGCTCAGGGTATCGGCGTTTTCATCAAACCGATACATAAATGGCCGTGCGTCAAAGTTCGTATATACTGCAGGGAACCTTGCCTCCCCTGCCATAACCACCGTGCCGTCATCGTCAAGAAGAAGCCGCCCTCCATGAATCGAGAGAGCGGTTTCTGCCTTTTCGTAGCGTTTGCTATT
>Ga0265298_10012052_pt1 | contig 10058 bp, 6 predicted proteins | sample AusTroGonzalo_MG_3_FD_193486 | JGI IMG/M metagenome (GOLD analysis project Ga0265298, IMG submission 193486) | Bovine rumen microbial communities from tropical cattle in Woodstock, Queensland, Australia - Gonzalo_01 | ecosystem: Host-associated > Mammals > Digestive system > Stomach > Rumen ... | reverse complement strand
TATTTGAAGGATCCTTCAACGGCGATATGGCGTCTTGAGTCGTGCGCAGGTTGGGCAATCCCCTCTTCGCCGCCTCCTTTGGCCATTCGCTGCCGTAGCCGTCACCCGAGAAAAGTATGCGCTTATGCTTGCGTATGAGGCGTTGCAGGAGCTTCTGGAGCTCCTCGTTGAAGTCGCCGCCTGCAGCGTCCAGCTTATCGCATATCGCATCTATCGACTCGGCCACAATCGTGTTCAGCACCATCTGGCTGTGTGCGCAGTTCTGCGACGAGCCCGGTGCGCGGAACTCGAACTTGTTGCCGGTGAACGCAAATGGCGAAGTGCGGTTGCGGTCCGTCGCGTCGCGCGGAATCGGAGGCATGGTGTCGACGCCGATCTTCATGGCAGTACGCCCGGTCTTCTTCTCCGCGTGACCGGTCTCAATCTCCTTCATGACAGCAGTAAGCTCATCGCCCAGGAAAATCGAGATGATCGCCGGAGGCGCTTCGTTCGCGCCAAGGCGGTGATCGTTGCCTGCGCCGGCCGTCGACATCCTAAGCAGGTCTGAGTGGAGGTCGACTGCACGTATTACCGCAGAGAGGAATGTGAGGAATATAGCATTGTCGCGCGGGTTGTCGCCGGGCGAAAGCAGATTCTGTCCGCCGTACGCGATGGACCAGTTGCAGTGCTTGCCCGATCCGTTCACGCCCTCGAACGGCTTTTCATGCAGCAGGCAGACAAGCCCGTTCGCCTCCGCCGTCTGGCGAAGCACCTCCATGATCAGCATGTTGTGGTCTACCGCAAGGTTGAGGTCCTCGAACATGGGCGCGAGCTCGAACTGTGCGGGCGCGACCTCGTTGTGCCGGGTCTTGGCCGGTATGCCAAGACGCCACAGCCGCTCCTCTACCTCGGTCATGAACTTGATGATGCGCGGACGTATAGCGCCGAAATAGTGGTCGTCAAGCTGCTGGTGCTTAGCTGGTGCGGCGCCGTAAACCGTGCGACCGGTCTGAAGAAGGTCTGGCCGCTTCAAGTAAAACGAGCGGTCTATCAAGAAATACTCCTGCTCCGCGCCGAGCGTTATAGAAACGTGCGACTTCGCCTTCTTGAACTTCTTCATCAACTGCTCGGTTGCACGGGAAACAGCCTGTATGGACCTCAGAAGCGGGGTCTTCATGTCCAGCGCCGCTCCTGTATACGAGCAGAACGCAGTCGGAATGCAGAGCGTCGCACCGTTCTCGTGGCGCTTTATGAACGCAGGGCTGGTCGGATCCCAAGCCGTATAGCCGCGTGCCTCGAAAGTAGAGCGAAGTCCGCCGGACGGGAACGATGAGGCGTCTGTCTCGCCTCCGATCAGGTTCTTGCCAGAAAAGCGTTGCACCGCCTGCGCAGGACCGCATGGCTCAAGAAACGCATCGTGCTTCTCGGCAGTTCCGCCGGTCATGGGCTGGAACCAGTGCGTAAAGTGCGTTGCACCGTTTTCGATGGCCCAGTCCTTCATTCCGTGCGCAACCTCGTCCGCTATCGACGGATCCAGAGGCTTGCCTTCACGCATCGTTGCGATCAGTTTCGCCGCAACGGTTTTCGGCATGTGCTTCAGGATTGCCTTCTCAGAGAAGACGTCATCTCCATAGTTCTTCATAAATCAGTCCTTTTTGCTCCCGCGCCTAAAGGCGTAGAACGAAAATCCAGCCGCTACCACGACACCTGCCGCGACAGAAACGCCAAGAGGCAGCCCACCCGGCACAAGGCCCCAGGGCTGTCCGCCGGTTCCGGGCGTCCACAGTATGAACGAGGCCACCACAACAGTCATGAATGCACCAGGCAAAAGCGTTACGAGACTCGTCGCCCGCTTTCCGCTCTTCATCAACCACACGGTCGCACACATCAAGGAGGTCGCCGAAATCATCTGGTTCCCCCATGCGAAGTAGTTCCAGAGGTTGTTGAACGACTTGGCGCTCTGGTTCGACCACCACAGAAGAAGCACCACTATGACAATCAGCGGAACGCACGTCGAAATCCGCTTGGCGATGTTTATCTGGTCTATGCCGAACATCTCTCCAGCGCTGAGACGTGAACTGCGCAAGGCCGTATCACCGCTCGTCACCGCAAGTATAACTATGGCAAGCACAGTCACCCCGCCAATCCAAGGACCAAGGAAGTGCGTAGCTATGTTGCCGAGCACCACCGGGCCTGCGAGCTTCAAGTTGTCCGGCGCGACGTTGTATATCGCAAGCGCCGAAGCAGCCCAGATCATTGCTATGATGCCCTCCGCCACCATCATGCCGTAGAACGTAGCCCGTGCATGACGCTCGCTGGTGATCGTTCGTGCGACTATCGGACTTTGTGTTGCATGGAAACCGGATATTATTCCACATGCGATCGTGACGAACAAGCACGGGAACAGAGGATTCTTGGACTGGAAGTCAGCGAAGCCTGCGCAGTCGTCGAGTATCGCCGGATCCTTGAATCCGGCGATCGTGAGCGCCACTGATATGGCAATGGAACCGATGATCAGCAGCGCCCCGAAGAGCGGATATACGCGGCCGATTATCTTGTCAACCGGGAAGAGCGTCGCAACGATGTAGTAGGCGAATATCAGCGCGACCGCCCACCAGAAGACTGAAGTGTCGGGGAACATCATCTTGTCCATCAAGCTGGCCGGCACATTTATGAACACCGTCACGCAAAGCAGCAACAACCCGACCATCGCTCCGGAGAAGATTTTGGAGTATCCTTCGCCAAGATAGCGCCCAACGATCTTAGGCATGTTGGCGCCGCCCATCCTGAGGGACATCATGCCCACAGCGAAATCATGGACCGCCCCCATAAGCACACATCCGACCGGTATTATCAGCAACGCGACCTTACCGAACTTAATGCCGAGTATGACGCCGATCACCGGCCCAACACCCGCGATGTTGAGAAGCTGTATGAGCAGATTCTTCCATTGTGGCAGCGGCATTACGTCCACGCCGTCCGGACTCGACATCGCAGGCGTCTTGCGGTCGTCCGGGCCGAACACCTTCTCCACAAACTTTCCGTATGTCATGTAGCCTAGCACAAGAAAAGCAAGACCACCAAAAAACCAGCTCATATTTCCCTCCCTTTCAAAAGACACACCGCATGGACCTCTATGCCTACTCCAGCTCCGACATCATCCATCTTTTCGTTCGTCTTGCCTTTGACGGACACGCAGCCTACATCCACATGCAGCATTCCTGCAAGCCTTGCGCGTATCGCGTCCACATGCGGCCTAAGCTTCGGGCGCTCGCATACCACGGTAGCGTCCAGATTGCCGACGCGCCATCCGGCGCACTCCACCTCTTTAACGACCGACTCAAGAAGTTTGGCGGAGTCCGCCCCCTTCCATTTCTCTTCGGTGTCCGGGAAGTGCGAGCCTATATCGCCCAAAGCAGCAGCGCCCAAAAGCGCATCTATCACAGCATGCAGCAGAACATCGGCGTCGGAGTGTCCCTTCAATCCAGTCTCGCCCACAAACTCCACACCACCCAAAACAAGCCTACGCCCCGCCTCGAAGCGGTGCGAATCGTAGCCAAGTCCAATTCGAAAATCTGCCATGAATGCGTATTATATCATATTTATCGGTGCCGCGATGCATCATTCGTCGTTCAGGATTGCATGCCAAAATAACAATTTGATATAATGCGTTTGCAAGGGAGGACCGGAAAGTCTTGTGAAAACCAAGCACTGTCGCGCAGCCGTCACAGCCGGAATGCGGTTCGCCCCGACACCAAAACTCAAGTACTCTCGCTCGAGGGGGAAAGGGACATACAAATGATGCCACTAATGCTGGCGGCCGTCGCGGCTGCCACGAATACGGTTGTAGAACTAGCGCCAGTTATCGTCTATGCGTCTCGCATCGACGATGCAAAAGCCGAAATGCCTGCGATGGTGCAAGTGTTCGACGCCAAGGCGATTGCAGATTCTGGAGCAAGGGATTTGCCTGAGCTGCTGAAGAAGCAAGCCGGCGTAGACGTATACCAACTAAACGCCAACCCTATGCAATCAGAGATATCGATGCGAGGATTCGGCGAGAATTCGTTTGGTAGGGTCAAGATCATACTGGACGGAGAAGTGCTGAACAATGTCGACATGTCCGCGCCAAATCTGATGCGGATGCCGCTCGCCAATGTTGAGCGGATCGAGATCATACGAGGGCCCAGTCCTGTGCTTCATGGCGACGGCGCAGTGGCAGGCGTCGTCAACATCATATCCGATTCGCGGGAATACGCAGAAAAGACACGTCTCTCCGCAAAGGCAGGCTCGCAAGACACTTTTGGCGCGTCGGTGTCGACAAAGGGCGGAGTATCAGAAGACGGTCTTCTATATTCCGCCGCGTACGACTATCTTACTTCGGACGGATATCGTAGCAGAAGTGCCTATGACATGCATTCCGCGAATGGATCGCTCCGCCAGAACTTCGAGAACGGATCAACCGTCGCTATACGAAGCAATTACCAGGATGCCCACTACGAGCTGCCTGGCGCCCTGTCGTATGCGCAATTGAAGGCTAACCGCAAGCAGGCCAGCAATTATCACGACTGGGCAAGAGTATGGAACTATGGGCTCTCGCTGGACTCAAAAATGAATATTGCAGACGACCAGTGGCTGTATGTGGACGCCGGATTTGACCAGCAGCGCCGCATGGCGAACTGGGGGACGTACGGCTACCAAAACCGCTACGACATATTTGGTTTCTTCCTCTCGCCGCGATACGTGAACGAGATGGATATCGGCGAATTCGACAACAGGTTCACGACAGGCGTAGACCTTCGCTACGACCGTGACAACATAACGGATAACTCGGGTTTCAACAACCACAAGTACCATTTCGGACGCATGAGGTACGCAGCGTTTGTGCACAACGAATTCCATCTGACCGAAACACTTTCCTTCATTGCCGGAGCAAGATTGGAAAGGATATGCAACAGGTGGACTAATTACCTTGGGCTGTCGGACACGGCAAGCAACGACTGGGAGGGAGACTTTGAACTGGCACTCGTATACCGTCCCTTCGACGGATTGAAGACTTGGGTCAAGGGAACGCGATTCCACCGTTCTCCGTTTTGCGATGAAATGAACTATACAAAGAGCGGTGAACTCCTCAAACCAGAGCGCGGCACTTCCGTTGACATTGGAATGGAATATGCCGTGACAAAGGAACTGTTGTTCGATATCGACGGATACGCCATGTCGCTGGACGACGAAATATTCTATAACCCATACTCGACATGGACGCCATTTGGGTGGAACGGCTACAACTGCAACAGCCCGTCGCGCACAAGGCGTGTAGGGCTTGATGTCGGACTTGGCTGGCGCCGCGAAAAAACGGCCGAGGCAGGGATACGATACGGGATTGTTCACGCAGACTTTGCCGACGGGCAATACCACGGCAAAGACATACCTAGAGTTCCGAACCATCGCGTCCGGGCGGAAGCCGGCGTATGGCTCTGTGACTCTCTTGAGATCAAAGGCGGATGCCGCTATGTAGGATCACAGCGCCTTGTTGGAGATTTCGACAACAGTCACGGCAAGCTGGGTGACTACGTACTCTTCGACATTGGCGCATACTTTGAGGCTCCGTGGGCATGGGCGGAAGGCTGGAAGGCTTCGTTCATAATGGACAACGTCTTCGATCGCGACTACTGCGACTTCGCAGGATGGTCGAGCTACAGCGGCGCCTACTACTACCCTGCATGCGGCAGGAGCTTCCTCTTTACCGTAAGCTACGAATTCTAGGGCCTTGAAATCTTCCTTCGCAAAGCACTCTCTACTGCTTTTTGCGGCGCTCCGCGTAGGCGACATCGTCAGTCTCGCGGCCGGTCTTTGGTTCGTGCCAAAATTCGTTTCACCGGAGGAAATAGGTGCGCTTCTTCCCGTTACGTCATTCTCCACATTCCTGTCCCTGCCGCTTTTCGCCCTCGCAATGACAGCGATGAAGGAATCTTCCGCACTTTCCGCCGCGGGAGAACGCGCCAAAGTCAAAGCTCTGCTTTCAGGCGTCTTCGTGTCCGTCGCCATAATGCTTGTGACCGGACTTGCCGTTGCCGCCTTAGTTACGCCGCACTTCATCGCTGCCATGGGATTCACTTCGTCGATGGCGGGCTTCCTCGCAGTTGCCGCAGCATTCCTCGGCTGTACGGCTCCCGTGTATACGGACGCGCTTCAATCGCTCAAACGATTCCGCGCACTTGGAATTATGGAAGCTGGCGGCGCGCTTGTACGCTTTGCCGTAATGGTAGCCGTAATGCCTTTCCGCGCACTGGCCGGATACTTCGCAGGCGCTGCCTCGCTACCGGCCTTCCGAATACTGTTCGGCATCTTCGCCCTTCGAAAGGATCTCTCAATACGAGCCGAGCCTTATTGGACGCCCCAGACCGTGCGACGTTTCACGCTCGCGTTTATTGCAATTCTTGCATATCAGGCCGCCCCGATGTTCACATCTCTCGTCGAACAATCAGTGCTGCGCACTGCCCTTTCCGCGGCGGATTCGGCAGGATACTACATGGCATCACGTTTCTCAGACCTGTTGTATTGCGCGACCACCCCCCTTCTGCTCGTCGTGTTCCCCTACACCGCATACACCGCACACAACGGCGGCAATACGCATCCATACCTTTTTAAATGCTGCGCCGCCACGCTTGCGACGGCAACTGCCATGGCAGGAATCTATGCGATCTTCGGCAGACAACTGATAACGTTGATGCCGAATGGTAGCGACTATCTTGAATACGCCCGCCACATGCCGCTTCTGGTGATGATTACTGCGCTGACATCCTGCCAAGTGTTCTACACGAACATAGAGGTATCGGCGGGAAGATTCGGATTCCTAAGTTGGATAATACCTCTCCACGTGGCATACCCTGTTTTGCTGTTGACGTTCTTGCCCAAAGACCTTCCAACGATGCTGACATGGTTCGCAGCCGCGTCGTTGCTGCGGTTCGCATTCACCACCATAGACGTTTACTTCCGATCCGAGAAACGCCACGTCGCCTAAATTTGGTATAATATCGCCAATGAGACAATTGTTGCAAAAGGCACATGGGCGCATGGGCGACTTCTGGTGGTATTCGCTGATGCTGTTTGTCGCATGCAGGGCAGCGGACCTCATGAACGCCTTTGTGGGGCTGTGGCTGGTTCCGAAGTACGTAGATCCTTCTGAACTAGGCGCCGTCATGCCTTTGGCGAACTTTGCAAACCTCCTTGCATTGCCTGTCGCCGCATTCGCCAATACGTTTCGAAACGAAGTGTCCCGACTCTCGATCAGATGCGAGTTCGGCAGGCTCAAAACGCTCATGCGTGGTGTTTTCGTGGCAACGGCGATATTCCTCTTTCTCGCAATCATAGTCGCCCGCTTTACGCTGCCGCTTTTGCTGGAGCGCATACGTATCGTCGAAGGCTCGCTCGGCTTTCTTATAATTGCAGCCTCGTTCGTTGGCGCAATCGCACCAATATTCAGCAACGCCTTGCAGGCCTTGAAGAAGTTCAGCGCAAATGCAATGATGAACATCATAGGCGCACCCGTCAGGCTGATCACAATGCTTGTTTCCATGCCGTTCCGTCCATTGTCGGGATACTTCGTCGGGCAGGCGGCGACTCCAGCCTTCAATATACTGTCCTCGTTGTTCTACTTGCGGAGGGAGCTTTCGGCTCCCGCCGAAAAGTATTGGAGCAAAGACACTGTAAAGCGCTTTGGAGCCTTGTTCGCAACCTTTGCGCTCATCGGTATCGTTGGAGGAGCGTGCACCCTGGTGGAATCAACCGTGTTGCGACAGCGCCTGCCCGATATGGATTCCGCCGGTTACTACATGGCAACACGGTTCTCGGAAATAGCGAATTTCCTCCTCATCACCCTCTGCTTCACAATCTTCCCATTCACTGCGGAGAGCGCATCCAAAGGAAACGATCCTCGTCCGCTCATACTGAAATCGACTGCCGCAACCATCTGCTTCAGCGCAATCGTAGCAGCACCCTTCTTCTTCTTTGGCGAACGGATTCTCGCATTCCTGCCGCACGGCGAAAGCTATTGCGCATATTGGTGGGCAATTCCGTGGCTTATAGGGATCGGGTGCCTGTCGGCATTCGTCATGCTATACACCACGTCTGAAATATCAGCCAATCGATTCGGCTACGTCAAATGGCTGATACCATTCAACATCGCTTATCCTGTTGCCCTCTTGCTCGTCACAGGCTACGGGTACTTTGTGGACATAATACCTGAATCATGGACTACATTCCTCCGTGCGCACAACATACACTCGCTAGACACTATGCTTTGGTGGATGACAGCCGCCAACCTGTTCAGAGCGACCGGCTGTGCACTAATGATGGCTACGCAAGGGAAAACAAGACGAAAGGCCTAACCTGATGAACAAAGATTGCACTGTCCTTGTCTGTTCATGCGACGGCTATCATGACATTGTGTCTCCATTCATTTCACTTTGGCGAAAGTTCTGGCCAGACTGTCCGTTCGAGACGGTGCTGCTTTCAGAGACGATAGAGACCAAAGGCTTCGACAGCGCAATTCTAACTGGCCATGGCAAGACATGGTGCCAAATGCTTGCCGAAGCACTCGAACGGATTGAGACACCATATGTTCTGATGCTGATGAACGACTACTTCCTTGAGTCGCCAATCGACACGGCGAGATTTTTCGCGCGTCTGAACGAGGCAAAGCAATACGATGTCGCAAGCCTGCGGCTAAATCCAAACCCTCCAGGACGCACGCCTTGGCGCAACACCGATCTTACGGAGATGCCGAAGAATGTCGCATATTGCGTAACCTGCCAGGCGAGCATATGGAATCGCGAATTCCTGCTAGGCTTGGCAAAACGCAACAAAAGCGCATGGGAGTTCGAGCGATATGGCTCTTTCATGACAGGAGATGAAAAGCGTCCCCTTCTTGTTACGCAAACAAGGGAGTTCCCTTTTGTCGACGCTGTGCATAAAGGACATTGGGAGAAGTTCGGTTTGGCCGTATGCAGGGAAAACGGCATCGATCTTTCAGGATCGTCCCGTACGCTGCCGCCGCTCAAGGCAAAAATCACCGAAGACGTCAAGGCTTTCATCTTCAGGATAGTTCCGACGACATTGCTGGTCAAATTCCAGAATCGCTTTGGCCTTGGTGCCACAAAAGTTCGCCGCCAATGCCATTGAGACAAATGATATAATACTACGAAATGAGAGTCTTGATCGCCTCCAGCTCACGCTCGCCTTGGTTCGAAAGCCAAGACCCGGCAGAACACATGAAATTTGCGCCATACAGCGTGGACGCAATCGGAGCGAGCATCTTGAAACTTGGCCATATAGCAAACTGGGCAGGCTGGCCGACCACGCACAATCCATTTCGCCTTGCAAAAAGGATTGACGAACTTAAGCCAGACATAATCTACACATACGGCGCGATGACAGCGCTGAACCCAATATTCTGCCGCCGGTTCCTTTGCCGGCACAAGGCTTTCAGGGTTGTGCATGGTTGGGACGACGAATATGGCGAGATCTGGAACACAATCATTGGCTGGCCCGGACGACTCATCTTCAGCTGGCTTGAGAAGCGAATAGTCACGATGTCTGATCATGTTGTGACCTTGAGTTACTATCTTCAGCAAAAAGGCCGCCGTTGGGGTGTGGAGTGCCACTACATACCAAACGGTGCCGACCCCATAGACCCATCAAAGATAAAAGGCGACATAAAACTGGCGGGACGATTCAAGATCGTCTACACTGGCGACAAAGCCAAGTGGAAACGCACCGAAGATATCTGCCGCTCAATGCAACGTCTTCCAGCCGACATCAAACTCTATCTAACAGGACACGACGAAGAATACCTCAAGCCTTATGCATCCGACAACTGCATATTTCTTGGCTATCTTTCAAAGGAAGAGCAGTTCAATGTAATGAACCAAGCCGATGCCTTTGTTGTAACCGCGGATCAGGACTGCAACGCAAAGATCCATGAATACCTTCGTTGGCATAAGCCGATACTGGCTTATGACGGCCGCGCAAACCTCTTCTTCAAGAACGGACGCAACGCCCTTCTTGCCCAAGACGGCGAT
>Ga0265298_10012051_pt1 | contig 10058 bp, 9 predicted proteins | sample AusTroGonzalo_MG_3_FD_193486 | JGI IMG/M metagenome (GOLD analysis project Ga0265298, IMG submission 193486) | Bovine rumen microbial communities from tropical cattle in Woodstock, Queensland, Australia - Gonzalo_01 | ecosystem: Host-associated > Mammals > Digestive system > Stomach > Rumen ... | reverse complement strand
TAGTAAGTGTTACTATCAAGAACTCAGATGATAGCGGTTTAATCATTTATACTTATGCTTCAAAAACAAGTGATGGGGAAGCTTATGTTAAAACCCAGACAAATGGCTATTCTAAAGTTACTAAACAAATTGCAACATTCAACTATGAAGAAGACGGCAGCTCACTTCTTAAGACTATAAGATATTACTCATTCGAATATCAGCAAGGCCTAACATCAAAACCAATTTACAAGGAAGATAATCTTGGTGTTGCACAAGGTACTTTCGTGGTAGCAACAACAGTATCTACAGAACCTAGAACCTACAACAATGAAGCAGCATAGACATCAAGAGAACCAGTTGTGGCTGATGTAAACTCTAAGGCAGACCTTAATGGTATCATGTATGGAGAAGGTACAAACTTAACAATCTATGATTAGAGCGGTACTTATTTCAAGACTTATTTGGGTAATGATGAAGCTCCATCAAGTGATGGTTCGGTAGGTTTATACTTAAATAACAAGATAGACCTTAGCGGCAATTCATAGGATGAAGATAATAAATCAAGCAGATTGTTTACTTGCTGTTCAAGTAGTGGCGGCGGAGAACTTAATAATATCTTGTCTATTCTTAAAAATGGTTCACTTTATATCGGTGGTACAATAAGGAATCAATATGACACATCGGGACTAGCTGATAAAATTGAAATTGCAAATGCCGGCATTTATATAGATAATACTGGAAGACTTACTATGGATTTTGGAAATATTATAGGTAGCACAGGAGATAGTCTTACAGAATATATCGGTAAACAAATCGCGGCGAATTAGGATGCTCTTACTCCACTTATGAATAAAATAGCAAATGAAGCTACGTCTGGATTAGCTAGTGCAGACCACTGGCACTGGTTACAGAGTGATAGAATAAGAAATGATAATAGCAGCGGAATAACTGGATAGTCGGGTCAATTCCCTAACACTCAACAGATTTACATACAAGGAAATGGATACGCTAATGGTGGCTACGTAACATTACAAAATTTCCTTAATTGGATAGCTGCTAATATGAGAATTGCAGATACACGAGCACATTAAGGAGGAAAAGGATTATGACATACTCAGCAGGAGATTTAAAAGGACTAATTAATCTTATCGACAAAATAAAAACAAAAACTTTTGATATAAACACTCAATACAAGTTCCTTAAAATATCAAAAGTAGCTAAAGAAGAATTTGAACTCTTAGGGGAGTAGCAAGGTCTACTCCTCCAGGAGTATGGAGAAAAGGATTCTGATGGCAAATATGTTATCAATGCAGATGGCGGCTTTAAGATTAAAACAGAATTGATTCAGGAATGTGCGGCGAAAGTAAATGAACTTAATACCCACCCTGTTCAGTTCCCAGACATCTATTTTAGCTTAGATGAATTCGATGGTCTTGGTTTTACCCTCGAAGACCTTGAATTACTTGAACCTTTCATAAAATAAAATAACCCCGTTCTCAATAAGAGAACGGGGCTTTCTTTTTAATAGAAGCTTACTAATTCAGTTTGCTTATTATCATGTGCGGCGAAACGACCTATTAAAATAGCATCAGCTTCGTCTGTTGTAACATTAATATCATAAAGTGACTTAACTATCAACTAAGCACTTTGTTTTCTGTCTGTTCTATATTTACCCTTAACACCGCTGTGTGCTCTCCATGTAGCAACCGGAACAATTTTATAAGTAAAACCATTCTCATAACAATAATTCATAAGAACACCCTGTAGGTGAGCAAGTTTCTTATAAACTAATAAGTTAGACTAGACATCTGCGCCGGCATCCTTGTCTTTAAAAGGCTAGAACTAAATATCTTCAAATACTATTAAGTCTGGCCGCCAAGACTATATCATGCTGGCTACCCAACATTTGGTTTTGGCAATCTTGTCAACGCTACTTTCGCCTTTTGAATCCCAAGCACCAAACTTAACCAAGTTTTCATCATCATAAACTGACCAGCCACTAACACCAGTTGCCTAGTCAAAAGCAAGAACTCTAAAGCCTGTACTTTTTGGCGCGTGGTCTGTCATTTTAAAATATTTATTAGCCTTACAAGTTGGACATTCTTTGTGATGTCGCCAGTGGCTCATTGTGTAATAGTTATCATGACCATTCGGGCATTTAAAATCCATTTGGGTGGCCAGATTAACATAAGTGTCGGAGACGAGAGTCCAGCCCTCATCTTCGACTTCTTTCTTTACTGCTTCGTAACTTAATCTCTTTCCCACTTACATCACTGTCCTGTTGAACCGAAGCCGCCTTCCCCGCGTTCTGATGAACCAAGGTCTTCAACGGTTGGTACTTCTTCCCAATTAATCAGAGGGACTTCATTAAGAACTGCCTGTGCAATCTTATCGCCCTTGTGAATTGTGTAAGTTTCATTTGTACCGCCCCAAACATCTGTGAGCTGATTTTCACAAATAACTCCGATATTGCCGCGATAACCAGCATCAACTGTGCCCGGAGCATTAGCAATTCTTATAGAAGTTTTAGCTGACATACCGCTTCTTGGTCTAATCTGAAGTTCATATCCTATAGGAACAGCCGCAGCTATATCAGTCTTTACAATCTTTGTTTCGCCCGGCTTAATCTCAACAGTTTCTGCGGCATAAAGGTCACAACCAGCGTCATCTCTTGGATGAGCATAAGTTGGAGTAATTGCGTTTTCACTAAGTTTAGTAAACTTAACTGTTATTCTTGTTCTGCCACATTCCTTAACCCTAACAAAAGCTTCTTTCTGTAACTCGAAAAGATAAACTAAAACATCTTTCTTTTCCGCCGAAAGGTCAGGCTCAATCTTAATATTTTCGATTAACTCGTCAATTACAAGACTTTCCTGTTCAACAGAATCGGAATCATACATCTCAACAAGTGTAAGTAACTGGTCCTGATACTCCTTTGATTCAAATCCCTGTTTAAGCTTTGCCTTTATGAAAGGCGCAAGCATAGCAAATTCATCATCGGGTCTATCAAATAATTCAAGCATATCATCTGCTATAGTGCCTTTAAATTCATTCTTTAAATCCATTCAAAAATACCTCCATTAACGTCATCTATTACTCCAAGTTTAACTGCTTCGTTTGAATCAAAGAACCAGTCATCTTTAATGTGTTCTTCATAAGCTTCTTCTGAAATCTTTGAGTTATCAAGGATAATCTTTCTTGTCTTCTTAAGAAGTGTGTTCTTATAGAACTGAACAGCCTGGTTGAGCTTGTGTGCATCGCCAACGAAACCAGCCATACCTTCGTGGAAAAGATAAGTTGAATTTCTTGTACCAAATCTTTTCTTGCCGCAAAGAGTAATAAGGAAAGCTGCGCTATAAGCTTCACCAATTACATGAGTGTAAACAGGAGTCTTTGAACTCTGAATAGCATCTATAATGGCAAGTGCTTCCATCATATCGCCGCCCTCAGAATTAATAAGGATATGAATTGGTTTTCTATCCTCGGCATTTACGCTCCTATCCTGTATGTTCCATGCGAGAATCTTTTCAATGATTTCTCTTGATGTGCCATAGGTTCTGTCTGTTGCGCCAACGATTTCTCCTGTAAGCCAAATAATTCTTTCTTTAAATGAGAGAATGTCAATGACTTCATTTGAACCAACGCAATCTTCTTCTGTAAGTAATGGTTCCTCAACTTCTTCTTCAATTGCATCGTACAATGCTTCCATTTCTTTGAGAAAGTCTTCCTTTGATTTTAATGAGCCGTCTTCATTTAGAATATCTACATTCATATCTTCATTCATTACTTTCTGCCTCCTTAATCTCTTTTCGTAATTCTTTTATATCTTTAACGAGCTTTGGAATCCGTGGATTTAGAACAAAGGTAGATACGTCTATGCTTTGTAAATCCTTTTCTAATTCGTGTAACTCGAATTTTAACACTTCAATACTCTTTGACATTTCCTTCACCACCTTATGTATATATTATACCATAATTTTACTAAAAAGTAAAGAGTTCCTGTTTTAATTCAGAATAGGATATTGTGGTAGGATTTTGGTATAACAGACGATAGTATTTAAATTTTAACCAGTCGGACTGTTTCCATTTGTCGCCGCAAAAATCAACAAAACTTTGGGGTGTTGGTGACTGACACCATTTGAGTATTAATGAATCATTAAAGTAAGCATTAAGTGGAACGTGGTTGTCGGTATTTTTGAGAAGTAAATATTGTATGAACAATTCTTCTTCTGTTAGACCAACAATCGTATATTGAGCACCCTTTATTCTGCCGCATAGGTCTAACTGTTCTTTTTCAGTAACTAATGGAAGGGATACCTGAGTGCAACGACCATAGTTTCCATGGTTTGCCAAAAATTCTAGGTCTTCCTTTTGCGGCAAGAGGGGATGTACAAAATCAAAGGTTTTATCAAAATAACTAAAGGCATCGCGCCAATCTTCTTCAAGTAAGAAGTTATAGTCATTTATGAAGTATTTGTCACCTTGCTTACAAGCAAAGTCTTTATCTCGCCAGCTTACCAAACTATTCTTTTTAATATCTTTGAAAAGGTTTTTATTTTTGATGTATTTTGAATTTAACTCATATGGAGTAAAACTAGGCTCGGTATTTATAATGTCTGGATTTTTTAGTCCACTTTCGCCGCAAAAACCGTAGCCAATAAACTCACCAATATCTGAATTGATTAATAGTGACTTTGGAATTTGTAGTGTAGGACTTTCCTTAAAATAAAAGATTTGGGTGTATAATGAACCCTTATCATTCTTTTTCATAATGACCGGATAGCGGCCACGTTTAACTAAATAATTATAAACCTTCATAAAGGGCAGACTTAATGAAAAGTTCTGCCCATGATAAAGGTCAATGTCGTATAAACCAATCAATCTATCACAACCCTTTCTGTAGTATATTTAGTTATCATTCCCTTGTCGTCCATTTCTTCAATCTTTGTGAAGAGTGGGAATGTTGTTGACTTATACTTCTTTGGAATGAATGTATCATCACGTTTCATACCAGTAATGATAAGTTTTGTTCCTCTCTGGAACCATGATTTTTCAATTACAGTTTTCTTTCCATCTGCATTTGTGCGGCTTATCTGTTTGTCCATTTCAGCGAACTGATTCTTCCAAACCTTTACTGTAACTACTCCATCAGGTGTAAGTAAGATTACCTGCCCCTTATCTTTATTCTTATCAACTACTGTTCCGGCAATTCTGCTTATCTTGTAGATGTCAATTTCAGTACCATCATCTGTTGTTATAGTTCTTGCAACATCCGAATCTTTAATTGAGCTATAATTTAAAACAGAGTAAACATCATTTCTAAGACCCTTAAGTTCGTGGTCGTGATAATAGAAACCAAGACTATCCATTTCCCACTTACTAAGACTACCGGCGGCATACTTGTTATATGTTTCCATATATAAAGTATTATTAAGTGTATTAAGGATTTCATCGTGATTTTCTTTCATCCACGCTCTCACGGCATCCATATTAACATCATAGATTTTCTTCCAATCTTTCTCTTTAATTTTTGCAGTTGACGCATCACCATTGATTTCGTAGTCGTAAAGTTTAGCATCATCAAAGTTTTCGAGATAGAAGTCTAAGCAAACCTTGTTAAGTGTGATTTCGCCGTCTTTCTTAAAGTTCTTACTGATGTATTTATTGAAGTTAAACACTCTCTTTTCAAAAGCAAGTTCTTCAGGAATAAGGTCTTTTTCACATAACATATTCATATTCTGAAGGGTGATTCTTTTCTTCTGGTCTGAGATTGATTTGATGAACTCTTCCATTATATCTTCACGGCGACCGAAACAGTCAAAAGCACCGGACTTAATAAGATTTGTCATCTGTAAAACATTTGTCTTAACCTTACTTCTAAAATCATCAAAACTTGCATATGGACGATTCTTAATGATTTCTTCAATAAGAGCATTACTGATTCTTGTGATACCACGGAAACCACAATAAATAGTATTTTCTTCAACGTTCGGTGAGAATGTAAACTTTGATTCATTTATGTTTGGTAAAGAGAACTTAACGTTTCTTGCCATCATCTTACCAATCGCCGTAGCTATTTTACCATAGTCAGCTGATGTATTCTTTGTTTCAGACTCTTCATCGCCCTCATCTTCTGTATCATTGAACTGGTCTTCAAGGTTCATTGAACCAGAGTCAACAATGAGGTTTGCTGTGTCCCAGAAAATACTTGGGAACTTAGAGTATAAGTTCATTTCCTGTAAAGCGATAATTGAGTAACCAAGTGTGTGAGAAAGGTTAAATCCATATCCTCTTGAAGCACCAACGCAAACCTGCCATACATATCTACAGAAATTCTTATCAAGATTCTGTTCTTCCATTCTCTGATAGAACTCTTTTTCAAGTTCTAAGAAAGCGGCTGGATTTTTCTTAGCAACAGACTTTCTAAGTTTATCGGCCCACGCAAGACCAAATCCACCACATTCCGGTAACTGAACCAAGCTCATAAAACGTTCCTGTGATTCACACATACCGCTTGATTCTAACAGATAAGGTTCAAGGAGTTTTTGCTTATCCTTTGATACTCCCCATTTATCCATTTCTTTATACCATTCATTGATGTTTCTCTTAAATCTCGCAAACTTATCAACTGGCTGTTCAGCGCCCTTTTCAGGAGCCATAAGTCTGATAACTGAGTTAAGAGTTGCAAGTTCTTCAAGAGTTGTTGGCTTAACTGCCGCGATACCCTTAATACCTGACTGCTGTTCCATCTGGAATAAAGATTCAATTTTGTGTTCGTGAATGAGTTTCCACATCTCTGGGTCATCTCTTTCAATCTTGTAAACACCAATTGTATCTTCATAACGCTGTTTAAGTGGAAGCATTGGGTTGATGTAACCATACTCACCAAGCAAATCAAGACAAGCTCTCATACGGTCAAGTGCTTCAATTGAGAGAAGGTCGATTTTGATAAGAGAAACTTCTTCAAGTGTATGGAGGTCATACTGTGTAATAACGTCGCCATTTGAAGTTCTCATAAGAGCTGTTGAGTTTATGATTGGTTCGTCGTAGAAGATTACACCACCAGCGTGCGAACCAACACCACAACAAAGTCCGGCTATGTACTTAGCTACTTTCCAAACTTCTGCATACTTACCATCCATAAGTTCTTGGAACTTTTTGTCTGGTGGAATGTCATTTTCTTCGTCACCATAGTATGTCTGTTCAAGTGTTCTCTGCTGACCACGGTCCGCCTTAATGAACGATGCTAAGTAACTTGCTTCTTCCGGTGATACTCCAAGTCCGCGGCAAGCGGTTAATATAGCAGACTTAGCTTTTTCGGTTCTGATTGTAAGAACCTTTGAAACTCTATCTTCACCATATGTATCCTGGAAGGCCTTGTAAACCTGTGGACGCTTACCACCTTCAATATCCGTATCAATCCTTGCTACCCTCGGTTTCCCGATATTTCTTAGGGGAGTAGACTATACCATCAACCGTTCTGGCTGGGCTATTATAGTCGTTGAACGTCCATCCTCAATTACTATAATTGAGATGTTTCGATGCGATTGATTACCCAATCTTTAGTGATGTTACCATACCGTTCCCGTTACTGAACGCCACACAACCGTCGCCGCCATTTTAAATGGTAAGATAAAATCTTAATTGTGCTTGGTTACTAAAGCTCTAAGGGCTTCCCCGCAGTTTAAGCCTTTTTCATTACCTCTTCCAAAGTAATGGGACTATTGAAACTTCTTTTTGCAATTTCATATTTTCTATCGAGATAATATTTAGCATCTTGATATAATGTTTTTTCAAGATACGTAGATTCTTTTGTGTTATAAGCTAAACTATAAATGGTTTTGTCTTGATAAATGTGGTAATTTATTTTTAAAAATTCTGCCACATCGGTCAAGAAATCATAAGTTCCACATATCCGGATGTTTGGATAATCTTTTCTTAAAGACCCGTCTCCGTCTATATAACCTCTGATAAAGTCTTCTTTAAATTGTATGTCCGGGATTCTATCTAATTTTTTAGATTTATGTTCAACTACTCCCCACTTTTCAAGGTCGGCAACAATTTTATTGTTACCAATAAGTAGTCTTACATAAGATGCGCCCGGCTTGTAGCCTGAATCACTAACTTTATAACTATGAATTTCACCATTATAGTTTAAAAACTATTTAAATTTTTCTAACCATGCTTTATCTTTTTCGGCAACTGAAATTCCAAATTTATTAGTATACTTAGTTTTAGTAATAAAACCGTCACTATACATTACGCCAAGCCAATATGCTTTTTCAGGAGTATTTATATCTTCAAAAATATCCTCAGAAATTGTATAGCCTAACGCATTTCTACGCGCCTCTGATAAAGTTCTTCCGCTTTCTCCGTAAGCCTTTAGGATGTTTTTTATCGTACTTGGGTCACATCCCCATAACTTACCGAGTTTTGCCATACTATAGCCTTGTTTATATAAATCAATTATCTCTTTTTCTTGTGCAATTGTAAATTTGCAATATGAAAATCTTTTTTCTTCCATTATTTTACCTCCTTTGATGGTACTGATTGCTACCTCTCAATATTAGTGTAAATTTCGGGAAGAAAAATCAAAAAGTTTTAATCTTTAATCCAATACCGAAGCTCTTTCTGAGTGAAGGAATCTCCAATATCTAAGTGGGGCTTTTTCTCTAAGTGGATTAACCTGAATAATGTCAAGCATATAAAGAAGTAAGAAGCCACCGCCCGAACCTCTTGAACAACCAACAAGTGAGTTACCCTTTTCCCAAATTACTCTGATATAATCTCTCATATTTAAAAGGTAAGCTGACCACTGTGTGTTCTGCTTTTCACTTGATACTCTGATAGCTTCAAGGTTTTTATCCATTTCCTTGAAACATCTTTCGTTATCAAACTCTGCCCTGTTTGACTGAATCTTTTTAACAAGTGCGGCTGCCATATCTCTATCTGGCTGATGTGGAGAATGATAGAAGTAAGATAACTCCTTAATCTTGCCGGAAAATTCTTCATAATCTGCATCTGTTATCTTATCTATTGTAAGAGGAAGATATGGAATATGAAGTGGTCTTGTAAGGTCATAATCTTCACACATATCGTAGATAAGCTTTGTGTTATTCATCCACTTACTTACTGTTTCTGTGCCGATTGATTCATCCATATATTCATGAATTTCTTCTCTAGACATCATGTAAGTTGATGCATAGAATGACTTAACTTCTCTTTCACCTTCCTGTGCGTTTAAGAAAGCTTCGTGAATTGGGGCATCTTCCTTTTTAAGATAGTGAGCATCAAGTGAAATAACCACTGGGAACTGAAGTTCCTCTGCTAATTTCTTATAAACAAGATTTACAGCAATCTGTTCCTTGTTAAATGAAGGCTGAACTTCTAAGAAGAAGTTTTCTCTGCCGCAAATATTAGATACAACCCTTACCCACTGTTTCATCTGTTCATAGATTCTTTCATCTAAAAGCTGAGAAAATAAAAGTGCTTTCTGCGCAAGCGCTGAACCAAGACAAGCTGTACTAAAAATTACATGACCTGGATTCTGACCAATAACTTCTTTTAAATCTGAATAGAAAGTTGGTACTCTTAACATTTTACCAGTTGAGAAACTATTCTTAACCCAAGCTCTTGATGATAATTCTCTAAGCTGCTTATGTCCTTCAGCATCCTTTGCAAGTAAGATAAAGTGTGGGAACTTATCTACGCCACGTTCATAAGTATCTTTGTTTAAATCGTCGCGGCAAAGATAAATTTCATTACCACGAATTACTTTAAATTCCGGATATTTTTCTCTTATTTTCTTTTCTATTTTCTGTGCATTAATAGACTGAGAAATTGATTCATGGTCTGTGATTGCTACAAAGTTATGTTTTAAATCTTCTGCGGCATACCAGCAAAGAGATTCAATTGTATTTGTACTATCTCTTAATCTCTGATTTGACCCAATGTCTGTATGATTGTGAATTGAACCATAGAATTCCATTATTTTCCCTCCGTCTTTTTATAGTCTGGACAAGTTTGTGCTGTATAATCTGGGTGTCTCTCACGCTGTCCTAAATCTATATTTCCAT
>Ga0265298_10012050_pt1 | contig 10058 bp, 10 predicted proteins | sample AusTroGonzalo_MG_3_FD_193486 | JGI IMG/M metagenome (GOLD analysis project Ga0265298, IMG submission 193486) | Bovine rumen microbial communities from tropical cattle in Woodstock, Queensland, Australia - Gonzalo_01 | ecosystem: Host-associated > Mammals > Digestive system > Stomach > Rumen ... | reverse complement strand
GCCTGTTCGGTCATCTGCCTTTCCTGCTGGTGGACCTGACAAGCCGGAAATTGAATACACAGACACGTTTCAGCCAGCAGGAAAGGCAGATGACCGAACAGGCACTCGCGCTTTCCGACCGGCTGCTGGCAAGATACCCGAACACGCCGGAAGTCACGGCGGCGGCGGTGGACCTGTACAATGCCTATATCGCGCGCCTGCGCCGGAGCGGCGACCAGGCTTCCGTCCGAAGCGAATCGGCGCGTTTCCAGGGCATGCTGGAAATCCTGTACCGCAACCCGGACGCCCCGGACGAAGTGAAGGAGGCCCTGCTCGCCATGCAGCTGGAACAGCTGGAGCAGGCGGGAACGCCATTGCGGAACCAGTCCCCTTCGGATTATCAGGAGCTCGCGGCAAAAATACGGAATGAACTGGATGACTACCATGGAGACAGACTGGCGGAATTCCAGGCGAAGCTGATCTCGCTGGAAGCGAAACTGCCGCCGTCGATGGGGATCGCCGGAACGGGACGCCAGCCGAACCAGGCGGGACGGCAGGCGGGACGGCAGAATCCGGTTTCCCAGGCGAGGACGCGGATGCGGAATCAGGCAGGGCAGCAGGGCGGATCCAGGCAGGAGAGGATCGGACGCGGCGCGGGAGGCGGATTCATGCCGCCGGCAGGGGGCATCATGCGTCCATTCGCGCCGAACAGGTCGAACTTCAACCGCGGGGAACAGACGCCGGGCGGCGCCGGACGCGGCGGTTCCGCACAGGCGCCCCAGACGGAAACGTCAACCCGCCCCCAGGCTTCGGAACGTTCAACGTCCGATCGTGGAGAGCAGATACCGGGCGGCGTTGGCAGTGGCGTTCTGTGATCCGACTTCGAGCATCCGCCTGAGTTCGTCCATGTCGCGTTCGACCTCGGCCCTGCGGGAACCGCCGGGCAGGATGCGCTCCATGGCAGCGGCCAGCACGGACGGCCGGACCTGGAACTGGAGGAACTCCTCGAAAGTCTTCCGGTTGAGGATGATGTCGACCATCGTGAAGGCGTTGCGGAACAGTTTCCGGATAATCACGATCGCAAGAATGAACGTAATGTAATTCAGCCTGTAGGCGACGACGAGCGGCAGACCGGCGATGGCGCATTCCACGGTGACAGTCCCGGAAGCGGCAAGTCCCGTGGAGCAGACCTGCATGGCGCGGGCCGTCTGCCCCTGCGAGACCTCGATCCGCACATCCTGCATTTCGGGGTGCTTCCGCGTGAACCGTTCGAGGCCCTCCAGGACGTCCTGATAGGTCTTCTCGCGCGGCAGGGAAACGGTGAAATGCAGCTCGGGATGCCGTTTGTGGAGGATCAGCACAGTCTTCAGGAAGGGTTCCAGCAGGCGCGATGTCTCGCTGCCGCGGCTGCCCGGCAGGATCAGCACATGGTTCGGGTCGCGTTTCAGCGTCGGATCGGTGCGTTCGCGAACGATTTCGATCAGGGGATGGCCGCCGAAATGGGTCTCGAGGCCGGAACCAGCCCAGACTTCCGTTTCGAACGGGAAGATCACGATGAGCTTGCGGCAGTATTTCGCAATGCGCGGGATATTGGATTTGCGCCACACCCAGACCTGCGGACTGATAAACCAGACCACCGGGATGCCCAGCTTCCAAAGCCGTTTCGCCAGGCGGATGTTGAATCCGGGATTGTCGATCACCATGACGACGTCCGGGCGTTCCTTCTTCGCCAGCTCGATGCACTGGAAGAAAATGCGGATGAACGTGCCGATCTTCTCCAGCACCTCGATGAACCCGACCACGCCGAGCTCGGAGGAATCGACGAAGAGGTCCACGCCTGCCTCGCGCATGCGGTGTCCGCCCATGCCGCGCACGACCGCGCCGGGGCACTGCTTCATCACTTCCCGCGCGATACGGGCGCCGTAAAGGTCGCCGGACGTTTCGCCGGACATGATCCAGATGAGCGGTTTTTCCTGACTCATAATCGACTGCTCCCGGACAGGCGTTTACTTTTTGCGGCGTTTCTTTTTCGGCGGAGTGTAGTTGCTCCCGCGCATGCGGAAACCGCCCATGCCGCCCATGCCGCCCATGCCGCCGAAGCCGCCCATGCCGCCGCCGAAGCCGCCCATGCCGCCGCCGAAGCCGCCCATGCCGCCGCCGAAGCCGCCGCGCATGCCGCCGGCCATCCGGTCGAGCAGGCTGTTGTTCTTCATGACTTTCTTCATAAGGAGGAACTGTTTGATGAGCTGGGAGACTTCCTCGACGGAGCGGCCGGAGCCCTTCGCGATACGACGGCGGCGCGGCATATCGATCTGCTCGGCGTTGGCACGCTCGTATTTGGTCATGGAGCAGATGATGGCTTCCATGCCGGCGAATTTGGAGGGGGCAAGTTCGGCGATGCCGGAAAGCTTGTCGCCGCCGGGCAGGAATTTCAAAATGGCCTCAAGGCCGCCGAGACGCGTCATCTGGCGCAACTGCCCCAGGAAATCGTCGAAGTCGAACGTGTTTTTACGGATCTTCTCCTCGAACTTCGCCGCTTCCTCCTGGTCGATCTTCTCCACGGCGCGTTCCACCAGGGAGACCACATCGCCCATGCCGAGGATGCGGGACGCCATGCGGTCGGGATGGAAGATGTCAAGGTCCTCCATTTTTTCGCCGGATCCTGTGAACTTGACGGGACATCCGGTGACCTTGCGGATGGAAAGGGCCGCACCGCCGCGCGCATCGCCGTCGAGCTTGGTCAGCACGATACCGGTGATATGAAGAGCGTCGTTGAAATGGCGCGCCACGGAAACGGCCTGCTGGCCGAGGGCGGCGTCCGCCACGAGCAGGATCTCGCCCGCCTGCGTGACATTGGACACCATCACCAGTTCCTGCACCATGGCGGTGTCGATCTGGAGGCGGCCGGCGGTATCGACGATCAGGAAGTCGGCATTTTCGGAGCGTGCGCGATCGAGCGCGCGGAGCGCGATGCCGGGAACGTCCCCGACGCCTTCCTCCGAATAGACCGGGACACCGATTTCGGCGCCGAGCACCTTCAACTGGTCGATTGCGGCCGGACGGTACACGTCGCACGCGGCAAGCAGGACTTTCTTCCCTTTGTTTTTGAGGTGGAGTGCGAGCTTGGCGCTGGTGGTCGTCTTGCCGGAACCGTGCAGGCCGACCATGAGGATGATGTTCGGATGCGCGCCGGCATTGAGCTCCGCTTCCGCGGATCCCATGAGTTCGACGAGCTTGTCATGCACGATCTTGACCGCCTGCTGGCCGGGCGTGACGCTCTTGACGACGGCTTCGCCGAGGCATGCCTGCCTGACTTCGGAGACAAACTCGTCGGCGATCTCGACATTGACGTCGGCGTCGATCAGGGCATCGCGGACATCCTGCATGGATTCGGCGATGTTGGATTCGGAAATGGTCGTCTGGCCGCGGAGTTTGCGGAAGACTTCCTGGAACTTATCGGATAAGTTTTCAAACATTTTACGGTCTCTTGCGCTTTGAAAAAATACAGATGGTGTTATATTATAGCATAAGAATGAAAAAAATCTATCCCGAACCCGAAAAAACCATCCTTTTTTGTTGCCCTCATGCAGGAACGCACCATCAGCACCACCGCCGGACCGGATCTTGAAGGCGTCCGGCTGGATCATTTCCTTTCGGGGCGTTTCACCTACCAGTCCCGGACGGGATGGCAGTCGATCATCCGCGCGGGACGGATCTCGGTCAACGGCATCCGGGTACGGGCGTCCCGCCGACTCCATGCGGGCGACGTGGTGACGTTCGACGTGGAGGGGATCGCCGAGCCGGTAGTCGATCCGACGTATTCGGTCGAGCTGGAGCGTCCGGGATTCCTGATCGTGTCGAAATCGGGCTGTCTGCCGGTCCATCCGTCGGGCTGCTATTTCCGGAACACCCTCCTGATGCTGATGAAGGAGAAATACGGCGAACTGTTCGTCGTGAACCGTCTTGACCGGGAGACGTCCGGTCTGGTCGTGCTCGCAAGGGATGCGGCAACGGCGGGCCTTCTGAGCGGGCTTTTCGCATCGCGCCAGGTGGAGAAAACATATCTGGCCGCCGTCTTCGGCACGTTTCCCGCAGGAACGACAGTAAAAAACGGCTGGCTGTCATCCGATCCCGATTCCACGGTGCGAAAAAAACGGAGATTCACGGAGGCCGATCCTGGCACGGAAGACGCGGAACCGTGCAGCACGGAATTCACCGCCCTGAGGTCCGGCAACGGGTTCAGCCTCGTCGAATGCCGTCCGCATACCGGGCGTCTGCACCAGATCCGCGCCACGCTGCGTTCCTGCGGATTCCCGCTCGTCGGCGACAAGCTCTACGGCCCGGACGATACGGTTTTCGTGCGGTTCACGGAAGACGCCATGACGGACACCGACCGCACAGCGCTGGTCCTGCCGACACAGGCGCTTCATGCCTGGCGGCTGCGTTTCGCCGACCCCGGCACGAATGAGCCCGTCCAATGCGAAAGCGCACCGCCGGACGCGATGCTGGAGCTTTTCGGACCGGACACGGGCGGCTTTTTGGCGGAACGCGCTTGACAAAAGCGTATTTTTGCAGTATATTGTATAGAATTATCTTTTTACTTGGAACGCACACTGTTTTCACAAAAAAACGAAAGGAAACGGAAATGATCCGGCACATGATTCTGACCATTGTCTGCGCTGCATTTGCCGCGATGTCCGCTTCCTGCGGTTATTTCCAGGCGAAGCACCAGCGGGACAAACTGGCGGACATCCGGGTCGGCATGACCAAGGACGAGGTCGCCGAAGTCGCAGGGAAACCGCTCAGCAAGGAACTTTACAGTACGGACAACTACTGGTTCTACTACACGGATCCTAAATGGTACGACGGCCTGGTCACCCAGGACGAGTGCACGCCGTTTCTCTTCGACGACGACGGCATCCTGCAAGGCTGGGGGAACCGGTATTTCCGCGAACATGGCATCATGTCCGTCTGGACGCAAAAAGCAATCAACAGCGCAGTGTGGTTCTTCTAACCTCCACGAAAGCATACGCATGTATCAGCAAACCGTCGTAATCCGCAACAAAGCCGGCATCCATTGCCGTCCGTCCAGCGTCATCATGTTCACCGCCGAACCGTATGCGGCTTCGCATGAGATCCTGATCACCGGCCCCCGGGGCGCGGCAAAACTCACCAGCATCCTCGACCTGCTCACCATGGGCCTTCAGAAAGGCGAGGAAGTCACGATCGCCGTGAACGGGGAAAAAGAGGAAGAACTCTGCAAAAAGCTTGCGGAACTCTTTGAAACCGAATTTGACTTCACCTGACAACGGATTGTCCGGACGGACGGAAAATGGCGTCCCGCGGCAACGGGACGGCAGTTCTGCCGGGGACGATGCCGGAGGAGGATTTTTATGAATATCATCGTAATCGGAGCCGGCGAACTGGGACGGCTTCTGGCGTCCGCGCTCAGTGAAGAGAATCACGACGTCGTGATCGTGGACAGCGATGCGGACGAACTCGCCCGAATCTCCGACAAATTCGATGCCATGACCATTGCGGGCAGCTGCTCCAGCGTCAAAACGCTGAAACAGGCCGGTGCGGAAAATGCGGATGCGCTGCTGGCCGTAAGCGGCGACGAGGCGGCGAACATCCTGGCCTGCCAGATCGCGAACAAACTCGGCGTGAAGCACACCGTCTGCCGCCTGTACAGCAACGACTGTTTTTCCGAAGATGACGGCATCAGTCCGGCGACCTACGGGCTCTGGCGCACGTTCTCCTCGCCCGAAGAATCCGCAGAAAAGATCCTGGCGGTCCTGACCAGTCCGATCACGCTCGAATCCATCACGTTCACGCATCCGGACGCCGCAATGCTCGTGCTTGAGATCACACGGTCCAGCATCCTTCAGGGTGTCCGCATCCGCGATATCCCCGGCCCCGAACTCCTTCGGAAAATCCGTTTCGCCGCACTCGTCCGCGACCGCCAGCTGCTCATCCCGCACGGCGACACGCTGCTGATCCCCGGCGACCGCGTCTATGTGGCGGGGCGGAAGGAGGACATCAACGCGTTCGTGGACTGGGCGACGCCGGAAAACGCAGTCAAACCGTCGCGCATCATCGTCTCCGGAAACGATGACGCCAGCGTGACCGTGGCCCGCAAGGCGCGCGAGCTTGGATTCGGCGTCCGCATGATCGTGCGCGACGAGAAGACCGGAGAACGCATCCAGGACGAGATCCCGCCCGAGATCATGGTCCTGCACGGCGACCCGACCGACGAATCCATGCTGGAGGACGCCGGGATCGCGGCGTCCGACGTCTTCGTCAGCGTCGGACAGGACGACGAGGACAACATCCTGTCATGCATCATCGCCAAACGCCTCGGTGCGAAAAAGGTCATCAGCCTGACGCACCGCCCCGAATACATCCGAATCGCCCGCGAAATGGGCCCCATCGACTGCGCGTTCAGCGCCACACTGGTCGCCGCAAACTCCGTCCTGCGTTTTCTGGAGGGCGGCAACAAGCGCGTCGACGTCCAGCTCCAGAGTTTCAAGGCCGCCATCTCCGAATTCCGCATCACCACCGCCTCCCCCCTCTGCGGGAAATCCCTCTCCGCCGCCAAGCTGCCCGCCAGCCTCGTCCTGGCGCTTGTTTTCCGCGGCAGCGAAATCTTCGCGCCCGCCGGAGACACAGTCCTCCTTGACGGCGACATCGTGGTCGCGGTCGTCACCCGGGATACCCGGCGCACTGTCGACAAGATCTTCCCCGCGAAATAACCCGGCGTCCGGCTTATGAACATCAGACTCATCCTTTTCTTCGTCTGCGTGATCTCCGCCGCGGTCGGACTCATGGAGACCGTTTCCGGCATCGTCGGCATCCTCTGCCACGATGCACCGGACGATGTCCGTATCCTCATGGCCTGTGCCGCCGCCACGATCATCGTCGGGACCACAGGATACCTCGTCTTCCGTCCCCGCACGGAACAGCACCGCAAGGCCGGTCTCCGCGAAGGGTACGCGGTCGCCGCATTCGGATGGCTCGCCGCCTCGTTCCTGGGCGGGCTGCCGTTCCTCTTCGTGGCGAAGATGCCGTGGTACGATGCCTTCTTCGAATCCGTCTCCGGCTTCACGACAACCGGGGCGGCGCTGATCCACAAGGGGTATGTCATGACGAACGGCGCAGTGCTGACGAACGGCGTGGAGAGCATGCCGCGAGGGATCGTCTTCTGGCGCGCGCTCGAAACCTGGCTGGGCGGCATGGGGATCGTGGTGCTCGCGCTGGCGGTCCTGCCGATGTTCAACCGCGGAGTCCAGATGCTGTACAATGCGGAAACGCCCGGGCTGAAGTCCTCCGACACCCAGATCGCACCCCGCATCACGTCCTCCGCGAAGATCCTCTGGATGATCTACGTCGGGATCACCGTCTGCGAGGTCGTGCTGCTCCGCTTCGCCGGAATGAACCTCTTCGAATCAGTGTGCAACTCCTTCACGACGATCTCGACCGGCGGGTTCTGCACGCGACAGGACAGCATCGCGGCATTCCAAAGCACGCCGATCACGCTGATCGTCACGTTCTTCATGTTCATTTCCGGCATCAATTTCTTCCTGCATGTGCGGTTCCTGTCCGGCAGGCCGCTGTCCTACTTCAGAGACGAGGAGTTCCGCGTGTACACTTCGATCCTGGCGGGCGTAAGCTGCATCATCGCCATCGCCCTGCTTTTCCAGGAGGATGCGTATCATATCGGAGACGAACAGGGATTCCTCGCATCCATGACCGTCGTCGGAGAGGCGTTCCGCGATGCGACATTCCAGGTGACATCCTTCATGACTTCGACCGGTTTTACAAGCGTGCTGGAGTGGTCTTCCTGGCCGCCCATCGCGGTCGCGCTGCTCGTCGGGATTTCCGTGATCGGCGGCTGCGGCGGATCGACTGCAGGCGGCCTCAAGTGCGTCCGAGCCCTGCTGGTATGGCGGCAGAGCCTGACCGAGATCAAGCACAATATCTTCCCGCAGCTCGTCACCGGCGTGTATCTGAACAACATCCGCATGAAAGCGCCCGCCATCCAGAAGACCATCGCGTTCTTCACAGCCTACATCGGCGTCATCATCATTTTCGCCCTGCTGATCCCGCTCGTTTGTCCGAAATGCACCTGGGAAACTGGACTCTCAGCCTCGATCACATGCCTCAGCAACGTCGGACCCGGCTTCGGGGGGATCAGTTCCTCCCTCGGTTTCGACTGGCTCAATCCGGAGGCAAAACTGCTCTCCGCGTTTGAAATGCTCATCGGACGCCTCGAACTCTTCACGATCCTCGTGCTCTTCCTGCCGTCCTTCTGGCGCAAGTGAACGTCTTTCCGTCCGGTCCCGCGGCAAACGGACCGTCAGGCGCAGTCCATTCGCTGGAGCCGGGTTTGTCCCGGTCCGTCCCGGACATCCCCGGAAAATTCTTTTTTTTCATTTTTTTCCCGTTTTTTTCCGTTTTGCTCTTGTTTTTCTCCGGTTTTTTCGGTATAATAGTATGAGTATTTTTTTCTAAAGGGACTACCGATGACTGAACCGGAGACATTGCCGAGAGGCACCGAAACGCTGCTGATCGTGGACGACCAGGAAACCGTATGGGATTTCCTGATCGAGGCGTTGCAGAACCTCGGATACTCCGTCCTCCTCGCCGAGAACGGAGAGGACGCTGTTTCCATCTACCGCGACAATCCCAGCCAGATCGACCTGGTCCTGCTCGACATGGTCATGCCCCGCCTCGGCGGACACGGCACGTTCTACCAGATCCGCGCCATCGACCCGGACGCGAAGATCCTGCTGTCCAGCGGATTCGTTCAGGAAGGGGCCGTGCAGGATCTCCTCGACAACGGCGCCGCCGGTTTCATCGCCAAGCCCCACCGTCTGCCGAAGCTCACGAAGGCCATCCGCGACGTCCTGGACGGCAGGCCGGTTTCCGGTCAGATCTGATCCGCCCCCGGGACAGGGGAAACGCCCCGAACCGATTCTCCGTCCAATCAACCGTTTCATCCTTTTGAGAAGATGAACGCTTATCTTCGCTACGCCATCGAAGCCGTTCTCCTGGCCGCCATCGCCATATGCCTCCGGTTTTTCATCCTGCAAGACTATCCGACGGTCGCCTTCGGCTTCGTCATCCTCCTGATCATTTGCGGGGAGTTTTTCTTCTCGAAATACAGGGACCGCAAATGACCGGAACGCATGGTCATCCGTCTTCCTCCGCCCGCTTTCCGCGTGTCCGTCATTTTCCTTTGTTTTTTCCGAAAAAACGACTGGAAAAAACGGGAAAATGGACTACATTAAAAATGGGTGTTAGAAAAAGGAGATCCCTGCCGATGAAATCGCTTCACATAATCTGTTTCGCCGCCCTCTGCGCGGTATTCATGCTGACCGCCTGCGGGCCGGAACCCACTGCCGACGAATGGATGCGCAAATCCCTGGCATCCGCGAAGGATGCGAAATGGAACCGCGCACTCGACCAGGCCGAAAATGCCGTGGCGAAGGCGCCCGGCGACACGCTCGCAAACGTCCTTTACGCCATCGCGCTGGAGAACAACAACCGCTCCGAAGAAGCAGTCAACGCGGCAGCCCGCGCAGCAGCGGATTCCTCCAGCTTCATCGCCCAGTACACGCTCGGGCGCCTCTACTGCCGCCAGCAGAAATACGACAGCAGCGTCAAGCCGCTGACCCGCGCCCTGGAACTCCGCCCCGACGACGCAAACACGCTCATCCTGCTCGCGCGTGCAAAACTCCGCCTGAACACCGAAGACGCGCTGAACCTCAACAAGCGCCTTCTCTCCATCCCCCAGTTCAGCCAGTCCCCTGTGATCTACAACGAACTCGGCGTGCTCCAGGTGCTGAAAGGCGAACCGAAGAAGGCCACCGCGCTTTTCCTGAAGGCGCTCTCCCTCGACGCGGACAATCCGTATCTGAACCTGAACAACGCCATCCTCCACGACTACTACCTGGGCGACCTCATGAAGGCGCGCCAGTACTACAACTCCTTCCTGCGGCTGTCCGCCAACCGCCGTGAACTCCTCGACGAATACAAGGAAGTTCAGACGCGTCTGGAAATCATCCGCTGACCTCCGG
>Ga0265298_10012049_pt1 | contig 10059 bp, 7 predicted proteins | sample AusTroGonzalo_MG_3_FD_193486 | JGI IMG/M metagenome (GOLD analysis project Ga0265298, IMG submission 193486) | Bovine rumen microbial communities from tropical cattle in Woodstock, Queensland, Australia - Gonzalo_01 | ecosystem: Host-associated > Mammals > Digestive system > Stomach > Rumen ... | reverse complement strand
CCAGAATGAAAAGATTGTCAAACAGGTCCGCCATGTATGGGACAACGTCCCATATTACCGCCACCTGATGGAGGAAAAGGGCGTCACCCCGGATGACATCCAGTCCGTGGATGATATCAAAAAGCTCCCCTTCCTCAGCAAGGCAGACCTGCGGGATACCTATCCCTACGGCATGCTGGGCACAGACCTGAAGGACTGCGTCCGCATCCACTCCACCTCCGGCACCACCGGCAAGCGCGTGGTCGCCTTCTATACCCAGCATGATATTGACCTCTGGGAAGACTGCGTGGCCCGGGCCATCGTCGCCGCCGGCGGCACAAAGGACGATGTGGTCCAGGTCTGTTACGGCTACGGCCTGTTCACCGGCGGTTCCGGCCTCCACGGCGGCTCCCACAAGGTAGGCTGCCTGACCCTGCCCATGTCCTCCGGCAACACGGATCGCCAGATCCAGTTCATGATGGACCTGGAAGCCACCATTCTCTGCTGCACGCCTTCCTATGCCGCCTATATCGGCGAAGCGCTGGCGGAGCAGGGCTTCAAGCCGGAAGACAACAAGCTCAAGGCCGGCATCTTCGGCGCGGAGCCCTGGACGGAGGAAATGCGCCAGGCCATTGAAAAGAGCCTGGGCATCAAGGCATATGATATTTACGGCCTCACGGAAACCAGTGGCCCCGGGGTGGCCTATGAGTGCGAAGAGCAGAAAGGCATGCACATCAACGAGGACCATTTCTACGCGGAAATCATCGATCCGGATACCGGTGAAGTCCTGCCCGAAGGCTCCGTGGGCGAGCTGGTGTTCACCTCCCTGGATAAGGAAGCCTTCCCGCTCCTGCGCTACCGCACCCGCGACCTGTGCGTCCTGAGCCGCAAGCCCTGTTCCTGCGGACGGACCCATGTCCGGATGGCCAAGCCCATGGGCCGCAGCGACGATATGCTCATCATCCGCGGCGTCAACGTCTTCCCGAGCCAGATCGAAACCGTCCTGCTCAACGAAGGCTATACGCCGAACTACCAGATCGTGCTGGACCGTGAACGCAATACTGACACCTTCGACATCTATGTGGAAGTTTCTCCCGATCAGTTCTCCGACCTGATGTCCCAGATCCAGAAGATGGAGAAAGGCCTGGAATCCGCCATGCGGACCATGCTGGGTATCGGCCCGAAGGTCCACCTGGTCGCCCCGAAGACCATCACCCGCAGCGAAGGTAAAGCCGTCCGCGTCATTGACAAGCGGAAGCTTCATGATTAAACTGGTATTATCAAACAAGAAACTGAATACAGGATCTCCCCCATTTATCAATAAAAGGAGGCAAAAACAATGGCGATTACGCAGATTTCCCTGTTTCTGATGAATCAGCCCGGCCAGCTCGTGGACGCCGTCGGCGCCCTTTCAGAAGGCGGCGCAAACCTCCGCGCCATGAGTATCGCGGAATCCAATGATTTCGGCATTCTCCGGATTATCGTATCCGATTCAGACCAGGCCTGCGCCCTGCTGAAGGACAAATTCCTGATCTCCAGAACCGCGGTTGTCGCCGCGAAGATGGGCGACCGTTCCGGCGCGCTGTATCCGATCCTGAAAGCCCTGAACGAGGCGAATATCAATATTGAATATATGTATGCCTTTACAGGCTCCGGTGCCGATGAGGCCTATGTGGTCCTCCGCGTCAACGATGTGGAAACCGCGGAAGCCGTCCTGAACGCCGCCGGAATCACCACCCTCTCCGATGATAACTTGAAAATTTAACAGTTTCAACTTCTCCCGTTGGAAAAAGAAAACCCGGGCGCCATAAAATCAGGGCAGCCCGGGTTTTCCATTCATTCCCGGAATCAATAGGATCCGTAATTGCCGACGGCTTCATCAATGGTGACGGCCCCGATCCCGGCCTGAAAAGCCGCTTTCCGGACCTGCGTGGCAAGGGCATCCGTAATCCCGATGACTTCCGGAGACAGGATCCGTTCGGCAGGAACCTGGCCGAAAGGCGCATACACAGCGTCGAAGGACAGATCCGTTGTCGGTGTCACCAGGCGTTTCATGGAAGCCATCCTGTTCAGTTCCTGACGGGAAACCAGGAAGCGCATGAATTCGTTCGTCATGTCCAGATTTTCGCAGGTTTTATTCACGGAGAACTGGATCGAAGGGCTGTCAATAAAATATCCTCCGGCTTCTGACAGCGGAACGGGAACAAAGGAATAGGTGAACGGCGCTTTGGAAAACGCTTCGGACTGGCTTTCCCGTTTTCCGGTTCCGGACACGGTATCTCCCGTGCAAACCATCATGGGGACGTCGCCTTCAAAGAACCGGAGAATGACCTGGGTGTAGTTGTCGCCGATCTCGTTGCATTTGTCCAGGTTGATATAGCCATTTTCAATCAGCTGCATCATCGATTCCAGCGCCGGGCGCATGCACTCACCGGCGGAGGGGGCCATTTCATTCGCAGCCTGCAGCGCTTCCGGATCGGTAGCGAGGGCGGCCACGACTTCCGGATACACCAGGTTATTCATCAGGCAGCCGGAAGAATCCGCGCTGTAGCCCATCATGGGACTGGCATAGCCTTTGCTGAGGAATGCCTCACATACGGCCAGCAGTTCTTCCCAGGTAGTCGGTACCTGGAGGCCTTCCTTCTCAAAAAGGTCATTGTTCACCAGCATGCCATAGTTTCTGGCGAAAATCGGCACCATCAGCAGGCGCCCGTCCGCATCGCGGTTCAGCAGGCCGGAACGGAGGCAGTCCAGCTCCAGGCCCAGTCCGGGATCCGAAAGGTCCTCCATATGATCATAGACCGTCTGATATTTTTCATTTCCGATCATCCACTGATAGGAGAAGAAAATATTCGGGGCGGTGCTGCTTTCCAGTACCGTTCCCAGCAGATTGTTATAGTCATCCGGTTTCACATAGCTCAGTTCAACATCCGGGTAATACTCATTGAACAGGTCAAATTCGGCTTCCAGTGCCTCAAAGTTGGAATAGCTTCCAACCACCGTGATGGTGCATTCGGATTCTGTGTCCAGCCTCGGCTGAAATTCACCGGCGGAATCCGCCTGCGCCGGCGAAATACAGGCCGCTGATACGACGGTGAGCAGGACAGCCAGCATGGTACAAAGCATTTTTCTCATTTTCCCTTTTCCTCCTTGATTCTGCGAATTTCTTTGATAATGAGTTTCATGTCAATCGGTTTGGCAATATGTCCGTTCATGCCCGCGTTCAGGCATTCCGCCACGTCTTCGGAGAAAGCATTGGCCGTCATGGCGATGATGGGAATGGAAGCGGCCCATTTGTTTTCCAGCTTGCGGATGGAACGGGTCGCGTCCAGGCCGTTCATTTCCGGCATCTGAACATCCATGAAAATCAGGTCATAACTTCCTTCTTTGGCTGCTGCCATTTTGTCCACACAGATCCGTCCGTTTTCAGCCCGCTCTGTGGTAATGCCAAACATGCCCAGCATGGCCGAGAGAATCTCCCAGTTAATCTCGTTATCTTCCGCAACCAGGATATTGATTCCCGCCAGGTCGGAATAGTCATCCTCCGGCTCAACGGCTGTTGCTTCTTTCCCGAGCACTTCATTGATTTTCTCATACAGCCTGGAGCGGAACAGGGGTTTGCTGATGAATCCGCTTGCGCCCGCTCCCTTAACCTCGTCTTCGATGTCAGACTGATCATAAGCGGAGGTCAGCAGAATGGGAATGCCGGCGCCGAATTCCGACCGGATTTTCCGGATCGTCTCAACGCCGTCCATATCCGGCATCTTCCAGTCCAGAATGATGATATCGTAATCCTTTCCGGCTGCATGCCGGCTGCGGGTCATTTCCAGCGCTTCCCGACCGTTCATCGCCCGTTCCGTGGTGATGCCCAGCGATTCCAGCGTGTCCACAGCGGTGTCCAGCAGGATCGGGTCATCATCCGCGATCATGGCGTCAATCGCGTCGAACCGCATCTCCTTCAGCTGTTTTTCCGCCACGGGAATATCCAGTGTAATGGTGAAAGTAGTCCCTTCTCCGGGTTTGCTCTGGCATTCGATGGTTCCGTTCATCAGTTCAACCATCTGCCTGGTAATCGCAAGCCCGAGCCCGGTCCCCTGGATGCTGTTGACGCGGCTGTCTGTCTGCCGGGAAAAAGGCTGGTACATCTTTTCCATGAATTCAGGACTCATGCCGATCCCGGTATCCGATACAACATAGATCAGCTTCACGCAGCCCTGCTTTTCGCTTGCTTCCTCCCGCAGATCCACGGAGACGCTGCCGCCGGGTTCCGTATATTTAATGGCATTGGAGAGAATATTGATATAAATCTGGTTCAGCCGCAGCTGATCCGCATGAAGGTATTCCTTCTCCATCCGGTTGATGCGGAAGCTGAAATCAATATTCTTTTCCTTAATCATGGGCTGGGACAGATTCACCAGGTTTTCCACCGTTTCCACGATGGAGAAAGTCAGCGGACTCAGGCTGAGTTTTCCGCTCTCCACCTTGGAAATATCCAGAATATCATTGATCAGCGTCAGCAGGTGGTTGCTGGCCAGGCCGATCTTTCTCAGGTTTTCCCCCACGGCTTCCCGGTCATCCAGGTTCTTTTCGGCAATCGTGGTCAGGCCGATGATTGCGTTCATCGGCGTGCGGATGTCATGGGACATGGTGGAGAGGAAATCGGTCTTTGCCTTGCTGGCTGATTCTGCCTTCTGGGCCATAACCTTAAGCTTCTTATTAAAGGAGAGCATATACAGGAGGTCGATGATCAGCAGCAGCAGTAATCCGGCGCTTACAACCCCGATCAGCAGCCAGTCCACCGTACTTTCACTCAGGTCGCTGACCGGTGAGGAGCCCAGCAGCACCCAGCCTTTCGTGGAAGTAATGGGCGTATGGGCAACGATACATTCCTTTTTCTTTGAGTTCACCATGGTAAACGAGCCGGTTCCGGTCAGGATATCCGTAAACAGCTGCTGCTGCACTGCGACGCCCGGCTGGTTATAGGATTTATAGAACTCGAAGAAGTTGGAATTCTTAAAAGAGCGTCCCCGGATGATGTAGTTGCCTTCCGCATCGATCATGGAAAACTCTTCGTTTTCATACTCTTCCTGGGGGAAAACCCACTTTTCGGCCAGACTGGAAGTGGGAACGATGCGCAGCAGGTAGGCCGGCCGCTTTTCCCAGGTTTCTGCGTCCCGCACCGTGATCCGGTTGCAGAAGGCCAGGGACTGTTCCCCGTTGATGGGATTTGTATAGGTCCGTGTAATATTGATTGCCGTACCAAGGTCCGCAATCCAGCTGCCATCCCCAAGCAGGTCCATCCGCTCATAGGAGACATCGTAATTGTCCTCAGTATTCAGCCTCGGCCGGGTGGAATAACCTTTCAGGGTTTCCGCGTCAATCAGGTGGGCGGATGTGATGGTCTGGGCATGGGTTGCCCTGACATAGGCCGTGGCTTCTTCCAGCGTCAGGTCCTGGCTGTTGATATATTGCGCCCAGTTGTCACAGATTCCCTGTTCCCCATCCATGTAATTTCCAGTTACCTGTTCCATGGCAATGGCCGTGTTGACAAATTGCTCCACCTGATGATCATAGTTTTCTTTTCGCTCACGGTTGGAATACAGCGCAACAAAGGCCAGTATGGCAGCCATCAGCACCACATTCACCAGAACAATCCATAATGTTTTCAGACGGCTCATTACAGCAGCTCCTCCGGGGGAAAGGTTCATTTTTTTATTTCGGTCGCTCAGACAACGTAAAGTATATCATATGATCTCAGTTGTGTAAACCGGCTTGCAATCATTCCCGTTCAATCGTCCAATTGATTTGCTTTCATGCTAATTTTTGCATCAAAACCCCAAAACATGCCCCAAATGGTAAACTTTCAACCATTGCAATCCATTGTATATCAATGGCGTTTGTGCTATCATAATGCGCGCGTGGAGAGAACACGCGAAGATCGAATCAGCGCATAGGCGCGAAAGGGAGAGTAGTATGAAGAAGGTTATTTGCAAAGTCGAGTACGATACCGAAGCTTCCGAGCTCGTCCAGAAGAAGGTTTTTGGCGTGTTCGGCGATCCCAAGGGCTATGAAGAGTCCCTGTACAAGACCCAGGATGGCAAGTTCTTCCTGTATGGTTTCGGCGGCCCCGAATCCCCCTACACCGAAGAAACCATCACCCGTATCGCTGCCAACAAGGTCAAGGCCTGGCAGGAAGCGTAATTCAGATTACGTTTGCACCCCGTCCGTAACACGGACGGGTTTTCTTTTTCCTTTCTTTCTCTGCATAATCAGAACGGCAGGCTTTTCAGCCTGCCGTTCTGATTTTCTTGTTATTACCCCAGGAGCAGAAAAATATCCTGCCCGAAGGGGGCCAGGGGGCGCAGGCCACAGTGCGGCCTGCGTTGGATTCGATCGGAAAGCCCCCCTTTAAATCAGACAATCCCCTGTGCCAGCATCGCGTCCGCAACCTTTTCGAAGCCCGCGATATTCGCGCCGATCACGTAGTTGCCTTCGAAGCCGTACTTCTTGGCCGCATTGTCGATGTTGTGGTAGATGTTCTCCATGATGCCCTGCAGCTTCTTGTCCACTTCGTCGAAGCTCCAGCTCAGCCGTTCGCTGTTTTGGCTCATTTCCAGCGCGGAGGTGGCAACACCGCCGGCGTTCGCAGCCTTGCCGGGCAGGAAGAACACGCCGTTGGCCTGCAGGTAATCGGTCGCTTCCTGGGTGGTGGGCATGTTCGCGCCTTCCGCAACCACTTTGACGCCGTTGGCAACCAGGGCCTTCGCGTCATCCAGGTTCAGTTCGTTCTGGGTGGCGCAGGGCAGCGCGATGTCCGCCTTGACGGACCATACGCCGCGGCCTTCATGGTATTCCGCGTTGGGCCGGTAGTTCTTATACTCGCTCAGGCGGGCGCGCTTGACTTCCTTGATCTCCTTGAGGGCGTCCAGGTCGATGCCTTCCGGATCGTACACCCAGCCGGTGGAGTCGGAGCAGGTCACAGGCTTGCCGCCCAGCTGATAGGCCTTTTCGATCGCGTAGGTCGCCACGTTGCCGGCGCCGGATACGATCACGGTCTTGCCCTGCATGGTGTCGCCATGGCACTTGAGCATTTCGTTGGTGATGTAGAGCAGGCCGTAACCGGTCGCTTCCTTCCGGGCCAGGGAGCCGCCGTAGCTCAGTCCCTTACCGGTCAGCACGCCTTCATACAGGCCGCGGATCCGCTTGTACTGTCCGAACATGTAGCCGATCTCACGGGCGCCGGTGCCGATGTCGCCGGCGGGGACATCCGTATCCGCGCCGATGTACTTGCACAGTTCGGTCATGAAGCTCTGGCAGAAGGCCATCACTTCGCGGTCGCTCTTGCCCTTGGGGTCGAAGTCGGAACCGCCCTTGCCGCCGCCGATGGGCAGGCCGGTCAGGCTGTTCTTGAAAATCTGTTCAAAGCCGAGGAATTTGATGATGCCCAGGTTGACGGAGGGATGGAGCCGCAGGCCTCCCTTGTACGGTCCGATCGCGCTGTTGAACTGGACGCGGTAGCCGGTGTTCACCTGCACCTGGCCCTTGTCATCCACCCACGGCACACGGAACTTAATCTGCCGTTCGGGATTCACGATGCGCTCCAGCAGCGCTTCATGGCGATACTTTTCCTCATTGGCTTCCACCACGGGACGAAGAGAATTCAGCACTTCCTTCACCGCCTGATGGAATTCGGGCTCGTTGGGATTCTCCTTCACTACGCGATCAATTACCTCGTCAACATAAGACATACCGGAATACCTCCTTGCGTTTTATTCTCCTGAATGAACAAAACGCCTTTAACACACAACCGTTTGTTAAAGACGCCCTTGCCTTTACGCGCGGTATTCTACCGCCGCGGAAGGATGCTTGTCAATGTGCTGCCTGCACTATTCATGTTTTTCTGTTTTCAGTATACGCCGCGCATGAATTCGGTGCGTTTCCGGATCCACTTTTTCAGATAATCGCAGGCGTTATCAAAATTCCCTCCGGCTTTATCCGAAGTGGCGCTGCTGGGCTGCCAGCGGGTATAGTTCATCTTCGCGGAAGCCCGGATGGATTCGATATACTCATCCAGCGAACGGATCACACTTTCTTCTCCGGCCTCCCGTTCGCCCAGCAGGATCTCCGCCGCCGGAAGGAACTGCTCTTTCCACATTTCCCCCACCCGGTCCATGAATTCCGGATGCGTGCTCAGCAGCCAGTACAGGTTGGATGCCCGCCTGCTGAGTGATGTGATATAGCCGCCCTCCGGGAAAGTACCCCGGTCGCCCATATTGCCGAAGGAGAGATCATAGTCCCACGCGGGCCCGGCATAGATCAAAGGATCACGTTCATCCGAATCCTTATACATATACTGGCTGCCGCCGATGAAGTCATAGTTTTTACACCATTCCTCCGCCAGGAACTTCAGGGCAAAGGAATCCGTGTCCATGTATTCCGTATAGTGTTTCCCCGTGTCCGGATTGATCCCGTCTCCGGCAATCAGCGCCTGGTGCATTTCAAAAACGTGCCTGCCCAGGTATTCGGTCTGTGCCATGCTGGGATAGGTCGGTTCCTTGATCCGGATGCTCAGTTCCTTCTTTGTCCGGAACCCCGGTATTTTATAATCCCGGAGCCTGGCATATTTCTCAATGGTGAAAAGGTATCCGCCGGTAATATCCGCCGGATTGTTTTCAATTTCATAAGCCCGGACCAGGGGCAATTCATCGCCGGATCTCCGGATGATCCGCAGGCTGTCGTCCATCGGTCGGCTGTTCAGCTTTTCCGTCTCGTCCTCCAGGTCCTTCAGATCCATCCGTTCCTTCTTGATCTGCGGCTTTTCGGCCAGCAGATACAGGCCGTGGTACGTGCCGTTCACCCATACATCCACCTGGGTGCATCCCAGGGCATATCGCAGCCCGGTTTCCCGGCACATATCCATCACAATCTGGTTCCGCAGCAGGCTGATATCATTGCTGTTCGCCAGCAGCACCCAGGTCTTGGCCCTGGCCATACCGGACAATGAAGCTTTTTTCTCCAGCTTGATCTGATAGGGCTTCTTGCTGTACTGGCTGCTGTAGGTATTATTCCCCCGGCCCTTCAGCTGGGTAATGCCGCCGTCATATGAAACGGAACCGTCCGCCTCCTCATACACGGCCCGTCCTTCCGTAATCTCGATGTTTTTATTCCTTCTGACCTTTTTGAACATATTGCTGTCCACCGTCAGGAACAGCGCGGGAATCGCGGAGCCCTGCCGGAAAGTCAGCTTCAGCACCTTTTTGTTCTGGGACTGGTAAATCGTCACATACTGACCCGCATAAGCGCTCAGGTCAGTCTCCTTCCCCGGATAAATATCCGGGCCGTCTTTTTCCAGCCGGATGCATTCATAACCGGGCACTTCCAGCGTCATCCGGCTCAGATCCCAGTTTCCGGGAATAAACAGGTTCACGTCCCAGCTGGTCACCGTCTCCGGGCATTGGGACGGGCAGCCGATCTTCAGCACCTTGGCTGCCTGTTCCCCGGCGGCAGCACAAAAGACAAGCACAGCGGCAATCGCTGCAGCCACTAACCACTTTGCGATTTTTCCAGGAATGTTCATCTTCTGTGCGCTCCGTTATCTTCCGGTATTACAGGTTTCCTTCAATCCAGGCCTTGATCTGGGGTCCCGGACGGAATCCGATGCTCTGGGATACCGCCTGTCCGTTCTTCAGCAGCACCAGGCACGGAATCGAGCTGATGCCGAATTTGGCAGCCACTTCCGGCGCTTCATCCACGTCCAGGTTGTAGAAATCCGCCTTTCCGCTCATTCCCTCCGAAAGCTCTTCCAGCACCGGCGCCATCATCCGGCAAGGTCCGCACCATGTAGCCGAAAAGTCGACAATAGCCACCGCACTCTTTTCCGCCTCGTTCACAAATTCTTCCGCATTGATCTTCTTAACCATTTTTCTTATCTCCTTCTTTTATTTATTTTTCCAACCACCAGACGACCCTCAAAGCCTCCGCATTTTCTTCTCCTGTTTGCATTTGCCCGAAGGGGTCCAGGGGCGCAGGCCACAGTGCGGCCTGCGTTGGATTCGATCGGAAAGCCCCCCTGATTATCCA
>Ga0265298_10012048_pt1 | contig 10060 bp, 4 predicted proteins | sample AusTroGonzalo_MG_3_FD_193486 | JGI IMG/M metagenome (GOLD analysis project Ga0265298, IMG submission 193486) | Bovine rumen microbial communities from tropical cattle in Woodstock, Queensland, Australia - Gonzalo_01 | ecosystem: Host-associated > Mammals > Digestive system > Stomach > Rumen ... | reverse complement strand
ACCGAGAACTACAGCACCGCCACCCGGTCGGCCGGCAATGCCGATACGCGCCTGTATATGCGCAGAATGACAGAGGTGCGTTCTCTCCGGGATTCCCTTTACCGGCGGGAGCTGGACCTGGACGCCTTGCGGCAGCGGCTCACCCTGGCGGCCGATAGCGAGGCGGCGGCTTTGTCGGAAAGGGTTCGGGAGCGGGAAAAGGCCCTGGAACCCCTGCGGAAGCGCATCAGCAGCGTCAACGCAGAGATCCGCCGCATCGAGGACAGCTTCCTGCGGCGCGGCGTGAGCCGGGCGGAACAGGGCGCGCCGGCGGAGCGGGAGCAGGCCGGCTTTTCCTTCCGGAAACGGCTTCCGGGCAAGGCGCTCACCCTCCCGGTGGGGAAGCCGGAAGGGAACTATGTCCTCGACATCGGCCCGAAAGGAGCCCTGGCGGCCGACAATACCCTGCCCGAAGGCATTGTCTATCAGATTTATCTGTTCACCCTGCCCAACCATGCGCGGGAGGACAGCTTCGGGGGCCTCTCGCCCGTTTACGAGCGTCTGAACTCCAACCTTCGCTATTCCTATTTCGCGGGGCTGTTCCCCACCTATCGGCTCGCTCTTCAGCAGTTGAACGTGGTGCGGAAGCTGGGGTTCTCCAACGCCCGCATCGTGGCCTACAGCGACGGCCGTTCCATCCCGGTGAACCAGGCCCGGCAGGAAGAGTAGCTTGCATTTTCCATATCTTTTCCCTATCTTCACCCCATTAATTCTAGCAATTTATGGACAAGAAGATTCTTACCTTATTGGCCGCTGCGGCCGCCGCATGCATATCGGCGATGGCCCAGGGTCCCGGCCCCCGTCCCGGCGCTCCCCGTCCGGACGCTCCCGCCAAAGAAGGCGAAGCCACCGAAAAGAAGGAGGCCCCCGCCAACCTTACGTTCAAACCCGGCCTGTTCGGCGTTGCCCAGAACGAGAAAGACTGGTATTTTGAGATTCCGGACAGCCTGCTGGGCCGCCGCATCCTGGCGGTAACCCGTTTTGTGAGCAATACCCCCGGCGCCAGCGAATACGGCGGCGAGGAAGTGAACGAGGCCATGGTTTACTGGGAGAAGGCCGTGAACGGCAATCTGCTCCTGCGGGCCGATGTAATCAGCATCCAGGCCGATGAGGACCAGCAGATTTTCAAGGCCGTGAAGGTGAGTTCGGAGAACCCCATCGTGGCCTCCTTCAAGCCGGAGAAGACCAGCTCCCCGGGCACTACCCGCATCAAGGTTAACAGCCTCTTCGAGGGCGATGTTCAGGTGTTTTCCATGGACAGCCGCGCCAAGCGCTCCTACAACCTGGGCGGCGTAAAGGGTGACGCATCCTTCGTGAACAGCATCCGCACCTATCCCATCAATACGGAAGTAACGGTTACCAAAACCTTTACATACAACCAGCCCCAGGGCGGTCCCGGCGGTGCGTCCGGTCCCCAGGTGGCCTCCGCCCTCCCGGCCGGCCGGGAAGCCGGCGTGGTTACCATGGTGCTGAACACTTCCCTTCGCCTGCTCCCGGAAAAGCCCATGCAGGCCCGCTGGTTCGACTCCCGCGTGGGATACTTCGCCGGTGGATACAGCCAGTTCTCGGATGAGCAGCAGGGGGTGGAAAACATCCGCTTCATCGCCCGCTGGCGCCTGGAGGCCCGTCCCGAAGACCGTGAGAAGCAGCGTCGCGGAGAGCTGGTGGAACCCATCAAGCCCATCGTCTATTATATCGACCCTGCTACTCCCAAGCAGTGGCGTCCCTACCTCATCGCCGGCGTGAACGACTGGCAGGTGGCCTTCGAGCAGGCCGGCTGGAAGAACGCCATCCACGCCGAGGAGTGGCCGGAGAACGCCGAGGAGCTGGGCATGAGCCTGGAAGACGCCCGTTTCTCCGTCATCCGCTACCTGGCCTCCCCTACGGCCAATGCCTATGGTCCCAATGTGCACGACCCGCGCTCCGGTGAGATCCTCGAATCCCATATCGGCTGGTATCACAATGTGATGACGCTGGTGCACGACTGGTACCAGGTGCAGGCCGGCGCCATCGACCCGCGGGCCCGCAAGATGAAGTACGACGACGAGCTCATGGGAGACCTCATCCGCTTTGTCTCCTCGCACGAGGTGGGTCACACCCTGGGCCTCCGGCACAACATGGGCTCCAGCAGCAAGACGCCCGTGGAGAAGCTCCGGGACAAGGAATGGGTGGAAAAGAACGGCCACACCGTGAGCATCATGGACTATGCCCGCTTCAATTACGTGGCCCAGCCGGAAGACAATATCGGCAAGGAGGGTATCTACCCGCGCATCAACGACTACGACAAGTGGGCCATTGAGTTCGGCTACACGCCCACGGATTTCAAGACCCCCAAGGAGGACCACCTGTACTGGAACAAGGTGATCGTGGCCCGTCTGGCCGAGAACCCGCGCCTGTGGTTCGGCGGCGAAGGCCGGGATTCGGATCCGCGCGCCCTTACGGAGGACCTCAGCGACGACGCGGTGGCCGCCAGCACCTACGGCATCAAGAACCTAAAGCGCATCATCGGCCAAATTCCGGAATGGAACGCCGAGGAAGGCGACCAGTACCAGAACGTGAGCCGCATGTATTCCGCCGTCACCAGCCAGTTCAACCGCTATATGGGACACGTGGCTGCCAATATCGGCGGGCGCTACATTACCAACAAAAGCATCGAGGAGCCCGGCCCCAAGTATGAGCCCGTGCCCCGCAGCAAGCAGAAGGCAGCGCTTAACTTCCTCAACGAGAATTTGTTCCAGAAACCCACCTGGCTGGTGGACGTGCCCTACATCTTCAACCTCACAGACCGTCCGGACTCCTACCTGTACACCCTGGTGAACAATGTGGTGAGCAGCTCCGTGCTCCTGAGCACCGCCAAGCTGGACCGCCTGGAGCAGTTCGCCCAGTACGCGGCCGGCAACTACACCCCGGAAGAATACCTCGCAGACCTGTACGGGATGGTGTTTACGGAACTGGAGAAGGGTGGCAAGGTAGATAGCTACCGCCGCTACCTGCAGCAGCGCTACGTAACCACGGCCCTGGATGTGGTTAAGAACAACCAGGTGTCCGGCGGCAAGGCCCTCATCCTGGGCCAGCTCGTGGACATCCAGAAGAAGGCCGCCAAGGGCAAAGGCCCCGACGCCGCCACCAAGGCACACTGGCAGTCCCTGGCCGCCCAGATTGAGAAAGAGCTGAAGTAGCGCTTAACTGGCTCCCTTAGAAACTCACCCTCCAGCTGAAATTCGGAAGAATCGGCAGGAGGGCGATTTCTTTCCATGACTCCGTACTGGTATCGTAATAGAGCATGAAGGGGTTGAAGTGGTTGGTGACGTTGCACACGCCCAGGTTCACCAGGTGCTCCAGGGGACCCGTCTTGAAACTGAACTGATAGCCCAGATCCAGGCGGATTACGGTGGGCATCTGGTAGTTGTTCACGCCCGAGAAGTATTCGGCCGTCCAGGATTCGTTGCCGAGGAGCGGCATCTCAAACGTCTCCGGAGCGCCGTTCTCCCAGTGGCCGCTCTGCAGGATGAAGGTGGCGCTGAGCCCCCGCCACTGAGCCGTGGCGTTCAGCACGTGGGCGCGGTCGAAGCGGGCGTGGAACGGACGGCCCTCGTAGAACGACGGGAAATCCTCACGTGTGGTCTTGGAAAGGGTGTAAGATACCCGGGCATACCAGTCCTTCTGCTGGAACTCGTACAGCGCCTCAAGACCGTACGACCGGCCATTGCCCAGTTCCACGTGCTGCTCCCAACGGGCCAGCACACCGCTGAACAGCGCCTGAGAGTACTTGTAGTAAATCAGGTTCTCCATCCACTTGTAGAACCCACCCAGGGAGAAACTGTGCGCACCAGCCCGGCCGGAAAGACCAATGTTCCCCTGCCAGGCCGATTCCTGAGGAATCATCTCCCCGGTGGGTACTATCATATCCAGCGACCATCCCACCGGCAGGCCCTCCAGGGAATGGTAATACTGTATGGTCCGGTCGGCCGTGGCCTCCAGCGCCAGATGAGGGGTAAAGTTCCACTTGGCCGAAAAGCTGAGTTCCGGATCGTAACGGACGCCCGTCGTCCCGTACACGCGGGTGCGGTTGTCCCATACCGCCACGTCGTAATTCTGATAACGGTTCCCCCGAACAGCCAGGCGGACCGACAGGCGCTCCGGAATCCGGTATTCCCCCTGCAGCCAGACAGTGGCCAGCAGCGTCCGCTCCGGCCGGCCCGACTCCCCAATCTGGCCCGGCTCAAAGCGGGCATAGCGGAAGTTCACTCCCTCCGACAGCAGAAAACGACCGCCCCACAGGCGGTGGTAGAATCCGCCCTGCAGACAGTATTCCTCCAGGGTGGAGCGCAGCGAAAGGTGGTTCTCCTGGCCGCGGAACAGCTTGTCTTGCTGCTGCTTGCTCCCGTAGCCGTTGGCCGACAGGGTAATCTCCATTTCCGTCCGCCCTCTCTCCCGGCGGTACTTCAGCAGCCCAATCAGGTTGTGCCATCCCATCACCTCGTGCGAAGCGTCCGGGGTGTCGAAACCGTAATTGTCCAGGCTCCCCAGGAAGGAGGCGTACAGGTATTGGCCCGGGTCAATCTGGAAATGCACCTTCCCATAAACGTCCCCCACCTTGGCGGTGAAATTCTCCATCCCGCCCAAAAGGGAAGGCAAGACGCCGCGGACCGCCTTGTACTCCCAGCTCAGGGGAGAGATCCGGGCCGACAATTGATAGGAGAACCGTTTCCCGATGGGGCCTTCCATATCGGCACTGGCCAGGAAGTTGTTCAGCGCCACGCTGGTTCTCCACTTGCTGGAGGGTGTCTTGGTAATAATCCTCAGATGGGCGGCCGTGAAGTTGCCGTCGGGCCCGTCGAAGCCACCCTTGGTGAGCCCTGCACTTTCGATGGCCGGCGTGGGAACGATGGTGGTAAGCCCCAGGATGTGGGAATAGCCATACACCGGCACCCCGTCCAGGGAGAACAGGTTATTGCCGGAGCCGCCGCCGCGCACGTACATAGACGTAGTGCCATCGGCCCCGGTGGTAACGCCCGGAAGGCCCTGCGCCCAGCGGATGGGATCCCCTTCGCCCAGTGGCGAAACCACATTGCGGAGGGCCTCCAGACCCGTTGCCATCCGGCCCAGCGACACATCTACCCGGCGCGTGTCCGTCTTCACCGCCGCCTGAAGCGTATCCCGCCAATGGGTCTCCTGGGCCGGCAGGGCCAGGCTTATGCTGGACAAAGTAATGAGTGCCGCCAAAACCCTGCGAAGGCATTGTTGTATTCCTGCTCTCATTCGAATCCAGTATCCTTTGTATCAATCATCATATAAAAAGTCCCAACCCTGGGTTGGGTCGAAATATGTCTCTATGGATCCATGCACGGGAGGGCCAGAATAATATACATGGCGAAGCCCGTCATCCATATATTCGTATTCTCCGGACCATTGATACTTCCGGGAACACTTGGCACCAAAGATTCCAAGACCTCCGTGAATGTTGGTAAAGGAATTGTCCCGGAGATAGATTGTGGATAAATCGGAAGATTCCTGCAGTTGCTGATTTAAATACGCATCTTGCAAATATTCATCCAGATCCCGGGAAACTGTCGTTATTTCAAGATACCCTTCATCCGGAAGCAACGGCTTCGCAAGTCCCCCCTCATCTCCGTAATAAATCTGGTAAAAATCCCGACAATTGTATTTCCCCTGCATACTACCGGCCACCCTGAACCACCAGCCTTTATATTCCGAGAGATCCCGTGCCGGAAAACGGAGATAACGCTTATGAAGGGGTTGGCCTTCTAATTGAGGTCCAAGCTTGGACACATGTGACCCGTTAACATAGGGATTGGGGATATCGGTTCGTTCAGGCGCGACATACGTTTTCTCCATTTCATTGAACGGGCCTACAAAAGTACAGTCTGTACAAATCTCTTCTGCAATACGGTGCCTTCCTGTCTCCGGATCATAGTTCATGGCATAAATCCATACCGGGTCGGGAAGGTCCAGCATATAGTAGCATTTCGTTCCTAGCGGGAGGGAATCAAAATCTTCCGCATTAGGGACAAATCCGTAGCCAAGCCTTTTCTCATCCAATCCAGATGGGAAATGCAGTCCTAGGCTCATCAGAACTCTTTGATAGGGAGTTAAACCTATACTACGAATCTTTGCCACCTGGGGCATCGTTTGTTCGGACGTTATCCGGTCATATCCGGGAACCTCCACTTCCAGCCGATAATGCTTTCCTGGAATGGCTTTATACGCTAGCGTCCATTCGCTGCCCTGAATTCTTTTGAAATGGCCCACTTCGTGGAAATCATCCCGTTCCCATTCTCTCTCAAACAGTGTAACCTTGGCTTCCGTCAACGGCGGCGCCTCCTCAAGTGACGCGCCCTTGGTAAAAGACAACAAAAGAGTTTGTTCCGCCTTATCCGACAAGATACACGCTACTACCACTTGCGGCTTCTCGTGGGCATCCATCGTCACGTCACGTACGCACGATGGCAACATGATTATAAAAAGCAAAGAAAACAGACATCGGTGGTGATAATTACTCATTGGGGCAACCTTTTATACAAAGATAAAAAACTTCTGTATTAATTCGGCAAATTGGGCCAAACTTCAAAATCACGATGCGCTGTGCAAACATAAGTTGAGCCACTAAACACTTCACACGAAAGACTCAATACAGAATTAACATTTGGTCGGGGAATATTCATCTGGACACCTGAGTCATTATCAACGTATGTGAATGTTGGCGACCAATAAGGGTCTCCCGATTTGGTAAAATGCCAATAATATGTATATGAGGAGTTATTGGCAATTGATGCAGGCACATAGAAAAATGCCGTGACCGGGACATAGTAATTATAAAAAACTATGGTTCCATCATTATATGTTGTCGCTCCAGTTGGTATATAGAATTCAACAGCCGGATTACCCGATTGAGGTGTTTGCCCTAGACCGTAAGCAAGGCTTACTGCAGTTGTAGCATCAATTAAACCATACCCGACCTCTTGATTCCATTTTCCATTATTACGGCCCTGTGTTATACAAAACGTATATGTGTTATAGGGGCTGATTTTCTTCGCCGTTGTTTCAATGATCTCGACAACCTTTTCCCTCGTCAAGTTCGGATTAGCAGAAAGGATCAACGCAGCGACTCCTGAAACATGCGGTACAGCCATAGAGGTTCCACTCATGAACCCAATATTGTTATCAGGTATTGTTGATAGAATATTGACCCCTGGAGCAACGACGTCCAATTGGGGACCATAACTAGAAAAACTAGCACGATACCCTGTAGAGTCAATGGCGCCAACGGCTAAAACACGATCGTCAAAGTTGGCCGGATAATTCATAACAGAACATGTTTCCGCATGATTGCCTGAGGCAAAAACCACTATGGTTCCAAGCCCATTTCTCCCATAACTCATAGCATTGATAATTGCATTTTCAAGAGTTGTGGAATGTAACTGCAAGTCTGTGCCACAATTGTCCCCCCAAGAACAGTTAATCACATCCGCTCCATTTTGCCATGCCCAAGATATTCCTCTGGCCAATTCAGATGAATATGTATCTGATCTATAGATGTCGTGGCTGACTCCCATTAACTGAGCATTGTATGCGACTCCTGCGACATAAAGATTATTATTGGCAACAGCCGCGGCAATTCCAGCAACATGTGTTCCATGTTTATCTCCTTGTGCACTGGGAATAGTCCCTGTCAATGCATTATAACTCAGGGAATAAATAATGGCTGAAAGATCACTATGAGAAAACTCTATTCCTCCATCCACAATAGCTATCTTTGTACCAGAACCTGTAGAAATATCCCATGCGCCCTCCACATTTATATCATAGTCAGGATTTGTAGTATTATTCACCCCCCATTGCAGACAGTATAAACCATAATAAGGGTCATTCACGGAACAGGGTTGGAAGTTAAGCATAAATGCCGGATCAACATCGGCAAACAATCCGGATTCATAGAAGCAGTTGGTTGCGTCTATACTGTTTTCAAAAACAGAGTCTTCAATAGATAAAATATACCAATCCGGCATATATGGGATTCCCTTGACAATCTTGACCTTGTTCTCCTCGGCAAACTGCTGCATCGGTTCAGGATCATAATCCCCTTCCTCTCCGAGCAGCTTAAGGTAAAACACGTTAGAGGTTCCTATCGGTTCTGCATTTCCACCTCGTTCAAAAAAAGGATAAACGCCTTTGATACGCGGGTCGTTCCTAATTGAGCGAGTCCGGACATCATACTCATCCGGGCTATTGGGCTCTCCTTCTAAACGAACCATTACAAGACCTTCGACACGGGCATCCTTAACTGCCAACAAGTGCATCTCCAGACATAACTCCGCCAATTCGGCTTCATCCATTTCCGGATCGGAAAGAAGGATGTTTATGTATTCCAAATTCACGGTCAAAGGGATGGTCTCGCCACGATACCAATAGTGAAAAGAACCTTCCAAATCCGAACCCTTCGTTTTAAGGGAGAGGTTTTTTGAAGAAGATGATTCTTTTGGAATGGGTTGTTCTACGGTGCAACCGATTATTATCAAAGCTAATAAAAGCGAGAGATTAAGAATCTGTTTCATAGCGTTTAATCTTAAAGGATGAGGAATGGTGTTGAAACCATAGTTCCACCGATTGTTTGAATAGAAACAGTGTAGAGCCCTTGAACGGCAGGGAAAGACATTACCAGAGTTCCATTTGCGGTGTCGAAAAACTCCTGATAAAAGCTTCCGTTATCACTCGAAACTGTGACCACACAAGCCCCTAGGTCTGTAAGAAATGTTAAGACCATTTCCTCGGACACCATATCGTAGTATCCTCCTACAACGGGCTGCGCCGGGGCATGGGGCTGGTTGTTTCCAATAGGAGGACTTGTCGGAGGAAAAGTAACAACGATAATTGGCCCATCTGCCAGACAAATAAGGGGAATCATAATCCCCAAAAATAATAAAAGAGTTTTTTTGAACATAGTTTGTTTGTTTTTGAAGTGATTTGACATTGCAAAATTCGATATATTGTTTTTTAAATTCACATTAACCGGATATAAATCGAATGACGCCCATATTGTATAATATATTGAAAATCAATATATTACAATTCTGCTTTTCATAAAAGAATAACGCTATCGACAACATGTTGATTATCAACATATTACCGATAGCGCATATTAAACACGCTGACTATTAACGCTTTAGGCGATTACTTCTAAGAATTCTTGCTTGTCGGTTGCGTCCGAATCCTCTATCTTCTTTCTAAGACGATAGACTTGCGCGTTAACTGCTCCCGGGCTCTTATCCAAGATTGTACATATAGTATTATGCTCCAGATGCGACGCTAAGTAACAATAGAGAAGGAGTTCTTTCTTATTGAGAGCCGGGACCTGTGTATTTAGGCGAACCATCAAGTTTCTTCTAGTTTCATTTAAAGATGCCATCAACTGGCCGATAGCTTTCTCATCAGAAACCAAACCTTCCAGAATCCTCTGTAGTTCCGGAACGACCTTATGAGGTTGGTTTTGCCAGTAAATCTGCGTGATGGCATTGAAAAAACGCATACCTGTCTCTGAAGATTGTTTTAAATGTTCGGAGTGTTCCGCTGATAAAGCTGAAATCTGGTTAACTAATTGCTCCTTTTCCTTTTGGAGAAGTTCTTTTTTCTGCCTTTGTTTTCTTAGAGTTGCAAAAAACACAAAACTCACCAAAAACAATAACAGGAAGAAAAGCAATATAGAAGAAATCAACTTTTGTTTTGTCAGTTTGTTTTCCAGAGATACTATTCTTTCCCGTTCTTGATAAAACTCTTTTTGTGCAGAAACGGCGATTCCGCTTATCTCCAAAAAACGCTTACTCGTAGTATAATCCTTCATTCCTTGCAACGCAAGAAAAGCCATTGTTGTGTCTCCCTGAAAGAGTGCTGCGCTATATTTTTGATAATCCACGGAATATTGATCTTTTGCTGTTGTAACCAACGCATCCGCCCTAGCGAATAAAGCAGAAGCTATTTTGTCTTCACCTAAATTAGCATAGGC
>Ga0265298_10012047_pt1 | contig 10061 bp, 6 predicted proteins | sample AusTroGonzalo_MG_3_FD_193486 | JGI IMG/M metagenome (GOLD analysis project Ga0265298, IMG submission 193486) | Bovine rumen microbial communities from tropical cattle in Woodstock, Queensland, Australia - Gonzalo_01 | ecosystem: Host-associated > Mammals > Digestive system > Stomach > Rumen ... | reverse complement strand
GGCTATTGAGGGTAACTTCAGTGCCGATAACCCTTCGGGAGCCGGTGGTGGTGCTCTGCCTGGTGGTGTGGGTTGGTACAGGAAACATTTTCGCGTAAAGGATGTTTGTAAGTATTACCTCGAGTTTGATGGTGTCTATATGAATGCCCTTGTCTTTGTCAATGGCGAAGTGGTCGACTCCCGCCCTTATGGCTACAGCTCGTTTGTGGTTGACATCACGCGTTACCTGCGCTGTTCGGACAATGTCATTGCCGTACGTGTGGATAATAGCGACCAGCCGAACTCACGCTGGTATTCAGGTTGTGGCATCTACCGTCATGTGTGGTTGACGAAGACAGAATATGTACACGTGAAGCAGTGGGGACTGCATGTGGAGACTGATGCGAAGTCGGGACTGGTGAAAGTCAAGGCCGAGGTGGCTGGCAAAGGCTATACGGTGCAATACTCTATGACCGACGCTGCTGGTCGTGAGGTGGCGAAGGGTACTGGTACTCCCGCTAACGGCAACAAGGCGGTGCTGCGCGTGAATCCTGCCAGCGTGAAACTATGGTCGCCAGACAAGCCATATATATATAAGGTTCGTGCGCGCGTATTAGAAAAAGGTAAGGTAGTGGACGAAGTGAGGACGACGACGGCTTTCCGCGATTTCCGCTTCGATGCCAAGACCGGTTTCTGGCTCAATGGCAAGAATATGAAACTGAACGGTGTCTGCGAGCATCATGACTTTGGATGTCTGGGTGCTGCCGTCCGTGAAGATGCCTTACACCGTAAGTTGAAGAAGCTGAAGGCGATGGGTGTCAACGCCATCCGTTCGAGTCACAACCCGCCAGCGCCGGAACTGCTGAATATGTGCGACACGATGGGCTTTATCGTGATGGACGAGTCGTTTGACATGTGGCGTCGCCGCAAGACACAGAACGACTATGCGCGTTTCTTCGACAAATGGCACGAGCGCGACTTGGTGGATATGGTGTTGCGCGACCGTAACCATCCCTGTATTCTGATGTGGTCGATAGGCAACGAGGTGCTGGAGCAGTGGTCAAGTGCCGATGCCGACACGTTGACACTGGAACAGGCGAACCTTATCCTGAATGCGGGTCATGATGCCTCGACACTGGCAAAAGACGGTGAGAAGAGCGTCAACACCATGTTGGCAGAACATCTGGCCAATATCATCCGTCGTCTGGATACGTCGCGCCCCATTACTGCCGGATGCAACGAACCGTCGCCCAACAACCACCTGTTCAAGGGCAATGCCCTCGACATCATCGGTTTCAACTATCATCACCAGTGGATCAAGGATGTGCCGCAGAACTTCCCCGGTCGTCCGTTTATCATGACGGAATCGGTGTCGGCCCTGCAGACTAACGGCTATTACCGTATGCCTTCGGACTCGGTATATATCGCTCCACGTGACTGGCGCGAGACCTATAAGGACTCGACCTATATGTGTTCGGCTTACGACAATATGCACGCTCCCTGGAGTTCGACGCATGAGGAGACATGGGACGTGGTGAAGCATACGCCGTATGTCGGCGGACAGTTTATCTGGACGGGTTTCGACTACCTCGGCGAGCCGACCCCCTATGGCTTCCCCGCCCGTAGCAGCTATTTCGGCGTTATCGACTTGGCCGGACAGCCCAAGGACGTATATTATATGTACGAGAGTGAATGGACGAACAAGCCTGTGCTCTATCTGTTCCCGCACTGGAACTGGCAGGAGGGACAGGAAGTCGATATGTGGTGCTACTACAACCAGGCTGACGAGGTGGAACTCTTCATCAATGGTAAGAGCCAGGGGGTGCGCCGTAAGACAGCGAGAACAGGACAGCCGATAGACGGTTCTGCACTGAACACGCCCTATCACGTAGGCTGGCGTGTGAAATTCGAACCCGGTGAGGTAATGGTGATTGCCCGCAAGGGTGGCAAGACAACGCTCCACCAGAGAATTCATACGGCAGGAGCTCCCGATCATATCCAACTCGATATCGACTACAAGGGCAAGGAACTGACCTTCGTGCAAGCTACTGTTGTCGATAAGAAGGGTAATCGTTGTCCGCTGGCTGATAATCAGTTACGCTTTAAGGCTACTGGTGGTTCGGTCATTGCGACGGATAATGGTTGTCAGACGTCGATGGAACGTTTCACCAGCCCTTGGCGCAAGGCTTTCTTTGGCCGTTGCATCGCTGTCGTAAAGGGTAAGGGCGAGTTAACGGTCAGTGCTGAAGGTCTGGTTTCGAACAAAATCAGATTCTAAACAAGAGAAAATAAACGTTAAACAATAAACAATTATAAATTATATGGAAAAGAAAAAATGGAAACTGGCTACGCTCTGCGTGCAGGGTGGCTGGGAACCCAAAAATGGTGAGTCACGTGTGCTCCCTATCTATCAGAGTACTACCTTCAAGTATGACAATACCGAAGAGATGGCCGACCTCTTCGATTTGAAGAAGGAGGGTTATTTCTATACTCGTCTGGCCAATCCGACAAACGACGCTGTAGCCCGTAAGATTTCTGCCCTTGAGGGTGGAGTGGGGGCGATGCTGACGTCATCCGGACAGGCTGCCAACTTCTATGCGCTCTTTAATATCTGTGAGGCTGGTGACCATTTCGTCACCTCGAACGAAATTTATGGAGGAACGTACAACCTCTTTGGCGTGACGCTGAAGAAGCTCGGCATCGAGTGTACGTTTGTCTCGCAGGAGGCCAGCGAGGAGGAAATTGACAAGGCCTTCCGTCCGAATACGAAGGCGCTGTTTGGTGAGACTATCTCGAATCCAGGCTGTAAGATTCTCGATATCGAGAAATTCGCCCGCATTGCCCATAAACACGGCGTTCCTTTGATAGTCGATAATACCTTTCCGACGCCTATTAACTGCCGTCCCTTCGAGTGGGGCGCCGATATTGTGACGCATTCTACGACGAAATATATGGACGGTCACGCCACACAGGTAGGCGGCTGCGTCGTCGACAGTGGCAATTTCGATTGGGATGCCCATGCTGACAAGTTCCCCGGCCTCTGTACCCCCGACGAGTCCTATCATGGTCTGACCTATACGAAGGCCTTCGGTAAGATGGCTTATATGACCAAACTCGTGGCTCAGCTGATGCGCGACTTGGGCAGCATCCCCTCACCACAGAATGCTTTCTTGTTGAATCTCGGTCTCGAAACGCTCCATCTGCGCATGAAGCGTCATTGCGAGAATGCTCAGCGCATTGCGGAATTCCTCCAGCAGGATGACCGCGTAGCTTGGGTACACTATAGTGGACTGCCTACCGACGAGTGTTACGCACTGGCTCAGAAGTATCTGCCCAACGGTTCCTGTGGCGTCATTGCCTTCGGACTGAAAGGTACACGCGAGACGGCTGTACAGTTTATGGACTCCCTCAGGCTCATTGCTATCGTGACCCACGTGGCTGATGCCCGCACCTGTGTGCTGCATCCCGCCTCGCATACCCATCGTCAGCTTTCTGACGAGCAGTTACGCGAGGCTGGTGTTGCCCCTGATCTCATTCGTCTGTCGGTAGGTATCGAGGATTGTGACGATATCCTGGCCGATATCCGCCAAGCCCTCGATAAGATATAACCCCTATATTACCTCCAATCCTATGCATATCGCAGTAGCAGGAAACATCGGCAGCGGAAAAACCACGCTGACCAAACTACTGGCCCACCGTTATGGGTGGACGCCGCATTTCGAATCCGTAGACAACAATCCCTATCTGGCAGATTTCTATGCCGATATGCCCCGTTGGTCGTTCAACCTGCAGGTGTATTTCCTGAACAAACGTTTCAAGGAGGTAGTGGAGATTTCCAAGTCGAAGGAGGTCATCATTCAGGATCGTACCGTCTTCGAGGATGCCCGTATCTTTGCACCGAACCTGCACGGACAGGGGATGATGAGTGACCGCGACTTCGAAAACTATAGTGATCTCTTCGACCTGATGTTATCGCTGGTGAAATTGCCCGACCTCATGATTTATATCCGTGCCTCCATTCCTACGTTAGTGGCACAGATCCAAAAACGCGGTCGCCACTACGAGCAGACCATGCGACTGGACTATCTACAGGGGTTGGAGAAACGCTACGAGGACTGGATAGCAACCTACAAGGGACCATTGATTATCGTCGATGGCGACCATTGTAAATTTGGCGACAATCCTGAGGACCTGAAACAGGTCACTGACATGGTAGATGCCAAACTCTTCGGTCTCTTTCCCATGGAATAAAATAGTAAGTGCCACTTATCCGATAATAAGTGGCACTTGTCATTCGATAAGAGGCACTTAATTTACAATAAGTGCCTCTTATTTTATAGTCCGAACTGAAACAGCCTTCTCGGACTTACAGACTTACAGTCCGAGAGCCTTCTTGGTCTTATCGGCAGCACCGTCAATGGCGTCGCTTGCCTGCTTCTTGGCGGCGTCCTTCACCTCTTCAGCCTTCTGCTCGGCAGCATCCTTAGCAGCATCGACCTGCTCGTTGACAGCGTCTACAGCAGCGTCCTTAGCTTCAGTGGCTGCATCACCTACTGACTGCAGGAAACCGTTCACAACGTTTTCGGGTTCAATGTCCGTGATAGCGCTGACAGCAGCAGCTACAGCAGCATTGTCACCAACCAGAGCCTTTACCTTGTCGGCATTCTCCTTCAGGAAGTTCTGAACCTTCTCTACATACTCCTTGGCAACCTCAGGATTGGTCTTGATAAGCTCGGCGACCTTCGTCTTGATGGTTTCCAATACAGCCTGCAACTTAGAAGCGTCACCAGCCTCAATCTGCTCACTCAGGGCGCTGATAGAGATGTTGGCAGCCTCGGCAGCCAGAGAGTCAACGATAGCTGCAGAATCTACTTCGTCAGCAGGTGCCTGTGTCTTGTTACCACACGATGTAAAACCAATGGCTACAACAGCCATAACAGCAAACAAAATTTTCTTCATAATTTACTTTCTCCTTAATTATTAATTAAACGTACAAATAAAGTTTCTCACAAAACCGACGGCAAATTTACGCCTTTTTCACGTTCGTTGTAACTTTCATACTCAATTTTTTGTATTTTTTTAAGTATTATAACCTAATTTATTTTGCATTTCGCTCGATTTATTCGTACCTTTGACCGTTGGTCAAGGTAGGCTGCATCTCGGAAATGAAAATAAATCATAATTTATTTTGCATTTCGCTCGATTTGCACTACCTTTGCACCCTGAAACATGTTTCGGATAAAGAAATTAGACATATTTATTGCCAAACAGTTCGCTTTGCTGTTTTTCGCGACCTTCTTCATCTGCCAGTTTGTGCTGATGATGCAGTTCCTGTGGCGCTATGTGGACGAACTGATAGGAAAGGGACTTTCACTTGAAGTGCTGGCCCAGTTCTTTTGGTATATGGGACTCATGCTGATGCCTCAGGCTTTCCCCCTGGCCATCTTGCTGTCTTCGCTCATCGCCTTTGGAAATTTAGGCGAGAGTTCGGAGTTGACAGCCATCAAGTCGGCAGGTATCTCGTTGATGCAGGCGTTCCGCTCGCTCATCGTCATTGTCTCGGGCATTGCCATCATGTCGTTCTTCTTCCAGGAAATCATCGCTCCCAAGGCCTTTGTGTCGTTCCGTCAACTGCTCATCTCGATGAAGCAGAAGAATCCTGAGGTGGAAATTCCCGAGGGAATCTTCTACGACGGCATTCCAGGTTCCAACCTCTATGTGCAGAAGAAGAATATGGAGACGGGAACGCTCTATGGTATCATGATTTACCGCATGAATGGCGGTTACGAGGATGCGGCAGTCATCCTGGCAGATTCCGGTCATATTCAGGCGACAGCCGAGAAAAAACACATGTTGCTGACGCTGTATAGCGGCGAGTGGTTCGAGAATATGCGCCAATCGGGTATGAATGTCTCTGCCAGTGTACCTTATCGTCGCGAGACCTTCTCCACCAAACGTATCGTGCTCGACTTCGACAGCGGCTTCGATATGGCTGAGGCAGGATGGGTGTCTATGGATGCCCGTGCCAAGAGCATGAGCAGGATTCTCCACGATCTCGACTCCATTCGCGAATTCAACGACTCCATTGGCCATCAGTTCTTCTATGATTCCGGCATGAGCCCCTCGCGACGCTCACATGTGAGTGAGGACGATTCCGTGAAAATTGTCAAGTCGCTGGCTACTACACCGTTAAATATAGACTCCGCCTACGAAAAGCTCTCTGGCGAGAAGAAACAGCAGGTCGTCACGATGGCAAGCAACTATGTCAGTTCCGCGCTCAGCGAGATAGATTACAAGGTCGACTATTCTGAAAGTCTCAACCGCGAAGATCGTAATCACCAGATGGAGGCCATCAACAAGGTGACGCTGTCGCTGTCGTGTCTCATCTTCTTCTTTATCGGTGCCCCGCTGGGTGCCATCATCCGCAAGGGCGGTCTGGGTGTGCCGGTCATCATCTCCGTACTGGTGTTCATAGTGTTCTATATCCTCGACAATACAGGTATGAAGATGGCCCGCGACGACAACTGGACAGTCTGGTTCGGCAAACTGCTCGGAACGGCAGTGCTCTCGCCTATTGCCATTTTCTTCACCTACAAGGCCAACAACGACTCCGTTGTATTCAATATCGACCTCTACAAACAGATTCTCAGACGTGTGCTTGCCTTGCGTACCAAGCGCAATATCAGTCGCAAGGAGGTCATCATCGAGGATCCGAAATATCTGGCCGATGCCGAGATGCTCAAGAATGTCAGCCTTGAAATCGAGCGTTATGGCGAACAGCACCACCTACTGCGTTGGCCGAATCCCATCAAGGTATTCTTCCGTCCGGGCGATGACCACGATGTCGAATACATCAACAACGTACTCGAAACGGCCATCGAGGACCTCTCGTACTCGAAGAACAATTATGTGCTGATGAAGATCAATCAGTTCCCAATCATTGCCACGCATGCCCACACGCGTCCATTCCAGCGCAAGTGGCTGAATGCCATCACGGGAATCTTCTTGCCCACGGGTATCTTCTTCTATTTCCGCATGATACGCTTCCGCTACCGTCTCTATCGTGACTTGCAGCATATCATCCGCGTGAACAAGAAGCTCATTCCCCGTGTCGTCGAATTAGGAGACATCCAGGGCGAGGGTAGTGTGACCGTATTGGACAACAACGAGAACAGATAAACTACTATATATATAATAAGGTGTAAAACAATGGAACAACTGAAACTGAATACGATTGAGGAGGCACTGGCAGACTTCCGTGAGGGAAAGTTCGTCATAGTTGTTGACGACGAAGACCGCGAAAACGAAGGTGACTTGATATGTGCCGCTGAGAAAATCACTCCCGATATGGTGAACTTCATGTTGAAGAATGCCCGAGGCGTGCTTTGTGCTCCAGTGACCATCAGCCGTGCTGCCGAACTCGAACTTCCCCATCAGGTACAGGACAATACCTCGTTGCTGGGTACACCGTTCACCGTTACCGTTGACAAGATAGAAGGCTGTACGACAGGTGTCTCGGCCCACGACCGTGCGGCAACCATCCGTGCACTGGCTGACCCGCAGTCAACGGCACGCAGTTTCGGACGTCCAGGACACATCAATCCGCTTTATGCCCAGGATAATGGTGTGTTGCGCCGTTCGGGTCATACGGAGGCGGCCATCGACCTCTGCAAACTCACGGGCCTCTATCCCGCTGGTGCTCTCATCGAGATTATGAACGACGACGGCTCTATGGCGCGTATGCCGCAGTTGATGGAGTTTGCAAAGAAACACAACCTGAAAATCATCACTATCAAGGATATGATTGCCTACCGCCTGAAGAAAGAGAGCCTTGTCGAGATGGGCGAAGAGGTGGATATGCCTACCGATTACGGCCATTTCCGTCTGATTCCATTCCGTCAGAAGTCGAATGGTCTGGAACACCTGGCACTTATCAAGGGCGAATGGGACAAGGACGACCCCATACTGGTGCGCGTCCATTCCAGTTGTATGACAGGTGACATCCTGGGGTCGAAGCGTTGTGACTGTGGCGAACAGCTGCACAAGTCGATGCAGATGATAGAACAGGAGGGGCGTGGCGTTATTGTCTATATGCAACAGGAGGGTAGGGGTATCGGACTCATGAACAAGATTGCTGCCTACAAACTGCAGGAGCAGGGGCTTGATACCGTCGATGCCAATATTCACCTGGGCTTCAAACCCGACGAACGCGACTACGGCTGTGGTGCTCAGGTTCTACGCCTGTTAGGTGTACAGAAGATGCGACTGATGACCAACAATCCCGTGAAGCGCGTAGGTCTTGAAGCTTACGGATTGGAAATCGTCGAAAATGTACCCATCGAAATCACGCCCAACGAGTATAATCTGCGCTATTTGCAGACGAAAAAAGACCGTATGGGGCATACATTACACTTGAAATGACGTTATTATGATATAACGTTATTACGTCATAACGGATAAAAAAATAAAAAAAGTGACGCAAATATTCGTTTATAAGGAATAAAATGCTTACTTTTGCAGCTAAATTTATACATGAAGCAACATTATGGCACAATTATCTGACCGTTTGCAGCGTTTGGCCCCATCAGCAACGCTGGCTATGTCACAGAAAAGTTCTGAAATGAAAGCTCAGGGTATCGACGTCATCAACATGAGCGTCGGAGAGCCTGACTTCAATACCCCAGACCATATCAAACAAGCTGCCAAACTGGCTATCGACGAGAATTATTCGAAGTATTCGCCAGTTCCCGGATATCCTGATTTGCGTCAGGCCATTGCCCGTAAATTGGAGCGCGAAAACCAGTTGCATTACACGCCTGCTGAGATTTTGGTGTCGAACGGTGCCAAGCAGAGCGTCTGCAATACCGTTTTAGCGTTGGTGAATCCTGGTGACGAGGTCATCATCCCTGCTCCCTATTGGGTGAGTTATCCGCAGATGGTGCTGTTGGCAGGCGGTAACCCCGTCATTGTTGAGGCTGGCTTCGAGCAGAACTTCAAGATTACACCGGCTCAGCTGGAGGCCGCCATCACCCCGAAGACACGCCTCTTGATACTTTGTTCCCCCAGCAATCCTACCGGCAGTGTCTATTCGAAGGACGAACTGGAGAGCCTCGCCAAGGTAATTCTGGCCCACGATGATCTCTTTGTTCTCGCAGACGAAATCTACGAGCACATCAATTATATTGGCAAACACCAGTCTATTGCCCAGTTCCCTGGCATGAAGGAGCGTTCCATCATTGTCAATGGTGTCTCTAAGGCATACGCGATGACGGGTTGGCGTATCGGATATATTGCCGCACCGGAGTGGATAGTCAAGGGCTGCAACAAACTGCAAGGCCAATACACCAGCGGACCATGCAGCGTCAGCCAGAAAGCTGCGGAGTTCGCCTACACCAGCAGTCAAGAGTGTGTCGAGGAGATGCGTCAGGCCTTCGAACGTCGTCGCGACCTCATTGTCCGTCTGGCGAAGGACATCCCTGGTTTGGAGGTTAACGTCCCCGAGGGTGCCTTCTACCTCTTCCCCAAATGTTCCAGCTTTTTCGGCAAAAAAACGCCCGACGGCCAAACCATCGGGAACAGTACGGATTTTGCCATGTATTTGTTGGAAAAAGGACACGTCGCCACAGTGGGTGGTGATGCCTTCGGAGACCCCGATTGTTTCCGCATGAGTTATGCAACAAGTGACGAGAATATTGTCGAAGCAATGCGTCGTATTAAGGACGTATTGGCCGTTTTGGGATAAAAATTGAGAAAAATCAAGTTAAAAGTTCTTAATTCGGCTTTTTCTCCGCTTGAAATTGCTATCTTTGCGGAACGTAATAAACAGATAAAACAATTCAATTAATTTATTTAATAACTAAAAAATTAAAAATTTCATTTATGGCAACAACAACAAAGGCTGCAGCCCCAGCCAAAAAGAATTCGGGCTTCCAGGGTGTTAAAGCTGCATGGATTATTCTCGTAATTTGTGCTATCGCAGGTTACAGTGTATGGTATTTCATTATGGGTAACCCCGACAACTTCGTTGGTGGCGACCGTTCAGGTCATCCCGCAAACCTGCTGGGTACAGTGTATAAGGGAGG
>Ga0265298_10012044_pt1 | contig 10064 bp, 7 predicted proteins | sample AusTroGonzalo_MG_3_FD_193486 | JGI IMG/M metagenome (GOLD analysis project Ga0265298, IMG submission 193486) | Bovine rumen microbial communities from tropical cattle in Woodstock, Queensland, Australia - Gonzalo_01 | ecosystem: Host-associated > Mammals > Digestive system > Stomach > Rumen ... | reverse complement strand
CACATTGCTCACAGGCCTATTCTCAACCAGCAACGGTGCGCTCTACGGCCACGGCTGGGGTTTCTTCGGTGCAGAATGCTTCGGCATACTAATCATAGACCTATGGGCCGCTGCTTGTGGTATCGTGCTCTTCTTTGCCATTAAGAAAATTCACGGCCTGCGCGTTCCGGCTCGCATCGAGGACGAAGGTCTGGATATCTACGAGCATGGAGAAACGTGCTATAATTAAATGAAGAGTGAAGAGTGAAGAGTGAAGAATGAAAAGTGAAAATGGGACTCCCCTTCCCGTCCCTCACTTTAGGACGGGGTTTTTATAAACAATAAACAAATAAACTTATGAAAAATATATCAAAAAGAGGCTCTATCGTCATAGGGCTAGTGGCACTATTATCCATACCAACAACCCTTTCTGCACAAGACAAAGTGGAGGCTAATATAGGCTTGGACTTCGTGAATCAATACATCTGGCGTGGCCAGGACTTAGGAAATGTAAGCCTTCAACCCACCTTGGGCGTCGCCTGGAAAGGCCTCAGCCTTTCGGCTTGGGGAAGCGTGGGCATTACCCGTGCCGAGGACACCAAGGAATTGGACCTCTCCCTCAGTTACAGTTACAAAGGCTTTACAGTGGGCTTGACCGACTATTGGTTCGGAAAGGGCAATTACTTCCAGTACAAATCCGGCAAAACGACTCACATTTGGGAAGGATTCGTTGGTTACGACTTTGGATTTCTCTCTGCCACATGGTACACCAACTTTGCCGGCGATGACGGTCTGAACGGAAGTCTGAAACGCGCCTACAGCAGTTACTTCGAGTTGGCTGCTCCGTTCAAACTCGCCAAACTCGACTGGCAGGCTACCGTCGGCATAGTACCCTACGCCACCACTACGTACGGAACCGACTGCTTCGCCTGCACCAACGTAGGACTGAAAGCCACCAAGGATTTTGTTATCAAGCAGAAGTACCACCTTCCTGTTTTTGCGGGCCTCACGGCCAACCCAGACTCCGGCAAGGTTTACCTACTCTGCGGTATCTCTTTTCACATTTAATTGTATACAGGATGACGATTTTAGGCAAGTTTGGGGGCACATGCCCCAGGCTTGCCTTCATCTTTTTGGTCTTTTATCAAATATTTTGCATTTTAGTTATCTTTTTGTTTGATTTTTCTTTGTTATTTAACCAAAACGACGTACCTTTGCGTCGGAATTAATCAAATTGATAATGAACAACACAGCAAGATAATGGACACCAACTACATCTTCGTTACAGGCGGCGTTGTCTCGTCGTTAGGCAAGGGCATCATCTCCGCCAGCATTGGCAAATTGCTGCAGGCACGCGGCTACAAGGTCACCATCCAGAAGTTCGACCCGTACATCAACATCGACCCTGGCACGCTGAACCCCTACGAGCACGGCGAGTGCTACGTTACAGTCGATGGAATGGAAACCGACCTCGACCTGGGACACTACGAACGCTTTACGGGTATTCATACTACACGTAATAACAGCATCACAACAGGCCGCATCTACAAAACGGTCATCGACCGCGAACGTCGCGGCGACTATCTGGGCAAGACCATTCAGGTAGTACCCCATATTACGGATGAGATAAAGAGACGTATGCTACGTGTCCCCCTCAATCTCCCCGAAGGAGGGAGGAACGGCATTGACTCTCCCATCCCTCTGGAGGGGTCGGGGGAGGCCTTCGACTTTGTCATCACGGAGGTAGGTGGTACCATCGGCGACATTGAGAGTGCACCGTTCATGGAGGCTATCCGACAGTTACGATGGGAACTGGGCAGGAAAGCAGTATGCGTTCATCTTACTTATGTACCTTATCTGAAAGCCGCTGATGAGTTGAAATCCAAGCCCACACAGCATAGCGTGAAGGAGTTGCAGGGAATGGGAATCCAGCCCGACATTTTGGTACTTCGTACCGAACGCCACCTCGACGACAACATGCGTATGAAGGTGGCGTCGTTTTGTAATGTAGATTTGGAGTGCGTGGTACAAAGCGAAGATATGCCCTCAATCTACGAGGTGCCAGTAAGTATGCAACATCAAGGCCTCGATGCTGCCATCCTGCGCAAAATTGGCATCCCTGTAGGCGAAACACCAGCCATGAAGCCCTGGCGTGACTTCCTCAGCAAGCAGCGCAATGCAACCCGCGAGGTACACATCGGTTTGGTAGGCAAATACGACCTTCAGGACGCCTACAAAAGCATCCGCGAGAGTCTGAATCTGGCTGGTATATATAATGATGTAAAGGCTAAGTTACACTTTGTGAACAGCGAGGAGATTACAAAAGAGAATGTTGCGGAGAAACTTGATGGTTTGCAAGGCATCGTCGTTTGTCCTGGATTTGGGCAGCGCGGCATCGAGGGCAAGATTATCGCTACCGAATATACCCGTACTCATGATATTCCAACCTTTGGCATCTGCTTAGGCATGCAGATGATGGTTATCGAGTTTGCCCGCAATGTGTTAGGTTATAAGGATGCTAATAGTCGCGAAATGGACGAGCAGACACCACATAATGTTATTGACATCATGGAGGAGCAGAAGAGCATCACGCAAATGGGAGGAACCATGCGCCTAGGTGCTTACGACTGTGAACTGAAAGAAGGAAGCAGAGTTGCAGAAGCCTATGGTGCGGCAGCAAATTCTTCATTCAGCACCATTCATTCTTCACTTACAATCAAAGAACGCCATCGCCATCGTTACGAATTCAACAACGCCTACAAAGGGGAATACGAACAGAATGGAATGAAATGCGTGGGTATAAACCCAGCCGCCAATCTGGTGGAGATTGTGGAGATTCCTGAGAAGAAGTGGTACATAGGTTCGCAGTTCCATCCTGAATACTCCTCTACGGTGCTGCACCCACATCCATTGTTTATGTCATTCATTAAAGCCTGCCTATAATATATGGAACAACTGAAGCATGAATGCGGCGTAGCACTAGTTCGCCTACTGAAGCCCCAAAACTATTACAACCATAAGTATGGAACACAATCCTACGGCTTGAACAAACTCTATCTGATGATGGAGAAGCAACATAACCGCGGACAGGAGGGTGCAGGTATTGCCTGTGTGGATATGAGCGCTGTCGTTGGAACGGAGTATATGTTCCGCGAGAAAGCGCTGGGGAAGGATGCCATTACGGAGATATTCGATCGCATAACACCTGAATGGACGGGAGCCCAACTTTTTATGGGACACCTTCGCTACTCAACTACGGGCAAAAGCGGGCTGCAGTATGTGCACCCATTCTTGCGCCGTAACAATTGGAGGGCCAAGAACCTATGTCTGTGCGGCAACTTCAACATGACGAACATTGACGAGATATTCGACAAGATTGTACAGCAGGGTCAGTCCCCCCGTATCTACAGCGATTCTTACATCACACTGGAATTGATGGGGCACCGCCTGGACCGCGAAGTGGAGCGTTGCTATGCAGAGGCCAAAGAGCAAGGATTGGAGAACACAAACATTACGCAATACATTGAAGACAACGTGCAGATGGCCAACGTCCTGCGAACCACAATGGCAGACTATGATGGAGGCTATGTGATGTGTGGCATGACAGGTTCAGGCGAGATGTTTGCTATGCGTGACCCTTGGGGCATCCGTCCCGCATTCTACTATAAGGATGACGAGGTGATTGCTGTTGCCAGCGAACGCGCAGTTCTTCAGACAACCTTCGACCTTACATGCGAGGACGTTCAAGAACTTCCTGCCGGAAAAGCACTGATTATACACAAGGACGGTACATCTTGTTTAGAGAGCATCTTGGAAGCCAAGCAACAGTCACGCTGCTCATTCGAACGAATTTATTTCAGTCGTGGCTCCGACCGCGATATCTATCACGAGCGTAAACAACTGGGCCAGCAACTTACGGAACCAATCCTTAAGGCTATAGACAATGATACAGACCACACCATTTTCTCCTTTATCCCTAATACTGCAGAGGTTGCTTTCTATGGCATGATGGAAGGTTTGCGAAACAAGGGACTGAATGTTCGAAGCGAAAAGGTTGCATGGAAAGATATCAAACTTCGCACCTTCATCACCGAGGCTGGTTCACGTAACGACCTCGCATCGCACGTTTATGATATCACTTACGGTTCACTTCGACCCTACGAAGATAATTTAGTCATTATAGACGATAGTATCGTACGAGGAACCACCCTAAGGGAAAGCATCTTCAAGATTCTGGATCGCCTGCACCCCAAAAAGATTGTGATGGTCAGTTCGTCGCCACAGATTCGGTATCCTGATTACTATGGCATTGATATGGCTCGCTTGGATGAGTTCTGTGCCTTCCGTGCTACCATAGCTTTGCTGACAGAGCGTGGACTGTGGCAGTTGGTCAACGACACCTACGAAGCCTGCTACGCTGAACTCCGTAAGCCAAAGGCAGAACAACGTAACTGCGTAAGTGCCCTATATAAACCTTTCACGGTTGATGACATCAATCGCAAAATGGCAGAAATGTTACGTCCTGTAGGCATGCAGGCCCCTGTAGAATTCGTGTTCCAAACGATAGAGGGACTACATGCAGCTTGTCCCAATCACCAAGGCGACTGGTACTTTACAGGCCAGTACCCCACACCGGGTGGCAACAAACTGGTGAATGAGGCTTTTATAAATTACGTTGAACAGAATTTAAGGCATTAATATAAGATATGAAGAGAGAAGCACGATTGATATTGGATAACGGAACGGTATTCTGCGGCTGGTCGTTTGGAGCAGAGGTGAATACTGTCGGCGAGGTGGTTTTCAATACGGCAATGATGGGTTACCCCGAAAGTCTGACAGACCCCAGTTACGCTGGTCAGATCCTAGTAACGACCTTTCCGCTGATTGGCAACTATGGTGTACCCGAGACTGACGGCAAGCCACTGCCCGAGTTCATGGAAAGCGACAAGATTCACGTTAAAGGCCTCGTCGTAGCAGACTACAGCGAGCAATACAGTCACTGGAATGCTAAAGAGTCCCTCTCCGACTGGCTGAAGCGCGAAAACATCCCCGCAATCTCCGGCATTGATACCAGACGACTCACCAAATTGCTGCGCGAACATGGTGTGATGAGAGGAAGAATAGAGATAAGTGAAGAGTTAAGAGTGAAAAGTGACGAATTATCTGATTACGGATCCATTAACTGGGTCGAGAAAGTGAGTTGCAAGGAAGTCATCACCTATAAACCTACAGACACTCAACTCTCAACTCTCAACTCTCAACTAAAAAGGGTAGCCTTGGTCGATTGCGGCGTAAAGGCTAACATTATCCGTTGTCTGTTGAAAAGAGGTGTAGAGGTGATTCGTGTGCCTTGGGATTACGATTTCAACCAATTGGAGTTTGACGGTCTTTTCCTGGCTAACGGTCCTGGCGACCCCGAGCAATGCAGCAAGACAGTGGAACACATACGTACCTTCCTGAATAACAAAGAAGTGAAGCCCCTTATGGGTATCTGTTTGGGTAACCAGTTGCTGGCTCGCGCTGCTGGTGCAAAAACTTACAAACTGAAATACGGCCATCGTAGCCACAACCAGCCGGTTCAGCGTGTAGGTAGCACTCAATGCTTTATCACCTCGCAGAATCATGGTTATGCAGTAGATGCCGACACCTTACCCGCTGACTGGGAACCACTCTTCGTGAATATGAACGATGGTTCAAACGAGGGCATCCGTCACAAAACAAATCCCTGGTTCTCTGCTCAGTTCCATCCAGAAGCCTGCTCTGGTCCAACAGATACAGAGTGGATGTTTGACGAGTTCGTCGCTTTGCTTGGCGGCTTGGAAGATTGGTCATTTGGTCGTTTAGGAAAAGAAAACGATTTCCCCAAACCACTAAACGAGTTGGATGATAGTACAAACAACTCGTCAACCACAAAAAAAGTTTTGCTTTTGGGTTCCGGAGCCCTGAAGATAGGGCAGGCTGGAGAGTTTGACTATAGTGGTGCTCAGGCATTGAAGGCTCTGAAGGAAGAAGGTGTAGAAAGTGTACTTATCAACCCCAATATCGCTACTGTCCAGACCAGCGAAGGTGTGGCAGATAAGGTTTATTTCCAACCCGTAACACCTGAGTTCGTAGAACGTGTTATCGAAAAGGAACGTCCAGATGGTATTCTGTTAAGTTTTGGTGGACAGACAGCCTTGAACTGTGGCGTTGAACTTTATCAAAAAGGTGTTCTGGAAAAATATGGCGTAAAGGTGTTAGGAACACCTGTTCAGGCCATCATTGATACCGAAGACCGTGACCTGTTTGTGAAAAAACTGGACGAGATTGACGTAAAGACTATTAAGAGTCATGCCTGCTCTACTGTTGAGGAAGTGCGTCAGGCCGCTCACGAACTGGGCTTCCCTGTAATTCTGCGTGCTGCATACGCTTTAGGTGGTCTCGGTTCCGGTTTCTGCGAAAACGATAAGGAGTTAGAGGCTCAGGCCGAAGAAGCATTCTCGTTCTCACCACAAGTTTTAGTAGAGAAATCTTTGAAAGGCTGGAAAGAAATCGAATACGAGGTTGTACGCGACCGCTACGACAACTGCATCACAGTCTGCAACATGGAGAACTTCGACCCACTGGGTATCCATACAGGCGAAAGTATCGTTGTTGCCCCCAGTCAGACACTTTCTAACAGCGAATATCATAAGTTGCGCGCACTGGCCATCAAAATTATTCGCCACATTGGAATCGTAGGCGAGTGCAACGTGCAGTATGCCCTCGATCCCAACTCAGAGGATTACCGTGTCATCGAGGTCAATGCACGCCTGAGCCGCTCTTCGGCTTTGGCATCCAAAGCGACAGGCTATCCCTTGGCATTCGTAGCAGCCAAACTGGGCTTAGGCTATGGCCTTTTTGAATTGAAAAATTCGGTCACTAAGACCACCAGCGCTTTCTTCGAACCAGCACTCGACTATGTAGTATGCAAGATTCCACGTTGGGACCTCTCTAAGTTCCACGGTGTAAACCACGAGTTGGGCTCAAGCATGAAAAGTGTGGGCGAGGTAATGGCCATTGGTCGTACATTCGAGGAGTCTATCCAAAAAGGGTTGCGTATGATTGGACAAGGTATGCACGGATTTGTGGATAACAAAGCACAACATGTAACCGACGTTCCCAACGCTCTGCAGCATGCTACGGACACCCGTATATTTGTCATTGCCAAGGCTATGATGATGGGCTACAGCGTCGAACAGATTCATCAAATGACGAAAATTGACCGCTGGTTCCTGCAGAAGTTAAGGCACATCATGAACATAAACGAGCGACTCAGGGAATACCGTCATCTGGCTGAAATGTATACGTTCATGGAACCGCTAGAACTGTTGGAGTACATAGAAGAGCCTGAGTTTGCCACTTTGTTGCACGAGGCTAAAGTGTACGGATTCTCGGATTTCCAGATAGCCCGTGCTATCGGACTCGGTGAGTGCAACATGAACATGGAGAAGGCGGGCCTTATCATTCGCAAATGGCGCAAGGATTTAGGCATTAAGCCTTTTGTAAATCAAATAGACACAATGGCAGCGGAGTACCCTGCCCAAACAAATTACTTGTATATTTCATATCTTTAAATTTACTAAAACAAGGACCTATGTGCGGAATTGTAGCCATATTAAACATTAAACAGCAGTCGCATGAACTGCGCGAGAAAGCATTAAAGATGAGTCAGAAAATCCGTCATCGCGGACCAGACTGGAGTGGAATCTATTGTGGTGGCTCTGCCATTCTGGCCCACGAGCGACTGAGCATCGTAGACCCAGAAAGTGGCGGACAACCATTGTACTCACCTGACCGTAAGCAGGTACTGGCTGTTAATGGCGAGATTTACAACCATCAGGAGATTCGTCGCCGTTATGCCGGTCAGTACGAATTCCAAACAGGCTCGGACTGCGAAGCCATCTTGGCTTTGTATCGCGAGAAGGGCATCAACTTCCTTGAGGACCTCTCTGGTATCTTTGCCTTTGTGCTCTATGACAAGGAAAAGAACCAATTCCTGATTGCTCGCGACCCTATAGGTGTTATACCTCTTTATATTGGTTACGATTCCGATGGCACCATTTATGTTGCCTCTGAACTAAAAGCCCTCGAAGGCCAGTGTGAGCACTATGAGCCTTTCCTACCGGGTCACTATGTTTGGAGTGAAGAGTTAAGAGTTAAGAGTGAAGAATCTAAGATACAAATGACGAGATATTACCAACGTGACTGGTTCGACTTTAAGGCCGTTAAGGACAATCCTGCCAGCGTTGCCGACATCCATGATGCGCTCACGGGTGCCGTTAAGCGTCAGTTAATGTCCGACGTACCTTATGGTGTGCTGTTGTCAGGTGGTCTAGATTCCTCTGTCATCTCTGCTATTGCCGAAAAGTTCAGCGAACACAGAATCGAGGATAACTCCCAAACACGCGCTTATTGGCCTCGTCTGCACTCATTTGCTGTCGGACTGAAGGGTGCTCCCGATTTGGCAAAAGCCAAGATGGTAGCAGACCATATTGGAACTGTTCATCACGAAATCAACTACACCATTCAGGAGGGCCTTGATGCCATCCGTGATGTTATATATTTCATCGAGACATACGATGTTACCACCGTCCGTGCCTCAACTCCCATGTATCTGTTGGCTCGCGTCATTAAGTCGATGGGTATCAAGATGGTACTCTCCGGCGAAGGTGCAGACGAAATCTTTGGCGGCTATCTCTACTTTCATAAAGCGCCTTCGGCACAAGCCTTCCACGAAGAAACGGTTCGCAAATTAGGAAAGTTATACCTCTACGACTGCCTTCGTGCCAACAAGAGCCTTAGCGCCTGGGGTGTAGAGGGACGCGTACCTTTCCTCGACAAAGAATTCTTAGATGTTGCCATGCGCACCAACCCAGAAGCCAAAATGTGTCCTGGTACTACCATAGAAAAGAAAATCGTCCGTGAAGCCTTTGCCGACATGTTGCCTGAGGCTGTAGCATGGCGCCAAAAAGAGCAGTTCAGCGACGGTGTAGGTTACAGTTGGATTGATACCCTGAAGCAAATTACCTCAGAAGCCGTCACAGACGAACAGATGGCTCATGCTGCAGAACGTTTTCCCATCAATCCGCCTAAGAATAAAGAGGAGTATTACTATCGGAGCATCTTTGCGGAACACTTCCCCAGCGATTCTGCAGCCCGCTCTGTTCCCAGCGAGGCTTCTGTAGCATGCTCTACTGCTATTGCCCTCGAGTGGGACGAAGCCTTCAAGAACCTTAACGATCCCAGCGGCCGTGCCGTAAAAGGCGTACATGAGCAGGCATACTAACATACTATAATTTGGAACTTCTATCACTTTTCCGTATCTTTGCAAAGAAAAGCAAAGATTATTGTGATGGAAGAACTCAAACAACGCATTTTGGCAGAGGGAAATGCCAAGAAAGAAGGTGACATGATACTTCTTGGCAGTTTCCTCAACCATCAGATTGACCCACAACTTATGATGCATTGTGCAGAAGAATTTGTACGACTGTTCCAAAATCAAGGTATCAATAAGATTGTCACCATCGAGGCCTCGGGTATAGCACCTGCTATCATGGTAGGCTATCTGATGCATCTGCCCGTGGTGTTTATCAAGAAGGCGCAACCCAAGACCATAGATGATTGTTGGAAATCGTGGGTTTGGTCATTTACACGTGACGATAATACGACAATATGCATTGACCGTCAGTTTTTAACAGAAAAGGACAGGATACTCTTTCTTGACGATTTTTTGGCCGATGGTCATGCTTCTGGTGGCGTCATCCATTTATGCCGACAATCGGGTGCTCAGATTGTAGGCATGGGCTTCTTGGTAGAAAAGGGTTTCTCCAAAGGTGGTCAGTTCCTCCGTGATCACAATATTAACTATCACGCCCTTGCCACCATCACCTGCATCAACGATGATAACACCATACAACTGGCATAGGCCCATTTGTAAAACAATCAACCAGATTACTCACACATTACTAGTTTACCGACAGTTAGGGCTTTTAAGAAGTCTTGAGAATCTACTGCTCCTGGATAAGTGCAGTGGGCTTTTCCCTTGCCGCCACCAAAGGAAAGGG
>Ga0265298_10012043_pt1 | contig 10064 bp, 6 predicted proteins | sample AusTroGonzalo_MG_3_FD_193486 | JGI IMG/M metagenome (GOLD analysis project Ga0265298, IMG submission 193486) | Bovine rumen microbial communities from tropical cattle in Woodstock, Queensland, Australia - Gonzalo_01 | ecosystem: Host-associated > Mammals > Digestive system > Stomach > Rumen ... | reverse complement strand
GCAAGCTGCTCTGCTTTTTGTGGCTTTTTTGCCAGTTTTATTCTTTTTGAACACGAATTGCACGAATCTCACGAATTTTTGCCATGCGGCGGTGAGGTGTCTCGCAGAAAGGTTGCCGCATGGTATTCGTGCAATTCTTGTTCAAAAAAATCTGTGTAATCCGTGCAATCTGTGTGAGGTTAAGATTCGTGCAATTCTTGCGTCCCGTTGGTAGCAAGCGTCACCCTACGGGATGCCGAGCGCGTGTTCAAAAAAATCTGTGTGATCCGTGCAATCTGTGTGAGGTTTATTATCCGTGGCAAAAGCAGATGGGGTGCTCCCTTTGGCTATGCCTGTTTTTCCTACTCCTTATGCATATCGGGCTAAGAGCTGGGCGACGGCGGCCTCGGTCTTTTCCTTGAACTGGAGGTAGTCGGGACTGTCGGGATGGAAGGGGTGATGGGCGAGGGCCTTTTTCAGCGGCGCCCACTCCTGCAGGAACTGACGGGTGCGGGGCGAGAAATAGTGGGCCTCGAGCTGCTGCCAGATATACTCTACGGCCTGCGACGAGGGATGAAGCATGTCGTCGGCATAGAAGCGGTAGTCGCGCAGTTCGTCGAGCACAATCTCGTAGGCAGGGAAGTAGGAGAGGGATGAGGGTTGAGAGATGAGGGATGAACTCTTCACGACTTCGTTGACGGCGAGTAGGAGGGTGGCCTTGGAGAGCTGGCTCTCATGGAAACCGTATTTGCGATAGCGGATGGGGCTGACGGTGAGCACGACGTGGACCTCGCGCCAATGGGCGGCCAGCAGGCTGACGGCCTGCCGCAGGTAGTCGGCACAGGCGTCGATGGTCAGCTCCTCTTCCTGAAAAAGGTTTTGCGGCCGCTTCTGGCAGTTGTCGACAATCTCGCCCGTAGCCTTCAGCCGATAGACGTGGTTGGTGCCCAGGGTGAGGAAGGCAACGAGCCGGCGGTCGCTTGGCTCCTTGTCGGCCGTAAGCCGCTCGATGGTGTGAAGCACCGAGGCGGGATTATACATGGTGCCAAAGGGGTTGACGGTGGTGCCGAACTGCTCTTCGCTGAAACAGCGCCCGATGCTGTCGGCAAAGCACGAGCCCACGAAGAGCATCTCTTCGAGTGGCTCGATCTGAAACGGCGGACGGGGTATCTCAACAGGGGTTCGGAACTCCATCAGCAGGTGTGCAGGATGTGGTGGCGCAGGTAGGCCTTATGACCGTAGATTGCCACGACGACAAACGAGATGAGGGGGATGATGAACGAGAGGTTGGTAGCCGCAATGCCCCACAAGGTGATGTTGAAGTCGATGATCAGCGCCTGCAGCGGTGGCAGCACCGAACCGCCGAGGATGGCCATGATAAGGCCGGCACCGGCAAACTTCACGTTGTCGCCCACACCACGCAGGGCAATGCCGTAGATGGTGGGGAACATGAGCGACATGCAGGCCGACACGCCCACGAGGCAGTACATGCCGTTGCGGTCGGGGAAGAGGATGGCGCCGCCCACGAGTACCGTGGCCAGGATGGCCAGGATGGAGAGCAGACGGCCCGGCTGTATGTACTTCAGGAAGAAGGTGCAGATGAAACGGCTGAACGTGAAGAAGATCATGGCGGCGATGTTGTAGTTCTGAGAGAGAATCTCGGCCGACTTCTCGTCCATGCCCTCGAGCATGAACACGCGGGTGCCGTACTGGATGATGAACGTCCAACAGGCTACCTGAGCGCCCACGTAGAAGAACTGGGCAATGACGCCGTCGCGATAGTTCTTCATCTGCATGAGCTCGCGCATGGAACTCATGACGCCCTTCTTCGAGGCGGTATCGCCGTTCTTCGGCATGTGGTAGAGGCGAATGACGGTGAGCAGCACGATGCAGGCTACGCCGAGGAAGATGTAGGGCTGGATGAGGATGCTCAGGTCGTGGTCCTTGACAATGTTGAATTGGGCAAGCGGCAGCTCATGGCGCTGGGCGGTGGTGAGCGAGTTCATGCGGGCCTGCACCAGGTCGCGGGCGACAATCATGCCGAGCAAGGCGCCGATGGGGTTGAAGGCCTGCGCCAGGTTGAGTCGCTGCGTGGCGGTCTCTTCCGTACCCATACAATAGATATAGGGGTTACTGCTGGTCTCGAGGAACGAGAGGCCGCAGGTCATGACGAAGTAAGCCAGGAGGAAGGGATAGTAGAAACCCAGCATCTTTGCCGGCACGAAGAGCAGGGCGCCGACGCCGAAGAGCGTCAGGCCGAGCAGGATGCCCGCCTTGAACGAGTAGCGCTGAATGAACATGGCAGCGGGGAAGGCCATGCAGAAATAGCCCAGATAGAAGGCTACCTGCACAAACGAACCCTCGGTCACGCTCATGCGGAAAATCTTGGAGAAGGCTTTCACGATAGGACCCGTCATGTCGTTGGCAAAGCCCCAGAGGGCAAAGCACATGGTGATGAGCATGAAGGGTATGACAAAACTGACGCCGTCTTTGGTCAGGATCTCGTTCTTGTTAATGCTTACTTTCATAGGTTTTTATCGTGCATGAAGCACAGCTTGGTACATAAATTGGGAGCAAAATTACAATATTTTCTTTAGAAAACAGCGCGTTTTGCCAATATTTTTAGTATTTTTGCATCAAAATTCATGGACAAACAATGAAAAAGCTTCTTTCCTTACCCCCGAACCTGGTCAAGCCGACGGCTGAGGGTACTACCGTTTTTCACGATATCACGGGCCTTTCGCCCGACGAGTATTTCTGTACTTGCGACCCTGAGGGACAGCGCATAGGCAGCGGTGGCGGCACCACGTGGCTGCTGATGAAAGCCTATGAGCAGAGCCAGGCGCAGCAGCATGGGGAGCAAGACATGCTGGCGTGGCTGGCACGGGAAAAACGCATCCTGCTCCATGCGGGCGGTCAGAGCAAGCGGCTACCCAGCTATGCCACGTCGGGCAAGATCCTGACGCCGATACCCGTGATGCGATGGGAGCGCGGACAGCGGCTGTCGCAGGACCTGCTGTCGCTGCAACTGCCCCTCTACGAGCGCATCATGGTGCAGGCTCCTGACGCTATCCACACGATGGTGGTGAGCGGCGACGTGCTGGTGCGTGCCTCGCTCCCGTTGCCGGCGATACCCGAGGCCGACGTGGTTTGCTTCGGCCTGTGGCTCGACGCCTCGGTGGCAAAGAACCACGGCGTCTTCGTCATGGACCGCGAGACGCCCCAAGTGCTGAAGCAGATGCTGCAGAAGCCTACGGTCGAGACGCTGAGCGAGCTGCAGAACCAGCATTACTACCTTACCGACATTGGCGTGTGGATGCTGAGCGACCGCGCGGTGGAGTGGCTGATGAGGAAGAGCGGCGCTCGTCCTGGCGACGGGCTCTCGACGCTCACGGCACGGCTCACCCCTTACGACCTCTACGCCGAGTTTGGCTGCTCGCTGGGTACCGACCCGACGATCGACGATGCCGACCTGCGCGAGCTGAGCGTCGCCATCCTGCCGTTGCCCGGCGGCGAGTTCTACCATTTCGGCACGAGCCGCGAGATGATCACCTCGACGCTACGCCTGCAGAACCTTGTGAGCGACCAGCGCGAGATCATGCACCACGACCGCAAGCCGCATCCCAGCATTTTCGTGCAGAACGCCCGTACGGAGATTGCGTTCAAGCCCGAGAACTCGAACATATGGATAGAGAACAGCCACGTAGGTCCGAACTGGACGCTCACCCACGACAACATCATCACGGGTGTGCCTGAAAACGACTGGACCGTGAAGCTGGAGCCGGGCGAGTGTATCGACGTGGTGCCCGTAGGCGAGAAGGAATATGAGGTACGCCGCTATCGCATCGACGAGGCCGTGAACAGCCTTGAGATGCAGGAACGGGCAAACCTGTCGCGACTCTTTGCCCAGCGCGAGGCCTTCCGCAAGGAGAACTGGACGGCCTTGGCACGCAACTGGCGGCACTCGGTGTTCTATCAGCTCGACCTTGACGATGCTGCACGCCAGTATGCCCGCTACGGTCTGCCGATGCCCGAGCCGCTGCCCGACGATGCACCTGTGCTGACGCGTATTCACGACGCGATGTTCCGCGGCGATAGTGAGCAGGCTTTTGCCTTGCTGAGGAAAAGCCTCACGCCAAACCTCAGCCTTGGGGGCGAGGGACTGGGTGGCAGACCTTTCGCAGACCAGATTGTCTGGGCACGCTCGCCCGTTCGTATCGACATCGCAGGCGGATGGACCGACACGCCACCTTATTGCCTCTTGGAGGGCGGCAACGTGGTGAACCTCGCCATCGAGCTGAACGGTCAGCCGCCGTTGCAGGTTTACGTGAAGCCGGCGAAGGAGCTGCGCATCGTGCTGCGGAGCATCGACCTCGGCGCCCGCGAGGAGATTGAGACGTGGGAACAGCTGGCACAATATAACAAGGTCGGGAGTCCGTTCTCCATTCCGAAGGCGGCGCTGGCGCTTGCGGGCTTCCTGCCCGCCTTCAGCAATGAGCACTACAGTTCGTTGCGTCAGCAGCTGGAGCATTTCGGTTCGGGCTTGGAGCTGACGCTGCTGGCCGCCATCCCTGCGGGCAGCGGCTTGGGCACGAGCTCGATTCTCGCCGCCACGGTCCTGGGAGCGCTGAGCGACTTCTGCGGCCTCGGCTGGGATAAGAGCGAGATAGGGCGACGCACGCTGGTGCTGGAGCAACTGCTCACCACGGGCGGCGGTTGGCAGGATCAGTTCGGCGGCGTGCTGGGCGGCGTGAAGCTGTTGCAGACGGAACGCGGCTTCGCCCAGAGTCCGCTGACGCGCTGGCTGCCTACCGACCTCTATACGCAACCCGAATACCAGTCGTGCCACCTTTTATATTATACAGGCATCACGCGTACGGCGAAGCAGATACTGGCCGAGATTGTGCGGCGCATGTTCCTAAATCAGGGCGAACAGCTGCGATTGCTGCGCGAGATGAAGCAGCAGGCGTTGGACATGTACGACGCCATTCAGCGGCAGGACTTCGAGCGCATGGGCTTGTTGGTTCGCAAGACGTGGCTGCAGAACCAGCAGCTGGACAGCGGCACCAACCCCGAGGCCATCAGCCGGTTGACCTCGCTCGTCGACGACCTCTGTCTGGGCTATAAGCTGCCGGGCGCGGGTGGGGGAGGCTATCTGTATATGGTAGCCAAGGACCCCGAGGCTGCGGCACGTATCAAACGCATACTCGACGAGAACAGGCTGCACGCGAATGCCCGCTTCGTCGAGATGACATTAAGTCAAAAAGGTCTACAGGTGAGCCGCAGTTAGCGGGCCTGTAGACCTACATTTGTTATCCTTCCAACCGTTCTTTAACCTTTTCTTATAACTATAATAACCTTATTTATCTGTTCGTTCGGTTGTTTTCTTCCTTACACGGGAATCTTGTCGATTCGCTTCTGATGGCGTCCGCCCTCGAACTCGGTGGTGAAATATTCGTCCATGATCTTGCGAGCCATCTCCTCGTCGATGAAGCGACCGGGCATCACCAGCACGTTGGCATTGTTGTGCTGACGAATCAGATGGGCAATCTCGGGAATCCAGCAGAGGCCGGCGCGGATAGACTGGTGCTTGTTCAGCGTCATGTTGATACCTTCGCCCGAACCGCAGATAGCGATGCCGGGGAACACCTCGCCCGACTCGATACCGCGAGCCAAGGCGTGGCCGAAGTCTGAATAGTCGCACGAATCCTCGGTGTACGTGCCGTAGTCCTTATACTCGTATCCCTTCTCTTCGAGATACTTCTTCACAAATTGTTTCAAGGCATAGCCGGCATGATCGCTGGCAATTCCGATAGTTTTTACTTCCATAGCTTTTTACGTGTTTTTGTTATGTTGTTTGTTCTTGATGTTCTTTTGTTGACGGTGTGGGCTGCTCGTCGGTCTCGCTCGGTTCGCCGATAGGCATGTCGATGAAGAAACGGCAACCCTCGTGATAGGTAGCGTCGAGCGACAGTCGGCCGCCCAGGTTCTCAATATGCCGCTTGGCAAGGGGCAGGCCAAGACCGAGACCCTCTGAGAGGTCGTCGACCTTCATGAACGGCTCGAACACCCGCTCGCGGTCGGCATCGCCGATGCCAGGGCCCTTGTCCTCGATGGTGAAACGCACCTCGTCGCCGCAACGTTCGATGCCGAAGGTGATATGCTGGCCGTCGGAATACTTGCAGGCGTTATAGAGCAGCTCGCGCAGGCTGATCATGAGGAAATGACCGTCGGAGTAGATGGTGAAGTCGTCGGGTAGGGCAGTGGTGAGCTGAATGCTGACATTGGGATTGTAGAGGCGTGAGTGGTCGAGGCTTTCGCGAGCCACATCATTGACCTTCGTCGGTTCTTTGCGCTGTATGTCCTTCTCCTCGGCGATGCCCGATGCGCTACTGTCGAAGAGCATCTGCACCATGCGGTTGAGGCTGAGGGCATTGTGCTTCATCGAGTCGGTGATGGAGCGCATCTCCTCTTCCGAGAGGTGCTCGCGCAGGCTACCCTCGCTGCCAGGCAGACGGTCGGCATCGTGCAACACCTGGGTGAAGCCCATGATGATGTTGAGCGGCGTGCGTATCTGGTGCGACACGTTCTGGATGAATCGGGTCTTCTGACGGTCGGCCTCCTCGGCAAGGCGCGTGGCCTCTACCAGTTCCTCGTTGCGCACTCGTGCCTTGTCGGCCATGTAGCGGATGCTGCCCATGTGGAAGTTCAGTCGCTGGAGCATGCGGGCGAAGCTGTTCTGCAAACGGCCTACGGAGTCGATGCGCTTGCTCATCGCAATGTGTATCTCGTAGTTGCCCGCGGCGATGGCTTGCGTCTTGCGGAGCAGTTCGCCCAGCGGACGTATCTCGCGCCTCACCAGTCTTCCGTAGTACAGCAGGATGACCAGCAAACCGACCACCATGATAATCAGGATGACGTAGGTCATGCGGTGGTAGCTCTTGAAGATGTCGCTCTCGGGACAAACGAGGGCGATGCTCCATTGCATGCCCGGTACGGGCTGATAGCAGACGAGGCTCGGCACACCGTCGATGATGACAGCCATGCTGCCCTTCTTGCCTGCGGTCATCTCGTGTCCCAATGCAATCATGTCGGCCTGACCGTTGGGGTCGGCAACGCTGAAGATGGACTCACGGAACAACCTCGTCGTGTCGGGATGGATGAAGAACTCACCATCCTTACCCAGCATCATGAAGTAGGAATTCTCGTAGGGCTTCTCGGCCGTGATGATACGCGAGAGGTGTAGCAACGACAGGTCGGTCGAGATGACGCCGATGAACTTGTTCTCGGCACCTCGGTAGATGGGACGGCAGTAGGATGCAAGCATGCCGTCGATGGTCAGCGTCAGCGAGTCGGCTAAATCGAAATAATACGCCCAGCACGAACTGCCCAACTCGTGAGGCATCTTATACCATACCTGGTCAAAATACTCGTACGGCTCCTCGATCACCGTCTCGATGCTGTCGCCCTTTCTCACGGTATAGGCCGAGAAGTATCGGCCGAACTTTGGGAAGGTGCCGGGCTCCATGCTGATGGAACAGCCGTCGATATGGGGATTCAAGCGCACGAGTCGATGCGTCAGGGCTACGATGGAGTCTGGTTCCAGATACTGGTTCACCAGCCACTCGTTGATGTCGGTGGCAGTCTCGACGGTGGTCAGGTAACGGCACACGCGCTGCATCGTGACCTCAAGCACGTTCTCGGCGCGGTCCATAGCTTCCTTGCGGATGTCGTCGAGCGAACGGACGAACACCAGGCCCAACGACAAGAGGAAGATGGGGATGACGAGCAACAGGATGGTCAGGCTCAGCTTAAACGAAAGACGTATGCGCTTAATCATGCAGCTCCACCTCCTTTCCCGTATCTTCTTCCGAGACGTTTAACAGGTTGTTCAGCAGTTCGGTGATGGTTTTGCCCTTCACGTGGATGTCCTCTGCCAGTTCATCTACCTCTTTGGTCTTCATGTCGCGATCCGGCTCGCACAGGGCAAACACATCGTCGAAGATAGCCTGCGAGGGCTCAACCATCTGATTGGTCATGTGGTGCAGGAAGGCCGTCTTCATGCGGTCGGCCTTGCGCGCCCATTCGTAGGCAGCCCGCAGTTCCTTGCCTCGCTGCTCGAGGGTGGCCGTCAGTTGTTCCAGCTCATTCACGTGGGCAGACAACGATTGCTGCATCTGCTGGAAGTCGTTCTGCAGTCGGCCTATCTCGTCGTGATGATAACTGTCTGGCACCGCTACGTCGTAGTTTCCTTCGGCAATCTGTTGTGCCGAGTGGGTGAGAAGCCTGAGCGGCATCAGCTGGCGGTGGATGATGGTGCGGCTCAGCACGAACAGCAACAGCAAACCGCCCACAGAGATGAACAACACGAAGTAGATGAGTCGCCAGTAGTCGCCCTTGATCTCGTTTTCGGGATAGATGATACCCGCACTCCATCCCAGGTGCTCCGTCGAACGGCCTGGAATGACCGTTCGGTTGAAGGGCTTGTAGAATACCAGATAGTCCTCACCTCTTCTCTCGAACTTACGGTAACCGGTTTCGCCCTGGATCATCGCGGTCATCGCCTCCATCATGCTGGGGTTCTCGACTTTGATCCTTTCGATTCTTGGCTTTCTCAGCAGCTTCGAGGTGTCCGGGTGTGAGATGACGGTTCCGTCGTTTGCTATCAGCGAGAAGAAAGATTTTTCTATTGGATTGTTGGACTGTATTAGATGTGAAAGTTCGATTAGCGACAAGTCTATAGCCATCACGCCTACGGGGAGGCTGTCACCTGTGCTGTTAAAGGGCAGGCAGAACGTCATCAGGGGTTCTTCGCCGTTGTCAGGGTCTTTACCTTTTATCTTCCCGAAGATGAGCCAGTCGGGCTTCAGCGTGCTCATCGGTCGGGTGTACCACTCGCAGGTCGTATAATCCTTGGATGTCGTGGAATTCTCGTTGTCGCCCGCCTCTGTCAGGGTTAGGCTTCCGTTTGCATTGCGCTCGACGGACACCATATACGATTCGCGGCCTTGAAAGAAGTTGGGACGGAAGGCAATGGTGGCTCGTCTCACGTAGGGACTCACCTCGACCAGCTTGTAGCAATAGGCGTTCAGCATCTCGGGCTCGTTGAGATGTGGCGTCATGCTGAAGTAAATATTTCCTGATGCCTGCTCTACGCTTAACAGAATGTTATCTATGCGTTGCATCGTTCCCTCCAGCGCTTGTGATGCTTTCTGCAAAGCCTCTTCCTTCACCGCCTTGTGCGAATAATACAACATCACTACCAGCGATCCCGCCAGCAGAACTGCCATTGACGAAACGACCATCAGACTCAGTCTTACTGATAGCGTTTTGTTTATGAAATTCGTTAGTCGTAACATTCAGTCGGCAAATTTACTCATTTTTCTTCAAATAACCTCTCATCTATTCAAAATAATTGTTAATCATACTCTTAATTGTTTACAAAAACGAGGGCGTGCCGAAAAGACACGCCCTCGAAGGGGAAAAATCAGTCAATAAATGACTTATGCAAGCAGCTTCTTCACCTGCTCGTACACGTTCTGACCTGTGAAGCCGAGCTTCTCGTCGAGCACCTTGTAAGGAGCAGAGAAACCGAAGCTCTCGAGACCCCAAACGGTACCGTCGGCACCTACCAGGCCTTCGAGGTTGACGGGCAGACCGGCGGTCAGGCCGAACTTCTTCTTGCCTGCGGGCAGGATGCTCTGCTGATACTCCTTGCTCTGGCTGCGGAACAGACCCTCAGAAGGAACGCTCACGATGCGCACCTTCACACCATCCTCGCGGAGCAGCTTAGCGCCAGCCTCCAAGGTAGAAACCTCAGAACCTGAAGCCAGCAGGATCACGTCGTAGTTCTCGTCTGAGCCGGCAACTACGTATGCACCCTTGGTAGCCTGGTTGTAGTCGTTGCCCTCGGGCAGCATCTCGATGTTCTGACGAGAGAAGATGAGCGCGGTAGGCGTATCGATGTTCTCCATAGCCATGCGCCAGCAAACGGTGGTCTCCTCGGCATCGGCAGGACGAACAACCAATACAGAGTTCTTGCCGTGGTGGTTCTTCAGCTTCTCCATCAGGCGGATCTGTGCCTC
>Ga0265298_10012042_pt1 | contig 10064 bp, 9 predicted proteins | sample AusTroGonzalo_MG_3_FD_193486 | JGI IMG/M metagenome (GOLD analysis project Ga0265298, IMG submission 193486) | Bovine rumen microbial communities from tropical cattle in Woodstock, Queensland, Australia - Gonzalo_01 | ecosystem: Host-associated > Mammals > Digestive system > Stomach > Rumen ... | reverse complement strand
CCATCACCTCGAAAGGAATGTCGGCAGTAAGCGAGCCATCCTCCTTCAAGATTGCCTCGCCAAGTTCGTAGAAGCGGAATCCACCGCCTCCCTGCCACTTGACCGACTTCGAGATACCGCCCTGCTCGCCATCGACGACCTTCTTCATTCTGGCCGCACAATGCGTCTTTGCGTGTTCGCCCATTTCGATGCCGATCCAGCGCCGCCTCAACTTGTGCGCAACTGCCGTTGTTGTTCCACTACCGAGGAACGAGTCCATCACCAAATCGCCCTCGTCAGACGCTATCTCCAATACGCGCTTTATCAAACGCTCCGGCTTCGGCGTGGCAAACGGCGACTGCCCGTCAAACACTTTCAAAACTTCCTTCTTCGCCTCATCCGTATGGCCAACATCCTTGTACTCAAAAAGATTCGTCGGCGGAACATCACCAACGGCGGAAAGATATGTCTTTCGACGGATTCCACCCTTGCCGTTCTTCGTGAAATAGAACTTAGGCCATTGTCCACGTTTCAAAACAGCCTGCGCCGACTTCTTAGATTCTTCAAGTGTTTTCGCAAGCACAATCGCTTTCACACCTTTGCGCACTTCATCAATACCAACACCGCAAATCGCCGCCCTCTTCTCCGCATCGTCAATATCTCGCAATTCATATTCAGCCCACCCCCTCATGATTGACAACATTTCTGTCTGCTCATAACGCCAACAGGCGCTATCATATGGGTAAATCAACTCGCCGCTAAATGGATTTTGGATAGCGTAAACCATGCCCTGATGTGTTGCAGCACCCGGCGCGAACCCATCACTGCTTGTCCACGATTCTACATCATTGTCGGGATTTTTGTACTTGCTATCCATCTCCTCCGTGCGCGGCAATTTCTTCGGTTGCCACCCCTCGCGCTTGGAATAGACAAGGATATGTTCAACCTCGTTGACAATTCCCTTTGCGTCATTTCGGGTTGAGTATGTGCGTTGCCAAGATATGTTAGACACAAAGTTCTGCCGCCCAAAGATTTCATCGCATATGACACGCAGATATGAACCCTCGCGATCATCAATGGAAATCCAGATTGAACCATCCTCGCGCATAAACTCGCGAAGGAGTTTTAGACGCGGATACATCATATTGAGCCAAGTGGAGTGTTCGAGATTGTCGTCGTAATGCTCAAACGCGGAACCTGTGTTGTATGGCGGATCAATGTAGATACACTTCACCTCGCCAGCATAAAACGGTAGCAGCGCCTTCAACGCCTCCAGATTGTCGCCATGCACAAGGATGTTGCTGTCTCCCGCAGATGTCGCAGCAACTTCCCCTTTCTTCTCTGCGTGAGATTTATATCCCAACGACTTGTCCTCGCGCAGAATCTTCATGACGACGTCCTTGACGGCATTCGTCGCCTTTTCCCTTCCCATCCAATTTAACGTTGGCATTTTCGGTTCTCCTTCAGCAAATAGGGTTAATGCGGACATCACCGCCAAACATAAACACCGTGCGGAAGCTTTCTTGTTTGTGGGCATTCCCATGTGACATTTTCTTCCATCTTATTGACGATTAGAAATAACTCGTTTTAAGGGAAAAACCATTTCCCTCTACAATGACACGATTCTTAATCTGCGATTGAATACTCATTCGACAATAATCACCGGTCACCTTAACTATACAAATGGTATTTAATGGAACAACCACAACTGAACTAGAGTAATCTGCGGCAATTCTTCTTTGATACGGTATTGATTCTCCAGCCACAAATGAACACGTCGCATGGAAACCAGTTACTTCAACAATAAAACTTTTAACATTATTCACAGGAATTCGTTTCGCGAGGTACGCCTCCAATGCTCGTTGTGCCTCCCTGACACCAGAACCTATGGCCGAAGCCTCTTGCCCCATCTTCTTGATTTCATTTAATATCTTGGCATTTTCTTCCACTGCTTTCTCCGCCTTCGAAGACGAAGCCGTCGCAGTAGCAACCGCAACACTTAGCTGCCCAGCGCGTTCTATCGCCTCCAAAGCATCTGTATTTGCTTTTAAAGCAGTTTTCCGTAATTCCAAATTTGCAGCCGCCAATTTTTCATACTCCTCCAATGAAGATGCCATAACTTTTGCACTTTCTGTTTTGACATCAACGACGGCTTGTCGCGCAAGCGCACAATCTTGTTTAACGCTTTCATATTGCGACTTTACTTTCTCGGCCTCATCCTTTAACGACTGATACCCATGCCAAAGAAGCCCTCCGGCAGACGCTCCAAATAGCGCCAAAACAAATGCGCCCCTTTTAACTAACGAAATATGAAGCTCAAGTTTTTTCACTCGATCTTCAAGTCTGCTTGCCCCTGTGGTTTGAATTTGGGTCACATCACCATTGGCTTTTCGCTTCTTATGCTTCATATACGCCTCCTCCGTCAATGATATTGCAACCTCGTTTATACAAAACTACGGATAACATGATACAACCGTTCGGGGACGCGTTGTACCTCAGGCTCATATTCACTGTCAAATGCCATACGTGCAAGTATGGAACGATGCAATGTCTCACCCTTATGATAAAACCGTCTTCGAAAATCTATAATGTCGGACTCATCATGCTCAATGAGATCGGAAAAATCGAATGTTTTCATCGGTTCAGGCTTTATCAAGAAGCCTAGGCCTTCCTCATAAGCATGACATTGCATCCAATTAAGAGTAATGTCAGATAATCTGCAATCATCAGAATAACCGCCGCCGACATCGCCATGTACACCAGAGAACCACTTTTGCCATATGTTGCGAGCCTTTGCCTTTTTATATTGCATGACCGGGAAGAAATTTCGAATCTCGTCCGCGGACATTGCATGATAGACAGTCGAAACGCGTGGAGACTTTTCTCCATTATGATACTTCCTCTTAAAGTCCAAGGGTGCGGTCACAGTATCCCAAAGCCCCATCATCTTGATTTTTGGCGCAGTAATAGTACCAGACTCCTCTTGCAATGCCGAGAGCGTATTCATATTCTTTTCAACATAGGCATAAGCAATGTTTTCTGCAAGATCATATTTCAAAGGGATACCAACATCATTCAGAAGCCAACTCAAGACATGGCAACTATAGGCACCACGGCTGAACCCAAACAAAAATATAGACGGTACACCCTCAAACTCTTGCCTATTGTTTAAAACGCTAAATGTCAACCACGCGTATGATTTTGCAATTGCACGCCCAAGGTCCGTCGCAAATGCTCCACCACCAACCATCGTCGTCGGGGACGTCCCCGGACCACGTTCATAGTTTTTTCGAGTTCTAAAAACCTTTGGCTCACCCTTTATTCTGTATTCCCCCTTATCATACAAGGCATCGAAAATCTTTCGCACGTTCGTCTCTGTTGCGTAATGGTTCCACGTGCCGTCAATGCAGGCAACCAAATTCAGATTCTTGTCCATTGACACCTCCCTATAAATCAATAATGGGCCGATCTTCTTGTTTGCGTGGACGCGGTTTCTCCTCATAACATTCCACGTAAACAGGCACAGCTATACCTAACGTTATGAATGAAGCGAACAATGAAAGAAAATTAGATTCGACATTGATTCTGCGAAAACCATTGTCTCTTACCGTGCCTCCTATAATATCCTGCCCTTTGATCTTGCAAACTTCTGATGGGTCATCTGTCCACCAGCATCCACCATAGACGCAAGCCACATACCAACGATCACTCAATGGCTTTTCTTGTTTGTCGCCCGGTGAATCAAGATTAAGCGAGAAGCATCCCGACAGCGAACTCGCCAATACCGCAATCAAACAACAGCGAACGAATGCAAATTTAGCGTTCATTTTTACCCCCTACTCAAACTGGATTTCCTCGGAGGCTTGATTGTAGACGTCAATCTGGTTCTCAATCGAAATGCGATTTACAATCCAATCCCTATGACAAGCCTGAACAAAATCATCGTAGCGGTCGATCTTTTTCATCCCTTTTAACGTCACTACAAGACCGAATGACAACTTATCCTTGCTTCCATCCGTTCTTCGATCCTTGCTTACAATCTTAAGGCCCCACATCTGTCGAATGCCCAGAGGTTTCGGCCGTGCCCTGGGATTGACGGCTTCTGAAATCCGCTTGATATTATCCCATTTACGATATTCCTTGCGGGCTTTTTCCTCGGTCGGCCCCCAATCATTCTCATCACACTGCTTGTTCTTATTGATTGGAATGATCCCCAACTTCCCTTTCTTCTCTCCAAGCCGGCCCAAATATACGTCCATTTCCGTTATCGTGTAGTCGACACCCTGATTCCTATCGCAACTCGGGAAATATGCCAATGTTGCACGCGCAAAATACGGATGCATTCCATTTACCACTGGCACTGGCAACTTAAACGTGTAGGTTTCCCATTCCTCGGCCGTGCCGTACATCACAAAACGTATTTCGTCATCCTGACATTGTACAATATCCGATATTGATTTAGGCACGATGCCATATCCTTTGCGGAACCTCTCACCCTTCCGTATCGGTTTTTCATCCCACCCTGCCGCCGAATCTATTATCAACGCCTTTGCTATTTCTCTTTTGATATGCATAACCTCTATTAGGTAAGCAAGTTTTCGCGCCACCCAGGGCGCGGCAAACGACGTGCCATCAGAATAAAGGATCTTGCAACCATTACAAATGCACATACCTGTTTCTTTAGTGGTGCCGTCACCGCCATAGTAACACACGTCAGGCTTATAGAAAAACGACAAAACCGGCCCTATGCGTGTATAACTCGCCGGCATGCCATTCATGTCAACAGCGTTCACGACCAAAGAATTCAGCGAATCTGCCGGAGCTCCCAAGAGCATATCCGTCCTGCCCTCTTGCTCTTTCGGCACATTCGTGCCGGCAACAACAAAGATGACATCAAATTCCCGTTGTATCTCGTCCAACGCAGCGGCCTGCGGCGATATCGCATTTTTGCTTACTTCCATTGCTGAGCCAAGCGACAAATTCCAAACATGGATATCCTGGTTCTCCATCACTATTTCACGAATCTGCCTTATGATCTCAAACGAACTGAACCTTCCCGACGTGGCTACACCAAAGTGTCGTACCTTGAACCGTCCACAATGATCATTCAGTTTAGGATTCAGCGTAGGGCCATCAACTATGATTGAGCATACTGAAGTACCATGAAACTTGTCGTCAAGCTGTATTGGGATATCGGCAGGAATACGATTCTGCGTAGATACCCATTCAGCAAAATACGCATCGGTGTCGAAGAGCGTGTCTATGACGCCAATAGTTGGCTCGTTTGTCGGATGTGGAATAGCTGGGAATGGTGCATCATCCTCAAGTGGCGCGATTTGAGGCGTCGGCATTTGGCAAATGTCATGAACTCCCATCGAAATCAAATATGGGGCTTCTGCATTCAAGCGATTCAGCTGATTTATATCAAGCTGCACCATAGTGTCGTCCAATACACATTCAGGGCGAACATCAATACCATATCGAGCGAGCAATTCCCTTGGAGAAATGCCAATCCGATATAGCGAGACAATTGACTTTTCAGAAAATTCATACTTTGTCGTCGCAACATCAAAGCCTCTAACGATACTTACATCCTTTATTGCATTCAGCAGCTTAGTCTTGAATTTGGGGTACTCATCGTCTATAAAGCCTTGTCGTATGCTCTGAATGTCATCGCCGTTTAGTTTCCCATGGAATTTACTCTCCATCACCCGCTGCACCATTTCGAGCAAATCGATAGTCTGTCGTAATGTATTCAGCGAAACAAAATGCGTAAAAACATGCGCGACGCGTTGTGCATCTTCAGAGATATTAAGAGTCTCAAATTTTGCCCCGCGAATTGACGCCGATGCGCCACCAACAACAGTATCTGCCGACAAGAGTATCTGTATTCGCCCGCTCTTTGGAACAATCCGGTTATAGTGCGCGCAAAGAAGCGCCCCTCCTATCTGAGTATCATGACTAAAGAAATCTAGTACCTTGCCCAACTGACGTCTCAATTCGGTGACAGTTTCCGCTTTGACTACAAAATTATCATCAAACTGCGGTCCCTTGGGCGTAGCAGGGTTTTTGCGAGAGACAAACTCACCACGCAACATCAAAAGATCATGCATTATTAGACGCCTCCATCAATTCACGCCCTATCCCACTCTTCGATTGACCAATAAGGATTCCAATCTCTCGGATTGTAAATCCCTCTGCCTGTAATTCATGTGCGTCCAGCGACGATTTTCCGCGAAACGCCCTGTATAGACGCCGCATATAGTCAAACCCATTCTCCGGATTGCTGAAAGCCACTGCGGTCTTTATAATATTGAGTATATCGCCAGGTTGTGGTAGCGGCTTGGCAAGTGCCAGAATCTTCCTGAAAAGCCGAACATCGCGATTAGCCAACTTGACCTTGTCCAGATATCGCCCAAGCATTTTTTCCGCAATCTCAGTCAAATCCTTCTCGCTATATCTATCAAAGTCAACGACAAAGTCAAATCGACGAGACAGAGCTTTATCGAAGCAAGAAAAGAGATTGGTCGTTGCGATAAGGACTATGTCTTCTTTTAGCGAATCCAAGCCCTTAAGTATCTCAGTTGTGGCGCGACCCATTTCACGCAAATCATTTGCATTCGTTCTATCAAGAGCCAATGCATCCAGTTCATCAAACAACACAACTATTCTTTCGGGATGAACGGCCTCTGCCAATGCGTGAAATACCGATGAAATATTTTTCTGCGTCTGCCCTAATTTACTGTCTATAAGCGCTGATTCATTCACGACAAATAATTCACGCCCTAGCAAGCGAGCCATCTGTTTGACGGCTTGCGTCTTTCCAGTGCCTGGTTTCCCTTGGAACAAAAATTTATTCGCCCCAATGCGACGACGGACGGCATTTACTATTCCCGTTAGGTCTTGCATTATGGCGTCAGGAAGAAGAAGCATATCCTCCGCAGAAAAAGACTTGTCTATGAATGGCGAATCCAACTTGAAAGGATCGTCATTTTGTTGCGGAATAAATGCATTCTCCGACGACAGCAACGATAGAATGTACATCGCAAGCTGCGTATCTCCATTCATCTCGAACTCATTCGCGATCTCACGCGCCTCTGATCTGAAACCGGCATCATTGTGTTCCATATGACACCGTATCAGATTTAATATATTTTTTTTCTTCATACAATCTTCCCAAGTTTGAAAACATGAGTATTGTATCATACCGGGACAACTTTGTCAATAGTGGGACAGATATCATCTGAAATTTGCCACCTCTCATACTAACCATTGAAGCGCCCTTATTCACAGAATGCCAGTGCCAATCCTATAAATCCTAGTCTAAACCACCTCATTGTCATCCCCGCGCTTACAACGATACGGCTAACCTCTTCTAGAGGATGGCATGCATAGATTCAGAAGTCTTTGTCATAACTGTGCCTGTATTTTATCCTTTGCCGTATTCGCGGCGATCCGTTGTCGCCTTGCGGATTGAGGCGAGAAGTCCGGGGATGATTTCGGCACGCACGTCCAGTCGAACGGTCTCGTTCGGCTGATACACGACAATCTGGTTCTCGCCTGCGGTCATTCAGCGTTGCCTCTCATGGCTCATATTATACCATTTTCACGGGTTGTAGTTTTCTGTCCCTTCCTTTTCGCCCGAAAGCGCGCGCAGCATAGCAAAAGCCCCGGAGTAATGCAAACTGAAGTTCAAGTTTTCTTGAACTTCGCCGTACGCGTCGCGAGGCGTTTCATCTTAGCCTTGTAGCCTGTGCCATAGCATGATCGCCGCATGCCAAATCGCCGCGCCCGCAATCAAGAGCGGCGGCGAATTGAGAATGCTGAAGAACCATAACTGCATGAAATGGATTTACGCCCATAATGCGTTTCTTGCAGTTATGAAAGCCGCATCCGCCGGCCGTGCGGCAACAACGCCTTGCCATGTCGGGGATGGGCATTCTCTTACCCTCAGCCTAAGCGTTTGCCACCCCCAGACTAAGCGACTCTTACCCTCAGCCTGAGAGCACCTTACCCTCAGCCTAAGAGGCTCTTGCCCTGAGGGTGGCAAGCCCTTGCCCCCAGACTAATAGGCCCATTACCCTCAGGGTAGCAGAAGCGGCATCCGCCGCTAGTGACAATCCTCCTTGGTATAGGCCGTCTAGAATCGCTTCGTTGCCCCAAAATCGCCATCAGCGCGAATCCATATCTTTGCAAAAATGCCACGATCTGCCAAACACTTGGGTTTTCCCTTGAAACACCTGTGATTCCACCCCGACTTCAGGCAAGCCGACGACATTTACACCACAAGATCAGCATGGCGACCATGGCGCATGAAGCGATACTGCCAAGCTTGCAAGTAGCGGCAAAACCGCTACTCCCTCACCAACTGCCGAAGTGCCTTTCCATAACTGCAAAACCGCCCAAGACGCATTTTGCTCAATTAGCTTTTAGCCGTCCGCGTCGCGAGGCGTTTCATCTTCGCCTTGCAGCCTGTGACGTAGCGAGATGGCATGCGCTCCAAGCTGAAAAATTCTTTCGTCCCCATAACTGACCTTTCCGAGCGGGTTCGCCACTCATTCTGCCCTCTTCGCGCGCCTATATTTCGTTACTACGAATCGTCTCCCCGACCAAGCGAGCAAGCGATCTCCCCCAACGGACTGAACGCAGTCCCCCAAGCGGCCAAGCGTTCTTCCCCGGCGGGGCGGTCGTTCTCCCCAGAACAGACACGTCACCTCTGCCGTGCCACAAGTCCTTCTCCTCGGTAGAGAGTCCGACAACGTTCAGTTCTGCCTTGACATAACGTGAAACAGTAGGGATGCTCTTGCCGATGCAGGTTGCGATTTCTTTTGTCTGTACACCGGGATGAAGAGCGGGCCGCTTTTCAGTACGGAAAGCAGCTTCCGCACTGGTGCAGGAAGTGGGGTAACTGGTACGGTACTGGTACGGTACCTGACAGTGTAACTGCGTCGGTTCCGTCCACTTTATGGACAGTTTCTAATGTCTCCGCCTATAGAGTTTGGCTGGGGCGTGGGCACGGCCGCCGAGATCCGCCCACTCGCCTTCGCATACCTCAAGGAGCGGGTCGCTCGTCGAGGTCAGCTGGCGGCGGAAGTTCGGTATGTTGTCTCGGTCTATGGGATCGCGCTCAAGCGAATATCGCGTGAGGTACTGGTATACGTCGATGTAGTTCGATAGCGTGAACTTCTCGGGCAGGAAGAGGAATACAAGCTCCTTCTTGTCGTATGCGAGCATCCGAAGGAACGACTGCGCTATGATCTCGGCATGGTCGAACGCCAGCGGATTCTTCTCAATCTTGGTGACTGTGCCGCCGAACAGTCCCTCCTTGTACTTCCCCCTGACAGAGAAGAGCCGCTTCTTGCCGTCATAGAACGGAAGGTTGAACTCTCCTTCCCCCATCGTGGGCATTTTTATGCGCAGCCACTTCGCCTCCTTCGCATCGTCGCCGCCCATGGCCTCCCTGCCCTCGCCCATGCCAAGCAAGCACACAAAGGCGTTTGAGAGTATCCACGCCCTCATGTCACGACCGGGCTTCGAGAACACCCCTGTCGGAATGACGTTTCTGGCCTCGACGCCTGTCTCCTCGCGAAGCTCGCGTTTCGCACACTCCTCTATCGTCTCGTTCGGGCGGAGAAAACCGCCTGGCAAGGCCCAGCATCCCTCATGCGGCCATACGCCGCGCTTGATGAGCAGTATGTCCAGCGAGAACTCGGGGTCGCTGCGCCACTCGCCGTCCTTCGGTTCGTCGTACGCCGGGCGCACCGCCACGATGTCGGCGGTCACGCTCGGCTTTTCGTACTTGCCGAGTTCCCGTTTCCTGTATTCCGCGACTTTCGCCGCGTCGTCCTTCGTCAGTTCTCCCATTGCCGCCTGATTCTCCTTGCGTCTCTGCTGCGTCTTTTCGGCTGTCGGCGGAATTGTATCATATTGTCCGTCTGACCGCAAGAACGCCCAGGCGAAAAAAATTCATTTACCCCCTTGCAGTCAAATCCGCAATATGATATACTATCCACCGTCAAGACATCAGGAGTTGAGGAGCCGAAAGGCGAATCATACCAACCGAGTCGGAACGCCACGGTGGTTCC
>Ga0265298_10012040_pt1 | contig 10064 bp, 7 predicted proteins | sample AusTroGonzalo_MG_3_FD_193486 | JGI IMG/M metagenome (GOLD analysis project Ga0265298, IMG submission 193486) | Bovine rumen microbial communities from tropical cattle in Woodstock, Queensland, Australia - Gonzalo_01 | ecosystem: Host-associated > Mammals > Digestive system > Stomach > Rumen ... | reverse complement strand
ACAGGCCCTGGGGCATCGTGGACGACGAGGGCAAGCACACGGGTTTCTTCTGGCTCTCCTACTACGAGCTGGCGCTCCGGAGGATGGAGTCCCTGGTCTTCACCGACGAGCTGTTCGGCGAGGACGGCCTGATCTACATGTGCTACGACTACCTGCCGGACTCCAAGGTCAAGTCCTGGGAGAGCGATGAGGAGGTCAGGACCGCCAACGTCTTCGGCACCTACGACAGCAAGCTGGAGGCGGTGTCCGTGAGGACCTTCGGCTACGGCAGCGATGTCTCCATCAGGATGTACATGGATCCCGTAGATACCCCCGATTCCGGGAAGCTCATATTCGAGAGCGACCTCACCATCCCCTATGCGGGTATCCACGTGATCTACCTGGACGACTACATCCCGGTGCGCGAGGGCCACGAGGTCAGCGTCGTGCTCACGGAGCGCTTGTCGGATGGCAGGTACATCACGGGCGCGTCGACCATGAAAGGGGAGGAGTTGGCCAGGTCCGATGGGGACAAGGCCTACGGAGTCGCCATAGTCAACGAGGGCGAGAGCTTCTTCTTCGAGAAGGGGGAGTGGCGCGACTGGATCGACGAGGCCACGAAGTACACGGAGGAGACCGGCATCGCCATCGACAACTTCTCGATCAAGATCTTCGCCATAGACGACCCGCACAGCGACAACAGCCTCCTGCTGTATGCCGCCGCCATAGCGGCAATAGCCGCGCTGGTCATCGCGATAGTGCTATACGTGCGCAGGTCGCACCGAAACCGATACGGAAACCATTTACCCCGGCGCGAAGCCGGGGGCATCTTCTCTTGATTTCCGGGACTCAAGCGGTCTCTTCCGCGGTCTCGGCCTCGTCCTCTGCGATCTCGGCGGCCTGCTTGCTCTTCTTACCGGACCTGAGCCTCCAGTACTGGTGGAGGCCGATGACGGTGATGATGCCGACTCCGAGGAGGATCTCGAAGACGCGGTCGAACTCGTCGGGCAGGATCACGATGATCGCCAGGTCGATGGCGCCGGCGATGGCCAGGGGGTTCATGGTCTCGTAGAACTTCGCCTTTTCCTGGTCGAGGTCCCCGCTCTCGTCCTTGGCCTTGGCTTTCGCCATGACGTACAGGATGAGCCTGGCGTTCTTCACGAGGTGGTAGCAGGGGATCAGCAGTATGACCATGTGGGCGGCCAGCACGATAACCATGGACAGCGTGAAGTCGAATCCGAGGTAGTCGCTCAGGACGTTCGCCAGGTCCACGGTGAAGTAGTAGAACAGGATGGTGATGATGACAATCAGGATCACGTTGAAGTACACCGTCGCGGCGGCCCTGGACAGCATGTCGGTGGTGCGGCCGGGCAGCGCCCCGAGCCTGGCGTAGAGGCGGTCCCTGCTGGCGGACAGCCTGTGGAACAGCCCCATGGGGAGCTTGGTGGTCAGCTTGTCGTAGACCTTGCCGGATGACCCGCTCAGGAAGGGCAGGGCCACAATGGATGCGATGGCGGCTCCGATGACCGCGGAGTAGAACCCGTCGTCGACGGCCCCGACGTCCAGGGCCTCCTTGGCGATGATGAACGCGAACTCGCCCATGGCGCACAGCGACAGCGCCGAGATGAAGCCCTTGCGGCTGTCCCCGTTGCCGATCCAGTATCCGAGGTAGACCGTGAGGGACTTGCAGATCACGAACACCAGGAAGAACACGACGATCAGCACTACGCTGTCGGCCAGGCTTCCCAGCTTGACCTCCGTTCCCACGGATATGAAGAATATGGCCATGAACAGGCTCTTAAGCGGGTCGACGTAGTGCTCCACCGTGTGGTGGGCCGTGGACGCAGCGACCATTATCCCCATCAGGAAAGCCCCGATGGCGACGGAGAGGCCCATCTTGTCCGCGGCCAGCGCCAGCGTGAACAGGGCGCCGATGCACAGCAGGGAGATGAGCTCATCGTTGGCCCTCTTGTGGAACCAGTTGATGATCCTGGGGACCAGCTTCAGGCCGATTGTGAAGCAGACGATCATGAAGATGGCGATCTGGATGACCAGGAGGATCAGGTCCTTGGTGCTCAGGTCCGCCCCGCTCAGCATGGGGGTGAGCATGGACAGCATGATGACCTGCCCGATGTCCTCGATGATCATGACCAGGACCAGGACCTCGACGTGGGCCCTGTCCAGGACCTCCTTCTCCTTCAGCACCGCCATGACCACGGCGGTGCTGGAGCCGGAAATGATCGCGCCCAGGGCGATGCTCTGGACCATGTCGTATCCGAGGACGGTTCCGGTGATGAACCCGCCGAGCACCATCAGGGGCATCTGGACCAGCGCGACGATGATCGCGAACCGGCCCTGCGTCTTCAGGTTGTCCAGGTTGATCTCCATCCCTATGGAGAACATCAGCATGATCAAGCCCAGGTTGGAGAATATCTCGACGACCTCGTGGGCGTCCTCGCTGACCTCCATGAGGTTGGCCATGAGTATGCCCGCGGCCAGGAATCCGACCAGGGCGGGCATCTTCGCCTTGCGCATGACGATGGAGAGGAACGCGGCCAGAATGATCAGGGTGGCCATGATTGAGATGAGCATCGACTCTTCCATCGTCTTTCGCCTGCGGTTTTTTGGATGCGACCCGTATTTCTTTTCTTAAATAAAGATTGGGAACGGTGTTGGACGGAACCCGTAACTATATAACGGGGTCGCGATTGCCTCGCCATTCCAAGTGATCATCATGCCAGGCGATGCCGAGGACGGAAAGCGCTACCGCGATGGCGGGCGCAGCAACGGGGACCGCAAGCCCTACAGGAAGGACGGGAAGCCTGGCTATTCCAAGGGCCCCAGGGACGGGGACGGGAAGCCGTACAAGAGGGACGGCGACCGCAAGCCCTACAGGAAGGACGGGGAGAAGAGGCCCTACGACAAGGACAGGAAGCCCTATTCCAAGGATGGAGACAGGAAATCCTACTCCAAGGACGGGGAGAAGAGGCCCTACAGGAGGGACGGCGACAGGAAGCCGTACGACAGGGAGAAGAGGCCCTATTCCAAGGATGGAGACAGGAAATCCTTCCAGAAGGACGACCGCCGCGCCGAGCGCAGGGAGCCCCGCCCCGCCGACGGGAACCTGGAGAAGAGGAGGCACCCCATCCCCCAGGACCCCCAGAAGCTCCTGTACAAGGGCATCGACCTCCAGATCCAGGGCAAGAACGACATCGCCATGATCATGTTCCTCCACGGGGCGGTCATGATGAGCGAGGGCTGCTCCAAGAACGCCGAGCGCATCATCGACGACGCCGGGAAGGAGGGCCGCGGCGACCTCAGGGGCCGCATCGCGTCCGAATGCACCGACGAGGCCCTGGTCGAGTTCGACTACATCTGCATATCCAAGGACGACGGCTACCCGCGCCAGTTCTTCGACGACATGTGCTCCGCCGGGAGCACCCACGCCATCTACCGCAGGATCTGCCTCGGCGAGGTGGAGGGGGACGACCCTATTATCGACGTGTTCGCTAAGGCCATGCCGGACGAGCGCGAGAAGGTCATGAAGGGGCTGGAGTACCTGGTCCGCAAGAAGGACTCAGAATCCGCCCAGAGGCACATCGACTCCGTGAAGGAGATGGAGTCCCTGAGGCAGTACGTCAACTCCCTGTTCGTCAAGGCCACCAAGGGCAAGGACGATGCCAGGGAGGAGCTTGCCACCTACGCCGGCAGGGTCCCGGACGCCGATTTCTTCCTCGGGTTCCTCGAGGCCAGGGATGCCGGGAACGCGGCCGAGTGGCTGAAGAGCCGGTACCCCGAGAACGCCGACCTGATCATATCCAAGCAGGCCGAGTTCGGCATCTCGGACGACCCCTTCGGGAAGTTCCTGATCGCCAAGAACCTGCAGTCCAAGAAGGAGGAGTGGGTCCCCTCGATGATGACCGCGGCCCAGGCTGGCTCCCAGGAGGCCGTCGCCGAGCTCATGCCCCTGGTCTACAGGACCGACGTCGCCCGCGGCATCGCCCTGATGTACGCCGAGGCCGGCGACCTGGACGGGCTCATGACCGTCTACGCCGCCGGGTACGAGGATACCTACATGCTCGACAAGTACTGCGGCGGCGACGGCGAGAGGATCCTCAGGGTCGCATACGCCCTCAGGCCCATCGGCAGGGACCGCGAGATCGCCTGGCTCAGGAACCACGCAGGCGAGGACCAGCCCGGAAGGGAGGCCCTCATAGACAGGTCCCGCGAGGAGGAGTTCCGCTGCAAGGCCATGCTGTACGCCCTGCACGACGTGGGCGCCGACATGGAGGCCGCGGAGCTGTACTTCGAGATGGAGGGCGCCCCGGACCTCCCGTCGTTCAAATGGCTGGAGAAGCTCTGCTCCGAGGACTCCGTCAAGGAGTACATCAGGCAGCAGTACGAGGCCCGCGGAGATACCGAGACGTTCGACAAGATCTTCGAGGACGATGGCTACGTCAGGAAGCACGACATGAAGCGCTCCGGACGCGGCGGCTACGGGAAGGGCCCCAGGCGCGACGACGACCGCCGCGGCGGGTTCCGCAAGGGGGACCGCGACGGCGGCCGCAGGCCCAGGAAGTACCGAGCCAACCAGCAACATTATAACCGTGCTACGCCTGGATACCGGTATGACGCGCGGAGTGCTGGGGGTCATCATCTGCCCCATGGTGGACGACAACCTCGTCTACAGCCTGGGGAAGGACCCAGAGGAGAAGAACATCCTCCTGGTGAGGGACGGCAACGAGACCTCCCTGGCCGCCAAGTTCTCCCGGTACGGGATCCCGTACCGCATGGTCGAGTGGGAGGACGTCCTTTCAGGGGCCGAGCCGCTGGACCGCGACCGCTTCACCATCCTCGTCTACGCCACCGCCCTTGGCCTGCACTCCAGGCCGGAGGAGCTGAAGTCCGTGGTGGAGGGCCTGGCGCGCGACATGCAGCCTCTGGTGGACGGCATCGGGTTCTACCTGGGCACCTGCGGCAACTTCGAGTGGAACATCCCCAAATGGTGCGAGGAGAACGGCATGAAGCCCGGCGCCATGTTCGTAGACGAGTGCGGGAACCTCTGCCACGACTGCGTCGGCGTGAACATCGCCGGCGGCCCCAAGTACAAGGACATGCAGAAGGCCTACTGCGCCCACCTGTACGTCTTCCCGGCCATGGCCACCAACTTCGACGAGTTCATGGAGGCCGACCAAGCGGAGTCCGCCGCCACCCAGGAGAGCCTCACCGACGAGATGAGGGAGGCCCTGGGGATCGATCCCGGGAAGGACGGCTACCTCAGGTGGCTCCTGTCCCTGGGCGGCTACGAGCACATCCTGAGGATCGACACCGGCATAGGCGACCAGGAGGAGTACGAGAAGTGCCTCCTGGAGGTGGCCGAGAGGACGCACCTGAAGATCAGGAGCCCCTCGGAGGTGTGGGCATCCATGCAGCCCACCGACGACCTGTACGCCGAGTGCAAGTCGTTCCTGGCACAGCGAGCATCAGTTGATCTGCCACTGCTTCAGGTTGAACGTGCAGTACTGCACCTTCGCGGAGACGATGGTGCCGTTCTTGTAGAGCTTCTCCAGCATGGGCTTCAGGAGATCCAGGTGCTCCCTGTACATGGCCTGGTCCCTGAACTCGTCCGGGCGCAGCTTCTTCACGATGGCGCGGGTGCAGATCATCGGGTTCTCCCTGATCGTCGCTAGCAGCTCTTCCTCGGTAATCGGTGTGACCATGGTCCGAGGACCATGTTCCGAGGGGATAAAGATAACCCGGGATACCTGGGAAGACTGTCATCCAGCCAAAGATCGCCTGGCAATCTGTTTTATGCCCTTCCGCCCATCGAGGGGGCATGCGCATGGTATTCTTCGTCTCCGGCCTGACCTGCCAGGAATGCGGCGAGAAGCTCGAGTCCCACATCCAGAGGCAGCCCGGGGTCAACGCCGCCGCGCTGCTGGCGACCGGCAAGCTCATAATCGAATGCGAGGACGCCTACGCCGAGGCGATCGAGGCGGACGTCATGGCCTCCGCGCCTAAGGCCCAGGGCGATGTAAAGGTGAAGCGCGTGCAGCGACCCTTCCCGGCTTAGGATTGCGGGATACCGAATTGGATTATACATCCAAACTTTAAATATCGAACAGAGACATCCGACACACAGGTGCGCACATGAAATTCGACAAAGTTCTCGTTCCCATAGACGGAAGCGCCATGTCCGAGATAGCCGTGGACCTGGCGCTGCATTCGGCGGGCACCTTCGCGACCCATCTCACGTTCCTCTACGTCGTCGACATATCGGCGGCCAAGAAGTTCGGCGAGGTCGACGGCGATTCCGCCATAATGTTCTCCAAGGCTGCAGGGAAGATGGCCCTGGAATCGGCCGCACATCTGGCCGATGCCGCGGGGATCCCCTACGATATGGTGATGAAGATGGGCATCCCGTGGGAGGTCATCACCGAGGCCACCAAGGAGCACGACATGGCCATCATGGGCATCACCGGGAAGTCCGGGGTCGTGGCCGGCCGCATCGGCAGGACCGCGGCGGCGGTGATCGAGAACGCCTACTGCCCCGTGCTGACACTGAAGTCCGGATCCAGTAAGATCGACAGCATCCTCCTGCCCGTGGCCAACAAGAACGAGGCCGCCATCGACGTGGCCATCGAGACCGCCAAGCGCATCAACGGATCCATAACCGTCCTGTCGGTCAGGGACAAGGAGAACCCGGCCAGCGAGGAAACCGCGAAGGAGGTCGTCGCCAAGATCCAGTCCGAGGGCATCGATGGGCAGTTCGAGGTCGTCGAGGGCAGCGTCGTCGACGCCGTCGTGACGAGGTCCGGGAAGTTCGACCTCATCATCATGGGGACACACGGGCGCAAGGGCCTGAAGAAGATCCTCAACGGCAGCGTGGCAGAGCGCGTCGTCGTCAGCTCATCGTGCCCTGTGACCATCGTCAGGCAGCACGACTGAATCCAGAGAAACCGGGGCGGGGATGCCCGCCCCATTCTTCATTATCATCGAACGGGGCCGTCATCGGCTCTTGAAGCGTATCAGGTCCAGCATCTCCTTCGTGGGTATGCGGGCGATCACCATCGGCCTGGATCCTATGTCGCAGGCCGCCTTCGACACGAGCATCGGGCGGCGGGACCTGGCGGATTCCACCGCACGGTCCAGTTTCGCCTGGCTCTCCGCGTATATAGTGAACAGGGCGTCCCCCTCGGAGACCTCGTCGCCGGCCTTGTGAAGAAGGTGGATTCCCGCTCCGGCGTCTGACGGGGCGCCGGCCGCCTTGGCGACGGCCACGATGCTGGGGCTGTCGATGTACTGGACGATCCCGTCGCGCTTCGCATGGACGTCCTTGGAGAACTCCCCGGGCGCGAGATCCGCAGATTTCAGGTCGCGCCTGCCGCCCTGGGCCTCGACGATGTCGAGGAACCTCTCGTGGGCCCTGCCTGATCCCAGGACCTCCCTGGCCCTGGCCTCCCCGTCCTCGGCCCCCGCCATCTCGAGTATGATCCCGGCCAGGCCGCAGGCCTTGTCGACCACGTCGCGGTCCCCATCCCCGTCCTCGAGGATGCCGATGCACTCCCTGGCCTCGAGGATCGGGCCGATGGCGCGCCCGATGGTCTGGTCGGCCCTCGTGACGGCGCATTCGACGTGGATCCCGAGCAGGGAACCGAGCCCAATCATCGAGTTGGCCAGGGATTCCGCGGCCCCGATGTCTGGAACCTTGGTGCCTTTCCCCATGGGGAAGTCCATAAGCAGGTGCGTGGTCCCCAGGGCCACCTTCTTGCTCATTATCGAGGCCATCATGGTCGGCCTCGGGTCTATGCCCATGGGCCTCTCGGCCTGGATTATTCTGCTGCCGACCGGGGCGTAGTCCTCGTTCCCGCATGCGAAGACCCCTCCGCATCTGCGGACGGCGTCGATGAGGGAGTCGGTATCCAATTCCACGTTGCAGAACGTGTCCACGTAGTCGGATGTCCCGCAGGCGCTGCTGACCGCCCTGGACGACAGCTTCGGGATGGTTAGGCCCTCGGCGGCCACTATCGAGACCACGATGGGCGTTATCTTGTTACCGGGGACGCCCCCGAGGCTGTGGAAATCGAATACGGGGCGGACCCCCAGGTCCACGGTCTTCCCTGTCGCCGCCATGGCCCTGGCGAGGTGGGCTATCTCCGCGAGGTTCGAATTGTTGATGTTGAACGCGGATACGAAGGCGAGGATCTCCTTCTCCGAGAGGTCGCCGGACATGATGTCCCTGACGATGGAGCCGATCTCATCGGAAGTGAGCTCTCCCCCATCGATCTTCCTGCGGATCGACCTCGCGGACTCCGGCATGGGGGCGAACGCCACGTCAACCGGGAATCCGTTGTCGGCCCCGCATCTGGACATGGTGAACTTGCCCATCATCACCTTCCCTTTGAGGACGGGGTTCTCGGTAATGACGACGGATGCCGTGGCGGAGGATACGCCGGTGATGCGGACCCTGTCCATGGGGCCGACGCCCATCGCGAGGCAGTCGCTGACGTTCAGCAGGACGGTGTGCTCGGACATGGAAACATCGGCGGAGAGGGCCATCAGCTTCATGGAATCGGTATCTAGAGCGACGGTTTAATATGTGTCGGGGCGCCCGATTGGGTTGGTTCATTGCGAATCTATTCGGTCTGATGAATAGTTGGGACAGCCTGGGGGAATCTATTTAAGTCAAGAATGGAACTACTAACTGAAGATTGGAAGAACCCGCCGCTCGTTACGGCGGGAGACCTTTCGGTCTTTTACCTTAGTAGCTCGGCTATAAGCCGAAGCCACTCAAGGACCAGGGCGATCCACTGAGCTGCGGAACCCTGGTCCTGTCCCTTATCCGGCAGGTTTTCACCTCCTTTAAGTTCACAGGATCGAGTCCGGCCGCAGGTCTGTGGAAGTCCTGCTAGCCGGACTTCCACCCTGGCATTTTATGATGGGTTTTTGATTATAATAACTATACGATGTTATAATTGTTATAAATGTTACGTGATTTATTTGTGATATTTGAATCAACATAGCCAGAAAGATAATATCAGTAGATTCAAATCCGATGGTATGCAGCCGCTTATGGAGAAGAATCACATGTCGAATGAGGAGGTGGATGCCTTCCTAGCCAGGAACGGGGAGGGTGTGCTTGCCACAAATGGTAGTGATGGTTACCCGTACGGCACGCCGGTGAACTACATTCTCTTGGACGGCGCCCTGTACTTCCACGGGCGCTCGGCAGGGGAGAAGGTCGACAACATAGCCAGGGATCCGAAAGTGTGCCTCACCGTTACGGAGTCCGGGGGCTACGAGATCACCGGTGACAAGGCCTGCAACGCCACTACGGTCTACGAGTCCGTCATCGTCCGCGGCAGGGCGGTCCCGATAGAGTCGGACGAGGAGAAGGCCAGGGTCCTGAGGGCGTTGGCCGAGAAGCTCGTGCCTGAGAAGGTCGGCGCCGAGATGCCCATGGCCAGCGTCATGCGCACCGCGGTCTACAGGATCGATGCCGATTCCGTCACGGGGAAGTACCACAGGCCGATGGCCGGCCACAGGGTTTTGCGAATCGGCTGGATTCGTGGAGGCCCTTCAGATCCATCCCGGTGGCCCTGAAGATGGCCAGCATCGATGCGAAGAGCACCGTGGCTGCGGTTATCAGCACGCCTATCCCGAACGCGAAGTTGGGCCATGGCAGCGTGGAGACGAACATCCCGATGCACCCTATCGTGAAGAACATGAAGTTGATGACGGAGGCCACCGCCCCGTTGTCGCCGTCGTGACTTGCCATGAGGACGCCCATCCCCCAGGGGCGGATGGTCATCGAGGCGCACATGCTTATCGTGAACGCCAGCATGAACAGCTCCCAGCGGCTCTGACCGACCGTCATCATCAGGACGGAGGCCAACGCGCCTATTGCAGGGAAGATCACGATCTTCCTCATATTCACCATGCCCCTGGTCAGCCGGTTTATCACGATCATCCCGACGGTGCCCAGCAGCAGGGTGGCCCCCAGCAGCACGGAGTACATGGTCTGGGATACCCCGAACATGTCCTCGTAGATGTACGAGGAGACGGACAGGTAGCCCATGAAGGGC
>Ga0265298_10012039_pt1 | contig 10064 bp, 8 predicted proteins | sample AusTroGonzalo_MG_3_FD_193486 | JGI IMG/M metagenome (GOLD analysis project Ga0265298, IMG submission 193486) | Bovine rumen microbial communities from tropical cattle in Woodstock, Queensland, Australia - Gonzalo_01 | ecosystem: Host-associated > Mammals > Digestive system > Stomach > Rumen ... | reverse complement strand
TGTTCAGCCGCCCGGAATATTGTCTGCAGCTGTACAAGGTGCTGCACCCGGAGGATACGGATGTCAGGGAAGAAAACATTGTCCTGATGACGCTTTCCAGCCTGATGATGAGGTATCGTTACAATGACCTCGGATTCCTTGTGCGGGACAGGCTTCTGGTGCTGGTCGAATGTCAGTCCACCTTCACGGAGAATATCCTTGTCCGGTTCATCCTGTATCTGGCGGATACCTATAACCGGTATATCAGCAAGATGAACCTGAATATCTACGGTTCTAAAAAGGTCCGCCTTCCGATCCCGGAGCTCTATGTGATTTATCACGGGGAGCGCGGAAACAGGCCGGATGAGATTACGCTCTCAAAGGATATTTTCGGGGCGGAAGCAAATGATAACATCTTTGTGGATGTAAAGGCAAAGATTATTTACGACAGTACCCCGGGAGACATTATCAATCAGTTTATTACCTTCGCCCGGGTTTTCGACAGGCAGATCCAGGAATACGGCAGGACCCGCAAAGCCGTAGAGGAAACCCTGAGGATCTGTAAGGATCGGGATGTGCTGAAGGCATATCTGGAAGAAGAGGAGGCTGCGGAAATCATGTTTACCTGGCTGGATGAACAGAAAGCAAAGAAGTTCGAGGAAGAAGAAATACGGCAGGAAGGTCGTGCTGAAGGCCGTGCTGAAGGTCGTGCTGAAGGCGAATCCAGGTTGGGATCGTTGATCAATGTGCTGATCAGATCCGGAAGAAATGATGATGTTCTGCGTGCAAGCACAGATGCCGGCTACAGGAAGCAGCTCTATCAGGAGCTGAATATTCAGTGAGTCTCCTCCGCTCGACCGGCTGAACTGGGCGATGGCGACATCAAAGTCCGGGTCACCATGCTGAACATCAACTACGGAAAGAATCAGCAATTGCTGAATGCCTGCGGTCCGCTGAAAGAGTATGCCTGGCTGGTGGATGCCGTCAGGAAGTATCAGCAGGAAAAGATCGACCTGGATGCCGCTGTGGACGCGGCTGTGTGAAATTTTTTCTGTAAATTCCGGTCTCCCATGATAAAACCAAGATACTTAGTTATCCATCTGCACACCAAGGTACTCATAGATAATGCAGATAATACGAATTTGAGTAAAAGAAAACATTTCTTGAAAGGAGCCCAGCTACAGCCTCACTCCCTCGATGCCGTCATATCGTACGCCGCAAAGCCGGAACGGTTCCTTCCTCATGATGTCGTATGGTATTCCCGCATCATCCAGTTCGGCGAGGAAGGCCCTGAAGAATGCTTCGGAAGAAAAGGGCTGCCCGAACATTGCGAAGAAATAATGATTGATACAGGACAGCTCGACCATCACATCCGTTACGCTCGGTTCGCTGAGAACATAGACTTCCCGGATATACGGGTCCAGCGGCCCGAAGCTCCTGCTGTTGGCGTAGGAAACGCAGAAGCTTGCCCTGTGGGCCCCGATTCCCTTTTTGACAATGTCAAGACACATCTGCAAAGACATCTGTTCCATCTTTTCATATCCGGCCTTGCGTGTTTTCAGCGTGTACATGACGTTCTCCGGCTGAGCCTGCAGCATCAGCTGCCCACGCGCCTTTGTGCAGGCTTTCATAATATCGTAATCAGCCTGGTTCTTCGGCATGTCAACATAAGCGGTGTCGACGAACATGCGGTAATTTTCGTGATTCCCGAGCTGGGCCTTGTTATCGACGGATATCAGGCATGAAACCGTTTTCTCACCGGCGGGATCAAACCGCCTTGCCGCCCTGGCAAGCAGGACGCTGAACAGGACGTTCGGGCTGCCGTCGTTTTCCCTGCAGTACTGCATTACCTGTTCCTCGGGGAACCGAAGGTAAAATGCCGTGCAATCGCGTTTTCCGTCTTCTTCGGGATTCTCCAGCCTGAAATAATCCGTGACCGGAGGTTTCTGATAGAGCGGTTCCTCCGCGGCGTCCAGATCGATGCCTGCAAACGGGTTGCCGGTTTCCGCTTCCGGGATTTCATCTCCGGGCAGGCGGAATCCGGCCGGATCGAACTCCTGCCCTGTTACAGCGCTGAGATAACAGTACAGGACGCTCTTGAAATACGGCAGGAAGCCGGCTCCGTCCGTAATCGAATGAGAAACTTCGGCAGCGAGCCGGTTGCCTTCATATTTGAAGGAAAGCAGATGATAATTGGCTTCCGCGGAACAAAGCAGGATCGGCTCCCATGTGTCCCGGATCACCACCGGAAGATCGTTGGGGACAACAATCAGGTTGTTACCCTCCAGTTTTACACGAACGTATAAATACGGGAACCGTTCCCTCAGCCGTTCTGCGGCTTCACGCAGGGCAGCGCCGTTGACAGGTTCCGTCAAAGTCACGCAGACTCCCATAGTATTCGGATTGTCCGGGGTACACATACAAACTGTCGGTTCAAAAAAAGCCGGTTTCAAGACTTTTCATCCTCCCTGATCATTTTTTCCTTCACCAGTACTCACTCATCCTCTGCCCGCCGTCATCCTCTGTATCCTCATTCAATCTGCCCATACTGTTATCTCCAGTATCCGTCGTTCTGCGAAATCTTACGCTTGCACCACGGGCAGTCGGCATACCAGGTATGATAATGCCATTTTTCAAAGCATTCCTTGTCTTCCCGGCCGTCCGCGCTGAAGCTCTTTTCGCAGACCGGGCAGAAAAACAGGATCTTTCCGTCGCGAATACTCGGGGCTTCACCGACAAACTGCGCCTTGACCAGCAGTTCCGCGATCCGGACCGCGTCGGTTTTCGGAATCCGGATATAATCCCCTTCGGCGGAATCAACTGCGTCCAGTAAATCTGCAACCAGCCTGTGCGTCGTTTTCATGTCTTTTCTTCCTCACCTGTACACTCATCAGTTTATAAACAGTGAACCGCGCCTGGAATATGCCCGGCTTGCGGATACGCTTATTCATAACCCTCAGTCACGTTTTTTCATGGCATTTCTCCCTTGCCGGGTTTGCTTTGGATGAAATGCTCGTTTCCATTATAAGGATGATGTGAAAAAAAGCAACTTCCATTCTCCTGCCGTCAAACAATTGAACTCCGCTTTTACATATGGTAAAATGAGCATGAAAGAAGCAGAAAAAGCAATACAAGGGGTATTTATCGATGAAGCATTATCTGCTGGTTCACAGCCGGAAGGACGGGGACGCCGGGACGCTGCCTGTCAGCGGAACGGTTCACGATATGTATTCCGTGGAGGATGCGATCGCTTTTCTGGAGAGCGGTGAGCTGCTTTCCGCCGTAATCCTGGATACGCCCTCTGAGATCCCGGGGGTCAGCCGGCTGATCAGCAATGTCAGCGACAGGAACAGCGATCTGCTTGCTTTCCCGGTTCTGATTCTGACGGATGAGGCCCACATCGGAGCAGATGAGCAATATCTGGGCGGCTCGGTTGTGGATTGCGTGATGAAACCGCTGCGGCCGGCTGTACTGAAAAACCGGCTCGCGAACGCGGAACAGCTGGTCAGTTCGGTTTCATTTACGGAGTTTTCCCGGATGCTTCAGTCGCTTCCGGCCAATATCTACCTGAAGGATAATCACGGCCGGTACGTCTTTTCTTCCCAGACATGGCATCATCTGAACACGGAGAATGATCCGGAATGGACCATCCGCGGGAAAACAGACCTGGACATCCGCAAGGACAAGGAAAACGCACGGAGGGCGCTGAACTCCGATCTGGAGCTGATCCGGACCGGGAAGGGCACCTCCTATATCATTGAGGAAAACGAGGGAGAGCAGGAATTCCTGCAGATTATCAAGGAGCCCTTATTCTATCAGGACGGAAGTGTCAGGGGCATCATCGCTCTGATCAATATCGTAACGGAACAGGAGCAGATGCGCCGGAAACTTCGGGAGCGGTATATCACCGATCAGCTGACCCGGGTTTACAATCGCAGTTATTATACAGAGTATCTGGCGGAACTGGATCAGTTCGCCCCGGATCCGCTGAGCATTATCATCGCGGACTGCGACCGTCTGAAGCAGGTGAACGATACCTGCGGCCATATCGCCGGGGATGAATATATCCGCAGCTGCGCGGAGCTCCTGCGCTTTACGCTTCCCCGGGAAGCGCTCATCTTCCGGACCGGCGGTGATGAATTCGCCGCGTTCCTGCCGGGAACCGGCGCGGAGGACGCGAAGCAGTTGGTCCGGAGGATCAGGGAAAACGAGAGCAAATTCCGGATTGAAGAAAACACCCTCTCCGTTTCTGTCGGTTGCAGCACCATGACAGGGGAAAATGACCTGAAACGGTACATCGGCATGGCAGACCGCAATATGTATGAAGAAAAGCAGGCAAAGAAAAAACGGTAAGGAAGGCGCACGGCGCAGCGCCGGAAATGGAGGATCGTCATGTCGGATGAACTGTTGATGGAAATCAGGGTAACCTGCCGCGAACCAATCAGCGTAGACGGCGCGAACCGGAAAATCGTAATGATCCCCTTCGCGGGCGAGGCTTCCGGGCCGTATTTCAGCGGCTCAGTGATCGGAACCGGCGTGGACACGCAGAAGATTGAGAAGGACGGCAGCATCCTCCTGTCGGCAAGGTATATGCTGGAGGGAACCGACAGCGCGGGAAACGCCTGCCGCGTCTTTGTGGAAAACCAGGGGAACTGGACGGCCGGCTTTACGCCGTCCGTCGTGACGGACAGCCCCCTGCTCGCCGCCTGGGAAACCGCCTGCCTGTACGCAACAGCGGACGGGATTCCGGAAGGGGTCCTGATCCGGATCTTTTCCAGATGAACGCAAGGACGGTCTTACAGGCTGTCCGTATGAGTATTCATCCTTTTCCTTTCTTTTTCTTTTTTTCGTCATACATCAGGCCGTCCGCCTCAAGAACGTAATCGTCCAGCGGTTTTCGGTCCTCCGGATCGGTCAGCACAAAACCGGAACTGATGCTGACGACATCCGGCACGCCCAGCGCCTTTGCTTCGGCGGGGAGTGCGGAGGAAATCGAATCAAGCAGTTTCCTGACGTCTCCCTCGTTCTCTGCGGGCATCAGCAGCAGGAACTCATCTCCCCCGTATCGCACGGGAATCGCGCCTTTGGGAAGATACCGGAGGATCACCGCGGCAACGCTTCTGATCGCCTGATCCCCGACCGAATGCCCGAAGGTATCGTTGATATGCTTCAGGCCGTCCATGTCAATAAAGATGATTGCGAGTTTTCCGCCTCTGCCGGTAACCTCCTGATACAGCGGATAAGCCAGGTCATGATATCCCAGCCGGTTATACAGGCCGGTCAGGTTGTCCTTCATCGAGATGCCGGCCAGCACCTGATTGATGTAGGAAAGATTTCTCCTGGCGAAGAAGGCCCTCAGCGCCATGGTCAGTGTGTTGACCAGGGAGGATACGCCCTGGATGCGGATCAGGTCCAGGCAGTCCCATATGGCCAGGTATCCGACAGTATGTTCCATGAAGTGAATCGGCGCGAACAGATGATTTTCTCCCGGGCCTTCATAGTCCGTCACATCCAGCGTACTTCCGACGCGTTTCCGCCCATACCGGGCCGGTTTCCCGGCCTCCCATGAAAAGATCCGTTCCATCCTGTCCGAATAGCCTTCGACGGGCATCCCGTCGCCGGGATCCCTCATGCGTCCCATCCGTTCCCTGAACTCGATCTGCTTTCCGTTCTCAAACAGCTCATGATCCAGTACGAGGCTGGCACCTTTACAGTTCACGGTGGAAAGGCAGGCGATCAGCGCTTCGCACATTTCCTTAACCGTCCTGCAGCCCGGAAGCTGGTATTGAAGCACCGTCAGCTTGTAATCAAAATCCGTGACCCTGGAGGTCCGGCTGATATAGTCCTTCACCTGTTTCCTGATATCTCCGGTTGCTGGAGCCGGATGCCCCGTTGTTTCCCGCAGAACGAGCTCCGTCGGTGTATAGATATGTCCGGGCACCTCTTCGCCGGCCCAGATCCTCCGCATGACGTCCATACAGGCGTCCCCCATGTTCCAGCACAGCTGGTCCACCGTGGTAATCGAAGGAGACAGGGAGAAGGATACGTCGGTATTGTCAAAACCGGTCACGAAAAAATCCCTCGGGACCTTGAAGCCTGCGCTTTCCGCGGCATGGCAGATCCCCAGGGCAATATGGTCGTTGGCGCAGATCACCGCCTGCGGAATCCGGCCGTTGTGCCGGGTGATCAGCTCATTGAACGCCCGGATGCCGCTTTCGATAATGAAACTTTCGGAATAAAGACGGTCTTCCCTGCAGGGAAGGCCGTTGTCTTTGCAGTAATCCAGAAGCGCGCCGGTACGGGCCTGGTTTTCGTAATTGTCGGCAGGACCCATGGCAAACCAGAAATCCGTCAGTCCCATTTCCTGGTGCAGATACCGGATCACCGATTTCATCGCGCTGTAGTTGTCAATTCCCACATAATGAAACCCGTCGATATCGTTCGCCATGGACACAACGGGCTTTCCCGATGCCGCCGCTTCCCGCACGGTATAGAGAACGCCTCTGGTATAGGAATCGGAATCGGCGTCGGCATCGAGAATGCTGTTGACGTCCAGGATAATCCCGTCAAAGTCACGGTAATCCGGAAGACGGTAAATATTGTATTCCCCGCGGTTATGCTCGGAGGCAAATTCAAAGTATCCGTCGCTGCGGACGATATACAGATTGACCGGTTCCTCCATTCTCCGAATCGCGCGGTGCATTCCGGCCGTTCGCTCATAGGTGAACTTCCTCATGCAGTCGTTCAGAATATACAGAACCCTTTTCATCTTTCTGCCTCCGGTAGTTCCTCTTCAGCGGGGCGGTCGAACAGCAGGTTTTATTCTGCGGGCAGATACTTCTGCAGAGTCACCCGGACCGCGCCCGGACCGGCGATTTCTTCCAGGAAATACCCTTCGATGCGCTCCGCCAGCGGCGTTTGGGTCAGGTCGCTGCCGAAGATCAGGCTGTTGGCCAGGATCGGGCGCAGCTTCTCCCCGACGGTTTCCGGTTTGCCGAGTTCAATCCCTTCCAGCTGTTTGCACAGTTCCGGCACCAGCGGGTCGTCGGACAGGGGCATTGCGTTGCCCTGATCATCCACAGCCAGCAGATAACGCAGCCAGCCGGCAATCACCAGCGGCAGCGCGATCAGCTGGTCCATCGGACGGTTCTCGGCAACATAGCTCTTGATCGTCTCGCCCAGACGGATCCCGACCTTCTGGGAAGTGTCCGTGGCGATACGCTGCGGAGCGTCCGGCATAAAGGGATTGGGCAGGCGCTGCTCCATCACTTCGTCAATGAAATCGCTGGGCTTCAGAATGCCCGGATCGGTCACCACCGGCAGGCCTTCGACGTACCCCAGCCGCCGGATCAGGCGGACCAGATCCGCGTCCTTCATCTCTTCGCAGATCAGCGTATAGCCCAGCAGGCAGCCGTACACCGCCAGTCCCGTATGCAGCGGATTCAGGCAGGTGGTGACCTTCATCCGCTCGGTCTTGTTTACGGTATCCCGGTCGGTGAAATACACTCCGGCCTTTTCCAGCGGCGGCCGTCCGTTCGGGAACCGGTCTTCAATCACCAGATACTGTGCCTTCTCGGCATTGACGAAGGGAGCGACAAACGTCCCGCGGGGCGTCTTCAGCGGCGCCATATCCTCGATCCCGGCTTCTTCCAGCATGGTCTGCACCGCCGGCGCGGGCCGCGGCGTAATCTTGTCGATCATGCTCCAGGGGAAGGAGACCTGTTTTTCATCCTTCAGCCATTCCGTGAAGGCGGCCGGTACAAACCCGTTCTTCTCCCAGGCTTCTGCCGCTTCCAGGATGCTTCCCTTCAGTTTTTCGCCGTTGTGGCTGCAGTTGTCCATGCTGACCACGGCCAGCGGCGCCTTGCCCTGCAGGAAACGGTGATACAGCAGCGCTGCCACAATGGTCATTGCGTGTCTGGGATTCCCGGGGCCCTTCGCGAAGTCCTCCGCTACCACCGGCAGCAGGTTCCCGTCGATCTGCCGGAGGGCGTAGCCCTTTTCGGTAATCGTAAAGGAAACCATCTGCAGGGACGGCGCGGCAAAAATGTCCTTCAGCCGGGCATAGTCCGCCGTTTCATCCGGCTTTGCCACCAGCGCTTCCGATACGCTCGCGATGATCTCCTTGTCGATCGTCGCGTCCGCGTTCAGGGTTACGCTCATGGTCAGGTTATCATACCCGCCGTAGATCATGCGGATATTGTCCACGTCAAAGGTATCCGCCGCGATGATGCCGCGGTCCGCCTCTCCCGCGTCCAGCAGCCGCTGCTGAAGGGCGGCAATGAAGGCCCGGAAAATATTTCCCGCGCCGAAGTGCACCCAGATCGGCGCTTCCTTCGTCTTTTCCCGCATCGCCGCGATATCAAACTTCGGCAGCCGCACCCCGGCCTTTTCCCACGCAGCGGTATTCTTAAGCTCCTGCAAATTCACTTTCATTCTTTTTCTCTCCTCTTCCTTCAAAAAAACTCTTTCCGGCCGAAGGGGTTTATTCCATTCTTTTTCTCCTCTTCTAAACAATTCCGGCCGAAGGGGTCCGGGGGCGATCGGAAAGCCCCCGGTTATCCTTTCTCAATCGCTTCCCACAACCCGTTAATATACGCAACACCAAGCGCGCGATCGTAAAGCCCGTATCCCGGCCGCCCCTGCTCGTCCCAGATCATGCGCCCGTGGTCCGGCCGGATATAGGTATCGGGACAGGTGTCGTACACGGCCTTCACGATCTCATACAGATCCAGGTCGCCCGTGCTGCTCAGGTGAGCCGCCTCCCGGAAGTGGTGATATCCCAGGAACTTCACATTGCGGATATGCATCGCGCCGATCCGGTCCATCTCACCGAAATGACGGATGATGGCGGGAATGTCGTTGTCCGGGTTCGATCCCAGCGATCCGGTGCACAGGCACAGGGAGTTGGCGGGGCTGTCGTGCAGCTTCACCATCTTGTCGAAATCTTCCTGGCTGTGGGTGATCCGCGGCAGGCCGAAAATCGGCCAGGCCGGATCGTCCGGATGGCAGGCCAGTCGTACGCCGACCTCTTCGCACACCGGGCAGACCGCGTCCAGGAAATACTTGAAGTTCTTCCGCAGATCGTCCGGCCCGATGTTCTCATACTGCTTCAGCGTCTTCTCCAGCAGCGCCAGCCGTTCCGGTTCCCATCCGGGCAGCGTGAATCCCTGGCTGCTTTCAGCCGTCCTGCGGACGATCTCCAGCGGGCCCATCTCGCCCAGATCCTTCTCGTCGAAGTACAGGCTGTTGCTTCCGTCCTCCGGGATCACCCGGGCCAGGTCCGTCCGCAGCCAGTCGAACACCGGCATGAAGTTGTAGATAATCACTTTCACGCCGTTCCGGGCCAGCATCCGGACCGTCGAGATATAATTCGCGATATATTCCTCCCGGCTCGGAAGGCCCAGTTTGATATCCTCGTGAACGTTGACGCTCTCGATGACCTCGATCTCGAGGCCCGCCTCGTTCACTTCCTTTTTCAGCGCCCTGAACTCCTCCTCCGGCCAGTCGACGCCGGCGGGCTTGTCCAGCAGGCCCATCAGTCCGGTCATGCCGGGGATCTGCTTCACATACTTCAGCGGGATCGGGTCGGATTGGCTTCCGTACCAGCGAAATGTCATTTTCATCGAATTCATGCTCCTTTACTGTAGATTTACATTTATAGATTTACATTTTTGCCCGGATCATTCCGATCAGTTCATCATACTCTTCCTGCGTAAGCGTAACCTCATGGGGATTCATTGCGAAAACGCCGCCCCATTCAAACCCGTCCTTGTATTTCGGCACCAGATGGAAATGCAGATGATGCATCGTGTCCCCGTAGGCCCCGAAATTGATCTTATCCGGATGGAACAGTTCATGCAGGATCTCCGCCACATGACTGACGTCTTCCATGTATTGCGTCCGTTCCTCCGCTGTCAGCATCGTAATATCGTCCACATGCTTTTTGCATGCAACGATCACCCGGCCGCGGTGGCTTTGCTCCCTGAACAGGATCACCTTCGACATCGGCAGTTCACCGATCTTGATCCCAAAGGCATCCAGCAGTTCCCCCTCCATGCAGTAAGAACAGTTTTTCATTTCCT
>Ga0265298_10012038_pt1 | contig 10065 bp, 6 predicted proteins | sample AusTroGonzalo_MG_3_FD_193486 | JGI IMG/M metagenome (GOLD analysis project Ga0265298, IMG submission 193486) | Bovine rumen microbial communities from tropical cattle in Woodstock, Queensland, Australia - Gonzalo_01 | ecosystem: Host-associated > Mammals > Digestive system > Stomach > Rumen ... | reverse complement strand
TGATGATAAAAACTTACGCGAAATGGCGAAATCGGCTCCGAGTGATTTTCTGCTTGCATTTCCTGACGGCGCGGTATTTGACGAAGCTCAGAAAGTGCCTGAAATTTTCGATGCGATAAAACTTGCTGTTGATTCTGGCAGTTATTCACCAGGAAAGTTCATTCTTACAGGTTCAAGCCAGTTCCGTCTGAAAGAAAATATCGCTGAAAGTCTGGCTGGCAGAGCCGGAATTTTGAACCTTCTTCCGTTTTCAATCAGCGAACTTAAAAATGCCGGAAAACTTGGAAACACAGCATACCACACAGTGTTTAAAGGATTTTATCCGCCGCTTTACGATGATACGAAGCACTTTTTGCCGGAGGATTGGCTTGAAAGTTACATCGACACATATCTTGATATGGATGTTAAGGATTGGATAAACCCTTCAAACATTTCCGTTTTCCGCAAATTTATCTGCTTTTGCGCGATTTACAGCGGCCAAATGCTCAACATGGAGAGCTTTTCGAGAGAACTTGGAGTTTCTGCGGTTACAGTTAAAAACTGGCTTTCCATACTTGAGGCTTCATACATAATCCATTTTGTTTATCCTGACACCAACAATCTTGGAAGGACTCTCGTAAAAACCCCGAAAATATATTTTGTTGATCCTGGGTTAATGTGCCGTTTGCTACGGATAAACAACACAGAAGAGATGATTTTGAGCCGCTATAAAGGTGCTGTCGTTGAAACCGCAGCCGTTTCCGAACTTCTTAAAAGTTGTTTCAATGAAGGCAAAAAAGCCGGACTCACATATTTCCGTGATAAAAACGGTTTCGAGGTCGATTTTATAGCTGATTGGAAACATAGCTGCGCGATAGAGGTAAAGAGTGAAGGTTTTTCAGAAAACAAACTCTCCGCTAATGTAAAAAAATATGTCGGAATGCGTGGCGACGGAACCACCGGAACTGTTTTTTATCTCGGCGATGTTTCGTGCAGTATCGCCGGAGTAGAATATGTATCGTGGCGCGACTGGGGAGATTTTTACAACAAATTTGCCTGAACACAGAGAACGAGGAAATGCGAGTGGTGGTTGCGGAAAAACTTATTTTATCGAGCTGATTTTTATGAATTGGTTTCGGTTGTGTTTAACTGCGTTTATATTCTTTCGATTTTTCTTCGAGCAGTTTGAAATTGTTGCAACGCTGGCTCAATTTAGATTTCCCGTCGTTAAGCAACCTATGCTTGTAAACTGCACTGGCGTTTTGTAGAATCAATGCGGCTTTCTTTCTGATAATACGATACTCGTTTCTCAGAAGATTTTTGTAATTTAAGTCTTCAATTTCATTAAAATTTATCTGCTTGCACAACTCAAGTGAAGCGGGAAACATATTGTTAAGATTGATAACCGCATACACTCCGATTTTGATGAAGTCCGTAGTTTCTGAGAGACGCTTGTGTTTTTCTTTGAAGGAAGAAAGCGTAGCAAAATAATCAAATCCGTTGATGTTCAGGACCACGCCTACATATTTGCGGCTGAAATTCTGCGAAATTTTTCTGTTTTTGAAAATATGTTCTTCAAAACCTGAAAGATAAGAGATGTAATCGGAATCTATTTCGTAAATATTCAGCATTTCAATCTAAAAAAAATGCCGGAACAATAAAAACTGCTCCGGCCGTATAAAGTTCGCAGTCAAAGGCGCGACATCCTTGAGAGGCAATATAGTTAATTTTCGAGATTTGTCAACAAAATTTTTACAATAAATTTAATTTCGAGTAGAAAAATTAAAAAATTGTTTCTGGTGCCAGTAGAGATAATCCGTCCACGCAGATCTAAAAAAGTATTTGTCAAAATTCCTGATCCTTTTTCCACTCTTCGTATTTTTTCAGGAGTTCTGCCATCACGGCCGCCTTGTCGGCATCAGTATCGAAGCGGAGTTCTTCGTGGAGTTTCGCGATTTCACCGATATCGATCCTGTTTTTCGCGAGGAAGCGGCGCAGAGTCTCGTACTCTTCCCGTTCCATGCCGCGCTCTTTATAAAAATCGAGCATTTGATAAAGCGGAGAATCAAGTCCATGCGCTTCGAAGGGCAGTTTTATCTCATTTTTCCCGGGCTTTTTCACGCGCCTTCTGCGGAGATAGACGCGTATCATCATAAAAACGGTAAGAACTGAAGCAACTGCAATCAGAATCCGGTTGAAAGCGGCGTCTTTCTTCCTTCTGTAATTTTCGTATTTCATTTTTATCCACGACATGAAATCGCTGACCGGCTCGAAAAGCGATTTTCCTCCCGAATCGGCACTTTTCCACTGCGGCGGAGTCAGATCGATCGTTTTCCAGCCGTCTCCGATGTAGGCGATAACCCACGCATGAGCATCGCGCTTTCTCGCAACGAGTGCATCTTCAAATGTGTCGTATTCGTCAAGCATATATCCGATGCGGTATCTCGCGGCGATCCCGGCGTTCCTCAGCATAAGAACTGCCGCCGTGGCGAAATATTCGCAGTGCCCTGCCCTCGTATTGTTCAGGAAGTCAGACAAAACCGATATGCCGGATGCGTTCTTCAACTCAAGGGTGTATTCAAAACCGGCAAAAAAACGCTCTATGTTTTCAAGAGTCTCTTCGGGTGTCGCGCCAAAAAGCCCGTTACGCAGCATAACGTCGTTGACGACAAATCTTTCAGGTTTCGGAATAAAAAGATCTGACCTTTGCGGCAGCGGCTCAAAACGGTTTTGCGGGTCATAAGTTATCGTAAAATCAAGGAGTTCAGGACCTTCTTCGACATATATCGAGCCCAATGTACTCTTTTCGATGCCTGCGACATCAAGTTCTACAGCCCGCTTCGCTCCGTCAGGCAGAGGAAGCACACCTTCTCCCTTTTTCTTGCCCATCCAGAGAGAAAGTTTCATCTCTTCACTCCCCCCGCCTTCGCCGAAAAACTGCCACTCCATATCGTTGTCCGGAAAAACAGATGTCGTTTTTCTCGGCCTGGCATACCACGTGTTCCTGATCACGAAATTGTAGTCAGCCTGCTTCATATAAAGCGGAAGCGGGACCTTCTTTTCGGGATAGACCCTGAAAACGATCTCCCCGGAAAGTTTCATTCTCCCCAGTTCACCCATCGAAGTCGAAGTTTTGAAAGGATCCGCGCTTAGAGAGTCATACCACTCGCTATACCACTCCATCATCTTCCGGCTTATCAGAAAGTGCCCGCCGACAACTGTGCTGCCGATCAAAACTGTAATAAAAACAGCCACAAAGCAGAAAATCAAATAACGTTTAAAGGAGCTTTTGTCTTTCACGAATCCTGAAAGAGCGACGAATATTATCAGCATAAAGAGAGTGACAAACCAGACGCTTTTTATATTTGATGCGGCCGTCGCGAAAAGTATCGACAGAATATAGAGGCTCCTGATATCGACCGGTGAATGGGCATGGATCCTTCTACCGAAAGTAGTTCCGATAACAATTTTGTCTGAGGTGCTGAAAAGCTGCGCGAAAAGAAGCGGCATGAAAACTATCGGCAAAGTCGTGATGAAACCGAGAAACATCATTCTCGGCTCGTTCTCGACATAGGAATAAAAAAGGAGGATCAGCATCACGAGTGAGCAGAGATCAGAAATTCTGATGAAATCCTTTTTCTGCAGATCGAACCGTGTTTTTATGAAATTGTGTGCCTCGAAAACAAGTGCCGCAAATATCGAAAAAATTTCCCAACCGGCACAAAAACCCCAGAAAATCGTTGAAAAACCTATGAAAAACGGCGGAAATCTCAAGGGCACCTCAAAACAAAACCGTGTGATTATACTGAATTTTAAAATTTCTGAAATGAAATACGCTTCCGCCGCACCAAAAAGAAAGAAGTTTAGTCTAAAACATGGCTCGATTCTACTCATCCGCGATTTCTTCAGCCATATTGTTGAGCTGGACACACTCGTTCCTTGTTATGCGCCGTTTGCCGGCATCGTAAGAGTGCGGGCTGAGAATGAGCATCCGTCCTGCCGCCACGCTGTCAAACAGGAGATCCGACGGCTTGTAATATTCCCCGAATCCGTTATCGGAGAGGTAAATGACCTGATGCTGCTCTTTTATAAGCACCATAAGAACTTCCTTTTCTTTCTGGCTTATAAACGGAGAAACCATCACGGTATTTTCGCGGGCGGCGATGACGCAGCCGTTCATATAGTCCCGAAGCGGCTGCTCTTTTCCATGCTCTGCTGCCGCAACAATTGCACGGCGGACATGCACCGTAGCACGCCGCGTTTCCGTCAGGATTGCAATATTGCCGACAGCATCGTAAGTGCGCCCGGCTATTTCAATATTGTGCTGCACACGGAAAAAACCTGGATGAAGCCGCTTTGTGGCAAGACGCTGCGGGTTCATCTGGACATAGCGGATCATTGCTTTCAGCTGCCCGCGCCGCGACATCGGGCGGATAAACGGCATCTCCGTGAAAATTGCATCATTTAAACATCGTTTGTTTGGCGGGACCTCTCCGTTTATTTTGCCCGAATTTAATTCGGACTCAATTAACGGAGTATAGGTGCGCCCCAGTTTTTTTGCCCCCTGCCAGAAACCACGTGCAACTATTCTGATGCTTTTTTTCATCTGCTGTCTGACATAAATAACGGCATGCAGGTGGTCCGGCATAAGGCAATATTGCAGGATTTGAATTTCAGGATAGAAAGTTGGAAGGTGAAGCAGCTCTAAAACGAGACTGTTTCCAAGTTCTGTCCGCTCCACCCTCGCCTGCGTCGGGTCATTTTCGGGAATGACGAGCTTTCCGAGCAGCGGCTCACGGCTTGAAATCACCATCGTGACATGGTAAATGCCGATTCCTTTCCATGCCGTGCCTGCTTTCTGCCAGTGCCATTTTTCCTTTTCATTCCTCATTTTTTGTTTCCGAAACAAATTTCTGGAACAGCTTTATATTTAAACAAGAAATCTTATCAAGAAATTTTTATTATTAGATTCTTTATTTAAATTGCATTTTAGAAAGTTTATGTTCCAAGATTTTTTCATCGTCGACAGACGATTCTCACTCTATTCGGTGTTTTGGCTTTGAAATTTCTTCAGGACTTCAGAATTGCTGGAAAATGTCGTGGAAAAATCAAAAGTATAATCTGAGTCCCCGCGCTCCGACCATAATTTTCTCCATAAAAAACGTTGACGGGAGAAATCATAAACGCCTGGGTTGGGCACACGATGTCCAAGTGGAGATTTTTTCTATTTTTTGTGATTTTTCAGTCTTTCACCCACTCTTCGGCAAAATCGGCTGTAAGAGTTCCGACATGGACTTTTTTTATCACGCCGTCCTGAATGAGAAGCGTTGTCGGAAGAACTGAAATATAGAGATTTTCAAAAAATTCATCCTGCGCGATCACACTTTTGAAGTTTGGTTTCACTTCGCGGTAGACTTCGTATTTGAAAGCCGGTTTTATCGCACCGTAAACTTTATATTTTCCGGCGATTTTATTGAGTTCCGGCATCTCTGCAATACAGGCTCCGCACCATGTGGCCCAGATATTGAGAATGACTGTTCCCTGCGAAACATCCAATGAAATCCTGTGGTTGGTCTGAGGATCGACGCCTGTTATTTCACGGAGTTCCTGCCCCGGAAGGAGCAACGAGGCACCGAAATACGAGAAAACATTGAACAGAAGAACAACTGCTATCAAAGCAAAAATGATGATGTGAAAAATTTTGTTGCTCTTTTTTTCTTCCATTACTTTATGTTTACGTTGAAAGTTCCCAAAATAAAGCGTTTCTGACCGTCGTTGAAAGATTCCTTATCAACGTTCATTCTGTCATTTCCCTCGTAAAATCCGGTATATATCTTGACTCCGCCGCCGGGATGCGCTCTCGGGACAGTTACTTTGAAAGTGTCTTTCAGGATCATTCCCTTAGTCCATTTCGTAGTCGGCAGATAGCCCTGCTGCGGATAGTCATCAAGTTTGAAAGAGTGCGGAAGCGCGCCGCTGTAAACGTCGAAGTGGAAGAAAACTTTCCAGTTCTTATCCATCTCTTTCAAAACTCTGTAGTAAAGCGTGAGTTCGATCTCTTCTCCCGGATCGAAACGCTGCTTGTTGATGTCGTAGCCGATTATTTCGAGCGTTCTGCCGCCCAAAGTTCCGTTTACCCTTTTGATGTTCGACGGGATCTGGGACTCTTCGAGGACATTTTTCTTCCACTTGTCTGATAAATCGGCGTTTTTATCCTGCATTGAAGCGGTGAACATTTCGATTTCCATGTAAGTGTCGACGCCATCGTCGGCGACTTTCGTTATCGGGATCCCCATTTTGTCAAGAAGTGCCGCGCGAAGTTCCGAAACTTTGTCCTTTTTAGTGGTTATAAAAACTGTATTATTCGGATTTCTTTCTAAAAGCTGCTGGATTTGCTCGACTTTTGTGTAACGCAGGAGAGGTTCGTCAAGCCCGAGATAGAAATACATCGAGCGGTTTTTCCAGTTATGGTAATCAACGATCTTGTCGCCGGGTTTCTTCATTTCGAAGAATTTTTCAACGAGGTGCTTCGGCGTAAAAACTTCAAGCATATTAGGAACCCAGACAAAATTTATATATCCCGACCAGACGACTGCGACAAGTGCGAAAGCGGCTGCTGAAATCTCGAAAAGGATCTTTTTGTCAGGCTTAAAAATGGGAAGAACGATAAAAAGCGCCATCAGCGGAACAAAAACCGCAAGCACCGGAACCGGATCAAAAACGCGCCCGAACCAAGTCTGAACGTGGTGAGTCGTTATGAGATAGATCATGTCGGCATAGTTGAAATCGGTTGCTATATCCTTTGCGATAAGAATGAGGAAAAGCGCCGAAACAACACTGATAACGGTATAAACTTTCGAAAGTTTCTCACTTCTAAGCAGATCGACAAATCCTTCAGCAAGGATCATCACCATAAACGGAACGACCGGAAAAACGTAGTGAGGGAACTTTGTCGCGGCAAGGGTAAAGAAAAGGAAAAGAAAGAAAAACGTAAGGAGGACAAAAGCCAAGTCTTTGTTTTTCTTAACTTTTCCAGCCGCTGAAAAAAGTGCCGGGATCAGGAATGCGACCCACGGGAAAGCACCTAAAGAAAGCTGCCAGATGTAAAATTCAAACGGGCCGTCGGGCTTGTCTATCGTTCCTTCAAGACGACCGAAGTGATGCTCCATGAAAAACTCTTTATAAAACGGCTCTCCGTGCTTTACACCCATGTACAAATACCACGGAAGCGAAACGACGAGAAAAATCGCAAGTCCTTCGAAAGGTCTGAGAGAGAAAACGAAATCGACAGCATCTTTCACTACCGACTTGAATCCTTTGGAATAATCAAGAGTCGCTATCATCCAAAGAAACATCGCGGCGATCGGGAAACATATCGCAAGAAGCCCTTTAGTGAGCATCCCGAGCCCCATGAAAAGATATGAAAGAAGGATCAGTTTTTTGTCCTTGTCACGCTGCCCGATGTAGAGGAAACCGATCGAACCTGTCAAAAACGTCACAAAAGTTATATCCCACATGAACTGCCGCGTGATCATGTAGGTGTAAGGCGTGAATATCGCGACAAATGCGGCGACAAGTGCTTTCAGCGGGTCTTTGAGGATCTTTTCGGCGATAAAATGAATCAAGAGAACAAAAAATATGCCGTTTATCGCAAAAGGAAGCCTGAGTGCGAGCTCGGTCGGGCCGAAAATCTTCATGAACGGAAAGACCATCCAGAAACAGAAGATCGGTTTTGACCAGAAGTTGTGCTTTCCGAGATATACCGGATCGAGGAACCAGTCCCACGAGCCGTTGGCCATCATCTCCATCGCGACTCTGCCGTAATGCGGCTCCCACTGCCCCAAAACAGGATAACTTCCAAGAAGAGGAATAAAGAAAAGCGCCGAAAGAACTGCCAGAAAAATACGCGGATGATCAAGAATCACCGCATAAAGCCCATCTTTTTTATCCATAAAAAAACTCCTTAAAAACAACAAAACCGTGAATTATAAGGTGCTGATTATGCAAGTCAAAAAATCAAGCAGAAGACCCGTTTGTTTTCTATTTTCCTTCAGTGAACATATCCTTCAAAAACTCTGCGACTTTCATGTTTTTCGATTCGCCGAGCGTGTCGATTATTCTGTAAAGTTCGTCTTTGTCGAACCAGATCCCGTGTTCTTTCGGGCATTTGTCGATGATTATTTCGCTTTCCGATGTCGGAACGCTCACCTTTTTCATCGCCTTTCCGCAGATGGGACACGGACGTTTCTTTTCTTTGTTTGAATTTGTAACATCTTGAAAAGATTTAAGAATTTCAGCTGATTTTTCGGAATCGCCCATCAAATATTCAAGTTCTCCGGCATCGAGCCAGATACCGCCGCACGAAAAACAGTAGTCGATTTCTATGCCGTGAAGCTCAAGAACGGCCATATCGCAGCCGCAGACAGGACAAACAAGCATTGTTACCTCCTGATTTATTTTACAATTTCTTTTTCCATTTATAGTGACCATTGGCGATCTCAACTTTCAAACAATCTTAACAAAATTTATTATGTTTACCCAAAGGAGTCAAATTTCATTTTCTTGTTTTAATCACATTCCCTGTTAGAATATCCTCTGATTGGAGTTTCGGGAGAGAACCATGAAAAAAGTGCTTGTTTTTGCTGCGTTTTTAGTTTTTCTGTTTTTTGCCGGGTGCAGCGGCGGTGCCCGGCATCTCGGAAATCCGGCCTCGGAAGAAACCGATGTTTCGGATTACCCTGACTTAGATTCGGATTACCCTGACTCTGATTCTACTGACTCTCCGGCGTCGGAAGCCCCGGATTACACCCTGGATGCAGACAACGAAATTCCGGCTGAGCTCGGTGTCTGTCCGGCAGGTTACGCGCTTGTGGCGGACGGTACCTGTAAGCCTGACTGCGAGCATGCCGATTATCACTGTGCCGAGGGGGAACAGTGCAGTTACGATATATTGACAAATGCTCCGGGCTGCTACTGCAAACCCGGGTTTACGAACATTTCCGAAACCGATGAGCTTGACTGCGTAAAATACTGCGATGACACTTACTGCTACGATGGAACGAGACTCTTTATCCCGAGTCCTCAGGGCTATGACGCCTTTTCCATAGAAGCTCACGGCAAATGCAACATCAAAACGGGAAAATGTGAATGTCTGGACGGCTGGACCTCATACGATTTGGAGGAGGATATGCGTTGTTTCGAGCTTTTCATCTTCGGTCAGTCGTGTCCGGCGTGCAACAAACCGCCTGAGACGGATGAATGCGCGGAGGGAGAAAAATATTGCGACGGCAGAATCTACACCTGCAGGGATGGGCATTGGGATGAAGGTTCTTATTGCGAACACGGCTGCAACAAGGAGACGATGGAATGCAACAGCTGCACGCCGGGTGCTGCGACATGCAGCGGCGGCAAAAGTCTGGAGTGTGCGGACGGCAGCGGCACGATCAAGGAAATCGAGTGCAGTGACGGCTGCAGCAGCTTGACCGGAAGGTGCATTATTGAGGATAGCTTCGGCCGCGTATGCACAAACCAGAAAAAATGCTACAACGACTCCAGCGACATAACTTGCCCGACCTCTCAGGACGCCGTTTATTTCGGTCAGGACGCCTATTATGCGGATCTGGGCTTTTGTGTGCCTAGAAGCTTTACGGTCAAGACTCTCTCTGGTCAGAAGGTGGTCATAGACAACAACCTCGGGCTTATGTGGCAGCAGGATATTCCGAGCGGATTATATTCCTGGGGAGGTGCGGTGAGCTACTGCGGCACTCTCAGCTACGCCGGTTATTCCGACTGGCGGCTCCCTTCTCCAAAGGAGATTCTCACAATCTCAGATGCCGGCAGATACAACCCGGCTCTTGATCCGGCCTATTTCCCGGACACGTCTACGGTGGATGAAGATACCTATTTCTGGCTTAACGAAGAATACGTCACAAGTTACGCAGACAACGCTTTCGTCTTCAGGGTTTATTGGGGCAATGTTTTTTATTCCAAACCTAAAACATCGGGTTTAAATGTTATGTGTGTCAGAGGAGACGGGCTTCCGAAGCCCTCGTTTACGACTCGGACGATCATAACATTTAAACCCGA
>Ga0265298_10012037_pt1 | contig 10066 bp, 19 predicted proteins | sample AusTroGonzalo_MG_3_FD_193486 | JGI IMG/M metagenome (GOLD analysis project Ga0265298, IMG submission 193486) | Bovine rumen microbial communities from tropical cattle in Woodstock, Queensland, Australia - Gonzalo_01 | ecosystem: Host-associated > Mammals > Digestive system > Stomach > Rumen ... | reverse complement strand
GGCCAAGCCGTGCCCAACCGCTCCCTGCCTCGCCATGCCTGCCATACCTTGACTTGCCGTACCGTACCCCGCCAAACCAAGCCACACCCAGCCTGCCTTGCCGTACCGTACCATGCCATGCCGGACCAGACCGCGCCTCACCATGCCAAGCCTTGCCTAACCGCAACTTACCAAGCCTGCCATGCCTGTCCATGCCGTGCCTGACCTCGGCTCGCCGCAACGCACCTCGCCTGCCTTGCCTTGCCATTCCCTGTCATGCCAAGCCTTGCATCGCCTTGACTCACCTTGCCTGCCGTGCCTTGTCCCGCCACGACTTGCCTTGAAATGCCCCGACATGCCTCGCCTGCCTTGCCAGACCACGCCTTTCCATACCAGACCCGGACTCGACTCGCCTTGCCTGCCGGTCCATGTTATCTGTCAAGGTGGAACATTCCGAACTGTCCGTCACGTTCCGGACGCCACTCTCCGATACCGCAAATGTACCCGCCCGCATTGATCATCGTCATGATCTGGTCAATGCTCTTGTCGCCGTTGGCATTGAAGTCGATAGTCATGTCTGCGTACCAGTTGTCGAACTCCGCACGGTAACGGATGTCAGCGGAGCCGACGCCGACTTTGACCATGTCACGGCGCATGGAGAGTTTCTCGTACTTAATCTCAATCATCGGCTCGTTGTGGAACACGTTCGGGATGATGTCAATCTGCTTCTGGTCTTCCGAGATTTCCAAATCGCCGGTATAGTATCCGTTCACTTCCGGCTTGATGAAGAACGCACCGCGCAGGGACATTTTGTCCTTGCTCCATCCCATCCTGTACGCAGCTGAGATTGCCGCCTGCTTCACTGCCGTCAGCGGGAATCCGAACCGACCGTCCTTCTCGATTGCTTCGTCCAAGCTTTCCTTTGTGATGACTTCCGGCATCTTATTCAGCCAGTACATACTGGAAGCGAAATCCTCATACGGGTTCTTCTTGGCCTTGGTAACCCGTTTGATTCCCATCTCAGATTCAAGAATCTGTCGCTGTGCCTTGACATCCCAGCAGTGTGTGATCAGCGGGGAATCGCCTACGATGCGAACCTTGACCAACTTCTTTTCGATGGGCATGATGCTGATGATTTCCTTCTTCGCCTGTGCCATAATATTTCTCACTTTCTCTGCGTATGCAGCCTTGTATTTTTGTTTTGTTTACCTTATAATGTGGTTGAAATACCGTATCACCTGCTGAACCGTCTGATGCTGCAACATCGGCGGTTCTTCATTTTGCGAAACTTTCCGCTTCGGTCCGCCAGTTCCGTGCGAACGGACTCTGCGTCGTGCCGGGTTTTACCTTGTTCGCACCGTACACCTCCGCTGCCTGAAGCCTGCTGTGGACGATACCCCTTGCCAGCCGTCTCGGATGGAAATGCTGTCCGGCTTCCGCCTGGTGTCTTCTCGTTTCCATCCTTCTCGAATCCTTTGCTCTCATGCTCTCACCTCCATCCTCTGCAAACTCTGTTCATATACCAGCATGGGAGTCTGTCCTGTCGCCCATGCAATGAACCCTTCTCTTGGAAACCGGAACGAGTGACCGCACCGGCAGGCAGGGAATCCAAGCCACTTGATGTCCTTCTCGCACTGGTCACGTATCAGTTGCGGATCCATCCGAAGACATCCGGCAATCTCTGCGACGGTGAGGAAGTCCTTGTCCAGTGCTTTGATCTCCGCAAGTCTCATCTCCAGTCACCTTCGGGAGACATATACCCTCCGTTTTCACGAACTCTCTTACGCATTTCTTCACGTTCGATGAGTGTCGGTGCGGGCTGTGCCGGATGATTGACGTTGTAGCAGGCAGTAAGCAACTTCAACCGGACGCTTTCCGACAGTCCTTTGACCGTCATGGCAGTATATGTGACGGATTCCTCCAATGTGCTTGTCTTCTCTCCGACCAGATAGTAGATTGCATCAATGATGTTGCCGTAAATCGAGAACGGCACATTGTCATTCAGGTCACTGTTCAGGTAGCTTTCCTGCAACTGCTTGGCCTCAAGTCCTGCTCTGATCAACCGCAGTAATGCGTCTTGTATTTCTCTCATTATTCTCTCTCCGTTTACGATAATCGTTTTTGTATTTCTCTCTGCCAAAAAAATTACTGGAAGATGAGTTCAACCGGAACACCATAATAATCCGCAAGCTTTTTCTTCACATGTCCGGACGGATTTCTCTCTCCGGATTCGTAGAACGCAAGAGCGGCATATGATATTCCGACTTCGCGTGCCACACCGGTCCTCGTCCGTATCCCGCGAAGCTGCCGTAGACGTTTTCCGTTCTCTATGACTGTCTGTTTGTCCCGTGTCATCTGACCACCTCCTTCTGTGTGATATTATATAATACATTTCCGACTTTGTGAATACAGAAAAGATTAACTTTCTGTTACGAATGTGTTGTATTTTAGTACATAATGTGCTATAATCGCTATAGCAACGTGCGGAATGTTCCATCCATATTTATTGTGAGGTGATTTTTAGTGTCTTTATTCGGAGATAACATTCGAATGATAAGGCAAAGCAGGGGGTATACACAGGAACAATTTGCAAAGGTTCTCAACTCAAATCAAGCATCGGTTTCTGCTTGGGAACGTGGGGACAGGATGCCGACGTTGGAAAACATTCGTGCAATCGCAGATACTTTGCATGTGCCGCTTAGTTCTCTGATTTCTGTCAGCGAGGCAGGCAACAGTGACGACCTGGTTACGGAGATTGCAGACGCCATCAAGAACCAGCCGAAGTTGCGTGTTCTGTTTGACAAGGTTCGGTATCTGAACCAGGATGATATCCGTGTTCTCATCCGGATCGCACAGGCATTTGCAAACGAACGAATTGAATTTGGTGAGCACGTATGACCTGCCCGAAATGCGGAAAGACTGTTCCGGACGGTTCTGTTTTCTGCAATTACTGCGGGAAGAAACTGTCTGTACAGAAACGGAAGGCTGTCAAGGTGCGAGGAAACGGCATGGGCTGTGCTTATAAAAGAGGAAGGACCTGGACTGCCTGTGTGACTGTTGACTGGATATCCGACACAGATCCGTCAAAGCCAAAGAAACCAATCCGAAGAACCCGTGGTGGGTTTGCGTCAAAGGCAGACGCAATTGCCTACTGTCCGGTTTTGCATGCTGGTGGTGTGGAAAAACCAGCTGAAGCACCGCGCCTCTCTGCCTACTGGAAAACATACTCTGAAGGTCCCATGCTGAAAATATCCAAGGGAAAACAATCCGGATACAGAACCGCATGGAAAAAACTCACGCCCATCCATGACGTTCGTGTGGACGCATTGACCGTTGACCTGCTTCAGCGTACCATTGACGAATCCTGTCCGACCTTCGACCCGGCAAAAGACTGCAAGTCTCTTCTGTCCAATCTGTTTGAGATTGCAGCTGCCGAGAAACAGGTCGTCCGGGATTTGCCGTCGTTCATTACGCTTCCGGAACACGAACCATCCGAACCGATCCCGTTCAATGCGGACGAGCAGAAGAAAATCTGGCGGGCGTACGATAATGGCGACCGCCGTGCTGCCGTCCACCTGCTGATGATCTACACCGGCATGATGCCCGGTGAACTGATGAATCTCAAGGTAGAAAACATTCATTTGGACGAACGAATCATCATCCGTGCAGGTTTAAAGACAAAGATAAGAAAGCGCACTCCAGTCGTTCTTGCTGACTGTATCCTTCCTGTCGTAGAGGATCTGATTTCTACTGCAATGCCGTCCGGATACATTTGGGCACGTAATGAAGAAAGATGGTATGCAAACTACCATGCGCTTCTTAATGAGAATGGTTGCCGGGATCTCCCGCCGTATTCCTGCCGTCACACGACGGCAACAGCCCTGGCCGTTGACAAAAATGTTGCACCGCAAACGATCAAGAAAATCATGCGATGGAGCACAGTACGAATGCTCGATCATTATGCCCATCCGGATACCTCCGATGCCCTGGAGGGCGTCAATACCATGGCCAAACCTACTGCTGACGACGAACAAAAACAGGCATGATATTTACTGTTTACTTACTGCTTACACGAAACGTTGCACCCATTGATTTTCCTGCATTCCCTGTTACCCTGCTAAGGGAGTAGTGTCAGTGATGGCAGCCCGGGTTCAAATCCCGGCTTCTCCGCTCGAAACCCGCAATCTGTAAGGGATTGCGGGTTTTCTTATGCTGTAGTATAAAAACTACAAATTGTATTAAATCGTGATAAATCGTAATGGACTGTTTACACTACTGTTTACATGCCTCAGATTTTTACTGTTTACATAGGGGAAACTTATTTGTATTTTTTTTTGCGTACAATATACTGCTCCACCGGCAGGGGAGTAGGTTTACCCCATACCACTCCCCTGGGGCTTGTCAGTTACACTGCGTACAAATCGTCAAATGATAATGTAATTATATCGAATAATTTTCTATTCTTTGAAAACGGTTCCGGTTGGTACTATCTTTACATCTTTAGATTTCGTATGAAAGGATTCTGACATGAACATTAAAAATATACTTACGCACCTTATCAAGGCAGGACGTGACTCCCTGCACGTAGAGAAGACGCTCAGGGAGATTGGTTACGCAGATACCCCATATTATTCCCTGTACGGTGAAATATGCGAAGCAATCTACGGACTGCTCGGAGAAAACACTGAGTGTTTTGAGGAGTCAAATACGTTTGCCGCCATGCACGACATCTACACACCGGATGAGATTTGTGCGGAACGGCTGGAGGAAATCTTCCTGAGCAATCCCGCCAATACCGGGCTGAACATTCCGAAGGCCACGCTGGATCTCCTTGTCGAATCCGCCGACAGGCGCGGCGTACCGCTCGACCGATTCATCGGCCTGATCCTGTCCGAGTGGGCTGTCCGTGAACTCATCCGGTCCATATAGGCAGAAAAAAAAGACCCGCGTCAGCGGGCCTTTTCCATTAATACCTGGGGTAATACTGGGGCATGTACTCCGGATAATGTCCGGAATAACCGTCCATATCCCTGCTGGTATACCGTCCCATGGAATCCCGTCCACGGCGGTATGAGCGCCCGGAATACATCCTGCCGTCATTTCCGCGGCGGCCGGATCCTTCCATGTCCTCGTCTTCCCATCCACGTTCCTCATCCATCGCTTCAATGGTCTGTGCCTTCAGCATAGCGCTGTACAAAAGCCTGATCATTTCCAAGTCCTGCCGTGTCATTTCCGTATCATTTGCATACTTCTTATCCAGTTTATCCATCTCACGGCAAAGGGCATCGTCAATGTTTTCATAGCGTTTCATTGTGCTTCCTCCTTTCTCAGGCGATTCTGTCAATCACGAGGTTCGCGTTCTGGACGTTGATCACAGGAGCGGGAGTCAGGGTCGGATCGGCTGTAATGCCGCTGACCGCGTCAACGCTCATACTGAAGCAGCATCCTTTCGGAACCTTCACAATACACGTACTTGTCACATTGCCGTACTCATCCACGTCGGCAGGCGTGTAAACCGCCCTGCTTGTAAGGCGAGGTTCTCCGTTGATAGCGATTGCAATGGCAATCGGAACAACGTCCGTCGCTTCCGTCGGAAGGGCAATGTTTCCGTTAAAAACCACCTGATAAGTTGCAAAGCACTGGCCGTTTGTGATACCGCGCAGGAGAAAAACCCCGGTGCCGTCCTCATGATAAACGTAACCACGATTGCACGGGATAGATGCATCCAGGATAACAGGCGTGTTTAGATCGACAACCTGCACCGGATTTGCAAGATACTCAGCAGCCATATCACTCACCTCTTACGCGGCCATTCCGCAACCGCACCCGCCGTTACCGCAGGTGAAGATTGGAGTCCTGCCGTACACCGGAGTTGTTGGAACGGGGCAGGAGTTTAGCCGATTGTACAGGGCGTCCACCTCGGCGTTCTGACCGGCGAGAATCGCGGCAGTCTGAGCGACCTGGGAAGCCTCATTGTTGCTCACAAGCAGCTGAGTCCGAAGCTGGTTGATCGTGTTGTTGGCATTGGCCAGTTCACTCTTGACGCCGTCAAGTTCCAGCTGACAAAGTTTGTCGAGGATCGCCTGCGTATTGGCCGTGTTCGCTGCGCGGGTGTTGCACGCTTCCGTCGCGATAGTGTACTTCACGTCGCCAAGTCCGCTCTGCGTCTTGCAGCAACAGTCGGAGATAGCCGTCTGAATACCGAAGTTCTGCTGCATGTCGGCGATCTGCCGTGCGTTGTTGGCGATCTCCGCCTGGGCAAAGCCGTTGGCGATACCGGCGTTCACACCGGCAAACCCGCCGCACAGCGCCGTCTGCACGTCGCCGAAACCGGAGGTTACGGCGCCTTGGATGCCGCTCAGACCGGTCATGATGGCGTTCTGATCAAACCCGCGCTGTACGTCGCTGTACCCCTGAGCCTGACCGTTCATGATCCACGGGAAGGCTCCGTTGCCACCGCCGAACCCGCCGCCGAAACCGTTGTTCCATCCGCCGAGGCAGATCAGCAGCAGGATCAGCCACCAGCCTCCGCCGAAGCCGAAGCCGTCCATACCGCCGTTGCCAGTGCCGTAGGCCGGAGCGACGGGCATATACATCTGAGTTCCTTCACTTGTCATAATCGTTGATTCCTTTCGTATTTGATTTATCCTTGATCGTCTATGCGCACTCGACGAAAAGAATCAATTTTGTATATCCGTACTTATACGAAACCCGTCGGTTTCATATATCTGTACTTATATGTATTTACCTTCCCATCATCTGCCGGGCCATCTGCACCATCTGCGGCGTGACCTTCCCGGTCTGCTGAAGCCAGCCGAGCAGTTGGTTCGGATCGCTCTGTGCTTCTGCCGGGGCGTCTGGGAAATACTGCTGCACCATCTGCTGCGGATTTCCAAATCTCTGTGCCATCTGTTGGGCACGTTGCATAACGCCCTGCAAGGCCCCAAACGGCCCGCCCATCATTGGCTGACCTGTTTGTCCTGCCGCCGTCTGCATGGGCATGGAACCGCCCATAATTGCCTGAAACGGGTTCATCGCTTACTCCCCTTTCGCGCTCGTCCTCTTCACGCCGGTTCCGTTGCTTCCCATGCTCCCGATCGTGTCCATCAGATCCTGCTTCATCTTCTCCAGGTCTGTCTTCTTCACGTACTCGCTCATGTCGTGAACCGGAATCGGCTCTGCGTCCCCGCTCTTCATGGGACTTACGCTCTGGTAGTTCTCCAGTTTATAGTGCGCCTTCTGAAGCGGGTTCGGCATGCCCATCGGGTTCACGGACTTCAGATAAATCACCGTATCGTTCGTGTCCCACAGGGCGATCGGCGTGTTCGGCGGCCATCCGGCGGGCATCTGGTACGCCTTTGCGCCGACCTCGCCGTCCACCCACTTCAGGCCGTGGTCGCCCTGCTGAACTGCTGACGCCACCTGTTGCGGCTGTTGCATCATGCTCTGTTGCTGATACTGCGGGTACATCTGCTGTCCAACCCCGCCGTAGTTCCAACTGTTCTGATAAGGTACCGGATAATTAGGCATGTTTTGTTCCTCTCTTTCTAAAGAAGTATGTCCCCACTTCGCCGCCGCTGTCCCATGCGTCCAGATAGTCGCCGTCGATGCAGGCGACCGCGTGCGTTCCTGTTCCGATGATATATGTCCCCTTCGGGAATCTCTTGCAGAAATCCCGGACCGTCGTGCATGTCGGGCATGTCTCCGGCAGCAGGAACTTCTCAAACCCGTACCGTTTCAGGTACAGTTCCCACAGCCAGTTCACGCTCGGCATCGTGCATCGCTCATGGCTCAGGCGGCACAGATCCCAGTGGACCGTGTCCCAACTCTGTCCCGTCGCGATGGCAATCGCCCGGACGACGCAGTCCGGTTCTTCCTGCCTGCACGGGTTCGGGTTCGCCCGAACCCACATCAGTCGCCGTCCTCGATTCCGCAGTCCTGAAGGATGATATGTACGACCTCGTCGTCATACGGTTGCAGATCCATCAGCGTGGCTGTCATCAGAAGCATCGCGTATGCCGTCTCGACGCTCGTCCCGACCTCGTTCACGATTGTGCGGATTGACCTTCTGCACCGCTTGGGATACATAAGTATTGCGTCCATCAGGATTCCTCCCTTCTGCCTTTATTGTCCAATAAAAAAGGACTTCTGACGATGTCAGGAGTCCGTATTCTTTCGGGCGTTTTATGGACACTTACGGCACAAAAAAACCCGGCTTCCTCAGCCGGGTAGGTGGCGGAACAATTCTCGCTCACCCTTACGCAACCGTCTCCAGACGGTTTTGTCGTCGAGGTTTACTTTGGAGGCAATCTCCGCTATGGTGTCGCCGTCCACCAGCCGGAAATACAGCATCCTGCGGTCGGTTTTATCATGGATTACATCCATGATAAGCGCCTTGATCTGAGCGTTTGTATACTCAGGGTGCGGGGATGCCTTTGGCACGGGCAATCTCCACAATATCGGCGGTCAGCTGTTTGATAACGTCAATGAATGAGTTCATCCGGAACGTGTAGGAGATAACAAAAATCAGTGTCAGGATGATAACGGTCAGGCACACGAACAGTGTCTGCCTGTGTGACCGCTCGTTATCCATGTCCTTGTGCATCATGGCGTTCTCGTGGGACAGGAATGATACGCACGCCGTGTGCTTCTTGTCGCAGGTCAGGCACTTGTCTTCCGGTTCTGGAAGGTCTGCGCTTTGCAGGTTGCCGTCATTATCCACGTACAGCTGGGCGTTCTTTTCGCTCATCCTTCCGCCTCCGAACTCTTCGGCCCCTGTCCCTGCTCAATCCGCAGTTCACGGACTGTCGCCTCGATCAGTGCGTCTACGGCAGTTTCATCAACAGAATAGCCGTTCTCTTTGAGGAGATTGACCACATACGCCTTCTTCTCCTTCCACTGTGCACTCGTGAAAAGTTGTTCCGCAGCGTATACGCCGGTCCGGACAAGTCCGTTGAACACCTCGTACTGATGGTCTGTCAGTTTGTTCTTCAGCCACGGGATCACATACCTTGCGATGATTCCGCTGATGAGTGTGATGATTGCCAGGATAATCTGAGTCAGGTCAATTGTCATTTCCAGTCCTCCTCATTGTACTTCCCTGATATCAGGTAGTTCTGCATGGCGTGTGTCTGCTTTGTCAGGCTTGGGTTCTGTTCCAGCAGAGCGAGCATGCCTTGGCACAACGATCTGTCCCCGCCTTCCAGCCTGCTCACTCTGTCCTCATGGTCGTTCAGCTGGGTTGTGTGTGACTTCAGTTCCTCCTTGTCCGCGGAAAGTTTGCTGTCGATCTCGTCAAACTTCTTGTCGAAGCTGTCGCTGAATTCCTTAAACTTCTCGTCGATTTGCGGCTTCACTTTTTCAAACACCTTGTCCGCAATTTCGTCCGTGATATCCTTGGTGTTGATCTTCTTTCGGTCCTTGTTTTTCTGTATTTCTTCCCGGATAAATGCGATGCCCTTCAGAAGAGCGATTGCCACACCGAACAGGATGAGCAGAACGATGATTGCATTCCACACATCTACTGGCAACAGCCCCTCCAGCAACATCGACTTCTTTTCTTCCATCGTTCTCACCCCTTAATACTTTCCTTTTCCGTCCCCGACCACGTCGAGGAACTTTGCCATCATGTACCAGCCCTTCTTTCCGCCGCCGTTGATTTTCGCCCAGTCTTCGCCTGGGTCAACAATCGTGACTTTTGTCCCGACTGTCAGCTTGACCCATGTCCGGCAGCTGGTGCTCGGATACTCCCGCATCTTCACCGGCAGGCCGTTGTCGGACACTACGACCGCCTCGCTTCCTGTTGTCGCTGTGTCCTTCGGAGGGTCGATCACAGGCTTGGTCGTTTCCGTCGGCTTGCTTCCGCTCGTCACGGCGTTTACGATGGGCTTTGCTTTCCCGTGGTAGTTCCATCCGCCTTTCAGTGTGGTATCCACCATCATGTGCGGGCTGGTCATGTGCGTGATGTTCAGCGGGTTGACCTTGGTGACGACCCCGACGTGGTAGTAGTCCAGCATGTCCCCGTTGTAGTAGGACCGTCCCTGTTTGTATCGGTCCGGCAGGTCGTACGTGTGCTTCTTGTATCCTG
>Ga0265298_10012036_pt1 | contig 10066 bp, 10 predicted proteins | sample AusTroGonzalo_MG_3_FD_193486 | JGI IMG/M metagenome (GOLD analysis project Ga0265298, IMG submission 193486) | Bovine rumen microbial communities from tropical cattle in Woodstock, Queensland, Australia - Gonzalo_01 | ecosystem: Host-associated > Mammals > Digestive system > Stomach > Rumen ... | reverse complement strand
ACTACCTTTGCCACCAAATTAACGTTTATGCTGGAACTAAAGGACGCTACGTTGACCGTTCAGGGGCGACAGATACTGAACAGGCTGTCGCTGATGGCCCATGAGGGACAGATGACCTGCATCACAGGACCGAAGGGCAGTGGCAAGTCGCTGCTGCTCAAGGTGATGATGGGCTTCGTGAAGCTGGACGAGGGACTGGTGAGCGTCGACGGAGAACTGGTGACGGAGCTGTCGGCATACGCCTTCAGAAGGAAAATGGCCTACGTGCCACAGGTGACCGGCGAACCCCAGACGGACAGGAGCCAAGCGCCCTTCGTGCCGACGACGGACGACATGGAGACGGTGTGGAGTGGGGAAGCGCTGCCTGCATGGGAGCCAAAGGCGATAGAACAGCCCGTGGTGACCATTCAGGACAAGGCCATCGTGCTGGCAGACAACCCGTCGGTGAGCATGCTCAGCCAGTTGCGCACCCTGGCCAACGAGGGCAGGACGGTGGTGGTGACCAGCAACGAAGAGACGTTCTTGAACATGTCGGACAAAATCATTACCTTGGGAGAACATGACCATATCTATTCTTAGCATCATACTGGGACTGTTGTTGCTGGCACTGCCAGCCTACCTGTTGGCACGACTGGACATGCCACTGACGGTGCGCGCTGCGAAGGCCGTGGGGCGCATGATGGCGCAGATGGTCGTGGCAGGAGCCATGCTCTGGGCGCTGTGGCGCGTGGACAAGCTGTGGGTCAGCCTGTTATGGGTGGTCGTGACAACGGCTGCTGCTGCCTGGCTGCTCGTGAAAAGGGCGCGTCTGCCACAGAAACAACTGTTTCTGCCCGTCTGTGGGGGACTGTTGACTGGCGTGCTCGTGGTGGGCGCCTACCTGCTACTGGTGCTCAGACAGGAAGAGCCGATGGCAGCACGGTGGATAGTGCCCGTGGGGGGCGTGTTGCTGGCCCACGTGCTGACGACGAACACACGGGCGGTGAGCGCCTACTTTGAGGCGCTGAGAACCGACGCGCAGAGCTACTACACGCTGCTGGGCAACGGGGCTTCGCGACTGGCAGCACTGACACCCTACGTCAGACAGGCACTGCGCAGCATGATGGAACCGACGGTGAGCAGCCTCGCCGTGATGGGCCTGCTGGCTCTGCCCATGCTGTTGGCAGGACTGCTGTTGGGAGGCGTGACACCCGTAGCAGCAACGGTGCTGTTCGTGCTGCTGGTGGTGGCTGGCATAGCGGCATCGGTGCTGGCACTGGTGGTGACGCTGTGGCTGGCAGACAAGCGCGTGTTCAACAAGCGTGGGGAGCTGAAAGACTTAAAAAACGATAAAAAGTGAAGCCGTAAGTGACAACTTCGCGAATTTTTTCGTAACTTTGCAGTCTCATATCATACGATTAATATAGCGTGAAGATTCAGGATGTATTAAGCGCCCTTGAACAGTTCGCGCCCCTGCCCTTGCAGGAAAGCTGGGATAACGCTGGCTTGCAGGTTGGATTAACAGAGGCGGAGGTTTCAGGGGCATTATTGTGTCTGGACGTCACTGAAAAGGTGGTCGACGAGGCACTGGAGAAGGGCTGCAACCTCATTGTGAGCCACCATCCACTGCTGTTCCGTGGACTCAAGACCATCAGCGACATGACGGATGTGCAACGCACGGTGAGAAAGGCCATCAGGCACGACATTGCCGTCGTATCCATGCACACCAACATGGACAATGCTGAGGGTGGCGTGAACTTCAAAATGGCTGAGAAACTGGGACTGACAGACGTGCAGTTCATGGCACCGAAGACCGTGGGCGACGTGAACGCTGGCAGTGGCGTCGTGGGAACACTGGAAAAGCCCCTGGCAGCACGCGACTTCGTGCAGAAGGTGAAGGAGGCGTTTGGCGTAGAGTGCGCCATGACCAACGAGCTGCTGGAGCGTCCCGTCAAGCGCGTGGCCCTGTGTGGCGGTGCTGGCGACTTCCTGCTCGACGAGGCCGTGAAAACGGGTGCCGACGCCTTCATTACAGGCGAAATGCACTACCACCAGTACTTCGGCTACGAGCAGCAGATACAGATCTGCGTCATTGGCCACTACCAGAGCGAGCAGTACACCACCGAGGTGTTCAGCGACATCATCGGCAAACGGTGCCCGGGCGTCAGATGCGTGGTGGCAGAGACAAACACCAACCCGATTTGCTATCTATAGTCAGAAAATTCAGAAAATCAGAATAATCAGAGAAAATTAAGCATTATGGCAAAGAAAGACCCTACAGACATGACGGTAGAAGAGCGTCTGAAGACTCTCTATCAGCTACAGTCGGCTCTCTCGATGATTGACGAGAAGCGCACACTGAGAGGCGAACTGCCTCAGGAAGTTGACGACCTGGAAGACGAAATCGAAGGTCTGAACACACGTATCCAGCGTATTCAGGCTGACATCGACGAGTTCCAGTCGGCCATCACCCTGAAGAAGGGCGAGATTGCTGATGCCGAGGCCAGCGTGGCACGCTACAAGAGCCAGTTGGACGAGGTGAAGAACAACCGCGAGTATGACACCCTGTCGAAGGAGATTGAGTTCCAGACTCTGGAAATCGAGCTCTGCAACAAGAAAATCCGTGAGGCTCAGGCACGTATCGCTGAGAAAACTGAAGAGCTGCAGCGCAATAAGGAAGTGATCGACCAGCGCAACAACGACCTCGAGATCAAGAAGGGCGAGCTCGACGAAATCATGACCGAGACACGTGCCGAGGAGGAGAAACTGAAGGAGAAGGCCCTGGAGCTGGAGGGTAAGATTGACACCCGCCTGCTCACCTCGTTCAAGCGTATCCGCAAGAACGCCCGTAACGGTCTGGGCATCGTCTACGTGCAGCGCGACGCCTGTGGTGGCTGCTTCAACAAGATTCCGCCCCAGCGTCAGCTCGACATCAAGATGCACAAGAAAATCATCGTGTGCGAGTACTGTGGACGTATCCTCATTGACCCCGAACTGGCTGGCGTGAAGATTGAGAAGCCTGCAGAGGAGAAGAAGACAACGCGTAAGCGCGCCATCCGTAAGACATCGAGCGCCTCGTCGAAGAAGGCTGCTGATGCCAACGACTCTGAATAAGGCGTGAAACGACGACAGCTGCGATAGTCGCGAGGGCTATAGCTGGCTGTACTCCGGAATCTCCTGGAGAAACTCGTAAGAACGACGCTCGTAGTCCATACGACAGCAGTAATGCTCCATGCCGTTGGAAATGACGAGATAATCAACTTTCAGCAGAAGATTGTAGGCCGCTATCTGGTCGAACGTCTTCTGCTGAAGCTGTATAGTAGGGGACTTGTACTCGATAATCATGCGTGGCTGCATCTCCGACGTATATAATAAGGTGTCGCAGCGCAACCGCTTGTCGCCCAACCGGAGCTCCACCTCGTTGGCCAACAGCGCCTGGGGATAGCCCTTGTGATTCATGAGAAAATGGGTGAAATGCTGGCGCACCCACTCCTCGGGCGTCAGAGCCACGTATTTGCGACGCAGAGCGTCGAAAATCTGGCGATGTCCGCTACGCTCGACGACGCGGATTTCGTAGGGGGGGAGGTTCAGTTCGTACATAAAACGCGCATTTCTTTTGGTTATTCTCTCGACTTTCGAAGTTACTTTTCTCTCGACTTTTCGTAATATTGCCATCAGAGATGGCGAAATTACTCCGTCTCGGCAAAAAAAGAAACGAGTTTCTTTGTTTTGCGCTCGACTTTTCGTAATTTGGCTTCGCCGAATTTACTTTTGTCTCGGAAAAGCTCAAATAAAATTTGGCTTTTCTCTCGACTTTTCGTAATTTTGCAGGCAAAAGTACAAAATAATCCTGAAACGACAGCATGGCAGAGACAAAAACTGATACTTTCGAGGGTATCATGGCCGACCTGAAAGCAGGGAATTTCGTGCCCGTATACTATCTGATGGGCGACGAACCCTACTATATCGACAAGATTGCCGACTACATCGCTGAGCATGCGCTACAGCCCGAAGACCGTGACTTCAACCAGACGGTGATGTTTGGTTCTGACGTCAACGCTGCGCAGGTGGCTGACCTCGCACGACGCTACCCGATGATGGCTGAACGCCAGGTTGTCATCGTCAAAGAGGCGCAGAACATCAAGCAGACCGACCAGCTGGAGAAGTATTTCAAGCAGCCCATGCCCTCGACAATCCTCGTTATGTGCCACAAAAACGGTACTATTGACGGGCGAAAACGCGAGTATGTGAAGGCCATCAAGCAGGCTGGCGTGCTCTTCGAGAGCAAAAAAATGCGCGATCGTGATCTTCTGCCGTTTATTGAGCGCTATCTCCAAAGCCGTGAGGTGAGCATCGACCCCAAATCGACGCAGATGATTGCAGATGCCATCGGGGCAGACTTGAGTCGTCTGACGAGCGAGCTCGACAAGGTCGTCCTGTCGCTGCCTGCAGAGAGTAGGAGAGTGACACCTCAGGTGGTTGAGGACCAGATTGGCGTGAGCAAGGAGTTTAATGCCTTCGAACTGCGAGACGCCATCGTGAACCGAAATGTTTACAAGGCAAATCAGATAATCAAATATTTTGACGAAAATCCGAAGGCGGGTAGTATCTATGCTTTTCTCCCAATGCTCTTCAATTTCTTCCAGAATCTAATCATCGCATTTTATTCGCCAAATAGGACGAGCCAGGAGGGGGTGGCAGAGTGGTTGGAATTGAGATCTCCATGGGCTGCGAAGGACTACATGACTGGCATGAGAAATTTCTCTGCAATGAAAGTGATGCAGATAATCGACAAGATACGTGAGATAGATGCCAAAAGTAAGGGTCTGGACAACCCAAATACCCCTCCAGGGGAGCTGATGAAGGAGCTAATTTTTTACATTTTGCACTAAAAACGCCCTCTTTCAGACTCTAGAATTTCTAAAATCAGCGCTTTTCAAGAGCGCTTTTTTTATGCCCAAAAGCCTGTAGGAATAGGGGATTGAGGGTGGTTTGTACCCCTTCAAAACTCGCGAATTTTTGGCTGTCTCTCCCGTTGTCCAGAATACGCGAGTAATGCCGATTTTTCGAAATTTTCGACGACAAAGATTTAGTATTCACATTCTTTTGCGTTTGTATTTTGAAATTACGAAGCGTAAAGCTGTTTGATATTGTATAGTAATTCAAAATTGCAAATCAAAATATCAGATAAACAATAAAACTTTAAAGATTTAAACAATACAATTACAAATTAAAATATCGCAAATTACAAACGAATATTCATAAATATACATACCGAATTTACATAACAAACATCCGCTGATAATCAGTCAGTTATGTTTATTTTATTAAAGTAAACGGTTATTTATCATGAAAAAAGAACCCTCTAAACACCTGTAAAAGTGCTGATTTAGACATCTAAAGCGTAAATACTTGATTTATAGCCAGTATTTTACGTAAAATCCCTGCAAAAATACTTGATATAGCTTTTGATACTCAAATTTAGATTTACGAACAAAAACCTAAATCTTGTGTAGTTGCAGATTATTGATTTACAAAGTTACATTTTGAGATTAACATTTTATAAATCAAAATTCTCTTTAAATTTGTTGTCAGTCTCAATTTTTTGTTTTACCTTTGTAAACCGAAAGAAAAAGGGCATTTTTGCCCCTATCACTAACTAAGCATTAGAAATGAAGGACAGAATTCGCCAGATTATGGAGTCGAAGCACATGACTCAACAGGTCTTCGCTCAGTACATAGAGATGTCACCAGCATCGCTCAGTAGCATCTTTAATGATCGTACCAAACCAACCCTGAACATTGTTGAGGCTATCAAAAAGAAAATTCCTAACATCAACACCGATTGGCTGATGTTTGGCTCTGGAGAGATGTACATTGACGCTACACCCTCCTCTACGGTTGCTCAGGAACCCGTTTCAGGGGGTGAAGGAGGACTGTTTGATGAGGTCTCACCTGTCCTTGATTTTTCTACTTCCCCTACTCCTACCCCTCAACAGGTGGCTCAGCCGGTACAAAATTTCAATAGTGTAAGAAATACACACCGAAATTCTTCTTACAATGAAGTAAAAATTGCAGACAAACCACAGCGTAAGGTTGTAGAGATTCGCGTCTTTTACGATGACCAGACCTGGGAGAGTTTCTCGCCAATGAAGAAGTAGCGAATTGGCACTTTCCTCGCCAATGAAGAAATGATTTTTGGGGGCATTGTTTGGCATTTCGCTCACTTATTCGTACCTTTGCACCCATTAATTATTAATGTACGTACACATGCGCGAACTAAAGAAATATGTATTAGACCTTCGGGTGGTCGCGGTGGAGCGTGTTCACGAGCGCTATGTGCTGCTCCGACTGACACACGACGAACCCCTGCCCGAGATGCTTCCGGGACAGTTTGTAGAGGTGCGCGTTGACGGTTCAACGTCGACATTCCTGCGCCGTCCTATCTCCATTAACTTTGTAGACCGCCAGAAGAACGAGCTGTGGCTGCTGGTGGCTGTCGTGGGCGACGGTACACGCTGTCTGTCGCAACTGCACGAGGGCGACACGCTGAACTGCGTGCTGCCCCTTGGCAATGGCTTTAGTCTGAAGTCTGAGGGCGGATGTCTGAAGTCGGAAGTTGGAAGTGAGCCCTCAGCCCTCACCCCTCAGCCCTCACCTCTGCTCGTTGGTGGTGGCGTGGGTGTGGCTCCTCTGCTCTATCTGGGCAAGGTGCTGAAGGAGCAGGGCATTGAGCCCACGTTCCTGCTCGGTGCCCGTACAGCCAAGGATTTGCTGATGCTCGACACGTTCCGTCGCTATGGCCGTGTCTTCGTGACCACCGAAGATGGCAGCGAAGGCGAGAAGGGCTTTGTGACGCAGCACTCGCTGTTGCAGAAGGAACGGTTCACGCTGATACAGACGTGTGGCCCTACGCCCATGATGAAGGCTGTGGCGCGCTTTGCCAAGGAGGCTGGCGTGGCATGCGAGGTGTCGCTGGAGAACCTGATGGCCTGTGGACTGGGTGCCTGCCTGTGCTGTGTGGAAAAGACCGTCGATGGCAACCTTTGCGTCTGCAAGGACGGTCCCGTGTTTAATATCAACCGCTTATTGTGGTAGGAAGGAATTCATTCTCATAATTCTCATTTCTTTCAATTGTTATGGCAAAGTTAGACGTAAATATAGGCGCATTGGCGCTGAAGAACCCTGTGATGACAGCCTCGGGCACGTTTGGCTACGGACTGGAGTTTCAGGACTTTGTAGAGCTCTCAGGGATAGGCGGCATCATCGTGAAGGGTACGACGCTGAAGCCTCGTGAGGGCAATGACTACCCACGTATGGCAGAGACGCCCAGTGGTATGCTGAACTGCGTGGGTCTGCAGAACAAGGGCGTGGACTACTTCTGTGAGCACATCTATCCACAGTTGCTGCCTACGGGGGGCACGTATATCGTGAACGTCAGTGGCTCGTCGCCTGAGGACTATGCCGAGTGTGCTGCAAAGGTGGACGCACTGGACCATATCCCTGCCATCGAGCTGAACATCTCGTGTCCGAACGTCAAGGACGGTGGTATGGCCTTTGGCGTGACCTGTGCCGGTGCTGCCAGCGTCGTCAAAGCCGTTCGCCAGGCTTATCACAAGACGCTCATCGTGAAGCTGTCGCCCAATGTGACGGACATCACCGAGATAGCCCGTGCTGTCGAGGCTGAGGGCGCTGACGCCGTGTCGCTCATCAACACGCTGATGGGCATGGCTGTCGACATTGAGAAGCGCAAGAAGGTGCTTTCCATAGGCACTGGTGGCCTCTCGGGTGCTGCTGTCAAGCCTGTGGCCCTGCGAATGGTCTATCAGGTGGCTCATGCCGTCCAGATTCCTGTCGTCGGCCTGGGTGGCATCATGACGGCCAAGGATGCCATCGAGTTCCTGATGTGTGGTGCTACAGCCATTGAGATTGGCACTGCCAACTTCATCGACCCTGCTGTGACCATCAAGGTGCGCGACGGTATCAATGACTGGCTTGACCGTCATGGCTGTCAGTCGGTACAGGACATCATCGGAGTGATGGAGTGACAGGTTGAGTCTGGTGGATTTGTGTTGGAGAATCAACAGAAAAAACGAACAATAAAAAGAGAGCGGCCAAATGGACCGCTCTCAACCAACACAAAAACTAAACTAGACTTAACTTAGCATATAGGGGTTTTCACAAATCCCTGATAGCTGTTTGCAAAATTAGTACTTATTCCTTTATCTTCCAAATTTTTTCGGTATTATTTTGCTTTAATTGGAATTTTCTTAATAATTCTCTCCTTTTTGTAACATAAGGTGGTCTAAAATCGTCATTGCGGCCATTGCCTCAACGACGGGAACGGCACGTGGCAGGACACAGGGATCGTGACGTCCACGGGCTGTAAAAGTAGTGGGGTTTCCTTTGAGATCAACCGTCTGCTGCTCCTTCAACAAAGTGGCTACGGGCTTGAATGCCACGCGGAAGTAGATGTCCTGTCCGTTGGAGATGCCCCCCTGTATGCCACCGCTATGGTTTGTGGCAGTCGTTACCGTTGTCCCGTTTGTTGCAGCGTCATTGCAACAAACGAAACGGTCGTTGACCTCAGAGCCACGTTTTGTCACGCCGTCGAAGCCGTCACCGTATTCGAAGCCCTTGACAGCGTTGATGCCCAGCATGGCAGCACCCAGCTCTGCATGCAGCTTGCTGAACTCAGGCTCTCCCAGTCCGACGGGACAGCCCTTGATGACACAGGTGATGATGCCACCGATGGTGTCGCCCTCAGCCTTTACGCTGCTGATGAGCTGTGCCATCTCCTCTGCCTTCTCCGGGTCTGGACAGCGCACGTCGTTCTGCTCTGTCAGCGAGAGGTCGTAGTGGTGGTAGTCCTTGTCGAGTGCGATGTCGCCCACCTGCGATGTGTAGGCCTGGATGCTGATGCCCAGTTGCTTGAGCGCCAGTTTGGCCAGAGCGCCACCCACGACACGGCTGATGGTAATGCGTGCCGATGAGCGTCCTCCACCGCGATGGTCGCGCACACCGTATTTATTATAATAGGTGAAGTCAGCATGCGACGGACGGAACAGCGTGCGCAGGTTCTCATAGTCCTGCGAGTGCTGGTTCTCGTTGCGTACGATGAAGCCTATGGGGCAGCCCGTCGACTTACCCTCGAAGACGCCACTGAGCAGTTCCACCTGGTCAGCCTCCTTGCGCGAGGTTGTCAGACGGCTCTGACCGGGACGGCGACGGTTCAGTTCCTGTTGGATGAACGCCACGTCGATGTCGATGCCTGCTGGCATGCCGTCGACGACACCGCCCACTGCTGCACCGTGGCTCTCGCCAAAGGTTGTCAGCGTGAATAGATGGCCAAACGTATTTCTCATCTCACTCTATACACTAAACTCTAATCACTAAACACTAAACACTAAACAGAAAAACTCTTAGTGGCAGTGTCCACAACCGCCTTCGCCACAACCGCCTTCGCCGCAGTTGCCCTCTTCGCAGTTGCCTTCGCCACCACAGCCCTTGCAGCCACCGCATCCACCGGTCATGTGCTTGATGAGCATTTTCACCTCTTCTTCAGAAGCAGGACGGTTCTCTACGATGTGACCGTTGAAGCAGAGCGTCATGCCGGCGTAGGGGTGGTTGGTGTCGACGGTGACGCCATCGTCCTCAACCTTCGACACGCGAGCCATGAACTGGTGGCCCTCGACGTCGTTGAGCGTGATGACAGCTCCCTCGTAGATGTTGTCGTTGTCAAACTTGCCATTGACCTCGAAGATTTCGCGCTTCAGTTTGTGTACGCACTCCTGGTCGTAGGGACCGAAGGCCTGCTCAGGCTGCAGGTTGAGCTCAAAGTCCTGTCCTGTCTCAATATTGACAACGTGCTGCTCCAGTGCGTCCAAAGTGGTGCCAAAACCGCTGATAAACTGGAACGGGTGTTGGGGCGACGTCTGCTCCAGCAGCGTCTTCTCTCCGTTCTCCACTTGGTACAGCTGGTAGTTCAGCGTAATAAACTTGTTCTGTTTCTGATCCATGTCTTATATATAAATATGTATGTGGGTGCAAAGGTACGAAAAAGACTCGAAAAAGAGCACTTTTTCCT
>Ga0265298_10012033_pt1 | contig 10068 bp, 8 predicted proteins | sample AusTroGonzalo_MG_3_FD_193486 | JGI IMG/M metagenome (GOLD analysis project Ga0265298, IMG submission 193486) | Bovine rumen microbial communities from tropical cattle in Woodstock, Queensland, Australia - Gonzalo_01 | ecosystem: Host-associated > Mammals > Digestive system > Stomach > Rumen ... | reverse complement strand
AAACAGCGCCGGCAGAAATGCCTCCCGCACCGTCAAAAGTGATTCCGTGCCGCATCAGTACGTCAATCACTCCGCAGGTAAACATGCCGCGCATGGCCCCGCCTTCCATAATGAGCGCTGTTTTCACGTCGATTCCCCCAATAATGCAGGCAAAACAATTCCAGGATCTTCCTCTTCTGTTCGCTGCTCAGCCTTATTTTACCGCGGGCAGCATTGGTTTTCAAGGCGAACGTTGAGAAACTGTCATTTCATCACGAGGATTTTGAGCAGATAACTTGACGATCATGACGCCAGATGATATACTTTTTAATGTGCTGCGAAATGATTAAAATTTAAATCGGAGCATAATAAAAAACACGTGAGAGGATGATTCTTTTGGTCGGACGGGAAAAAGAGGTCAAAGAACTCAATCGCCTGTATCAGCGAAATCGTGCGGAGCTTGTGGCAATCTACGGCCGCAGGAGAGTCGGAAAGACCTTCCTTGTCGACGAAACCTTCAGCAATCGAATGACATTTCGCCATGCGGGCCTTTCTCCGGCAGACCAGCAGCCGAATGGACTCCTGGGCGCCCAGCTGGAGCATTTTTACCGTTCCCTGAAGGAGCAGGGTATGAAAAACCCTGAAAAGCCATCTTCCTGGATGGATGCCTTTTACCAGCTTGAATGCTTTCTGAAGCAAAAGGATGACGGAAGCCGCCAGCTTGTATTCCTTGACGAGATGCCATGGATGGATACTCCCCGTTCCGGTTTTATCCAGGCTTTTGAGGGATTCTGGAACAATTGGGCCTGCCATCGAAAAAACATCATGGTCATTGTATGTGGCAGCGCAAATTCCTGGATTCAGGATCATCTGATCAATAACCACGGGGGACTTTATAACCGGGTCACATATGAAATCAAACTCTCTCCTCTTTCTTTGCGGGAATGTGAGCAATTACTTGAGGAAAACGGCGTCCATTTTTCAAGATATGATATTGCGCAAAGCTATATGATCTTCGGCGGGATTCCTTTCTATCTGGGGTATATGGACGGGGAATTGAGCCTGGCCCAGAACGTGGATCAACTGTTTTTTTCCGGATCCGCCAGGCTTGCAAACGAATTTGTCCGTTTGTTTGATTCGATATTTGACGATTCGGAAACAGTGAGGAACGTCATTCGCCTGCTATATACGCGAAACGCCGGGTTCACCCGAAAAGAGATTATTGAAAAACTGCATTTGTCCAACGGATCCGGGATTTCACGTATCCTTCACGCGCTGACTGCCGGAGATTTCGTGATCAAATATGTTCCTTTCGGAATGAGCAAGAGAGATGTTCATTACAAGCTGACGGATCCTTTCTGTCTGTTCTGGCTGCATTTTGTGGCTGAGAATCCCGGATTGGCGGAGGATTACTGGCAGCAGCGGGTAACATCCCAACCGGTGGTTACCTGGCGCGGATATGCTTTTGAAAACCTTTGTTTCAACCATGTTCCGCAGATCAAAAGAGCATTGGGCGTATCGGGCGTCATCACAACCGTTTCCGCATGGTCAAAACGCCGGGACGATCAGGAAGGAATACAAATTGATCTGCTTCTTTTCAGAAACGACAATGTCGTCAATATGTGCGAGCTCAAGTTTTACGGGGATGATTTTACGGTGGATCTCAATTATTATAAGAAAATCCACCGCAGGCAGGAAATGCTGCTGGAAGAAATATCTCCGAAGCAGGCCGTTTACAGCACACTGATTACGACCTATGGATTAAAACAGAATGAATATGCCGGCGCGTTCCTGAAAGTGATCACCCTGGACGACCTGTTTGAAAAGCCTTAAGCCGTTGGTCGAAACACGGACGCGGTGGGGACTGATCAACGTTTGGAGTCATGATGGGAGAAACGTAAGGCGCGATGCGTGGTGGATTCTGCGAGCACGTGCTTCGATTTCAGCGATTTGCTCGCGGATAAGACGTTTGCGGGGGAAGAGATCAGGAGAAGGTTTACAGGAATAAATCATCCAGACACACTTCACTTTGAACCAGATTGCTGTACATATTTCTATGAACACCATAGGTCGTGATCATTGTAATAAGTAATGTTTTTTTGCTTTTGGTTTTTCTGCGGAAAGCTTCCAGTTTATTCCGGAGAACCGCGTCATAGTCTTTATCGATGACAAATTCGTTTATGGAATACTTCATTTCGCACAGATGCGTTACCTGATCCCGCCGGTCTATCACCAGATCCACCTGTGCCCCGGGAAGATTCAATTCCGGTTCTTCTTCAGTAAACCAGATGGATTCTTCGGTCAACACTCCGCTGATTCCGAGTTTTGCTTTGATTTGCGGGATATGATCCTTGCACAACTGTTCGAAGGTCAGACCGCTCCATGCACGGCGTGATGGATAATCATTGGCAAGGGACCAGAAGTTGTGATCTTTTCCATAATGATCTTTCAGAAATCGGAAGTAAAATGCCGTATAATAGTCAGATAATTGGTATTTTGTATCTTTTTTCTTTTTTCCGTAGAAAGTGGAAATCCGAATAAAACCGGACAGGCACAGGTTGTTCAGGATGATTGTCAGAAAACCACTCTCGCCGATTTTTGTCTTTTGCGCTATTTCCTTCCTTGTCATGCCTCCCGGCTTTTCGCTAAGTTTTTCTACTACTTTTACATAAATTTCACTGTTTGCGAAAAGCGTCCTGAACAGGTGATCAAATTCATCCCAAAGAGGACCATGATCCATGAAAAAAATCCTGTCAATATTCTCCGTATAGGTTTGCCTGCTGTTCAGCTGTTTCAAGTAGTAGGGAATTCCTCCCATAATCATGTAACATTCAGCGATCTGATATCTGGACCATTGAATGTTTCTGGAAAGCAGGAACTGCTCCGTTTCCATCAGTGTAAAAGGCTTCAGGAAGAGCCGGCAGGTCTGCCGGTTGAACAATCCGCCTATGTTTCGATCAAAATGATCCACCATCCATGCGGTGGCGGAACCACACACAATGAAAACGAGATTTTTGACAGTGGAACCCCAATCATTCCAAAACCATTCAAATACCGGCAGAAAATCGGAACCGGACGAGTCCAGCCAGGGCATTTCATCCAGGAAAACAACATGCTTCTCATCCGTTGGCAGGGATTCGAGATAATCGCGCAGGACGGAGAATACTTCCCGCCATTCCTTCAATTCATGATGATGTTCATAACCTTTTCGATGGAATTCCTCAATAAAACTTTGGATCTGAAAGCTTTTTCCTTTCCCGTTGGCGCCCGTGACTTTAAAAGCAAACTGATGATTGAAAAACTCGTTGATCAAATAGGTTTTTCCCACTCTGCGACGGCCATATACAACGATCAGCTGGGCCTCTGAGTCCTCCATGCATCCTTCAAGCAGCTCGCATTCCATGTTTCTTCCAATCAGAGAAGCAGGTTTCATTATGTTCCTCCTTGAACAGTTCTGCCTATTCGGATTACGAAATCACATAAATTTAACCACATTTCGTAGTGAATGTCAACAGATGAATCAAAATCAATATTTAAATAGATAGTAATCCGTGTGATTTTATTTTTCGCTACGAAATCGTGAGAAAAAGGAAAGATTTCGTAGTGAGATCATTTTTTATGGATTGGAAACACGCGGAGAGTCCGCTGGTTCCGGGCGTTTTCTATTCAAGTCAGCCCTTATCAATGACTTCCGCATAATAGGAATCCGTCAATTCCTTCAGGAATCCCCGTCCTGCCGAATACCGCTGGCCTGTTTCCAGGTGGAGAATGATCATCTGGTTCTTTGACGCACGGGCATTCAGCCCAAGAAGAGCATACCGTTCTCCATCCCTTCCGATAAAAATACGCTTATACATCCCAGGCTTTAATCCCAGATCAGCGAATTTCCAGACATTTGCATCAAATTTGGCTATTGCAACATCCTCTTTGTCGCGCCCGCTGTAAACTGACAACCTGGCTGAAAAGGAAGTTTCGTCATAGGAAATGGAACCCAGAGAGATGGTTACGTTATACTTTTCTCTGAGCGCATCCATTGCAGCGTTAAAGTCTTTCCTGAAATCAACAATGACTTCTTCCGTGAAAATCATCCCATACTCCTCCGAAACAGATATTTGCGGGCGTTTCCCGTTGCTCTGGCTCAGCATCAAATATATCACTCATAGCCTATTCGCGTCCATGGCAAAATGTGACCCGTCAGAAAAACGACAGGAACGGCAAAAAAGCCGCTGTAAAGTATTGACGCAGCCGGGAAAGATGGTAATAAGAATGAAAAACAGTAAAGAATAGTAAAAGGATTTTAAAATAGTAAAGAATAGTAAAATAGTACCAGTGCCACGCGTCACGCTTTGCAAACGGGTGGTTCATGTTGTACAATACGAATACGAAGTCTTTCGGGAGGGAGAAGCGAACTGCGCTAGCTGACGAAATATGGAGACTATCAACTTTAAAGCAATGGCGGTTGCCATTCTGATCATCGTTTATCTTTACAACACCCTGCTGGCCGTGATTCATATGCGGTCGGCAAAAAATCCCATTCCGGCGAACGTCGCGGACGTCTATGACGAGGAGACCTATCGCAAATGGCGGTCTTATCACGCGGAGAAATCCCGTTTCGGGATCATGACCTCCACGGTAGCCTTTATCGTGGAGCTTGTGCTGATGGCCTGCAATGTCTATGCAGCCTTTGCGGGCTTTTTCCCGAAAACCGTCTTCATGCAGATGTTCGCCGTGTTCCTGCTTTCTTCACTGACATCCCTCCTGACCATCCCCTTTACCTGGTATAACACCATGCATATCGAGCAACGCTACGGCTTCAACAAGACCACGGCAAAGACCTTCTGGGTGGATCAGGTGAAGGAATTTATCATCGGACTCATCCTGAGCGTCGGTATCGGCTCCCTGCTCATGTGGGTTCATCAGGCGCTCGGGGACTGGCTGATTCTGGCCTTTGCGGTGCTGATGACCCTGTTCGCGCTGGTGATCTCTTTCCTGTATCCTGTTCTGAGCAGGATCTTCAACAAATTCACGCCGCTGGAGGACGGGGAATTGAAGGACAAACTGACATACCTGCTGGAGAAGAACGGTTATCAGGTCCGGGGGATCAAGGTGATGGACGCATCCCGCCGCACCACGAAATCCAATGCCTATTTTTCAGGCTTCGGCAAGATGAAAACCATTGTCCTGTATGACACCCTGGTGGAATCTATGACGCCGGATGAGATCTGCGCTGTCTTTGCCCATGAGCTCGGTCACGGCCTTCATAAGGACACACTGAAGAACCAGATCCTCTCCTTTATCCAGATGGCCGTCCTGGGCGTGCTGGCCTGGCTGACCCTGCGTACAGCGGAAATCTTCATGTCCTTTGGCTTCACGGAAGTCAACTATGGCTTTGCGATCATTCTGATCATGAGCGTGGAATATGCCCTGATTGCCCCGCTTTTCGGCCTCCTGGTGAATGCTTTCTCCCGCAGGGCTGAGTACCGGGCGGATGCCCAGGCCGTGAAGGAAGGATACGGAGAGCAGCTGATCAGTGCACTGAAGAAGCTGACAAGGCAAAACTTTGCGGATCTGGCGCCGTCTCCGCTGCTGGTGAAACTGGAGTATTCCCATCCGACCCTGAGCCAGAGAATCGAAGCCATTGAGAAACTGACCGGTGAAAATTCACCGCACTGATTCGAAAGGATGCTGATCACCGCATGGAACTGCACAGATATCACGACGTAAACAGAAGGGGAACGATCACAAGACTTTGCTACAGCACAAAGGATGAGGACGGAACCGCTGTTTCCAAATACGCGAATGTGTATCTGCCTTATCAATACGCATCGGAGCAGGCATATCCGGTGCTTTATCTGATTCACGGGGGTGGCGGGAATCCGGACGCATGGCTTGACTGCTCGATGATCAAGAACGCACTGGACGCCTCTTTTGCGGAGAATCGCTGCAAACCGTTCATCGTGGTTTTCCCCGGCTTTTACAATCATGAGCCGATTCGCACAGGCCGCGTGGATGAGGAAGCGGAAAGGGCACATGTGCTCCGATTCCAGAAGGAACTTCGGAACGATCTGATTCCGGCGGTGGACAGTACTTATTCCACAAATCCGGATCGCAAAGCCCGGGCGATCGGAGGATTCTCCATGGGCGGAGTGACGACCTGGTTCGCTTTTCTGGAAAATCTGGATCTGATTTCCGTGTTTATGCCTTTGTCCGGAGACTGCTGGCAATTCGGTGGCCTGGGCGGCGGGAAGAAAACAGAAGAAACGGTCCGTTATCTTCATGACCGGACCCTGGAACAGGGCTTTGGGAAGCAGGATTTCCGGATTTTTGCCGGAACAGGATATGAGGATATCGCTTATCCGAACCTGACGCCACAGATTGAGGCGATGAAAAAGGACACGACGCTTTTTGAATTCAGCGAAAAGATGACAGAGGGGAACCTGCATTATGAGCTGATGAAGGACGCACCGCATATGTACGAGAAGGCTTACCAGCATGTCTACCATTATATGCCCGCGCTGTTCGCGTAAATACTGACACCATATGTCAACCGGATTCAGGTCCGTAATGTCCGGATGAAACATGGAATGATATGGACGTTTTAGAAAGTTCCAAATTTCTCAGAGGGCTCTGCGAGCGCAGGACGGGGATTGACGCGTTTGAACTGTCGAAGCTGTTCATCGGTCATGGGTGGACAATCCTCATCATAAACGATGTCCTCGTCCCGGGGAGCGCGTGCTTCGATTTCAGCGATTTGTTCGCGCGTCAGATGTTTGCGGGGGAATAGATCAGGTGAAGGTTTATAAGTAACGTTCATAGTACATGCCCCTTTCTTTCTTATTCGCCAGCCTTGCAGAGATGATCCTCAGGCGATCTTTCCGCTCGATTACAATTAGGATCTATCAACCTCTTCGTTTCTCATCGCACCTGTGCAATAATCACTGAAACGAATCTCTGTATCACATTTCTGCGCGACCCGGAACAGATCGCTGATCAGTTGGCCTCCATGCTGCAACCAGCTGTCCGCATCGCCAACCAGTACGAGGAGTTTCTTGGCTCGGCTCACCGCGGTGTTGATCAGCTTCTTTGCCTCTAATCGGTTTGAATCTGTCAAACATTTCTCATTCCATGTGTCTGTGACGCTGAACAGCACCACGTCCCACTCCCGGCCTTGAGACCGGTGAACCGTCAGGATGTCATCTTCCATGTCCTCTGTGCGCTCGTATTTCTTCAGAAGTCTTCGGATGGACCCGTCGATCAGCCGCCGCTGATTTTTATAGGGTGTAATAATTCCGAGAGAGTATTCATACCCAGCCAGATTATGTTCCACCATTGCCCGGATGCATTTTGCTTCCACGTGATTTGTCCGTCGTTGATTTCCTTCTTCATCTGCCCCTTTTTCAGGTTCGGGCTTTGGAGCGTTTACAAACAGAATCTGCGTTTCATTTACGGACATGCTTCGCAGGTTGTTCTGATAAATGCCAGTCAGCACATTGGCCAGCGAAGGTCCGAACCGATGTGTTTCCGTCAGGGCGCCGACCGTGGTGTTGTCAAAGCGGGGACGCCGCAGCAGCTCACCGGCGCAAAGCCGGTTGCGGTCGCCGCAAAACAAGACGTCTTCGTAATACAGTGTGCTGATCTGCCAAAGGCGCACAATTCTCGTTTCCGGAAGATTCATCAGTTTATAGTCATCGCAGTCGAATACCGGCGGAAGCTGCATATGATCTCCGAGCATGGTGATCGGGCAGTCAAACGCAGTCAGCGTCAATCCCTTGATTACGCTGCAATATCCGGCTTCATCCAGGAAAACATGATCCGGTTTGAATTTCCCGTCCGGTGGCAGCCAGCGGATGCTGGCATCCACGGTGGCCGCGATCACGCTGAAGCGGGAGAAGAATGCCATGATGTTTTTATTATCCTCGAACTTCCGGCTCTCGATCATCAGTTCGTTGATCTTCTCTGTGTTTTCTTTTATCCTGTTTTCCAGTTCTTTGCTTTCCACGCTCGGATAGGAGTCGCATTTGTATTCTTCGCTTTTTCCCTTCCGACAATTCAGCGTGGATTCAATCATCCGATTCTCATATTGCAGTCTGCCGAGTTCTTCCATCATTTCCGTCCGCAGATAGAGATAAGCGCCTCTTCCGCAGATATTTGGCCAGGATTGCGCAAAACTGTCGCTGGCGATTCCGATCCGGTAGACCTTCCCGTTCGGGTTAAAGGTCCCATCCTTAGACAGGGCCAGAAGAAGTCCGGAAAGGCTCTGCTCCAGAGCCGCGTTCGTTGGGGCAAGGAGGAGCACTTTCTTACCGGCTTTGATATAACTGTAAACGCACGCAGCAAGCACATGCTTCGTCTTCCCTGTTCCCGGTGCTCCCCAGATATAGCTGAGCGGTGAGGACAGCGCCTTATTGACGCATTCCATCTGATTTCTGCTCAAAGCGATCGGGTTTTCTGCGTCATATGGACATTCCGGCATGACGGAAGGCAGTTTCACTCTGCTGGCAAACTTTGTATACCAGTCCCGCACCCGCCTCACCAGGAAGGTCAGATCGACCTCGACGAAGATCTTTTCTTTCTCTTCAGCAGCCCGGCTGATATGTTCTTCCAGCTCCGGCATGGGGGAGATGACAAGTCTTCTTCGGTCCACGCTGCGGATATAATAATGAATCTTCTCACTGTTGTTCTCGTAGACCGTACCGCCGATGCGGATGGTGATGCCATCCGCGTTCCGGATCTTTCGATCCGTGATCAACGCGATATCCGTGTCCAGTAACGTGTTCTGAATCCCGATCACCTGCGCACTGAACATGCCTTTACCGTCTTTCCGGTGATCGACCAGATATTTCAGGTAGAGATCAGCGCTTCGGACCATGTCCTCCTGCAGGGAGGAAAATTCTTTCGTGTTCTGCATTCTACCCTTGTTCCTTTGTGTTTTCACCCCAAAATATGGTATTGTCGTCCTGTAAATCAGATGAATTATATCATAAAGTCAAGCAATTGTCACGAAACTGTAAAGTTGTGGATCACAATCATGTCGTCGGTTTCACACTGATGTGGTATAGTGTCATGCTTTCACAAGACCCCGTTAAAATCCCGGATATTCCCGGGAAAATCTCTTTTGTCACAATTGAAGAGAAGGAATATGTACGATATCTTTTGGACAGGAAATACAACCCGGAGAAGAAGTATACCGAGTCGGAGCGTATTGTCATCGGGCGGCGGAGCGAGAGCATGCCCGGGATGATGTATCCGAACGACAACTATGAAAAGTTTTTTCTTACGAAAGGAGAGGAAAACATGGACGAGAACATGACGCCGGAGGAAGAGAAGTTTGCCCGGGACAACAAGACCTATGGGCTGTACGGGCCGTTCTTTGACGCGCTGTACTTTGAATTCCGGCAGCAGACGCGGAAGCGGCCGGACGAGTTGCTGAACGGATACAAGGCGGAGACACTGAACAAGGTGCTGCGGCCCCTGCGGGAAATGATGCAGGGGGAGGAGTACGCGGAGCTGCTGGGGCCGGTGATCGCGGCGGATGAGGACGGGAACGGGATGACCTTCGGGGATGTGATGATTTTGCTGACGCAATACAAAAGCGCCCTGACGAAGTATCGCTGGGCGCATCGGTGACGGAGTTTTGAGTGGATAGTGGATAGTGGGGTGGCCGCGCTGCGGCGCGGCAGTGGATAGTGGGTAGGGGAGACGGGGGATCGGGGCTACTTGACTTGTTTGATTTCGGCCAGTTTGTTGCCTTTTTCGTCGGAGATATAGGGGTTGGAGCCGGTGCGTTTGGAGGTGATAAAGAGCTGGTCGCCGACGTTGATTTGCATCCAGTCGCTTTCGGCGAGGCTGTAGGTTGTCGGGTCGGATTTCTTCTCCGTATGCTCGACGGTGAAGCGGTAGTCCTCGGTGCGGGTGCCTTCGCGCTCATTCTCGGCAAGCTCGGGAACCGGCCAGGCGGTATTATGGTCCGTGCCGGTGGCGGTCACGTCGCGGGAGGACGTCCAGCGCCAGATGTTGTAATAATACTTGGTCTGGTAGCGAGGCACCTGCCGGTAAACCGGGCGCTTCTCGGTCTCGGTGTAGTACTCG
>Ga0265298_10012032_pt1 | contig 10069 bp, 9 predicted proteins | sample AusTroGonzalo_MG_3_FD_193486 | JGI IMG/M metagenome (GOLD analysis project Ga0265298, IMG submission 193486) | Bovine rumen microbial communities from tropical cattle in Woodstock, Queensland, Australia - Gonzalo_01 | ecosystem: Host-associated > Mammals > Digestive system > Stomach > Rumen ... | reverse complement strand
CGCCGCCAACCTCGTGGAAATCACCTACGAAGGCAAAGGCCCCTTCGGCATCCAGTGCATGGTGGAATGCGCCACTGACAACACCACGCGCACCGTGGCTAACGTGAAGTCGTACTTCAACAAGTGCGGCGGCTCATTCCTGCCCATCGGTTCGTTGGAGTTCATGTTCACCCGTAAGGCCGTTTTCGAGATTGAGATGCCTGCCGGCATGGACAAGGATGAACTGGAGCTTGAACTCATCGACTTCGGTCTGGACGAAATCGTCACCGAAACTGACGAAGAGGAAGGCACCACCACGACGACCGTCTACACCGCCTGGACCGACTACGGCACCATGCACGACGCCCTTGAAGAGCGCAAGATCAACATCGTGAAAGCCAACCTGCAGCGTTTCCCCAACCAGACCGTCAGCTTCACCGACGAACAGATGGTGGAAATCGAGAAGTTCCTCGACAAACTTGACGAAGACGAGGACATCCAAGCCGTATACACGAACATGGAATAATACCCGAATGAGATGAGCTGGAAAGAAACTTTAGGTCAAAAACTCTCCGCTTATGCAGAAGCAGAGTTTAACTATGTCGAAACGAAAGATGTAGCCGACGCTTCCAAGATCGACCTCGGATGTTCGGGTATCTACATGGAATGTACAGTCATCTATTTTGAAATCAAAAACCTCGCCTTTGTCCTCAAGGAAAACGGCAGGCGTAAGATGGCACAAGCCTATACCATGCTCAAAGAGGTGCTCACCGCCGTCACAAAACAGGATGGTGCATTCGTGAACTGCTACGCCCCCAATGCGTTCCTTGTTGTGTACCCTGGTCGCGAAGACTCGTTGGAGCCCGCCGTCAAAGGAGCCATGAGAATCGCTCATGCCGTCAGCGAAGACTTCAAACATCAGTTCTCAGGCTTCATGGGATTGGAATTCTCTATGGGTCTCGAGCATGGCCACATCATGGGCACCAAGAATATCTCCGACGAAGGTTACGAACACATCAGTTGGTTTGGTAACTGTATAAACAAGTCCATGAGCATTGCGAAAGAATGCATGCGGCCGTTCCATGTTGGCATCGCTAGTTCAATCTACCACAACCTCAGCGAAGAGATGCGCATCGTACAACGTCGTGTTTTAGGCATCAAGAAATCCGTGGAGATATGGACCAAGGTCTCCTTCCAGTACGATAACGTCAAGAAGCACCTCTACCAGACCAACCAAAAGATTCCGTTGGAAGAAGCGTAATATTTTTGCCTAAGTTTGCGTTTTCTCATAAAAATCGCATAATTTTGCGATTGGAAACAACGTGTTTGCATCCGGATGAGACTACACATTAGGCATTTACTCCGTATCTTATTGATTTTCACATCAACAGCGTTTTCTTGTTCATTGATTGGGCAAGAACGCTACCCTTTTATCACGCCTAAAGTCGACTCCATCTGTCAAAACACCCTCGACCTAATCCGCATCAAGCAGTCGCTCATTTTGCAGCAATACGCCGTTGACAACGACGTCAAGCAAATCCAACACACTATCGATGTCATGAATACCGAACTTGAGGAGGCCAAGAATGAACGAGTAGCCATCGACAACGAACTGGTAGCCATCAACCGTCACCTTGACTCTATCACCCCTAAGCGTCCCGTCGGACCGCGACCCAAAGAGAACATCATCGACATCCTTTATGAGCGTCTTTCGTTCCATGGCAGCTACGGACTGAACATCAACCAATTGGCTTTATCCAATTGGGCAGCAGGAGGCGAGAACTCGTGGGCGGGAAAGACCTTCGCCAACTTCACTTTACTCGATCACAAGAAAGCCTTCGAGCAGAAACTCACTGGGTCTTTTGCCTTTGGCATCTCGCGCTTTGCCGACAAACGCATCGAGAAACAAGACGACAAAATCGACCTCACCTATTCCCTCTCGCTCAACAGCAAGACGCAATGGAACGTCACCATGGTCTCCACTTTCAACACCCAGTTTGCCGAAGGCTACAAATATCCCAACGACTCCACCCTTATTTCCACCTTCCTCGCCCCTGCCTATCTCACCGTTTCTGCCGGTTACTCCTATAAGACCAAGGACGAACGATTCAACATCTTCCTAAGCCCCATGGCCGGCAAGGTCACCTTCGTGATGAACCAGGAATTGGCCGACAAGGGCGCTTTCGGCGTCAAAAAAGGCTATTACGACCAAGACAGTATCTGGATTCCCGGTGAGCACATCGCCCCTGCTATCGGCGTGAACGTCATCGTCAACTACAAGCAACCCATAGGAAAGAACATCACTTACACCACGATGCTCAACACCTTTTATAATTATATAGAGCGCCGCGACGACGACCGCCTGCGCCTCGATGTCAACTGGGAAAACAACATTAACTTCGTCATCACCAAATACATCAGGACGATAGTGTTCGTCCACTTGAAATACGACCACAACACCACCTTCCCCGTCTACGAGACCATCGAGGGCGTGGAGACCGTGGTGGACAACGTGCCCAAGCTCCAAGTCAAGGAATCGTTGGGCATCGCCTTTGTACACACATTCTAACCCAATGGCAAACATTAACTCAAATATAAGACACGAGACTTCGGGATACGGGACACAAGATTTAGTCCCGCGTCTCGCAGTCCCGCGTCTCGCGTCAAAATAAACACTTATGAACATTTTAGTCACAGGCTGCAAAGGCCAATTGGGAACCGAGCTACAAAAGATTGCCGCCAACGACACGGCCCATCGTTGGACCTTCACCGATGTCGACACCTTGGACATCTGCAATAAAGCCGCTGTCGAAGAATGCTTTGCGGCCAATGGCATAGACGCTTGCATCAACTGCGCGGCCTACACCGCTGTTGACAAGGCCGAAGACGAGCCGCAACTCGCCGCCCTGGTCAACACCTTTGCGCCAAAAGTGCTGGCCGACACCTGCAAGAGACACAATGCCCTGCTGATGCACGTCTCCACCGACTACGTCTTTGGAGGCGATGCCAACGAGCCTTACAAAGTGGACGCCCCCATCCATCCGCAGTCGGTCTACGGCGCCACCAAGGCCGACGGCGAACGCGTCATCCAACAAAGCGGTTGCAATTATATGATCGTGCGCACGGCATGGCTCTATTCTTCTGTTGGGAAGAACTTCGTGAAGACCATGCTCATGCTGGGCGACATGAAAGACGAGATCAATGTGGTGGCCGACCAAAAAGGCTGTCCCACTTGGGCACACGACCTCGCCGCAGCACTTATGGCGTTGCTCAACAAAAACGACAAGGCTCCCGTCCACGAGACCTTCCACTTCACCAACGAAGGACAAATCACCTGGTATGACTTCGCCACCGCCATCATGGAGATCGGCGGGAAGCAATGCAAGGTGAACCCAATCACCACCGACCAATACCCTACCAAGGCCAAACGTCCTGCATACAGCGTGCTGGATTTGAGCAAAATCAAGGAGTATGCGGGAATAGAGATTCCGGATTGGAGGGAGAGCCTGATCAAATGCATCGAAGAACTGAATACAAGTAACAAATAATCAATCTATTTATAAATGAAAGCAAAGAACGCAATTGTAGTCATCATCTTACTAACTCTCACTACAATCACAACATCAATTACTGGTATTTGTCAACCTGTTATTAAATCCGATAAAGAAGAACTCTTTCCCATAAAACAAAATGGCAAAGAGGGTTTTATTGATATGTTAGGTCATATTGTCATCAAACCACAATTCGAGGATGTCGGTTATTTTTCTGAAGGTCTCGCTAGTATAAAAAGAGGTAATAAATATGGTTTTATAAATAAATCTGGAGATATTATCATCTCTCCCCAATTCGATTGGGTTGGTTTTTTCTCCGAAGAACTTGCTGACGTCCGAATTGGAGATTGGAAAAATGGCAAGGTCGGATTTATCGATAAATCTGGCAAATATATTATAAACCCTCAATTTGACGCAGCAGGACGGTTTACTGATGGACTAGCCTATATTAGGGTTGGTGACTTATTAGACCACAAATGCGGCTTGATTGATAAGACAGGTAAAATAGTTGTCAACCCGCAGTTTGACAATTACTTTCTATTCTTCTTTGAAGGACTCGCAAGTGCCGAGGTAGACGGAAAATATGGTTTTATCGATAAGACTGGCAAATATATCATAAACCCTGCATTTGATATGGTTGGTCCCTTCTGCAATGGTTTTGCCAGCGCTAAAATTGGCGAGAAATGGGGATTTATTAATACAACCGGATCATTTGTAATCAATCCCCAATTTGATGAAGCCAATATGTTAGCAGAAGGGCTTGCATGTGTAAAAATAAATGGAAAATGGGGGTTTATTGATACAAATGGGGAAACTATTGTCAACCCTCAATTTGATGAAATAAATGGACGTATATCCGAAGGATTAATTTGTGTAAGAGTAGGAGGAAAACTTGGAAGTGGAAAATATGGCTTTGTTGACGCTACCGGAACATATATCATTAACCCGCAATTTGATTATGCTGAAGGCTTTTATCATGGACTTGCTGCTGTTAAAACAAATGATCAATTCCACTATATTGACAAAAATGGAACCATTGTATGGACAAGCAATGAAACCCCTTCATTTTATGAAGTATTGTTTAATAAAGAAGAGAACAAATAACAAAAACATTTACAATAATATTATAATTCATTTATGAGCAACATCGACCCTCAAATCATCGAAAGAGCAAAATCGTGGCTCACCGAGCAATACGATGAAGAAACGAGAAAGAGCGTGCAAAACATGCTCGACAACGATCCGAACGAGTTGGTGGAGAGTTTCTACCGTAACCTCGAGTTCGGCACAGGCGGCCTGCGCGGCATCATGGGTGCCGGCACCAACCGCATGAACATCTACACCGTGGCCATGGCCACCCAAGGTTTCGCCAACTACATCAAGAAGATGAACCCCGACAAAGACCTCAGCATCGCCATCGCCTACGACGGCCGCAACAACAGCCCCGCCTTCGCCAACGTCACCGCTGACGTGATGTCGGCCAACGGCATCAAGGTCTACATCTTCGACTGCCTCCGCCCCACTCCCGAGCTTTCGTTCGCTGTGCGCGAGATGAAATGCGACGCTGGCGTGATGGTCACTGCCTCGCACAACCCCAAGGAATATAATGGCTACAAGGCCTATTGGAACGATGGTGGTCAGCTGGTCAGCCCACACGACAAGAACGTCATCGCCGAGGTTGAGAAGATCACCGACCCCTCGATGGTCAACTTTAAGCGCAACCCCGAGCTCGTCACCGTTTTGGGTGAAGAATTCGACAACATCTATTTAAATAAGGTGTACGGTCTCTCGCTCTCCTTGGACCTCATCAAAAAGCACAAGGACATGAAGATTGTTTATACGCCCATCCACGGCACGGGTCGCCGCTTGGTGCCCGAGATCTTGAAGCGCAAGGGCTTCGAGAACGTCTACTGCGTTGAGGAGCAGATGGTTGTCGACGGCAACTTTCCCACCGTGAAGTCGCCCAACCCCGAGGAGCCTGCCGCCATGGCCTTGGCCGTGAAGAAGGCCCAAGAGGTGAACGCCAACCTCGTCATGGCCACCGACCCTGACGCCGACCGCGTGGGCATCGCAGTGCGTGACGACAAAGGCGAGTTCATCCTGCTCAATGGCAACCAAACTGGCAGCCTCTTTGTTTATTACCTGCTGACACGTTGGAACGAGTTGGGCAAGCTCACAGGAAAAGAGTTCATCGTGAAGACCATCGTCACCACTGAGCTGATCTTCGAGATGGCGAAGAAATACAACGTAGACCGATACGATGTGCTGACGGGCTTCAAGTACATCGCCGACAAGATTTTGGAACTTGAGGGCAAGAAGCAGTTCATCGGCGGCGGCGAAGAGAGCTACGGCTACCTCGCCGGCGACTTCGTCCGCGACAAGGACGCCGTCATCGCCACCAGCATGATTGCCGAGGCCACGGCCTGGGCGGCAGAGCAAGGCAAGACGCTCTATCAGCTGCTCATGGACATCTACAAGGAGTTCGGCCTCTACAAGGAGAAGCTCGTCTCGCTGACCAAGAAAGGCATCAGCGGCACCGAGGAAATCAAGGCCTTGATGGCCAAGTTCCGCACCACGCCGCCCACCGTCATTGCTGGCGAGAAGGTCATCGAGACCCGCGACTACAAACTGCAGGAAGCCAAAGACCTGGTATCAGGCAAAGTCACGCCCATCACCTTGCCGAAGAGCGACGTGCTGCAGTTCTTCACCGAGAGTGGTTCGAAGATCACCATCCGTCCTTCGGGCACTGAGCCGAAAATCAAGTTCTACTTCAGCATGAAGGGTGACGCCTCGAACGGTCTCGAAGCAGCCATAAAGACGCTTGACACCAAACTTGAACAAGCAGCCAAGGAACTGACTGAGTAATCTTTACGGAAGCAAAAAAAGCGGAAAAAAGTTTTTTTCCGCTTTTTTTGTTGATGGTAACAAAAAATTATCTATTTTTGCAGCCCGAAACACGGCGGGATAGCTCAGCAGGTTAGAGCGTCGGATTCATAACCCGGAGGTCTCGAGTTCAATTCTCGATCCCGCTACAAAGCTTCAGAAAACTGCAAATCGTTGATTTGCAGTTTTTTTGTTGCCTTAAGCAAATAAAGTGTAAATTTTACACAATTTTCTATTGTAGATTGAAATAATAGTCGTACTTTTGCGTCAAATTTACACAATATGGAAGTGCAAAAATATACATACGACTATCCTCGTCCTGCGGTGACAACGGATTGTGTGGTATTTGGTTTTGACGGACACGACTTGAAAATCCTGCTTATCGAACGTGGTATTGAACCTTACAAAGGAGCATGGGCCTTCCCTGGCGGATTCCTCAGCATGGACGAGACGGCAGAGCAAGGTGCCTTGAGAGAGCTGAAAGAAGAAACAGGACTCGATTTGCGCTACATCAAGCAGGTTGGTGCATTCACCGATGTCAACCGTGACCCTCGCACCCGCGTCATCACCATCGCATTCTATGCCTTGGCGAAGAAATCGGAGGTACAAGGTGGCGACGATGCCGCCAAAGCGCAGTGGTTTGCCCTCAATGAAGTGCCACACTTAGCTTTCGACCACGACTATATCCTTAGGAAAACCATGGAGAAGCTACGCAAAGACATTCATTTCGAGCCGATTGGATTTGGCCTTTTGGACGAGAAGTTCACGATTCCAGAGTTGCAACGGCTTTATGAGGCTATCCTTGGAGTGCAATTCGACCGCCGCAACTTCTACAAGAAAATCCTGCAGACTGGCATCCTCGACGAAGTGGACGACGTTGACGACCGACACTTTTACGGAGAGCATCACGAAATGAGAAGCATGGACATCGGGGCATTGTTTGGAGGTTTCTCCTCGGAAGCACGACCCACCTACTCCACTTCCCGTTCCGACGACGACAGCCGCCGCAGAAAAGGGACAAGGTTCTCGTTCAACAAGAAACGCTATGACCAATTCAAAGAAGACAACAATTTCAGATTAGAGTTCTAAACCTTTTAAAAAACAATAAGTTATGGAAACAAACAACACAAACGCAAAGACGCAGGTCTATAACCTTATTATCCTCGACAAGAGCGGCTCGATGAGCAGCATCGCCAATGCAGCCATCTCAGGATTCAACGAAACCGTAGGCGGCATCCGCTCAGCCCAAGAACGCTTCAAGGACACGCAAGAGCATTTCGTCTCGCTGATGATCTTCTGTAACTGCGAGAAGACTCTGGTTTACGACAGGGTGCCCGTTGCCGAAGTCAAAGAGCTGACTTCAAAGGAATACCACCCCTGCTGCGGCACACCGCTATACGATGCCATGGGCATCAGCATCAACGCCTTGTTTAAGGCCATTAAGGACAAAGACGACGCAACTGCCGTAGTGACTATCATCACCGACGGGCTGGAAAACGCCTCGAAAGAATACTCTGGCAAGGCTATCAAAGCCCTTGTGGAACGCATGAAGGACGAGGAAGGCTGGAACTTCGCTTACATCGGCACCAACCAGGACGTGGCGGCCACCTCTGCCTCCCTCTCCATCGACAACCACATGACTTTTGCCGACAACGAAGCAGGAATGGCTGCGGCTTGGGAAACTGAACGCAAGGCGAAAATGTCGATGTTCTCTCGACTCTCAATGAGTTTCGGCGCAACAACCGCAATGACCAGAGAAGAACGCAAGGCGTACCGCAGCCAAGAGAACCGCTCCACCAAGAACTACCATGAAATGAGCGAGTTCCAACACCGAATTACGCCCGACCTCATCAAGAGCCTCGGCAGCAACGAAATCTTTGTCTTTGGCAGCAACTTGGCTGGTGCACATGGTGGTGGAGCAGCGCGGATTGCCGCTGAGAGATTCGGCGCCGTCATGGGTCAAGGCGTTGGCCTGCAAGGACAGAGCTACGCCATCCCGACGATGCAAGGCGGCGTGAACACCATCCTTCCGTACGTGGAGGAGTTCATCACCTTCGCCAAGCAGCATCCCGAGCTGACCTTCCTAGTAACGCGCATCGGCTGCGGCATTGCAGGCTTCACGCCCAAAGAAATCGCACCGCTGTTTGCCGGTGCCGTCAATGTGGAGAACATTCATTTGCCGAAGGATTTCTGGACGGAGTTAGTATGATTTAGTTTAGAGTTGAGTGTTTAGAGTTTAGAGTTGAAAATCAGATAAAAGAAAAACATTATGTTAGGAGCAATCATAGGAGATACCGTAGGTTCGGTATACGAATTTCACAACATAAAGACCACGGATTTTCCGCTGTTCGACCCACAGTGCAACTACACCGACGACAGCATTATGACCATGGCCGTAGCCAACTGGCTTTTGACCGACCCACAGCATGGCATGGTCACTTTGGAGGCCTCGTTTTTGGACTTCGCCAAGAAATACCCCTGCCCTATGGGTGGCTATGGTGGAGGATTCCATCGATGGCTGTTCCATCCGGAGCAACTCGCCACTTACGATGAAGACGGCAACCATGCAGTTGGGGAACGTCATCCCTACAACTCGTTCGGCAATGGTGCCGCCATGCGTTGCAGCGCGAACGGCTGGATGTTCGACACTTTGGAAGAGACTGAGCGCGTGGCAGGTCTTTCGGCAGCCATCACTCACAGCCATCCCGAGGGCATCAAAGGGGCGCAGTCGACAGCGGCAGCCATCTTCATGGCCCGCAACGGCAAGAGCAAGGATGAAATAAAGGAATACATCTCAACGAAATATGGCTACGACCTTAGCCGCACCTGCGACGAGATTCGTCCCGTTTACGACTGGGATTCCTCATGCCAAGGCACGGTGCCCGAGGCCATGGTAGCCTTCTTGGACAGCACCGACTTCGAGTCGGCCATCAGGTTGGCAGTCTCGTTGGGCGGCGACAGCGACACCCTCGCCTGCATCACGGGCGGTATCGCGGAGGCGTTCTACAAAAACATCCCCGACGACATCGCCTTGAAAATCTGGGGGCTCATTCCCGAAGACTTCAGGACTATCTTCAGAAAAATGGAGGCACGGACTAGCTACCGTTTGCCGAGTATTTTGAAATAAAGGGAATTTATCCCATCGCTTTTGCAACCCACGCGGCCAAACGAGCATTGTTCAACACCAACTGGATGTTGGAGGCGAGGCTGTCGCCACCCGTGAGGTCTTTGATGCGCGCCAGCAGATAGGGTGTCGTCTCTTTGCCGTGGATTCCTAACCTCTTGGCATCTGCCACAGCCTCGTCGATGGCGGCATTGATGCGGTCGGCGTCCATGGAATATTCCTCAGGGATGGGATTGGTGACCAACATGCCACCGCCGAGACCCATCTCCTGCTTGGCAATGAAGGCCTTGGCGACCTCCTCGGGAGTGTCGAGGCGGTAATCCACCTTGAAGCCGCTCTTGCGGGTGTAGAAGGCGGGCAACTCCTCCGTGCCATAGCCGATCACTGGCACGCCCTTGGTCTCGAGATACTCAAGGGTGAGCCCTAGGTCGAGAATCGACTTGGCTCCGGCACAGATGACCATGACGGGAGTGCGAGCCAGCTCCTCTAGGTCGGCGGAGATGTCCATGGTGGTCTCTGCACCACGGTGCAC
>Ga0265298_10012031_pt1 | contig 10069 bp, 7 predicted proteins | sample AusTroGonzalo_MG_3_FD_193486 | JGI IMG/M metagenome (GOLD analysis project Ga0265298, IMG submission 193486) | Bovine rumen microbial communities from tropical cattle in Woodstock, Queensland, Australia - Gonzalo_01 | ecosystem: Host-associated > Mammals > Digestive system > Stomach > Rumen ... | reverse complement strand
GGTTGTTTTGTGTTTGAAAACAACAATCGAGCGGAACTAAACTTAATTCCGCTCGATTTTTAAGGTAATGGATACTTATTCAGCGTTCTCTAAGCGTCCGTGGCAGTTCTTGTACTTCTTGCCGCTTCCGCATGGGCACGGGTCATTGCGGCCCACTTTTACCTCCTTGCGGATAGGTTGCGTGACCTGTCGCTGTTGCGTGTCGCTGTGCGACTGTGCCAGCAGGTCTTGACGTTGCTCGCGAATCTTCGAGCGGTCGATACCTTGGGCGCGGTGCTCACGCACGGTGTTGGCATCTTGCTGCGGGATGTCAGCGCGCATCAGGAAGGAGATGACGTCTTCGTTGATCTTCTCGAGCATGGCCTTGAACAGGTTGAACGACTCTAACTTGTAGATGACCAACGGGTCTTTTTGTTCATAAGAGGCATTTTGCACGGCTTCCTTCAAGTCGTCAAGTTCACGTAGGTGTTCTTTCCAAGCGTTGTCGATAAGGCCGAGGGTGATGCTCTTCTCAATGCAGAGGTTCACCTCGCGGGCACCGTTTTCCACAGCCTTTTTCAGGTTGACGATGACATTCATGCCGCGCTTACCGTCAGTAATTGGGATGGCGATGTTCTCGAAGTGGGTCTGGTTCTCGTACACGTTCTTGATGACAGGCAGCGTCTTCTCGCCAATGATACGAGCCTTTTCCTTATAATGCTCCAACGCAGCGTTAAAGAGCTTGTCGGCCAATTCCTTGGTCTTCATTCTGTTGAACTCATCTTCGCTGAATGGCGCATCGATACCCATAGTGGAAAGCAGGTCCATCTTGAAGCCATCGAAATCCTTAGCATCTTGATATTCTTCAACCAATTTCTCGCCAAAGTCAAACATCATGTTGTTGATATCGATGGAGAGACGTTCGCCAAACAAGGCGTGACGGCGTTTTTTGTAGATAACCTCGCGCTGGGCGTTCATTACATCGTCATATTCCAGCAAGTGCTTACGAACGCCGAAATGGTTCTCTTCAACCTTCTTCTGCGCCTTCTCAATCTGCTTGGTAATCATCGGGTGTTGGATGACCTCACCTTCCTGCAAGCCCATGCGGTCCATGATGCCCGCGATACGCTCGGAACCGAACATACGCATCAGGTTATCCTCCAACGAGACGTAGAACTGCGAGCTACCCGGGTCGCCTTGACGACCAGAACGACCACGCAACTGGCGATCGACACGGCGCGACTCGTGGCGCTCGGTGCCGATGATGGCCAGACCGCCAGCTTCCTTCACGCCAGGGCCCAACTTAATATCGGTACCACGACCAGCCATGTTGGTGGCGATAGTCACCGTGCCCGCCTGACCTGCTTCCTTGACGATTTGAGCCTCCTTGAAGTGCAATTTGGCGTTCAACACGTTGTGCGGAATGTTTTTGCGCGTCAACATGCGGCTCAATAACTCGGAGATTTCCACCGATGTGGTACCCACCAGCACGGGACGGCCAGCATTAACCAAGCTCTGAATCTCGTCGATGACGGCGTTGTACTTCTCACGCTTGGTCTTGTAAATCATGTCCTCCTGGTCGATACGGGCGATGGGGCGGTTGGTCGGGATGACCACCACGTCGAGTTTGTAGATGTCCCAAAACTCGCCCGCCTCCGTCTCAGCGGTACCGGTCATACCGGCCAGTTTGTGGTACATACGGAAGTAGTTCTGCAAGGTGATGGTGGCGTAGGTCTGCGTGGCAGCTTCCACCTTCACGTTTTCCTTGGCCTCCACGGCTTGGTGCAAACCGTCGCTCCAACGGCGGCCTTCCATGATACGGCCTGTCTGCTCATCCACAATCTTGACCTTGTTGTCGATGATGACGTAGTCGACGTCCTTCTCAAACAAAGTGTAAGCCTTCAGCAGTTGCTGCACCGTGTGCAGACGCTCCGACTTCTCGGCAAAATTACGCATCAGTTCAGCCTTGCGCAGCACCTTCTCGTCGTTGCTCAGGTTGGAGTGCTCCAACTCGGCAATCTCACTGCCCACGTCAGGGATGATGAAGAACGAGGGGTCATTGTAGGCTTGTGCCAGTTGCTCGCTACCCTTATCGGTGAGGACAACAGTATTCAGTTTCTCATCGATAACGAAATACAGCTCGTCATCAATGATGTGCATGTTCTCATTACGGTTCTGCATATAGAAACCCTCTGTCTTCTGCATCAAGCTCTTCATGCCTTCCTCGCTGAGGAATTTGATGAGGGCGTTGTTCTTGGGCAGACCACGATAGGCACGGAAGAGTTGGTCAGCACCGTGTCTCTTTTCGTCTTCGGATGCGTTCGGGTCGGTGAGGATGCGCTTGGCCTCGGCCAGAATGCCAGTCACATAACGCTTTTGAGCCTCATATAACTTCACCACATCAGGTTTCAGCTCGTCGAACTCCTGTTGGTCGCCGCGCGGCGTGGGACCACTGATAATCAAAGGTGTACGGGCGTCGTCAATCAACACGGAGTCAACCTCGTCGACGATGGCGTAGTGGTGTTTGCGTTGCACCAACTCGTCGGGGTTGCCTGTCATGTTGTCACGCAGGTAGTCGAAACCGAACTCGTTGTTGGTGCCGTAGGTGATGTCGCACAGATAGGCGCGGCGACGTGCGGCCGAGTTGGGTTCATGCTTGTCGATGCAGTCGACGGTGAGGCCGAGGAACTCGTACATCGCGCCCATCCATTCGGAGTCACGCTTAGCCAAGTAGTCATTCACAGTGACCACATGCACGCCCTTGCCCGCCAAGGCGTTAAGGTAGACGGGCAGCGTAGCCACGAGGGTCTTACCTTCACCAGTGGCCATCTCAGCAATCTTGCCTTGGTGCAGCACGATACCGCCGATAATCTGGCAGTCGTAGTGAACCATATCCCAAGTCACCATATTGCCGCCAGCCATCCAGCTGTTCTTGTAATAAGCCTTGTCGCCTTCGATGGTGACATGCTCATATTTTGCGGCCAGTTCACGGTCGAGGTCGGTGGCAGTCACTTCCACGGTCTCATGCTCGCAGAAGTATTTGGCAGCGGCCTTGACGACAGAGAACGCCTGGGGAAGGATGTCATTCAACGCCTCTTCGATATGGTCAAGTTCTTGTTTCTCAAGCTTGTCGATTTGGTTGTAGAGTTTCTCCTTCTCATCGGGTTCCATGTCGGGGTTGGCTTCGGCCTTGGCTTTCAGTTCAGCGATTTCGGCCACCTCGGCAGCGGTCTTGCTCTTGATGTATTCTTTGAATTCCTGTGTCTTATGCCTCAAGCTGTCGATGTCGAGTTTCACGATTTCGTCGTAAGCCTTGAGGGTCTTTTGGAGTATGGGCTGCAGGGCCTTGTTGTCGCGTGAGGCCTTGTCGCCGAAGAGTTTCTTGAAGAATCCCATTTATTATCAGTTTATAGTTGAAAGTTAATAATTTGCAGTTAAAATGCTTACTTTTGGTCAAAAAGCGTGCAAAGTTACGGTTTTTCCGTGAATTGAGGAAGATTTGCGACAAAAAGGCAGAAAAACATCTACTTCACAAACTTAACGATGCAATCGATGCAAATGGGTTGAGAAGAAATATCATCGACAAAAACATTTGCGGGATGCATGTCTTCCAAAGCAATGCGATCCGAGATATAATTGACTCCTTGGCCAGACCAATTATCACGGAAACCTTTTGAAAAAGCCAATTTGTCGATTTCTTCTTTGGTGGCAAGACGAAGACAGCGAACATAGGGTTGAGTGAGAATGATACGCAACAATCCGTCAGCATCACGTGTGAAGCCTATAACATGCATAGCCGTTTCCGGGAAAAGGTAATTGTGAAGGGCTATGGCTTCAAGTGCTTTTTGGGTGGTCGAATAAATGGATGCTCGTTCCTTGACTACAGAAGTGTCTCCTTCCCGATAGTAGACCTTGGCTTCCGCACCTTGGGCTATCATAGGACCTAAAGCATCGGATAATATCTCCTCGGAGTTTTCAACCCATAAATGTGCAGCTTTTGCCCACTGTTCAATGAGTTTCTCTTGAAACTCGTCTATTTCCCAGTTGCTTGGGCCATTTTGGCCGCATTCAACATCTCTACTTGCTTCAAGGCTTGCTCTCGCGTAGTTTGCGACGATGGACGCCCCAATAAGAGCCGAACCTGCCGTGCAGAGTCCCGCATGCTCTGGAATAGTGTATCGAGAAAAGTTTGTCGTTCCATTTTGAATGTCGTTTACATAATTATCGATGAGCAGTAATGTTGACATGGTGAAGCCTTCATTGGCAATGGCTTTATAGATGTCTTGAATATCGCTCATTTCTCAAAATCAGTTCTTGACTGCAAAAGTAAGGAATTTTGGTGAATGGAAGAAGATTTGCCACAAAAAGTCAGAAGAAAGAGGCAGATTTGGTTAAAATTGAAAAAAGTCGTACTTTTGTTGCCGAAAAAACAGACTACCATGCAAGAAGATTCAAAACAAGGCTATGTGTATATCTTGACGAATCCTAGTTTTAAGGAAGACTGGGTAAAGATAGGAAAAAGCTCACGTCCAGTTGATGTGCGGTCAAAGGAATTAGACAACACAGCTGTTCCATTGCCGTTTGAGATTTTTGCAACCATGAAGACCTGCAAATATAATGAGGTTGAAAAACTGGTTCATAAAACCATCGATCGCCTTACAGATTTGCGTATTCGCCAAAATCGCGAGTTTTTCAATGTTGCTCCCCAAGTAGCCCTTGATATCTTTAACGATATTGCGTTAACGGTTGATGACGCTGAAGTGATTCTTTACAAAGACAATCAACCCATCCAGAAACATGAAGGAAAAACACCTGATGATGAACCTCACAAGAAGATGAGGCCGCGCTTTAAGTTTAGCATGGTAAGTATTCCGATTGGTGCGATTCTGACTTTTATTCCTACTGGCATTAAGGTGAAAGTTGCAGGAGACGACCAGATTGAATATGAAGGACGAATATACAAGTTATCTCCTTTTGTAGGGACATTTATGCCAGCGGAAAAACGTAATACTTCTGGCGCCTACCAAGGTGCAAAGTATTTCAGTTATAACGGCAAAATACTGGATGATTTAAGAACAGAAGTAGAAAATCAGGCGTGTTGAGGGTTATAGTTTTATCTCCGGAATCACCAAAGCCCCCTCATCCCGCACAAAATCCTTCTGATAAAACATGCAAAACTCACCAAAATCGTAAAATCATATAAATCAATTCATTCCCACAAGAAAAAGGGACTTTTTCCATAAAATTTCGTCCAAAAAAGGGATTTTTTCCGAAAATTTTAGCCTCAAAAAGGGACTTTTTCCGATTTTTCACTCTCCAATAGTAGCAAGAGAACGGACTCCAAAATCAAGTTTCTCTGCTTTTTCCTTCGGCGTGAAAACGATACGCTTCGTCTGACCCGCTTCCAAATCGAAGAAGTTGTCGGAGAAGTTGCCCATGCCGTTGGTGCAATACACTTGTACGTCCTTGACAAAGGCATCCGTTGAGACCTCAAGACAAATCTGACCATTCACCTCAGAAACTTTCAAAGTCGGATTGGCTTTTGGCAGTTTCAGATCCTTGGGATAGGCCAAATAGCAGTAACGCTCGACCAAAAGATTTTCATTTTCAACAAGTTCGAGTTTAACATAGACATCGTTTTTGCCGACACATATAGCATTAAAAACGCAATTATATGGATCATCTTCACAATGTACCAATTCGACAAAAATATTGTTTCTTTCTGCCTTCGCCAAACATTCAGCCAAACCTTCGATTTGTAGTTTCTCGTTGCCATTGGCAGGAACTTGCGCCGCGATGAAACTCTCAAAAAACACATTTCCTTTAAAATCAGAAACTTTTACCTTCAAATCGCCTTTCAAGTCACGGAGCAAATCGGAAGTGACGAAAACGCCGTAATCCTTTTGGTCGAGCGAGAGTAAGACAGGTGCATAGAGGGTTTTCAACTTGTATTGCAGGGCTTTCCAGTTGCCGTAATAGTCGATGGACGACCAGGAAGTCACAGGCCAGGCGTCGTTGAGTTGCCAATAGAGCGTGCCCATGTTGTAAGGCTTTGCTGTGCGGTGCGCTTCAATCGCGATTTCCATGCCGTAGGCTTGTGAAAGTTGGCTCAAATAGACATAACGCTCAAAATCATCGGAATACGGATAGTACTTTTGGATGAAGTCGTCAATCAGTTGTGTGCCACGCGGATGTTTTTGGTGCGCCGCAATGACTTTGGCATCCTTGCTCAACGCCTCGCCTTGGGCGATTTTCAGCAAGGTTTGGTAATCGGGATAGCTTTGGTAACCGTACTCGCTGTTGAAACGTCCTACCTTCTCGCGATAGACTTCGTAAGGCTGCTCACCCCACCAAACGCCCCAATAATGCACGTCGCCTTCGGTTAGGCTCTCGGGCCGTCCCCATCCTTTTGACGGCGAACTGGGCCAGTAGGGTCTTGTGCCGTCGAACTTATCAACCACTTGTGGCAGCAAAGATTCAAACAGCGCATCGTAGCCCGCCTTGATGGCTTGGTCGTCTTCTTCGCTCCAATTCAGCGACTTTTGCCAGCCCCAGTTGTAGTAGCCTTCCGAAATCTCGTTGCCACCGCACCACAAAGCCAATGAAGGATGCGAAGCCAAGCGTTTCACCTGCTCCTCTGCCTCAATCCCGACATTAAAATAGAGGAAGATCTCATCGTAAGGATACATCGTACCGGCAAACATGAAGTCCTGCCACACCAAGATTCCCAACGAGTCGCAGATGTTGAAGAAGTCGTCGGATGGATAGATGCCGCCGCCCCACACACGCAACATATTGAAATGGCTGTCTTTAGCGGCTTGCAATAAACTTAACGTGTTGTCAGGGTTTATCCAAGTCTCAATCATCTCTTCAGGGACATAGTTGGCACCCTTGGCGTAGAACGGCACACCATTCACCTTGAAATAGAACGCCCGACCGATGCTATCAGGTTCGTCGACCATCTCGAAAGTTCTGATGCCCGACTTGAACGACTTTGAATCCAAGACCTTGTCACCTTGCTTCAGGCGCACCTCAAAGTTATACTGGGTTTGCTTGCCCATCTCGTTGGGCCACCACAGCGCGGGTTGTTTTATCGTGATGGGGAGGTACTTGTGCTGATGGCCTTCCCTGAGACCCACCATAATCCTATAAGTCGTCAGGTAATCCACAGTGAGCTCCACTTCAGCCGGTGCAGAATACATGTCGCTGTAAATATCCAAATTCAGCCAAAGGTTGGCACTGTCGGCATCGGCGGCCTCCGTGACAATATAGGCATTCTCCAACCAGGCCCCATTCCATTCTCTTGCCACTAATTTCACAGGTTTCCAGATGCCCACGTTCTTGTATTTAGGTGCCCAGTCCCAGCCGTGCTGATATGGAGCCTTGCGTGTGACGGCATATTTCTCAGGCAACCGCGGCTGATGCTGTTCATACAAGGCCTTCTGGGAGCTGTCGTAACGGATGAAATGCACCTCCAGCAGGTTGTCCTTCTCTTTCAGGTAATCGTTCACCCATTGCTTCCAAGTGCGAAACTGGTTATCGGCAAAGAAGAGCTTCTCGCCGTTCAATTTCACCTCCGCGTAGGTATCAAGACCTTCAAAAACCAATTCTACACAGTAGTTCTCCAACATCTCTTTATCCACATCAAAACGCAAGCTGTAGTCCCACGGATGGTTGGAAATCCATAGCAAATCATTTTCCACCGTGCCGAGATAGGGATGCGGGATGATGCCGTTTTCGTAGAGGCTCTGCTGCACCACCGAAGGCACATCGACCTGCATATTAATATTTAAGGTGTCGCCCGTGAGCGTCCAGCCTTGGTTGAGGCTTTGCTCTATGACGGTGGGTTTTTCAGTTTTTTGGCACGCTGAAAATGCGATTATCAGAAGAATCAGGGGAAAGATTTTTTTCATGGTGTGTCTTATTTTTGGCACGCAGAAATCGCAGAATTATATGAATCACAATGCGATGTCTGTTTCTCGTCCGGCAGGTTCAGCGAATTCTGCGAATTCTGCGTGAGGCAATTAAAACGGATTCAGCATTTTCTCCATTTCGTAAATCAAGTCCTTGTTTGACTCGGTCCAGACCATCGTCGCGCCAGTCGCGTCCTTTTGGTTAGGATAGAGTTTCTCATTGAAACGCGGCACCCAATGTGCGAGCGAAGCGTGACAATGCACCGCGCCAGTCATGTTGAGGATGTCCTTCACGTTGCCGAGGTTGATGCCACCGCCCGGCATGATGGCGATTTTGTCGCCATAGCGCAGCTGCATCTCCGCAATCATCGGAACGCCTTCCAACGCCGTAGGCTTGCCACCCGAGGTCAGGATTTTGTCAAAGCCGAGGTCTATCAGTTTTTCGACGGCCTCGAAAGGCTTCACACAGGCATCGATGGCGCGATGGAAAGTGAACTTCAGTCCCTCGCCTGCTTCCATCAAGGCCTTTATCGTTTCCACATCAAGTTCGCCTTTGTCGTTCAAAGCCCCGATGACCACGCCCTCAAAGCCCAACTTTTTGCAAAGCATGATGTCGGTTTTCATCATCTCGACTTCCTCCTCGTCGTAGATGTAGTTGCCAGGTCGCGGACGGATGAGCACTCGCATAGGGATGAATGAAATATCGATGGCCTTGGCCAAGGTGCCGAACGAAGGCGTTACGCCGCCCACTTCGAGACATTCGCACAACTCCACGCACTGGGCGCAACCGTCCATCGCGTTCTGCAACGACTTGATGCCATTGGCACAGATTTCTAGTCTTATCATAGTGTTTACTTTTTTGTCTGGTTTTGATTCATCGCCAAAGCTCTGCGTTTCGAGTCTTCCATCACCTCCATGGCCTGCTGCTGCAAGAACTTCTCTTCCTCGGTTTCAGGTTCGATGGTGATGCCATGTGGCTTGCTATGGTGGTTCTCGTCAAGATACGAGAAAGTGGCGAAGCCGTCGGCAGCCACTTTTTCGGGCTCGCGGCTACGGTACATCTTGGTGTAGACGGTCAGCGTGCTGCGCCCCACGTGGATGACCTTGCTCTCAAAGGTGACAATGTCTCCCGCAAAGATGGGGAATTTGAAGTCGATGCCGTGCAGCACGAGCAGGACGGTGTCTTTGGTGTCAACATATTGCGCCACAGCGAAATAGGAACTTTCCAAGAAATACTCGGAGCAGCGACCTGCGAAAAAGGTCTGGTGATGGTTGAGGTCGGCGAGCTTGATTAGGCGTTGGGAATAAGTAGCTTTCATATTGTTATCGGTATTTTAAGTCCGTCGTAGGCGAGCATCATGCCTTCGGGCAGCTGGCGGTTGACTTCGGAAGCGAGGCCAATATGGTGGCTGCAATGGGTAAACCATGTCTTCTTCGCCCCTATCCGCTTGGCCGCCTCAATGGACTCCTGAAGCGAGAGGTGCGAGTAATGTTTCTTGTTACCCAAGGCTTCAATAATCAGATAGTCAACACCTTGCAAACGTTGGATAATATCATCGGAGATTTCGCTCAAGTCGGTGACATAAGCAAACTTACCAATTCTAAAGGCGTAGCAAGTCAAGGTGAAGTGTTTCAATTTGATGGGGACGATATGCAGGTCGCCCAAATCAAAAGGTGTCTCGTCAAGGCGGTGGATATCGTATGTCGGGGCACCTGGGTAGGGATGCTCATCAAAGGCGTAGGAATACTCTCGTTGAATTTCGGGCAAGGCGGTGTCGGCCACATACAGCGTCATGGGCTTTTGGTTCATGAAAATGTATGGGCGCAGGTCGTCGAGGCCGCCGATGTGGTCTTTGTGCTCATGGGTGATGAGCACCGCATCAAGATGGGTGATGTTCTCGCGCAACATCTGTTGGCGGAAATCGGGGCCGGCATCCACGGCCACCGTCAGCTGTGGAGTCTGTATTAATATAGAGGTGCGAAGACGATGGTCGCGCGGGTCTTTCGAGCGGCACACGGGGCAGTCGCAGCCTATGACAGGAACACCTTGCGAAGTTCCACTACCCAAAACGGTGATAATCATATTCTTGTCGTTGTCAGGCATGACATTTTCGGTCGAAAAATCAGAGTGCAAAATTAGCGTTTTTAGGCAAAATATCGCGCTATTTCATGGAATT